>ERZ777305.987-NODE-987-length-40478-cov-15.225985_pt1 | contig 40478 bp, 30 predicted proteins | sample MGYA00374965_ERZ777305 | MGnify/ENA primary metagenome ERZ777305 (study PRJEB29328, sample SAMD00013331) | mouse gut metagenome | study: EMG produced TPA metagenomics assembly of the Metagenome analysis of fecal microbiota from mouse which was promoted... | reverse complement strand
CTCTGGGGTTTCTGCAGTTTTATCATTTCATTACTGTCAAAGACAGGATTATATCATGTTTGTTCGCGCATATCAACCGCTACATACAGTATTGCCAGCGGGAGACGGGTGGATGGCAGCAGGCTTCCGGAGAGGACAGTGCGGCGATTGCGGTGGTGGAGACAGCAGTAACGGTTTCGGGAGACAGGGACGCAGTGCAAAATTACCCTGTTTTGGTACAAAATTGGTATACGGAACAAGCGGAATGTATGTTATAATAAAAACGAGATTTCTGTTTCCCGATGAAACAAGGCAACATATAAACCTGTGGGACCATGCCGCGGCATGAGAATATAAAAGGAAGATGTCAATGAAAATAGCACTGTGTGACGACTGCCGTGAGGATGCCCTGCGCTTGAAGACTTACCTGGTGGGACAGGACATTAGGATCTATTGTGACACGCGGCAGCTGTGGACGGATGTGAATGAACAGGATATGCGTTTTGACCTATATCTGCTGGATATCTATATGGAAGATTCGATAGGCGGCATTGAACTGGCCGGAAAAATCCGCGCCCATGACAGCGATGCCGTTATTTGCTTTATCTCTTCAAGCGATGCTTTCTACCGGGAGGCATATGACTTATACGCAGTGCAATATCTGCTTAAGCCTGTGGAGGAACAGGATATGGCCCGGCTGCTGGAAAGGGTTTCCCATAGAGTGAACAGGGAGAAAGAGCAGCGTCTGGGTTATAAATGGCGTGGTCAGACCGGTTTCATCCCCTATGGAAAGATTCTCTTTATTGACAGCAGAGAACATACGCTTTTTATACATTGTGAGGATGGAACCGTGCAGGAATGTAAGGGCAAACTGGACGATCTGGAGATTCAAGTGTGCGGGCAGGTGTTTTCGCGGTGTCACCAGAGTTTTATTGTCAACATGTACCATGTGGACAGACTGGAGGGAAACGAACTGTTGCTCAGAGGGCATAATATCCCTATATCCAGACGCTATTTTGCCGGAGTGAAGAACCGTTACAGAGAGATAGTGTTTGAGGAAGTGGACTGATTTATTTTCTGTAAAAACGAACATACCGTCCGTCATTAACCTGGCTGTATCCAAAGTCCTCTTCTATATACCGCATGATCCAGCTGTCAGGATTTTCTTTCAGCTCCCCGTACCAGCAATCCACCACTATGACGTTGGGCATCTTCTGCGGGTACAGATCCCAGTAGGTCAGCAGTCTCTGATCGTAGGCCGTGGGGTCCACTATGGAGTAGTGCGCCACATCCGCCCCGGTGATCATATAGGGCGTAGTGCCCGCAGAGGTGACCATATTGGCCACGATCAATACCACATCGTCCTCTTTGACATATTGGTTAAAATCCTCATAGTTACAGTTATATATATAACAGTTCATATAGTCTGATAGAATCCCTACCCCGGGGCCGTACTTCATAATGCTCTCCGTATCCGGTACCACATTGTAGCCGCGACCTGCGCGCAGCGTATAGCCTTTGCCGAAAATACTTACCAGACACAGGCATACCAGCAGGAAACAGATCCATTTTTCTGCCGCTTTTCCCAGAGTTTCCTGTAAGGCGAGAGCCAGCAGGACAGCGCAAAACAGCACTCCCAGCACGCCGTGGGGCAATGCGTAGTACATCTCCAGGTCGCTGATATAGATCACGGCGACATAGGAGAGCAGCGTTCCCAATATGCCCGCGGCCAGATATTTTTTGAGGCTCCCGGCATGGCTGTAGGACAGCAGGCCGGCCAACAGCAGCAAAAGAAGATGCAGTTGGTAAACCTCATATCCGCTCTTTTTAACTGTCCACAGGAAAAATTGAATACATTCCGATACAAACACGGCAATACACAAAAAAACCGGACCCCACTGTTTCTTGTTCCAATCCGGATTTTTTTTCCGCACCACAGCCATGACGGGCGCGCTCAGGGCAAAGGTTAAAAGCAGAAATCCCCCACATCCCAGCAGATTGGAGAGAATACCGGGCAGCTTGCCCTCCGTGGCGCCGGAAATCTCGTGGGTCAGGTCGAAACTCAGCAGCAGGCGCACATTGCGTATCAATTCTTCCACGCCTATATGGCGCAGCACAAGGTATAGCCAGACCAGGGCGCTGACAGCGCATGCCCCTGTAAAAATCCCGATGTCCCTCCATTTTCCCGGACCGGAGGTTTTGTATAGATATACCAGAAAAAAGGGGAACAGGATCAGGCAGGAGGGATACGCCAGAACCTCCAGAGCCATGCATAGACCTGCCACAAAGACAAGCCAGGGCCTGTCCGTATATTCCCGGTCCAAACGATAGTGTATCAGACACAGTACCGTCAGCGTAAAGAACCAGAGCTGCATATTGGAAAAATCCGGAATTTGGATGATCTTGGGCACCATGTTGAAGTAGATGAGCGCACAGAGCATTGCGAAATGTCTGTCCAATATCCTGCCGCGGCGCAGTATATGGTAGAGATACAGACTGATGGCAACCTGAATCAGAGTGGTGCATACCCGAAGATAGATCAAAACGCCGGTGTAGGTCCCGGTGAAGGTTTTGTACAGCCACATCAGGCCGGTGCAGAGAAAGGCCGAAGTCTGGTGCGGCTCCCACATCTCCTTAAAAAGGCGATCTCCCCGCAGGGTGCGGTACCCCATCATCAGCTGGTATTCCTCATCCATGGTATAGTCAAAAAAGATCAATTTCAAAGCGGCCAGAATGCTGCCCGCTATAAGGATGGTAAAAATGATCTTCCACTGTTTTACTGTCATGATTTTTCCCGCGCTTCTCCCTCGCTCCGGGGAGCAGCCTCCTCGTCTATTATAAATGGCGGCCTGGTCCTGGCGGCATCCAGCGTGCGCCACAGATATTCCCCCAGTATCCCCAGCATCAGCAGGATCAGCCCTGAGGAGCACAGGATCACGCACATCAGGGAGGGCCAGCCAGCGATGGGCGTGCCCTCTCTGAAATATTCTGCCAGAACGCTGATAAACAGGACCACCGCGCCGATATTAAAGACCACGCCCACCACCGACATCAAGCGGATGGGGACATAGGAAAAGCTCATCATGGAATCCATCACCAGCTTAAATTTTTTGGACAATGTCCATCTGGACTCCCCCTTTTCCCGGTCCTTTCTGTCAAAGTATACCATATCCGTCTGAAATCCTGCCCACAGTACCTGTAGGGTCAAGCTGGAGTTTTTCTCGTCTAACCGCTCCAGTACTTCAATCACCTTGCGGTCAATGAGATAGCAGTCGCAGCCTCCGGCGGGCATATTTTTATTTACAAATTTACGGACCAGAATATAGTACAGATTGGCAAAAAAGATTTTGACACGGTTTTCATCTCTGGAACGCCGAACGGCCAAAACCACTTTGTTTCCTTTTTTCCAGCTGTCATACATGTCCAGGATCAGCTCGGAATCCTCCTGCAGGTCAGCCTGCTTGGTGACGGCGCAATCCCCTGTGCACACGGACAGTCCGGCCAGCAGCGCCGCATGTTCCCCAAAGTTGCGGGACAGCTTAACCAGCCTCACATGACCGTCCAGATCCCGGATACGGTTCATGATCTCCCAGGAGTGGTCTCCGGAGCCGTCATCCACCATTACGATCTCATAATCCCCCAGCTTGTCCAGAATCTTGGCCCGCATATCCTCATACAGATCCATCAAAGTATCTTCGTTGTAATACACCGGAACTACTATGGAAAGCTTACTCATCTATATGTCCCTCCGCCTTGCGCAGTTCAGTGAGATAATCCTGATAATCCCTTATATACTCCGCCCCGTCATAATGCCTGTTGGCCAGCACCAGCAGCACGGAATCCGCGGAAAATTCGTACATATCCTTCCATACCATGGGAGAGAGGTACAGTCCCATTCGAGGGCGGTTCAGCGCTATGATCCGGGATTCCCGGCCGTTGTCAATTCTGACTTTGCTGGTGCCCGATACATTTACCAATAAAAATTCCGTCTCCCGGTTGGCATGCTGCCCCCGTATCACCTGGGGGTCTGAGCCGTATATATAGAAGACCCGCTTGATATCAAATGGGATATCCCGGCCGTCTCCCTCAATCACCACCAGATTACCCCGTTCATCGCCAAGATCTTTAAATTCTATGATTTTGTACTGTTGCTCCAAATCCATGATCTTTTCTGCCCTGTCTTTTTTCTGTTTTAATCGCTCGAATATCACCGGAAGGAATTTAATGTTTCTATAATATATCCTTGTTCATCTGCGGTCATTCCGTTATATATGGGAATGGACAAAACGGTATCCGCATATTTTTCCGCAATGGGGAATTCCCCCTTTTTGTGTCCCAGATAAGCGTAAGCTTCCGACAGATGCGGGGGAACAGGGTAGTGGATGATGGTACCGATTCCCTGTCTGTCCAGATATTGTATCAGCTCATCTCTTCCGGAGCAGCGCACTACATACTGATGCCATACGCTGTCGCAGCCTGCCCTCACTTGGGGTAAAAGAATCCGTTCGTTGCGCAACTCCCGGTTATATCGGTCCGCCAGCTCCCGGCGTTCCTCCGTAAGCTCCGTGAGATGCCGCAGGCGGACGCGCAACAGTCCCGCCTGTATTTCGTCCAGCCGGGAATTGGCTCCAACCACTTTGTTGTAATAGCGTTTCTCGCTACCGTAGTTGCGGTATATCCGCATACTTTCGGCGATGTCCGCGTCATCAGTGACGATGGCGCCCGCATCCCCGTACGCGCCAAGATTTTTGGAGGGATAAAAGGAAAAGCAGCCTATATCTCCAAATGTGCCGGTCATCCTGCCCTGAAAACGGGAACCGTGGGACTGGGCGCAATCCTCTACCAGGCGCAGATGATGCTTTTGACAGAACCGAAGAATGCCTTCCATATCGGAGGCCTGACCGTACAGATGGACTGCCAGGACAGCCTTGGTTTTCTCGGTCACAAGATCTTCCAGACCGGAAACATCCAAATTGTAAAAAGCGTCCGGTTCCGCGAACACGGGAGTAGCCCCGTTGATGGTTATACCCATAACGCTGGCGATATAGGTGTTGGCCTGAACGATCACCTCGTCGCCGCTGCCAATGCCCAAAACCCGGAAGGCCAGCCATAGGGCATCCAGACCGCTGGCCAGCCCTACACAGTATCCTGAACCCGTATAGGCGGCAAATTCCTGTTCAAATCCCTCCACCTCCGGGCCGAGCACATAGCGGCCGGAGCGCAAAACCTCCAAAGCCTTGGCCTCCAGTTCATCCTGATATCTGTTAAAAATCCGGTCCAGCCGGCCAGGCATTATATAGTTGGCCATAAAAAATCTCCTGTTCACAAAGAGCTGTTTCGAATACTATGATAGCACGATTCAGATGTATTTACAACCGACAAATTACAGAGCCAGCCGCTCCAGGCGGGGGCCAAGACAGCTGAGGAGTTCGTTGGTGATAGTGCCGCATGCGTCAGCCAGCTCGGCGGCGGAGATGCTCACCCCGCCGTCCTCGCCGATCAGGGTGGCTGTTGCGCCGGGGTGAACTGTAGGCAGGGCGGTGACATCCGCCAGCAGTTGGTCCATACAGATCCGGCCTACAATGGGAACGCGCTGTCCACAGAGCAACAGCTCTCCTTTTCCGTGGGATAGAATGCGGGGCAGGCCGTCCGCATAGCCGATGGTGACAGTGGCTATGACGGTAGGGCGAGTGGCGGTATAGGCCATATCGTACCCGGCGGACTCTCCGGGAGCAAGCCTGTGAACGGCAGCCACCCGTGCGCGCAGGGAGAGCACAGGATATAGTCCGGCGGCAAGGGCGTGGGTGTCGTCCGCGTTGCTCAGCAGGCCGTACAGGGCAATGCCGGGCCGGGCACAATCCACGTCTGCCAGGGGATAGCGCAGTATGCCGTAGCTGGCCTGAAGGTGAAGTCTTGTGTAGGAGGGCAGAATATTTCCCAGATTTTTTTTAATATTATAGAAGGAGTTGATCTGTCTCTCCGTAAAGTTCCGGGAGGCGGCATCGCTTCCGCCTGATGCCGCCAGGTGGGTGTACATGCCCGTGATCCGTAGACCGGGCAGGGAAAATATCTCCCGAATCCGCGATATGTTCTCCGCGGGTTCTCCCAGACGGTGCATACCGGTATCCACGGCGATGTGTACGGGAAGAGGGGGAAGATTTGATCTGGAGACGGAGCAGGCGTAAGCGCTTAAGGCCAGAGCATGGGCGTGGTCCACTGCGGTCTGGGTCAGAGCATACTTATCCAGCAGGGGAAATTGGTCGGGGTGGGTATAGCCCAGCACCAGAATTTCCCCTGTGATATTCCGGCGGCGCAGCTCTATGCCTTCACTGACACAGGCCACGCAAAAGGCTTGGATACCCATGGCGTTCAATTCCCGTGTTATCGGCCCGGCTCCATGTCCGTATGCGTTTGCCTTGACCACGGGCATCAGGGCGCAACGGCGGGGGAGCAGGGACTGTAGATACTCTGTATTATGCCGCAGAGCGTTCAGGTTAAGCTCGATCCAGGCCCGGCCGCGAGGGACGGTTTCCGATGAGTTCATTTCGGAGTGTTCCAACACTGTCATAACTGTAATTCTCCTATTTGAGTTCCGCATATCCCTACCAGCACACAAAACCGGTGATCGGCAGCAGGCCGCTTTGTGGCGTCCCGCTGCCAATCAGTGCGCTGTCCGGGATATGCTGTAAAGAGCCGAGTTCCGCATATCCCTACCAGCACACAGAGCCGAGTTCCGCCAATGGTTTAGGATTTCCTGCTGCCGGGAAGGGCAGTGAGCAGCCATGCGGACGCAAGGGACAACATACATACTGCCAGATAATGAATCAGACTTTGGTCCGTCAGAGACTGTAGCCCTGGCAGTCGGGAACAGATGCGCACAGCTACGATCACTGCCGGGTGAAGAATATATACCGCCGTGGATATACGGCGCAGTCTGGGGCAGGGCGGGCAGTTTTCGTTTTTTGACTGTCCCGGGGACAGTAGCAGCCCGTAGAGACAGTACATCACCGGTACCAGCAGCAGATACATGCTGTCGTGGCGCAGGGAATTTATATAGCGCAGCAGGAAAGCCTCTCCGGTCATTCCGGCCAGGCACAGTGTCAGACCTGCTCCCAGGACAGGAACGCCGGGCAGGGATTTTCCGACGGGTTGTTCGCGCCGCCTGCCCATATAGGCTCCCATCAGCAAAAACAGCGGAGCCAGAAACACCCCGTTGCGGGTGTGGGACCAGACGTGAAAACCCAGATCGCACAATCCCCGCAGAGGAGGGAGATAGGCGGTCAGCCCATAATAGCTGTCCCCGCACAACCCAAACAGATACAGTACCGCGCAGGCGTATGCCATGGCACGCATGTTAAGGCGACGGCTGAGCAGCCACAGCAGCGTCATCCCCAGCATACAGGCGGGGAAATACCACAGATGGTAGAAGGTGCCGTCCCACACCAGCAGCCGCAGGACCTGTGCCGGATTTAAGTCTCTGTAATGCCCCGCATAGATTCCCAGCGGCAGGTAGAGTACGATGCAGGCCAGATAGAGGACTCCCGTCCGGGTGAGATAGCGCCGTAGCTTTTTCCCTGCTCCCGGCCCCGGTTCCATAATCCGGGGCAATACGAACTGACCTGTCACCATCAGAAAAAAAGGTACCGCCACCCTGGCGAAGATCCGGGTGAGCAGGAAATCCGCCTCCGGGGAGAAACAGGTGAGGGGCGAGGTATGGATGGCGACCACCAGCAGGGCTGCCGCCAGGCGGAAACGGTCCAGTCCGCCGAAGGATGCTTTTTGATTCATAATAACCTCCACAATACTGCAATGTGACACAAACCGTAATCGATTTATATGCTTTGAAACCGCTCTTGCTGCGAGCATTGGACATTCTGCTCCACATGAAGCCACTGAGTCAGTACAAAGCCGTCCACATTGTTGCCGGAAATATTGTAAGGCGCGGTCTCATTGACCCAGACGGCAGTCTGCTCCGAATCGGCGGCAATGTAGGATATACAGACTGCCCGTCCATCCACACGGACGCAGTAGGGGTGGACCGGAGAGTCAAACTGTCTGATATAGTCGGTGTATTCCTCCAACGTCATATTCTGATCGGTCATGATCCGGGCGTGGGGAATTCCCACATACCGGAAATGCCATGGTTCGTGCCCGATGCCGGTGATGTTTTCCTTTCCCGCCGGGTAGCGCAGGACAAAGCCATAGTCCGCGGCGCGTTCCTTGAAATATCCGCAGATGCCGGTGTCGGGAAATTCCGGGCAGATAAAGTCGATATGCTCTTGACGAAGTGCCAGATCGATGGCCAGGCCGGTCTGATGTTCGCTGTGTCCGGGGAGCGCCACATAAGTCCGTGTATATTCCGGCCCGTTATCCCGCATACTTTCATCCCATATGGACTGCTGCTCTTGCCGGGAACGCCAGCCGCTGACGGGGAGGATACCGTCCCAGCCGTCTATTTCACTCAGTAGCCGCTCAAGCAGCGCGTTGGCCTGGCGTTCCAGCAGTACGCTGTCTTGCCGTTTCTTTATATTGCTGCCGATGGCAGCCAGTTCTCCGGGGGTGTCCCAGGTGATCCCATACTTTTCATTGACCAGGATCAGCGCGCCTTTGTGCAGTTCTTCCCGGCCTAATACTATTTTTTTCACTGGATGATATTCTCCTTGATTACTTTGTTTCTTCTTCTAATTCCTGTCTCAAATAGCTTTTGCCCATTGTCTACAGGTCTTCCAGAATCCGGTCCAGCACCTCCGAAAAACAGATACCGGAGGCTTTCATCATACCGGGAAATCGGCTGTGCTCTGTAAATCCGGGGATGGTGTTGACCTCGTTGAACACTATGTTTCCCTCCGGTGTGAGAAACATATCCACTCTGGCGAAACCGCTGCAGCCCAGCGCCTTGTATATCTTGACGGCGGCCCGTTTGATCTCCTGCGCTTTCTCGGCGGAAATCCGCGCAGGCACATGGATAGAGGAGGTCTTGAGGGTATACTTTTCGGTGTAGTCAAAAAATCCCCCGGACAATTCGATCTCATCCACTTCTCCGGTGATGGGTTCCCGGCTGCCCAGCACGGCGCAGCCCACCTCAAATCCGGGTATGTTTTCCTCCAGGATCACCTGACCGTCATAGGAAAAGGCCAGTGTTATGGCGGGCTCCAGTTCTTCGTAAGAATTGACTCTGGTCACTCCATAGGAGGAACCGGCCCGCACCGGTTTCACATACAGGGGATAACCTACCCGGCGGGCAAAGGAGCGGGCCTGTTCCAAATCCCCGGTATCCAGCACCAGGGCTTTGGGGGTGCGGATTCCCTCCAGAGAGACCAGACGATGCGCCCGGTCCTTATCCATACAGAGGGCCGAGGCCAAAGTACCGCAGCCTGCCAGAGGGATACCTGCCAGCTCGATCAGGCCCTGGAGGGTTCCGTCCTCGCCGTTTTTGCCATGGAGCACGGGAAAGGCTATATCCACAGGAATGCGCCCTACGCCCCCGGGGCCGAAGGTCAACAACTCCTGGAGGCCCCGCCGGGGGGACAGGGCGGCGGGAGTGCAGCATGTCAGATCCTCCAGCCAGCGGTCCGCCGGAATCTGCTCGATCCCGCCTGTGTAATGATACCAGTCCCCCTGCCGGGTGATCCCCACCGGGATGGGAGTATACCGCTCCCGGTTCAGATTGCGGATCACCGCCGCAGCGGAGGCCAGGGAAACTTCATACTCGGAGGAACATCCCCCGAAAAAGATGATCACATTCTTTTTACTCATACGATTATATCCTCACTGTTCTTCTATGATAGGCGTATCCTCCGGCAGAGGATACCCGATGCGGCAGACATTGCGGTATAGGAGACGGTCTCTCTGTACCTGCCCGCTTTCTCTGTCCGTCAGAGTCTGTATCACGTCCACTTCCTCCCAGATACCGTCCTGCCTGCGATGGTAGCTCACCGGACCGTTGCCCACGGAATAGAGCAGGGGATCTTGTCTGTCCGCGTACAGATATCCGAAGATATTCTCCCGGTCAAAGGCAATGTGGATCTGGAACGTATAGTCCGTGTCGTTGCGCACCTTCAGATCCTTCCAGCCCTCCGCCAGAGTGGCATCAACCCCCATGGGGGCATCGCTGGGGGGGTCGGGAAAATCCTTGCTGCTGTGCCCATGGCGCTCTAAAACGGTCAGCGGCGAGTGCAGAAACACCCAGAACAACAGATTGCTGAGCTGGCACATACCGCCGCCGGGGGCGGTGGTGAGGCAGCCGCCTATCACAGTCAGACCGTCCCGGTAGGGTTCCCTGCGGTCCGCGTGGCGCGTAGCCAGACTGAAAGAAAATGTTTCTCCGGGGCGTATCAGCATACGGTCAAAAGCGGCTGCCGCCAGTTTCAGATTGTGTACCTTATTTTCCTGATAGATCATGTCAAATCCCGTGTCCCGGTTATACATGGGGCAGCCGGAGGAAAACACCTCCACAGGCAGCTGCTCCCGGGATATGACAGTGCTGTAACGGTTGCGGTCCAGTCTCATCCCCAGATAAAAGAAAATCTTCCGCTGCCATTTGCGCAGGGGGATCAGCCATGGAAAAAGTTGTGTTATCTGTTTTCTGTTCATTTTATTTACCTCTTTCCCGCGTATCGCGGACTGGGATCGCGCCGGGCAGCGCGGTAAGGGATTTCATTTTGGAGTTATTATAGCGCCTCTAAGTGACAATTCGGTTACAGGCGCAAAAAAAATTCCCTCTCCGATACCGTATTGTATCAGAGAAGGAAAAAACATTTTTTCGTAGTTTGTGAAAAAAACCTTACAATTTTATGACATTGGCAGCCGCAGGATAAAGACGATGTTCTCGTCGGCGCTTTCCGCCTGTATGCAGCCGCCGTGCAGCTCCACGATCTCTTTGGAGATAGCCAGTCCCAGCCCGGCTCCGCCTGTGGAGGAACTGCGGGAGGTATCCAAGCGGAAGAACTGTTCAAAGATCCGGTCCAGTTTTTCAGGGGGAATGGTCTTGCCCCGGTTGCTGACACGTATTTCCACACGGTTGCCATCGCGCTCGCCTATGGTACTCATATGCAGGGAAATGGCGCTGTCGGGATAACTGTAGTTAACCGCATTGCGAATCAGATTATCAAATACCCGTTGCAGCTTATCCGGATCGCCGTTTATCTGTACCTCCGGCTGTATTTCCAACTGCCAGGACAGACACTTGTCCGACAATACCGGCAGGAATTCATAGGTGATCTGCTCCAGCATACGGCTCAGGTTGATCTGCTCCGTCTCCAGTGTCAGACTGGTCAGGCTGAAACGGGTAATGTCAAAGAATTCATTGGTCAGCTCTTCCAGACGCAGCGCCTTGTCCAAGGCGATGCCGGTGTATCTGGCCCGCAGTTCGGGGGATATCTGGGGTTCGTCATGCAGCAGGCTCAGATAGCCGATCACGCTGGTCAGCGGCGTTTTAAGGTCGTGGGCCAGATAGATGATCAGATCGTTTTTGCGCTGGTCGGCCTCCCTGGCCATGGCCTCCGCCGAAAGCCCCTGCAGACGGAACAGGTTCAGTTGCTCCTCCACTTCCCGCAGCACGTCAGAGAGTCTCACCGGCTCCTCCCTGGAGGTGATCAGCTTGCCGGAGGCTGTGACGATCTCATCCAGATACCGCAGGGGCATATTCATAAAGCGATAGGTTATGATAGCCCATCCGGCTACGATGATGACAGCCATGATCAGAACCAGGTATTCCTTGACCATCCGCAGAACCCAATATAACGGTTCCCAGTCATACCAGATGCGTTGAAGGCAGATAAACCAGCAAAGCAAAACAAAAAGGATCAGTGCGACCACAAATCCTATCAAGGACATAACGTAGCGCAGCATGATACGCCGGGAGATCCGGCTTCTCTGTAATATATGATTATTCAATGGTATAACCCACCCCCCATACCGTTTTGACATATTTGGGCCGTCTGGCCGGTTCCTTTAATTTTTCACGTATCCGGGCGATATGGGCCATGACGGTGTTATTGTTGTCCAGATATTTCTCCCCCCACACTGCCTCAAACAGTTCTTCGGAGGATACCACGCTCCCCTGATGCTCGCACAGATACCACAGTATATTGAATTCAATGGGAGTTAAGACAATCTCCTGACCGTTTATGCTACAATGGTGCGCGTCCCGGTCCATATGCAGTCCCCGGATGTCTTTTTCCGTCTGTTCCTGCCCGGGAACCGCTGTGTTATAGCGGATGTAGCGCCGCAGCTGGGTACGCACCCGCGCGGTGAGTTCCAGAGGGTTGAAAGGCTTGGTGATATAATCGTCCGCTCCCAGCGTCAGTCCGGTGATCTTGTCCATATCTTCTCCCCGGGCCGTCAGCATGATAATGGGAAAAAGATGGTTTTCACGGATTCGCTGGCACAGCGTGAATCCGTCCATATCCGGCAGCATTACATCCAGTATGGCCAGACTTATGGATTCCCGCTCCACGCAGGACAGCGCCTCCCCGGCATTGTAACAGGTAAATACCTGATAGCCTTCGTTTTTCAGATATATGGTCACCAGGTCGGCAATAGCCGCCTCGTCGTCTACGATCATGATCTTGTCCTGCATATGCCTGCCCCTTTACTGTTCGTTGAGTTCAGACATATTGTAACAGCCGATGGGAAAAAACGCAAGGGGCGGGGAAATGAATCAAAGATATGAAAAATTTTTTTAATAAATGTTCTGCAATATCCAAAGCCATTAATTGTCGAGAATAGATATCAGAAGTTTTCCAAGGTATAATATCCCACTTTTTACAGATACTAGCTCTACAGAAATCAGATGGACAAAGCAATAGAGCAGAATTTGTAAAAAGGAGAAAATCAGAGATTATGAAAGCAACGGGAATTGTCAGAAGAATAGATGACCTTGGAAGAATCGTGATCCCCAAAGAGATCCGCCGCACTCTGCGGATCAGGGAGTCGGACCCTCTGGAGATCTACACGGACCGGGAGGGACAGGTGATCCTGAAAAAATACTCCCCCATCGGGGAGATGACCACATTTGCCAAGCAGTACGCGGAATCCCTGGCCCAGGTGTCCGGCCACACCGCTCTGATAAGCGACAGAGATCAGTTCATCGCCACTGCGGGAGGCGGAAAAGGCTACCTGGGAAAAGAGGTGAGCAAGCAGATGGAGGAAAAGATGAACGAGCGGGACACCGGTGTCTGCTCTCAGGGGGATCGGAACTTTTTCCGTGTCTGCGACGAGCTTGAATGCGAATATCAGCATATGGCATTTACCCCGATCATCTGTGAGGGGGACGTGATCGGTTCCGTGATCCTGCTGGAAAACGATTACAAGGGCAAAATGGGTGAGGTGGAGTACAAACTGATCATGTCGGCGGCAGGTTTTCTGGGCAGACAGATGGAGCAGTAATGATGGCAGTTAAAATCATAAAAAATACCGGACTGGGTAGTGAGTCCGGTATTTTTTGATTTCACAGTGTCCTTTTGTCAGGCATTGGCCAACTCGCACAGCTCTGCCAGCATCTTGGGAAGTTCCGTCTCCATGTTCTCATCCGTGAACTGACAGGTTCCCACAGCCTTATGACCGCCGCCGTTGTATTTCAACATCAGGCTGCCCACATTGACATCGCTGGTTCGGTTCAAGATACTGTATCCCACTGCCGCGGAACAACCCAGGCCGCCCCGGCCGCTGACGATCCAAGCGGAAATATTCTGTTCGGGATACATGCTGTAGATCATGAAACGGTTGCCGGTGTAGATGGGGTCTACACCACGCAGATCAGTAATGATCACATTGCCCTGGGTACGGGTATACTTTGTGACCATCTCTTTGAATTTTTCCGTCTGCTCATTGTATACTTCGATGCGCTCCTTCACGTCAGGCAGCGCCAATATCTCCGCGGTGGTCATGGTACGGCAGGCGTCCATCAGCTTTTCCATCAACTGATAGTTGGAGATCGTAAACTGTCTCCAGCGTCCCAGACCCGTGCGGGGGTCCATCAAAAATCCCACCAGAATCCAGCCCTGGGGATTCATCACTTCATCGACTGTCAGGTGACCGGAGTCCACTTTGTCCACGGCCTCCATCATATCGTCAAACTGGGGAAAACGCTCTCTTCCACCATAATATTCATAGATGATCCGGGCGCAGGAGGGAGTGATACGGCTCTCGCCCTTGTATTTACCTTTCAGCTGGTTTCGTTCATGCTCGCTGGAATGGTGGTCAAACCACAAACCGCACCCCTCCACAAAGGGTACGTTGGCCAGACAGTCGTTCTCATTTACCTCAACAAGACCATCCTGTAGATCCTTGGGATGGGCAAACTTCCAACTGTCAATAATACCGGCCTCCTTCAGCAGCGCGCCACAGGCCAGGCCGTCAAAATCAGAACGTGTAATCAATCTCATTGCGTATGGTCCTTTCTGTCAAACTCCACCTTGAATAAAGCTATTATACTCCATTTGAATATGGAATGCAAGCTTATCCGGCAGCCTTTTCGCCGGCCATTTCCCCAGCCAGTAAGCTCCGGTTCAGCCATATCCGATACCAGAAAATACCCAAAAAGATCAACTGTATGACAAAGTAGACCAGCGCGATCCATACCAGGTCATAAAACCAGAGCAATACGGCCACCACTCCCGCAAAACAACTGATGATCATGAAAATGATGGAGAGGTTGTTGAAAGTGTGGTTTTCCGTGGTGTCCAGACTGTCGCAGACATGCAGCATGGCCCGCATCAGGATCAGCACCTGCAGAACACCGGAGATAAAGTACAGCAAGTATCCGGCGCGAAACCGCATGCCGCCGTTTAGGGAAAAAGGCATCAGCAACTGGCACAGATAGAATCCCAGACTCACCGCGATCCAGGGGAGCTGTCTGAAAAAGTGCCGGTTCCCCGGTCCCAGCATCACGCAGGAAACGGCCAGCAGAAGATAGCCCAAAACATCTGGCAGAAGGTCAAACATCAGATTATGACCGATCACATGATTGACCACCAGATCCACCGTCTGGGGAGCTTCCGTGACAAAGGGTTCAAAGACGGGATAAGCCTTGACGGGGATGCGGATATCCACTGCCAGCAGCAGTATCGCCGCAAACATCAGAATATATGGCAACAGTTTTTTGTCGATCATTTTACACCCTTTCCTTATAATATTGGTTTTACAGTGACCACTATGTACATTTTTCCGTCTGCTGACTTTCCCCACAGCATGTCACAATCTGATTACGCCCATTGTTCTTACCGTAATATAGCCGGTCGTCTGCCTCGCGCAGCAGGTCTTTCAGATCCTTGGCGGGATCGCAGGCCATTCCGAAAGTCATGGTCACACGGATTTCATTGTCCCCGGACTGTATACAGGCGCCGGAGATATCTTTCTGCAGCGCGCGCAGAGATTCGTAGGCGGTTTCCAAACGGCAGTTTTCGTATACCAGCAGGAATTCCTCTCCGCCCCAGCGAATGGCATATCCCTTCCCTTTTAAGTGTTTTCGCAGCAGCTTGGCCACAGTTTTCAGCACTTCGTCCCCGCACAGATGCCCATAGGTATCATTGACTCTTTTGAAAAAGTCGATATCGCCGATCACCAAAGTAAAGGGAGTATTTTTTGATTTGGCTTTTTCCACGGAACATGCCAGATGATGCCCGCCGCTGCGACGGTTGTAAAGTTCTGTCAAAGTGTCCCGCTCCACCAGATTGCGCAGTGAATGCTGCATGGACAGAGCGGAACGCCCGAGCTCCGTCAACTCGTCTCCCCGCTTGAGCACCGCCGGGTCCAACTCCTCGGTGAGATTTCCGGTAGCCACCTGAGAGAAGAAAGATCTCAGTCCGTACAGCGCTTTCAGGAATGTGCCGGCATAGGAGATCGAGAACAGGCAGGCCAGAATGAGAGTCACCACGCCCACGATCACGATGGGAGACAATGCCCTGCTGACCTGGCTGTGTACCTCCGCCGCGGGCTTTCCCACAAACAGGATTCCCACAATCTGTCCGTCTCCGTTTCGCAGAGGCGCATAGTAGGCGAAATAGGTGGTTTCTCTGATAATAACATTGTCGTAAAAGCAGGACTCGCCATCCCGCAGCACATCCACCAGCACCTGCTTGGGAGCCTGGGTGCCGATGATCCGTTCCCCCTCCCAGTTTTTGATGGTGGTCAGCACTCGTGTGTCCTGATAAAACAGAGTAACATCCATAGCGGTGCGCTGCCGGATGCCGTCTATGAGGGAGTAGTCACTGGTGATATTGATGTCGCCCTTGTATAGGGACAGTGCCGTATCACCTACCAGAGAGTAGTCTCCGGGATATGCTGTGTCAAGCAGTGTGTCCACCAGAAAGGCCACATTTTTCAATTCTGTGTATACCTGGTCTTGCATGCTGTGTTTAAAGGAAGTGCTGCTGAAGATAATGACAACTATACCGTAGAGCAGCAGTGGAACCATACTTATAGCCTGAAATGAATAATAAAGTTTTCCTCGTTTGTTCTTGTCCGATTCACTTTTTCTGTTCATATATAATTCCCAGTATTTCAATTTTATAGTGATAAAGTACTATGACTAGTATAAACGCAACAGAAGAAAAATGCAATGCAAAGTTTTTTCTTGACAGAAATGGGCGGAAGGTCTTATAATCGGAACAAATAGAATGAACCGAAAAGCGCAGACGAAGAGAGTACGCACAGTGCCAAAGCCCCAGCGAGCCGGTGAAGGTGAAAGACCGGCGCAAGTAGGCTGTTGCGGAAGATCACTTCCGAGCTGCCGTGCTGAAAGACAGTAGGCATTGCCGCGTCCCCGGCGTTAGCGGGGAACATATTGATCCGCTTTTGCAGGCGGTGCGTATGCGTAACGGGTGGTTATACGGGCAGTCGGCCCCGTCCTTTTACGGACGGGGTTTTTTGTGTACACTGAAACATGTCGGGACGCCCAAACGGCCTGACATGCATCATGGGATAGTGTGTACAGGTAGGAAACATACGGAACTATAAATAGGAGGAGAGCAGAATGTATCAGAAAGTATCAACGGATCTTAACTTTGTGGACAGAGAGAAACAGGTAGAACAGTTCTGGAAGGACCACGATATCTTCCGCAAGAGCCTGGAGAAAAATAAGGACGGGGAGGTTTACACCTTCTACGATGGGCCGCCCACTGCCAACGGCAAGCCCCATATCGGCCATGTGGAGACCCGGGTCATCAAAGACATGATCCCCCGCTACCGCACCATGAAGGGCTATATGGTCCCCCGCAAGGCGGGCTGGGACACCCACGGACTGCCTGTGGAGATCGAGGTGGAAAAGCTGCTGGGACTGGACGGCAAGGATCAGATCGAGGCTTACGGACTGGAGCCTTTCATCGACAAATGTAAGGAAAGCGTCTGGAAATACAAGGGTATGTGGGAGGATTTTTCCGGCACTGTGGGTTTCTGGGCGGATATGGATGATCCCTATGTGACTTACCACGATGATTTCATCGAATCCGAGTGGTGGGCCCTCCAGGAGATCTGGAACAAGGGCCTATTGTACAAGGGCTTTAAGATCGTTCCTTACTGTCCCCGCTGCGGCACGCCCCTGTCCACCCAGGAGGTTGCCCAGGGCTATAAGCTGGTGAAGGAGCGCTCCGCCATTGTGCGATTCAAAGTGGCAGGCGAGGACGCTTTCTTTCTGGCCTGGACCACCACACCCTGGACTCTGCCCTCCAATGTGGCGCTGTGCATGAACCCTGACGAGACCTACTGCAAGGTCAAAGCCGCAGACGGCCATACCTATTATATGGCCCAGGCTCTGCTTGACAATGTGCTGGGCAAGCTGGCCGGGGAGGATACCCCCGCCTATGAGGTGCTGGAGACCTATCTGGGCAGAGATCTGGAGCACAAAGAATACGAACCGCTGTTTGCCTGTGCCGGAGAGGCCGCCGCGAGACAGGGCAAGAAGGGATTCTTTGTGACCTGCGACAACTATGTCACTATGTCCGACGGTACCGGCATCGTACACATTGCTCCCGCTTTCGGTGAGGACGATGCCAATGTGGGCCGCAAGTATGACCTGCCCTTTGTACAGTTTGTGGACGGCAAGGGCCAGCTCACGGAGGAAACCCCCTACGCCGGAATTTTTGTGAAAAAAGCGGACCCGCAGATCCTGAAAGATTTGGACGGCGAGGGCAAGCTCTTTGACGCCCCCAAGTTTGAGCATGATTATCCTCACTGCTGGAGGTGCGATACCCCTCTGATCTATTACGCCAGAGAGTCCTGGTATATCCGGGAAACCGCTGTCAAAGACGATCTGATCCGCAACAACAACACGGTAAACTGGATTCCCGAGTCCATCGGCACAGGGCGTTTCGGCAACTGGCTGGAGAATATTCAGGACTGGGCCATCTCCCGCAACCGTTACTGGGGCACACCGCTGAATATCTGGGAGTGTTCCTGCGGACACCAGGAATGCATCGGCAGCCGTCAGGAGCTGGCGGACAAGGCCGGCAAGCCGGACGCCGCCAAAGTGGAGCTGCACAGGCCCTATATCGATGAAGTGACCTATCCCTGCCCGGAGTGCGGCTCAGAGATGAAACGTGTACCCGAAGTGCTGGACTGCTGGTTTGACTCCGGCGCCATGCCTTTCGCCCAGCACCATTATCCTTTTGAAAACAAGGAAGTGTTTGAGCAGCAGTTCCCGGCCCAGTTCATCTCCGAGGCCGTGGACCAGACCCGGGGATGGTTCCACTCCCTAATGGCGGAGTCTACGCTGCTGTTTAACAAGGCCCCCTATGAGAATGTCATTGTGCTGGGCCATGTGCAGGACGAGAACGGTCAGAAGATGAGCAAGAGCAAAGGTAACGCGGTAGATCCCTTTGATGCTTTGGCCCAGTACGGCGCGGACGCGATCCGGTGGTATTTCTATACCAGCTGCGCGCCATGGCTGCCCAAGCGTTTCGCGGGTAAGATCGTGCAGGAGGGCCAGAGGAAATTTATGGGCACCCTGTGGAACACCTATGCCTTTTATATCCTGTATGCGGATATTGACAGTTTTGACCCCACCAAATATACGCTGGAGTACGACAAGCTGCCGGTGATGGACCGCTGGTTACTGTCCAGATTAAACACCGTGGTGGGTGAAGTGGACGAGGATCTGGACAAATACCGGATTCCCGAGGCGGGCAAGGCGCTGGAAGACTTCGTGGACGAGATGAGCAACTGGTATGTGCGCCGCAGCCGTGAACGTTTCTGGGCCAAGGGCATGGAACAGGATAAGATTAACGCCTATATGACTCTGTATACGGCGCTGGTGACCATCAGTAAGGCCGCCGCTCCCATGATCCCCTTTATGACCGAGGATATCTATCAGAACATGGTGCGCAGCGTGGACAAAGACGCTCCGGAGAGCATTCATCTGTGCGATTTCCCCCAGGTACACGCCGAGAGGATCGACAAGGCTCTGGAGGAGTCCATGAAAGACGTGCTGGCCGCCGTGGTGATGGGCCGGGCCTGCCGCAACGACGCCGCCATCAAGAACCGCCAACCCATCGGCAGAATGTATATTAAAGCGGATTTCAGTCTGGATGATTTCTATGTGGATATCATCAAGGATGAACTGAATGTGAAGGAAGTAGTCTTCACGGGCGATGTGCGCGACTTTACTTCCTATACCTTCAAGCCCCAACTGCGCACTGTGGGGCCGAAATACGGCAAACAGCTGGGCGGCATCCAGAAGACGCTGGGGGCCCTGGACGGCAACGCCGCCATGGATGAGCTGAAAGAAAGCGGTAAACTGACCTTTACAGTGGACGGCGCTACGGTGGAACTCACCCAGGACGATCTGCTGATCAGCATGGCCCAGAAAGAGGGCTATGTGTCCCAGGAGGACAATCAGATAACCGTGGTGCTGGACACCAACCTGACCCAGGAGTTGGTGGAAGAGGGCTTTGTCTACGAGATCATCAGCAAGATCCAGACCATGCGAAAGGACGCGGGCTTTGAGGTGATGGATCACATCCGGGTATCCTTATGCGGCAATGCCAAACTCTTTGCCATCGCCGAGAATAACCGGGAGGCCATCTGCGGCAAGGTGCTGGCGGAGGAACTACATGCGGACGTCTCCTTTGCAGTGACGAAAGAATGGAATGTGAACGGCGAGAATGTGACCATCAACCTGGAGAAAATATAGCTGGGGCGGATGGAGCAGGACAAATGGAATGCCTGAGGAATAGGATTTATAACGATGGTGGAGACGCTGAACCGAAACGTGCGGGAAAGGAGTTACCATGATAACAGACACTTTTGACAATGCATCATCGGCGATCATCAACCCCCAGACCAATGAGAACGCACCTGTGGTGGATGCCTGTATACTGACTTTCTCCCATGCCATCGAGAAGTTTGTGCGGGAACATTATGAGTGCAAGCAGCTCGGGTCTTTCTGGTTCGCCACCGGGGAGACGCCGGTGTGGCAGATTGAGTATGCGGGCAGGAAGTTTGCCTTTTACAAGACCTATGTGGGCGCGCCTGCCTGCGTATGCAGCGTGGAGAATACGCTCTCGGTGATCCGGACGAATAAATACATTGTCTTTGGCGGCGCGGGATGCCTGAACAAGGAGATCGCTCATGGCAAGGTGATGGTTCCCACGGAGGGGTATCGGGACGAGGGCACATCCTACCACTATGCGCCCCCATCGGACTATATCGGGATACGGAATGCGGACACCGTGGCGAAATGCATGGCGGAAAACGGGATTCCCTATGTAAAGGGGAAGACCTGGACCACGGATTCCTTTTATCGTGAGACAGTAAAAAACTTTGAGAAACACAAGGCGGACGGCTGTATCTCGGTGGAGATGGAATGCGCGGCATTGCAGGCCATGTGTGATTTCCGGGGATTGGAGCTGTACATGTTCTTTACCAGCGGCGATCTGCTGGATGCTCCCCAGTGGGACTCCAGGCGCAGGGAGGGGGACAACCGGGGAACCCAGCATGACGCGGGGCACTTTGACATCGCCCTGGAGCTGGCCCGGTATGTCACCTGTGGGCAGGGAGAATAATAGAGCATTCAAGTTGATGTCATGGCATGGGACGATCAGAAAAAAATCTATGAAGGTCTTGGGTTTCAGACTTCGATGCCCCAGCGGCGCGGCGAACCCATGCACATCTGTCTGACAAATCAGATTGAATTGACAGATGCTATGTTTCAGCAATGACGGGAACTTTTTTCTAAAAAAAGTCAGTATTTTTAAGAAACGGAGGCATTTCTCCTGCCTCAATACCAAGACACTGACCGTAGGTCAGACCAGCGGGTTTACACCGATTTTTCGTAATATCGGCAGACACATGATCATGCCGGCCCTTATAAAAAGCCATTGATGATCATATAGTAAACCGTACCGTTTTTATTGCTGAATCCCCTGTTTTCAAGCTCAAGTAAGAAAACGCAGCAGGCCCTTCATCCGGGAGAAAGTATTAACGGAGAGGAGATCAGTAGATTGTCTTTCAATGGCAGATTTTGCGATTGGATACGGATCTGATGATAAAGAGAAGAAGTGGAAAGTATATCAAAACGGCGAAAGAGGAATGAAACGCAATGAATTATACTATCAATAATTCCGGATGGGAAAAACATAGGTAAAAGCTGCACAAAAATCTGCGGAAACACAAAAATAGTTGGCATTGCCGGGAATATTTGGTATAATATATAGCTGCATATCAAATATAAGCGCATCTGGCGATTATGAAAATGATCTCAGCAGCGCAAAGACGCAGATCGCCTGGCTGTGGGCAGCAATTATTTTATTGTCCGTAAACGCAATCAGAAAAGGAGAATGACCATGAAGAGTACTACGACAACCAAAAAGACGAAGTTCGACAAAGAGCTTTTTAAGAGAAGCGTACAGTACAATACAAAGACCCTGTACCGCAAGAATCTGGATGAGGCCAGTCCCCAACAGATCTTCCAGGCGGTATCTTACGCTATAAAGGACCAGATCGTGGAGGACTGGATGGACACCCAGAAAGCCTACGAGAAACAGGATGCCAAGACCGTATACTATCTGTCCATGGAATTTCTGATGGGCCGCGCCCTGGGAAACAATCTGATCAATATGATGGCTTACAAGGAGGCCAAGGAGGCTCTGGAGGAGTTGGGTCTGGATCTGAACGTTGTGGAAGACCAGGAGCCTGACGCGGCACTGGGCAACGGCGGCTTGGGCCGTCTGGCGGCATGTTTTTTGGATTCCCTGGCCACTTTGGGCTACCCTGCCTACGGCTGCGGTATCCGCTACCGCTACGGCATGTTCAAACAGCAGATCCGGGACGGCTACCAGATCGAAGTTCCCGACAACTGGCTGGTGGACGGTAATCCCTTTGAACTGCGCAGACCCGAGTACAGGAAAGAGGTAAAATTCGGCGGATATGTGACCGTGAAACGCGATGAGAACGGCAGGGAGCATTTCTCCCAGGAGGGCTATCAGTCCGTAAACGCCATCCCCTTTGACCTGCCCATTGTGGGCTACGGCAACCATATTGTAAATACTCTGCGTATCTGGGATGCCGAGCCGGTGGTATGTTTCCAGCTGGACTCCTTTGACAAGGGCGACTATCAAAAGGCGGTGGAACAGGAAAATCTGGCGAGAAATATCGTGGAGGTACTCTACCCCAACGACAACCACTATGCGGGTAAGGAGCTGCGCTTAAAACAGCAGTACTTCTTTATCTCCGCCTCGGTACAGGAGGCCGTGGCAAAATACATGCGTACCCACAGCGATGTCCGCAAGTTCTATGAAAAGGTGACTTTCCAGCTCAACGATACCCATCCCACCGTGGCCATCGCCGAGCTGATGCGTATACTGATGGATGAATATTTCCTTACCTGGGACGAGGCATGGGCTGTGACCACCAGGACCTGCGCCTATACCAACCATACCATTATGGCTGAAGCTCTGGAAAAATGGCCCATTGAGCTGTTCTCCAGACTGTTGCCCCGCATATATCAGATCGTGGAGGAGATCAACCGCAGATTTATCCTTGAGATCGAGAAAAAATACGGCAACGTGCCCGGCGTCAACGTACAGGACAAGATCCGCAAGATGGCCATCATCTATGACGGACAGGTGAAGATGGCCCATCTGGCCATTGTGTCCGGCTACTCTGTGAACGGTGTGGCAAGACTGCACACGGAGATTTTGAAAAATCAGGAACTGAAGGATTTCTATGAAATGTTCCCGGATCGTTTCAACAACAAGACCAACGGCATCACCCAGAGACGTTTCCTGCTCCACGGCAACCCGCTGCTGGCAGACTGGGTAACGGACCATATCGGCAACGAATGGATCACCGACCTGCCCCAGATCAGCCGCCTGAAGATTTATGCGGACGATGCCAAGGCCCAGCAGGAATTTATGAATATCAAGTATCAGAACAAGGTGCGCCTGGCAAAATATATCCTGGAGCACAACGGCGTGGAGGTGGACCCCCGCTCCATCTTTGACGTACAGGTAAAGCGCCTCCATGAGTACAAGAGACAGCTGCTGAACATCCTGCATGTGATGTATCTCTACAACGAGATCAAGGAGCATCCGGACAAAGAGTTCTATCCCAGGACCTTTATCTTCGGCGCCAAGGCAGCGGCAGGATACCGCAACGCCAAACTGACCATCAAGCTGATCACTTCCGTAGCGGACGTCATCAACAACGATGCCTCCATCGGCGGCAAGATCAAAGTTGTATTTATAGAGAACTACAATGTATCCAACGCGGAGATCATCTTTGCCGCCGCGGATGTATCCGAGCAGATTTCCACAGCCAGCAAGGAGGCATCCGGCACCGGCAACATGAAATTCATGTTAAACGGCGCCCTGACCCTGGGCACTATGGACGGTGCCAACGTGGAGATCGTTGAGGAAGTAGGTGAGGAGAACGCCTTTATCTTCGGCCTGTCCTCCGACGAAGTCATTAACTACGAGAACCACGGCGGCTACAACCCCATGGAGATCTTCAACAACGACCAGGATATCCGCAAGGTATTGATGCAGCTGATCAACGGAACCTACTCCAGAGACACAGAGATGTTCCGCCACCTGTACAATTCCCTGTTGAACACCCAGAGCACCTCCCGGGCAGACACCTACTTTATATTAAAGGATTTCAAGGCCTACGCAGAAGCCCAAAAGAAAGTAGAAACCGCCTACAAGGACGAAGCCGCCTGGGCCAAGAGCGCCATCCTCAATGTGGCCTGCTCCGGAAAATTTACCTCAGACAGAACCATCCAGCAATACGTGGACGAAATCTGGCACCTGGACAAAGTAACCCTCCAGTAAACCCGCCAGACTCCAAACCACTACGGCCGCTGAACAGCGGCCTCCCAAGTGATGGGCCCTTCCAACAGTGAAACCTAAAACCAATACAGCCGCTGAACAGCGGAACTCCCAAAGTGATGCGGCTGTCCAACAGCGGAAACCGAGCCCAGGCGGGGGTATATCCCTGTGGCCGCCCCTGAAACAACGTCGGCGCTTAGTGAGGTCTGCCGAATTTATTCGGCACGAACTTAGCGCCCGCTACGCTTGTTTACGGAGCGAGAGCGCGGCGGCAACAGGGATATACCCCCACCTGGGCGACACTCCCGCCCCCCTGACACCAACGTCCAAAAAACAGGAGAATCACTTATGGTAAAACTAACCCAAAACGGCGTCTACCTCCTCCAAGGCAGCGAGATAATCCCCGACAACGGCCAGGCCCCCGAGGCCCTAAAAGCCAGAACCGGCAGAGACATCTCCAAAGCGGAGGCCACCCAAAACACTATTGCCTACGGCATCTTAAAGAGCCACAACACCTCCGGCAATATGGAAAAATTAAAGATCAAATTCGACAAACTCACCAGCCACGACATCACCTTCGTAGGCATCATCCAGACTGCCAGGGCATCGGGCCTGACCCGGTTCCCGGTACCCTACGTGCTGACCAACTGCCACAATTCCCTGTGTGCCGTAGGCGGCACCATCAACGAGGACGACCACATGTTCGGCCTGTCCTGTGCCAAGAAATACGGCGGCATCTATGTGCCCCCCCATCAGGCGGTCATCCATCAGTTTGCCAGAGAGATGCTGGCAGGCGGCGGCAAGATGATCCTGGGTTCCGACTCCCATACCCGCTACGGCGCGCTGGGTACCATGGCCATAGGCGAGGGCGGCCCTGAGCTGGTAAAACAGCTCTTGAACCAGACTTATGATATCAACATGCCCGGCGTGGTGGGCGTATATCTGACAGGGGAACCGGTACAGGGCGTAGGTCCCCAGGACGTGGCGCTGGCCATCATCGGAGCCGTGTTCGCAAACGGTTATGTGAAAAACAAAGTCATGGAGTTCGTAGGCCCCGGCGTGGCCTCCTTAAGCGCGGATTTCAGAATCGGCGTGGACGTGATGACCACCGAGACCACCTGCCTGTCCTCCATCTGGCAGACGGATGATCAGATCCGGGAATTCTATGAGATTCACGGCAGAAGTGAAGAGTATGCGGAGCTATCCCCCGGCGAAGTGGCCTATTATGACGGCATGATCACCGTGGACTTATCCAAGGTGCGTCCCATGATCGCCATGCCCTTCCATCCCAGCAATACCTATACCATCGAGGAGCTATGCACCAACCTCATGGACATTCTGGACGAGACGGAAAAGCGTGCCCAGGTGAGTTTGGACGGTGCGGCAACGCTGCGATTGAAAGACAAGGTAAAGAACGGAAAATTTCATGTAGACCAGGGTATCATTGCGGGCTGTGCAGGCGGCGGCTTTGAGAATATCTGCGCCGCGGCAGATATCCTGAAAGGTAAATATATCGGCAGCGACGGCTTTACTCTAAGTGTGTATCCCGCCTCCATGCCCGTATATATGGAGCTGATCAAAAACGGCTGTGCCGCTACCGTTCTGGAGACCGGCGCGGTGATGAAGACAGCTTTCTGCGGCCCCTGTTTCGGAGCGGGAGACACCCCGGCCAACAATGCGTTCAGCATTCGTCACTCCACCCGTAACTTCCCCAACAGGGAGGGTTCCAAGCTGCAAAACGGACAGATTTCTTCCGTGGCGCTGATGGACGCCCGCTCCATAGCGGCTACGGCGGCCAATCAGGGCATCCTGACCCCGGCTACGGAGTTTGACGGAGAGATCGGCAGATACAAGTATCATTTTGACAGCAATATCTATGCCAACCGGGTATTTGATTCTCATGGCGTGGCGGACCCGGAGACCGAGATCGTGCTTGGCCCCAATATCAAGGACTGGCCGGAGATGGGCGCACTGCCCGACAATCTGGTGCTGCGGGTGGTCAGCGAGATTCACGATCCCGTGACAACCACGGATGAATTGATCCCCTCCGGTGAGACCTCCAGCTACCGATCCAACCCTCTGGGGCTGGCGGAGTTCGCCCTGTCCAGAAAAGACCCCGCCTATGTGGGGAGAGCCAAGGATATCCAGAAGGCGGAGAAGGCCCGTATGGCCGGGGAACATCCCTGCCAGGCTCACCCGGATGTGAAACCTGTGATGGGGGAGATCAAACAACAGTTCCCGGATGTCAACCATACCAACACCGGATTCGGTTCCACAATATTTGCGGTCAAGCCCGGCGACGGCTCCGCCAGAGAGCAGGCGGCCAGCTGCCAGAAAGTGCTGGGAGGCTGGGCCAACATCGCCAATGAGTACGCCACCAAGCGCTACCGCTCCAACCTGATCAACTGGGGTATGCTGCCGTTTTTGATCCGGGAGGGAGATCTGCCGTTTAAGAATCTGGATTACCTGTTTATTCCCGGCATAAAAGACGCCGTTGAGAATAAAACAGAAGAGATCAAGGCTTATGTGGTCAGAACAGAAGGACAGCAGCCCGAAGGGCTGCAGGAGTTTACACTGCGCCTGGGCGAGTTGACCGATGAGGAGAGACAGATCATTCTGAAAGGCTGCCTTATAAACTATAATCGAGTGTAATATGCGGTACACAGGTTCCAGGGAACCGAAAGCAGCATATCCCCGGAAGGCGCACTGATCAATATACGGACGCAGAAGGCGGCCGGATGTTGATCACCAAACCGTGTGCATGAAGGGGATATGCGGTACGCAGGTTCCAGGGAACCGAAAACAGCATATCCCCGGAAGGCGCACTGATCAATATACGGACGCAGAAGGCGGCCGGATGTTGATCACCAAACCGTGTGCATGAAGGGGATATGCGGTACTATAATAGGAGGAACAAATGGAAAAGCCGAAAGCAATTAACAATCCAATGCTGGTGGGAGCCATGGAACTGCTCAAATCGGACAATTCCGCCAAGCACAGGGACTTTTTTCTGCAGGAACTGCTGAAAGCGCATCTGCTCACTCCGGCTATGGTAACCCCCAAGCCGGAGAAAGACGAAAACGGCGCGCTGAAGATGCTGCCGGATTCCCAGATTCAGGTCCCCATGCTCAGCACCCGGGAAGGGGTGCGGTATTTCATGGCTTTTACGGATATACAGGAGATGAAGAAATGGGTAAAAAGCCTGGAGGAGGGACAGCAGATCTTTGTCTTTGGATTTCAGGATTTTGCCACCATGGTGAAGAGGGCGGACAGCCAATGTGACGGGTTTGCCATCAATCCCGGCGGAGCCAATATCAGAATCACCCGCAACATGATCGACACGATACAGGAGGCTCTGGCGGGCGGAAATCAGTCCCGGGATTAATTGTAGGAAAGGGGATAAATATGGATGAGATGAAATACGTCGTCCTGTTGACGGGAAACAACAGGATGGCAATCAATGAATTTTTTACCTATATGGACCTCAATCTGGAGTGTATCAATACTTCGTGCCGATATAACGATATAATGAACCATCTGAAATATATAACTCCCGATGTGTTCGTATACTGTCTGTATGGAGAGTCGCCGGACGATATCAAGCGTTTCGTAAATGTGGAGCGCAAACTTACGGAGATGGGGATTCCCATCATCGTCGTGGGAAACCGGGACGAGTGCGAGCAGTTTACCAAGGTTGCCCCTTTGATAGAGGCCACATTTTTTTTGCGCCCCATTTCGGCTCAGAAACTGGAGCGGTCCATTGTGGAGATGCTGGAGTCACAAAAGCCCAGAGAGAGCGGGGAAACGGCTGAAAAATCCGCCGCCGAATCCCCTGCGGCACCGGCGAGAAAACATATTTTGATCGTGGATGACGACAGCAGTGTCTTAAAGCTGCTCAAGGGTTATCTTGCGGAGCGTTATGATGTGGCCACAGCCATCAACGGTAAAGTGGCGATGAAATTCCTGGAGACCAAGAGGACGGACATGGTACTGCTCGACTATGAGATGCCGGAGGAGAACGGGGCGGCGGTGCTGGGTAAGATCCGGGACGGCGACCGCACAAAACATCTTCCCGTGGTCTTTTTGACCGGACTGACCGAGCGCGGCAAGATACAGGAACTGCTGGCGCTGAAAATACAGGGTTATCTTATAAAACCCATTGATATGGAGAAACTTTCTTCCACCATCAAGGGTGTTTTGGGTTAATGCAGATATACAGGGGGAGCGGTATGGATACGATTAACGCAGAGCAGGACACGGAAAACCTGAACCTCACAGACCTGATCGATCTGGAAACCCTGCGCCTGATACAGGAATCTTTTTCAAGTATGACGGGCATTGCCTCTCTGATTACGGACAAAAACGGCATTGCCCTGACGGAGGGTTCCCACTATTCGGAATTTTGCGCCGACTATGTGCGCGCCACTAAAAAGGGCCGGAAAAAGTGTGAGCAATGTAACCGTGACGGAGCCGAAAACACCGGAAAGGGCGGCCCCTGTACTTACCACTGCCATGCGGGTCTGATGGATTTTGCCGTGCCCATTCAGGTTTCCGGTCATAAGATAGGGTGTTTTATCGGCGGGCAGGTACTGACCCAGCCGCCGGATGAAGAGAAGATACGGCAGGTGGCCGCCGATATCGACGCGGACCCCGACCAGCTTATAAGGGCAGTCCGCAAGGTGAGTATTCTCGAGGAGGAGGACGTCAAGAACAAGATCACCGCGCTGTCTAACATTGCAAATGTTCTATCGGATATGGCCTACAACAGGCATCAGTTGAACATGAAAAACGCGGAGCTTATGAGATCCTCCAACATGAAATCCGACTTTCTTGCCAACATGAGCCATGAGATCCGTACGCCCATGAACGCTATCATCGGTATGGCGGAAATGACGCTGCGGGAGGAACTTCCCCCTCTGGCAAAGGAATATGTGGGACAGATCAAATCATCCGGTCAGACACTGCTCACGATCATCAATGATATTCTTGACTTTTCCAAGATAGAATCCGGCATGATGACCATCAGTGAAGTGGAATATGAGCCCATGTCTGTGGTAAATGATGTTGCGAATATCGTTATGACCCGAATCGGCGGTAAGGAGTTGGAACTCACGGTGGATGTGGACCCCAGGCTGCCCCATAAGCTGTACGGCGACAATATCCGTATCAAGCAGATCATGATAAATCTGGCGAATAACGCCATAAAGTTTACAACCATGGGAAACGTTCATCTACAGGTCGCTTTCCGAAGGATCAAAAGAGACATGCTGGTTCTTCAGGTTGCGGTTTCCGATACCGGAAGCGGCATTAAAGAGAGCGATATGGATAAGCTCTTCAAATCCTTTCAGCAGCTTGACAGCAAGCGGAACCGCAATATTGAGGGAGCCGGTCTGGGGCTTGCCATCTGTAAGCAGCTTGTATCTCTCATGAACGGCGAGATAAAGGTAGAGAGCGAGTACGGTAAGGGTAGTACCTTTTCGTTTGAGATCCCACAGCGGATAGTGGACAGCGCTCCTTCCGTCAGTCGGATGGAGGAAAAAGTGCTGGCGGCAGGGTTATTGTCGGGGGACTACGCCGCCATGCAGATCGAGACAGATATGCAGCGGCTTGGGGTAGATTACCGGGGGCTTGCCTCGGAGAGAGATCTGGAGCGGTTGAGAAAACGGAAGATCAAATACCTGTTTATAGAGCAGCCGCTGATGACAGACCAGATACAGGCTTTCCTGAGATCCAATTCCGATATTCTGGGCGTGGTGCTGGCGGACTATCAGGAGCTGCACCGCTACAATCTGGACAATGTCCTGGTGGTCAAAAAACCGCTGTATGTTTTGAGCCTTGCCAATATCCTTCAGGGGAATAAGGCGGATATGAGCTATAACCGTCTGGACGCGGAGGACTTTAGCTTTATCGCTCCGGATGCGGAAATACTTATCGTGGACGACAATCCCATCAATCTCATGGTGGCCAAGGGACTGCTGAGTCCCATGAATATGCGGATCGATTCGGCCCCAAGCGGCAGGGAGGCAATCTTCAAAGTCACAGGTAAAAAATATGACCTTATCTTTATGGATCACATGATGCCTGAGATGGACGGCGTTGAAACCACCCGCGTGATCAGGCAGACGCTGGGAGAGAACGGTCAGGTGCCCATCCTTGCCCTAACGGCAAACGTTATGGAGGGTACCAGAGAAATGTTCATCAGCGAAGGGATGAACGACCTGGTGATCAAACCCATCGAGATTAAAGACATCGTATCCAAGCTGCGCAGATGGCTGCCGCCGGAGAAGATACACAAAAAACAGCACGGGGACAAAAAGACGGAAACCAAGGTCAAAAGCGAGATGTCCGCCCAGGCTACGAATATCTCTATCGATGGTCTGGATGTACAGAAGGCCATGGGATTTCTGGGCAACGAAGAGCTGTTTTGGGCCGTTCTCAAAGAGTATTACCGGGTTATTGATAAGAAACATGCGCTGATCAGACAATATGAACAGGCAGAAAAATGGCATGAGTACACCATAGAGGTCCATGCTCTAAAAAGCGCCTCGCGCCAGATCGGCGCCTTTGAACTCGCGGAGACCGCAGAGCAGATGGAGGCCGCCGGAAATGCCCGCAACGGGGAACTGATACACAAGATAACTCCGGGAATGCTGGCTGAGTACATGTTTTATAAGGACATTCTGGCACCGTATTTTACTCGGGAAGACCAAGAGAACGAGAATAAGCAGATCTACAGCGGAGAACTGACTACTCTGTTTGCCCGGATGCGGGATGCGCTGGAAAATCTGGATATGGACGCCATGGAGGAGAACATACGGAGTATGGACCAATACTCCTACGGAAAGATTCAGGATGAATTCTTCGAGAAATTGAAAAACGCTGTGGACGATATGGACACGGAGAGATGTGAGGAGATACTTGACGCATGGGAAGCGAGCCTGTAAAAGGCCGTTTCCCTTTTTTCTGTTTTTGAACACCTGCCGTATAATTTGTTTTTTTGGGGTAAGAATATCCAATAGAGTAAGCAAAGCGATTCTCAAAATGACAATAAAGGTAAAAAGTCCGCGTCTGCGGACGGGAGGTGTTCATGCGAAATAACAGAAAACAGAATATCAAAAAAGAGCGAATCATTATGATCGCGTCCTCTGCTTTTGTGATGGCTGCCCTGACCATGACAGGAGTATATATGAAGGAGAACAGTACACAAAATCAGGACAACGGATACAGCATTGATTTCACCGAGATTGAGAGCCAGGCGGATGACAAACCTCAGGACATCGGCGGCCAGGGGCAGAACACCCGGACGCCCGGGTCTATTCCCCACAACGCCACCACAGTACAGGAGTTCCCGGAGGATGATCTGGACTACCTGCCCATGGAGGAGGCCGGTTCATCCATGATTCAGATTCCCGGTCTGACGGACGGTATAAAATCTGAGGCGGACGTGACCAGCGATGAACAGCTGGCGATGCTGGAGGAGCAAAAAGCGGAGGAAGGCCAGACGCAGGAGCGCGATGAAAAGCCACAGGAGAGCAGTCAGCCGGAGAGCGGAGCGGCCACGGCAGACCCGGTTATGGAACAGCCCCTTCTTCCAGAGCAGCCGATCATGGAGGGGCAGCCAGTCATGGAAGGGCAGCCAGTCATGGAAGGGCAGCCAGTCATGGAAGGACAGCCAGTCATGGAAGGACAGCCGGTTATGGAGGAACAGCCTGCCTGGGATATGCAGCCTGAGACCAGAGTTCTGGGATTCTCCGCTGATCAGGGACTGGTGCGTCCCGTGGCGGGAGACGTGTTGATCCCTTACAGCATGGACCGGACCGTGTATTTCACCACATTGGATCAGTATAAATGTAATCCCGCTACCATGTACCGGGTGGAGGAAGGAACACAGGTCATGGCCTGCGCCGAGGCGCGGGTGGCATCGGTCTTCAGCAATGAAGAAATAGGGCAGGCGGTAACACTGGATCTGGGCAACGGATATCAGGTGGTATACGGCCAGCTGCAGTCGCTGAATGTATCCGAGGGAGATTATGTGAATCCCGGGCAGGTCATCGCCACGGTGGCGGCTCCCACCATCTACTACAGCCTGGAAGGCAGCAACCTCTATTTCCTGCTGGAACAGGACGGAGCGGCGCTTGACCCCCAGAACATGTATTTTTAATTACAGTTATTTGAAGGCATGTTTCGGATAGCATATCTATTCATGTCAGGGCACCCTGAAGTGGCCTGACATGGATCGCAGGGCCGTGTGCCGTCCGGAACATGCCGGATTCTAAATGTTATAGAACCAAACAGAATTCGGGTTAAGAAAGGACATGGGCGCAGAGATGGATATCATAAACGGTTTGATTCATACCATGGGAGAGCGGGGCATCATCGAACATGGTGCAGTCCATGTGGAAAACGGAAAAATAGCATGGGTGGGAACCATGGAGCAGTGGGGGAAGAGATACCGGACAGAGGCCGGCAAGCCGGTACTTGACGCAGACGGCGGCTGGGTGCTGCCGGGTATCATCGAGGCTCACTGCCATATGGGTATCACCGAGGAAAAAAAGGGAATGGAGGGAGACGACTGCAATGAGACGGTTGATCCCGTCACACCCTGGCTGCGGGCGATAGACGCCATCAACAGCATGGACGCTGCCTTTGACGACGCCGTGCGGGCCGGCATCACGGCGGCCATGGTCGGCCCCGGCAGCTCCAATGTGGTGGGAGGGCAGTTCGCTCTGGTAAAGACCCGGGGGAGGCGGATCGACGATATCATCGTAAAGGCCCCTGCGGCTATGAAAGTAGCCTTTGGTGAGAATCCAAAGGTCAATTACTCCGGTCAGGGGAAAAGTCCCTCCACCCGCATGGCCATAGCGGGAATGCTGCGCCGTGAGCTGTTCGAGGCAAAAGACTATCTGGAGAGGAAAAAACAGGCACAGCGGAAGGGAGAGAGTTTTCAGGAGGATTTTACAAAGGAGTGCTGGATTCCCGTGTTGCAGCGGAAGATTCCGCTGAAAGCCCATGTGCACCGGGTGGACGATATTTTTACCGCCATTCGTATCGCCAGAGAGTTTGATCTGCATATGACTCTGGACCATTGCAGCGAGGGGCACCTGATTGCCCGGGAATTGGCTGCGGAGGGGTATCCCGCTATCGTGGGTCCCGATCTGACCAGCCGTAACAAGATAGAGGTGCAGAATGTGGCGTTCAAGACCGCGGGAGTGCTGGCCCGGGCCGGGGTATTGGTGGCTGTCACCACAGATCACCCTGTGTCCCAGATTCAGTCGCTGCCTCTGTGCGCGGGTCTGGCTGTGAAGGCGGGGCTGCCTATGGAGCAGGGACTTAGGGCGATCACCGTCAACGCTGCGCGGATCTGCGGCGTGGCGGACAGAATGGGAACGCTGGAGCCGGGGAAGGATGCGGATGTGGCGGTCTTCAGTGGGAATCCTATGGAGGTGTTTACGCGGACGCTGTATACGGTGATAGACGGGCAGGTGGTGTTTGAGGATGGGGACGATCAGAGCCATGTGGCATTCGCCTTCCCAGGCTGATTGCGGCCGGCAGTCGGAGTGACGGTATTTGTGCGGAACGACCCTGTGATAAACTCGGGAGAGAATGGCAGGAAAGTCTTTACCGCAGGGGTTTATTTTGCTATACTAGGGAATAGCGATGTGCTTGCCTAAAGCGTACGGAACGGGAGGCTGCGGTGGGAATTTTAAAGGGATATAAGAGAATAGCGGCGTTTGTGCTCTGTATTTGTCTGACGGCAGGGATCGGCGGCTGCGGCTGGGTGGCCGAGCCGGAGGCAAACAACGGCGGCGGACAGCAGCAGACAGCTTTGGCCGGGGGCGACGGTGCGGCCCGGGAGGATTATAGGCTGCTGCCGGAGGCGGAACTGGACTACCTGGTGCCGGAGCAGTATCCGGGTATTTGGGTCAGTCTGGGAGGCTATGACAGCAAGGGCAGCAAGGTGGTTTACTTTCGCGGACGCAGTCTGCCGGAGACCTTTCGGATCATGGACACCGCCACCGGGCAGTGTGTATACACGGGCAGGTTGGAGGAGGACAGGTACAATGAGGAAACCCGGGAATATAATAGTCACGGAGAGTTTTCGGATTTTGTGGACGTAGGAGAATATTACATAGAGTGTGATATCATTGGCAGATCCTACTCTTTTGCGTTGCAGGAGGAACGGCTGCGGGAGCAGTTTGATATGACGCTTACGCAGATACGGCATCAGGGACAGGAGACTCTCTCCGGCGCGGAATCCGTGCGTACCATGCTGCAGCAGGTGATTGTGGTGCTGCTCTCCTATGAGCTGTACCCGGATCTGTACGAGGACGGGGACGGCAATCAGATACCGGATGTTCTGGAGTATATGACGGAGGCTGTCCGTGCCGTTGTGGGACGGCAGGAGTCCGCGGAATCGGACGATCTGACCTATGAGCTGGCGGCGGCGCTGGCCAAGTACAGCTATATATATCAGAAATACGACAGCAAATACGCCACGGATATCGTACAGATCGCGGCGGGTCTGTGGCAGCAGGCGGAAAAAGCGGGAGATCTGCGGGATGACGCCAGACTGCTGGCGGCGGCGGAGTTGTACAGGGCCACGGGACAGAGGAAATATGTGACGGTACTGGAGGCATCCCAGGGGGGGCTTGCGGATAAGATACAGCGGGAGGAATCCTGCCGTTACGATTATCTGGCCGCCGTTACCTATATTGCCACCAAACAGAGGGTTAAAGTGGATATCTGCGATACGCTGATCCGGATGCTCATGAACCGGGGAGAGCAGATCGTGGATGGCATTCCCCACCTGGCTTACCGGAAGGTGGATCTGAGTGAATCTGTCATAGATGAGATGATGTGGGATATGGTGTTGTTGTCAGCGGTAAACTATGTGATCACCAACTATGAGTATGGCCGTGTGATAGAGAGCCAGCATTACTTTCTGTGGGGCTGCAATGCCAGATCCTATTGTTTCTGGGAGCAGGATATCAGCCGGAAACCGTCATGGACGGCATGCTATCTGCTTATGCTGTGTGATATGCGGGTCAATGAGTAGAGGCGTATCGGATAGTGTCAGTCGGTCGTTTCGGGGCAGCTGAGGAATATTTGATACCGCAGCCGGAGCTGCGGCATGTATGAGGAGAATGGCATGGAGATGACATATCAGGGCCTGAAGGTCGATTACATAGAGAAGGGGCAGGGACCGTTGGTGGTGCTGTTCCACGGCTGGGGAGCCAATAAGGAGCTATTCGGCCCGCTTATCGGTACGCTGGCAACACAGTACCGGGTGGCGGCGCCGGACACTCCGGGGTTTGGACAGAGCCAGGAGCCCCGGAATCCTTGGGAGCTGGCGGACTACTGTGAATTTTGCAGGGCGTTTATCGAGCATGTGTCGGGACCGCAGGATACGGAAGTGATCCTGATGGGGCATTCCCACGGAGGGCGTACACTGATACGTCTGGTGGGCAGCGGTATGCTGCGCCCCGGAACGGTCAAAAAAATGGTTTTGATCGACAGTGCGGGCATCGTTCACGAGAAGACGCCGGAGCAGCAGCGCAGGATCAGGCGCTATAAGAGGGGAAAACGGTTCTTAAGCCTGCCGCCGGTAAAAGCTCTTTTTCCACATGCGCTGGAGAGATTTCAGAGCCGCAGCGGTTCGGCGGACTATCGGGCAGCGTCCCCTGTCATGCGCCAGAGCATGGTGAAAGTAGTCAATGAGGATGTACGGGAGTATCTGCCCCGGATAGAGGCGGAGACTCTGCTGGTGTGGGGAGATCAGGACCGGGATACGCCCCTCTCGGACGGAAAGCTGATGGAGGGGATGATACCCGGCTCCGGGCTGGCGGTGCTGGCGGGGGCGGGCCACTTTTCCTTTATAGACCGGCAGTATCAGTTTATGGCTGTGATAAGGTCTTTTCTGGGGATTATGGGATGAGTTGATGATCCTTATGTATGATGTGGGGGTGTGTACATGATAAACGCTTTTTTCATTATAATATTTGCCACGGCTCTGACGGCTGTGGGTCTGGGGACGCGCTATACGCTGCATATGTTTCAGCAGGGTTCCTATCAGTATCGCTCATACTGGCGATATATGAAGACCCATCCCCTCATGACGCTGCTGCCGCTGACAGGGCTGATCCCACTGATGGCCTGGGTATTTGTGGGAAAAACGCTGGCAGCCGTGACGGTGATCCTGATATTGGAATGGCTGTGCCTATTGCTGCTGATACTGCTGTACCGGCCCAGGGCAGCCAAGAAAAAACTTGTGTTCACAGCCCGGGTGAAACGTTTGACCGTTACCACCGCGGTACTGTATGGGCTGACTATTTCTGCGGTGCTGTTAACCGCGGGAGTCTCCTGGCGGACGCTGTTAGTGTTGGCGATGCCGGGAGCCATGTTAAGCCCCTATATGGTCCTGCTGGCAAATCTGGTCAATATGCCCGTGGAAAAGGGCATCAACCGGCACTATATCCGAGATGCCCGGAGAATGCTGAAAGCCTGCCCGGACTTGAAGATCATCGGTATCACCGGCAGCTACGGCAAGACCAGTGTCAAATATTATCTCGAAAGTCTGCTGGGCGCGCAGTATGATGTGCTGAAGACGCCGGAGAGCTTTAACACCCCCATGGGTGTTGTAAAGACCATTCGGGGGAGCCTGCGGGCCACCCATGAGATATTTCTGTGTGAGATGGGGGCCAGGCATGTGGGAGATATCAAGGAGATCTGCGATATCGTGGACCCTCAGATCGGCGTGATCACATCCCTTGGCTATCAGCATCTGGAAACCTTTAAGACGCTGGACAATATCGTGGGGACCAAGCGGGAACTGTTCGACGCGCTGCCCCAGGGCGCTCCCCGGTTTGTAAACGGCGACAACGAGTTTGTGCGGCAGTACAAAGTGGATCAGGGAGCCGTCACCTACGGTCTTGAGGAGGGCAATGCCTACCGTGCCTGTGACTTGGAATACAGCGAGAAGGGAACCGCCTTTTGGGTGCAGGCACCGGATGGCGGCAGGGAGAGATTCACCACCCGGCTGCTGGGCGAGCACAATGTGACCAACATTACCGGAGCTATAGCGGTGTCCCATGAATTGGGCATCCCGTTAGACAAACTGAAACTCCCGGTTCACCGGCTGGAGGGCGCGCCCCATCGGCTGCAGCCCATCGCCCGGGGCAACACGATCATTATTGACGATGCCTACAACTCCAATCCGGGCGGTGCCCATATGGCCCTGAAAACCCTTGAGCGCTTTAGCGGTCTGCGCGTTCTGGTCACTCCCGGCATGGTGGAACTGGGCGAACAGGAAGACCGCTACAACTATGAGCTGGGCAGAGAAGCCACCCAGTGTTGCGACTACATTGTGCTGGTAGGCCGCAAACAGACGGAGAGCATCCTAAAAGGCGTAAAGGATACGGATTTCGACGGGAGCCGTTTATATGTGGCGGAGAATCTGCAGGACGCCATGACATATGTAAACGCTCTGCATACAGATCAGAAAAAGATCGTATTGCTGGAGAACGATCTGCCGGACAGCTATTTGTGATATTTTCTATCACAATTCGATACTGGCAATAACCGTTAGGCAATCAGTTTTGTGTACATCACGAAAATGGGGGTAACAATACCATGAATACGCCAGCGATAGAGACAGAGCGTCGCCCTGGTATCCTGTGAAAAATATGGAGGAGACAGAAAAATTTTATGAGGAAAGATATGCTATGATTTATACGCAGCCCCAGGGATACGCATACGCTGTCTGCCTTAGAGAAGATAGTATTCCCATAGGATATATTAAGGTTGATATGGATGAAAGCCACGATTTGGGCTATGGGCTTCGCAGGGAATTTTGGCGCCGCGGAATTGTCACAGAGGCAGGTAAGGCAGTTGTAGAACAAGTTAAAAGGGACGGATTGCCATACATTACGGCGACCCATGACAGAAACAATCCGAGAAGCGGAAATGTCATGAGGAAAATCGGCATGACATATTGTTATTCGTATAAAGAACAGTGGCAGCCGAAAAATATTCCTGTTATATTCAGAATGTATCAGCTCAACCTTGACGGCGACCAGAACTTTGTATATAAAAAGTATTGGAACATATATAGTGATCACTTCGTTGAAAAACTTTGACGGAAATTTGTAAACCTATACGGAAAAGCAAGGAAAGGAAAGAGAAAACTATGAAGATCAAATTGGCAGTCATTTTCGGCGGTAAGAGTGTAGAACACGAGATATCAGTCATATCCGCTCTGCAGGCCTGCGAATACATTGACAGGGACAAATATGAGATCATCCCCCTGTATATGACAAAGAGCGGTGAATTCTACACGGGGGAGCAGGTCGGCAATATTGACCGCTACAAGGATATTCCTTCCCTGCTGAAAGAGAGCACCCGGGTGCTGTTGTTAAACGAGGACGGCAGGGTGGATATGGTGCGTTACCCCATGAAAAAGTTTGGCAACAATGTGCTGGGCAGCATCGACGTGGCCTTTCCCATCGTGCATGGCACCAATGTGGAGGACGGAACCCTGCAGGGCTATCTGCAAACCCTGGGCCTTCCCTATGTGGGCTGCGATGTGCTTTCCTCCGCGGTGGGCATGAATAAGTACGTGATGAAGACCGTGTTCAAGGACAACGATATCCCGGTTCTGGACTGCACCTGTTATAATCTCGCGGATTTTACGGATGTGGAAAAGCTGATGGACGGTGTGGAAGGAAAATTCCCCTATCCCGTCATCGTCAAGCCCATAAACCTGGGTTCCAGTGTGGGCATCAGCAAGGCCTCTGACCGGGCGCAGTTGGAGGAAGCTCTGAACCTGGCTTTTACTTTCTCTCAAAAGGTGCTGGTGGAGCCCGCCATCCGGCAGCTCAAAGAGATCAACTGCGCCGTGCTGGGCAACGAGCTGGAGGCGGAGGCCTCCGAGTGCGAGGAACCCCTAAACGCGGAGGAGATATTGACCTACGAGGACAAATACATCGGCGGCGGTAAGAGCAAGGGTGGCTCCAAGGGCATGGCGAGCCTGAGCCGTGCCATACCGGCCAATATATCAAAGGAGCGCCGTGAGGAGATACGGCAGATGGCGGTGAAAGCCTTTAAATGTCTGGGGTGCAGCGGTGTGGCCCGCATTGACTTTATGATCGACAGAGAGACCGACAGAGTGTACCTAAACGAGATCAACACGATCCCCGGCTCTCTGGCATTTTACCTGTGGGAGCCTGTGGGCGTCAAGTATCCCCAGCTTTTGGAGCGTATGATACAGCTGGCTCTGAAACGGCATCGCGACAATGAGAAATTAACCTTTTCCTTTGAGACCAATGTGCTGGCCGGCGTGAAACTGGGCGGCACCAAGGGGGCGAAAGGCAGCAAGCGGTAAAACTATTAGTTTGCGGCTGGTGTATGTTATCTGAAAAAGGGACTATGCCCGTGTTGCAGGGCATAGTCCCGGAATAAAAGTGTGTTAAAACATTCTGTATTTTCTGGTTTTTTCGGCGAGTTTTATGGTATCTGTCATAACCTCCTTGGCAACTGCTCGAACTTGCCTGGTAAAATGATTTGTATCATTTACATCCCCAGTGAAAGTAAGCATGCTGTCATAATGTATATTAATAGGACTATGGCTGCTCATATTGTCAGGTAAAACGGATGGTATTGTTAAGCCATTTAAAACATTATGTGGCATAATTCCCTGCCCTATATTCCATAATCGTTCAACAGCAGCATTACTAAATACCTTATCTCCGGGCTGGAGTCTGGTCAGGATACTTCCGTCTTTTGCATGATATATTATTTCCTGCCCAGCTTCATTTGTGATTGCTAATTGACTTTTTGTTATATTCTTGGTTCCGGATGCATATTTATTTACTGAGTTAAAATACCTGTTCTTATCGATAACATTAATATCATCTCCAGCAATATAACCGAAACTATAATTATGTGCATTTACCCATGTCTCACATTGAGAAGGATCTCCTACAAATATAGTTTTACTGGTTTCATCTTTTACATAATACTTTTTGCTGGGATCAAGATCCTTATAACCCATAGGAACTGTTGAAGGTATATCACCCATGGCATCCCTAGCCCTATTTGCAGCATCTGCAATGGCGTATAATGAATTTACTATACCATTTACATTATAACCACCTTGAAGAGTATTTATTAGGCTGTCATGCAGTGCATTGGTCATATTCAGCAGATTGACTTCCGCAAAGTAGGAGGCATTCAACTGAT
>ERZ777305.986-NODE-986-length-40480-cov-27.645838_pt1 | contig 40480 bp, 33 predicted proteins | sample MGYA00374965_ERZ777305 | MGnify/ENA primary metagenome ERZ777305 (study PRJEB29328, sample SAMD00013331) | mouse gut metagenome | study: EMG produced TPA metagenomics assembly of the Metagenome analysis of fecal microbiota from mouse which was promoted... | reverse complement strand
GGATACGCCGCAACCCGGATGCTCCGGTCAGTCTGGTGTCGGTGAATTTCGACAGTAACCGAACGTTGTTCAGCGAAATTGTGCGACGCGACAGCCTGCTTGAATCAAACCAGTTCTATGTCGGCGGCGACACCGCGCGTGCCCTGGCCGATAACTATGGTCTGAAAAATGGTTACGGGACACTGCTGATAGATCCACAAGGGATTATCGTGGCTCACAATCCCACAGAGGCACAGCTTACCGATTTCATAATACGACGGAAAGGGTAGCTGCCCTACACCGGGTCGACATCGTAATGCAGGGAGAGCCCTCTCATAAGCGGAGATGCCTGCTGCGATATATATTCCTGCCGCAAAATTTCCTTTACCCTGGCCATTGATACTTTATTTTCAACTTTGAGCATGATGCGGCGGATGTACATTGCCTGAACCCTTGCCACCGGTGGTTCCTGCGGCCCGTGGACTCTGTCGCCCAATACTGCCCGCAGACGTGCGGCATATGCTGTAGCGCATTCGGCCACCACCTTGGCATCGCGGTGTTTAAGAAATATGTTGACTACCCTGCAGAAAGGAGGGTATCCGAACTGACGCCGCTGCTCGAGTTCATAATTGTAGAATCCCGTATAGTCGTGGGCTGCGGCAAAGGCCAACACGGGCTGACGGGGATTGAATGTCTGTATCACAACCAGTCCGCCGGCGCGTCGGCCGGCGCGGCCTGATACCTGCTCTATCATGTTGAAGGCACGCTCGGCAGACCGGAAATCAGGAATGTTGAGAAGCGCATCGGCATTAAGCACCCCTACCACTTCCACACCACCGAAGTCAAGACCTTTGGCGACCATCTGCGTGCCTACGAGAATATCGGCATTTCCGGCCGAGAATTCGTCGATGATGCGGCTGTAGCCTTCTTTATTACGCGTGGTGTCGAGATCCATTCTGAGAATGCGTCGTTCCTTGAATGCTACAGAAATTTCATCTTCAAGGCGTTCGGTTCCGTAGCCCGATATCTCCATCGCAGGCTCGCCACATTGCGGGCACAGCTGTGGAACGGGATACTCGCATCCGCAGTAGTGGCATTGGAGCAGATGTTTCCGTTTGTGATATGTAAGTGACACATCGCAATGGTCGCACTTTGAGGTGAAACCGCACACCGAACAGCGTGCCACCGGGGCATAGCCGCGTCGATTCAGAAAGAAAATAGCCTGCCGGCCTGCGGAAATGGCCTTTTCTGTCGCTTCAAGGAGACGAGTGGAAAAGGCAGGCGGCTCTTTAAGGCCACGAGAAAGCGGGCGCATATCCACTATCTCCATAGGCGGCAGCTGAGCTCCGGCATAACGTTCCGAAAGAGTGACAAGCCCGAATTTTCCGGATTGTGCCTTGTAGTATGTTTCCACAGCCGGTGTCGCGCTTCCGAAAAGGGTTTTGGCACCATGCATGGCAGCCAGTACCGTTGCGGCATCGCGGCCGTTGTAGCGCGGTGCGGGGTCGTATTGTTTGTAGCTGGGTTCGTGCTCTTCGTCGACAATCACCAGCCCAAGACTCGAAAATGGAAGAAAAACCGCCGAGCGGGCACCTAAAACTACAAGTGGCTCTTTTGTGGAAAGGATGGTTCTCCATAGCTCCACCCGTTCAGAGTCGGTGAATTTGGAATGGTATATGAGTACTTTCGCACCGAATACGCGCTGCAGGCGCGTGGTCAGCTGGGTTGTAAGCGCTATTTCCGGAACAAGCATGAGTACCTGTCGCCCCTGGTGCAGCACATACTCGATAAGATGGATGTACACTTCGGTTTTTCCCGACGAGGTCACTCCATGCAACAGCACTACATCATGCGTACGGAAGGATGTATGTATTTCGCCCAGAGCATTTTGCTGTGCCTGCGAAAGAACCGGAAGTGAACCGCCACCCGGACCCGAATAGCTGAAACGCGATATCGCCTTGTTGTATATTTTGCATAGGCCTTTTTTTTCGAGCGCTTTCACTGTAGCGCGGTCGGTGGCGGCACGAGACAAGAGCACTTCGAGCGGTACTTCGACTTCCGGAGCATCGCGCCTGTTGTAATCGGACAGAGCCATCAGCGCCACGAGTGTCTGCTCCTGGCGCGCGCTCCGCGCTACTGCTGCGAAAGCTGCAGAAACAGCCTGGCTGTCGCCTTTGGCAATAGCAAGTCGCACATAAGGCTTGTTTGCTACCTTATACCGTTCCACAAGCTTCTCGCTTACAATAAGCGCCCCACAATCAATCAAGCGCTCCAGACGTGCCTGCACGTCCTTGTCTCCTCCGGCAAGCTCCCGCACAGTAGCACGCTTCTTACGCCGGACGTTTTCGAGAATCTGGAAATCCTCGTCGGACAGTCCCTCAAGCATTGCAGGCTGCATGTCGGGCTCGACACTGAGCTGTGTCTCGCTCTCTATTTTAAGCCCTGCAGGAACGGCGGCCCTATAAACCTCACCTATCGTGCATAGATAATAGGAAGACATCCACTCCCAGAACCTTATCTGCCATGGGCGTACAACTGGAGTTGTGTCGAGCGACAGCACAATATCCTTGACCATGACATCAGGAGGCGGAGGAACCGGGGATATTCCGGTGACAATTCCTGTATAGAACCTTTTGGCTCCGAACTGGATTATAACCCTCGAACCCTGGCTTATGCTGTCTGCCAGCGTTGCTGGAACCCTATAGGTAAAGGTGTTCTCCATCGGCAGGGGAACAATAACCTGAGCATAGAGTGTCGATGCCATATTCCAGGACTTATATAATGCGATGATTCACCAGTACGCTTTCGGCGCTCTGACTGTATGCCTCGGCTGCCGAGGGGTAGCCCTGTCTGCGGAGTCTGTCGTGGCGAATACGTATTTCAATAATCGAACTGTCGCGGGCATAGCTTCCCGGGGAGGCTTCAACGGCAGTCATAGCATCGCGGCGTCCGGCCTCCCTTGCCATGGTGATGTCGCTTTCGGAACATCCGTCGGCATTACGGGCTGTACACGACGCCACGAAAACCACTATTGCCGGATATATGAGCCTTCTCACAATAGTATGATAGCAAGTTTCGCACATGCCATGGCATCGTCCATGGCATTGTGATGGTTCTCAAGCGGGATGCCGAAGAATTCACACAGGCTGTCGAGACTTCTGGAGGCGCACATCCCCTTGGGTACATTGCGGCGCGCAGCCTGAAGCGTGCACAGAAACGGTTCTTCAGGAGGCTCGATACCATAGACACGGCATGCCTCGCGAATACACCCTGCATCAAATGGGGCGTTGTGTGCAACCAGAGGCAAACCCTCCAGCCATGGCTGCCATTGTTTCCATACGGTTCCGAATGATGGAGCGTCCCATGTGTCGTTGTCGCAAAGGCCATGCACACGGGTGCAGGCCCGGGCGTACCAGTCCGGTTCCGGACGTACAAGAGCATAGCGACTGTCGGAGACCATGCCACCACGCACTTTCACAGCACCTATCGCACAGATACTGCTGCGATTGCCGTTGGCGGTTTCCACATCAATGGCTATGAAACTGTCCATCATGCCAATTCTGGAAGGTTTATAATGACGTCGCGCACCTGCTCCATAAGCCAACGTGGAGTGGAAGTGGCTCCGCATATACCAATCGTTTCGGCCCCGGCAAACCATTGCGGCTGCACCTGGCTGCCATTGGCGATAAGGTGTGTGCGGGGATTGACATCGCGGCAGTGTCCATAGAGGATCTTGCCGTTGCTGCTTTTTGTCCCAGCCACGAAAAGTACCACATCCTTGCCTGCCGCAAAGCGCCGCAGATGCTCCGTCCTGTTGGAAACCTGGCGGCAAATTGTATCGGAATACTCGAACACCACTCCGGAGGCGCGGCGGCGTTCTATTTCGTCTATGATGTTTCTGAACCCCTCGAGACTTTTGGTGGTCTGTGAATACAGGTAGATGTCGCGTTGAAAATCCACTGCATCAAGCCCTGAGACATCCTCCACAACGATTGCCGTGCCGGCGGTCTGGCCTACAAGCCCGTTCACTTCGGCATGTCCCCGTTTTCCATAGATTACAATCTGGGCTCCGGGGTCGGAATCGTAGCGTGCCTTTATGCGTTGCTGCAGTTTGAGAACAACCGGGCAGGTGGCATCGATAAGTTCTATTCCCCGTTCGCGGGCTGTGGCGTAAGTACTCGGTGGCTCGCCGTGCGCACGAAGCAGCACCTTGGCACCCTTGAGTGTCTCGAGTTCGGAATGGGAAATAGTGGTTAGCCCGCGGGAGCGCAGCCGTTCCACCTCATCGGAATTGTGCACGATATCGCCAAGACAGTACAGCGGGCATCCCGCCTCAAGCTCCTGCTCGGCTTTGCGTATTGCGGTGACTACCCCGAAGCAAAATCCGCTTTCGCTGTCGATTTCTATTGTGGGTTGCTTGCCTGCATTCATAGGCCTGCAGCTTTGTTGAACTGGACCATAAGCCAGGCATCCTGCTGCTCCGGGGTCATTGCTGAATTATCAAGCGCAATGGCGTTGTCGGCTCGTCTGAGCGGACTCTCTGCACGTGTGGTATCGATATGATCGCGGTGCGCCACGTTGGCCAGCACCTCCTGATATGTGGCAGGAATTCCTTTTTCCACCATTTCTTTGAACCGACGCTGGGCACGCGTTTCGGCAGAGGCGTTGACAAAAATCTTAAGTTCGGCATCTGGAAAAACGGCTGTTCCTATGTCACGGCCGTCCATCACGATTCCACCACCCTGCCCCATCTGTTTCTGCATAGCAGTAAGAGCCTTGCGCACAGCCGGTATGGCGGCAACCGACGACACGGCTTCTGAAACTCTGAGACGTCGGATTTCAGACTCTACGTCCTTGCCGTCGAGCACCGTATGCTGACTTCCGTCGGTCTGCAAAGCAAAATCTATTTCAATATCCGGAAGAGCCGAGGCGATTGCGTTGGAATCGGGCTTACCTTCGGCATCTATCATGCCGTGTTCAAGAGCATACAGCGCAACTGCGCGATACATGGCTCCGGAATCGATATATCGGTATCCTACCGATGCTGCAAGTCTGCGGGCCATGGTACTTTTCCCTGAAGAGGAATAGCCATCGATAGCCACGGTGATTTTCTTATTTTCCATTCTATCTGTTAAGAATGTCGCTGAGATTGTACGATAGATTGAACATGAGCGTAGTGCCGCTCTTGTGTGGCTGGGCCAGCGCAAGATTGATAGCAAGATTCCTGAGCCGGAAACCTCCGCCAAGGCTGAATCCCGAGATAAAATTGCGTGAATACGTCGCCATGTCGGTTCGGGTCTTGTAATTATAACCCAGCGAGAGATAATAGTTCGGGCTGGCCACAAGATCGAGACCGAACACAAGATGCCGGAAAAGATTGCTCCCGAAGTTTTCCTTCATTTCTCCGGCATTGCTGTCGGTGCCGTCGCCTGTTTCGGCATATGGGAGCTTCCATTTTGTTAAATTCCATGCCGTTACAGAAAAACGGACCGGAAAGTTGCCGAACGATTGGCTCCAGCCTACACGGACGTCGACCGGCAAACGGTCGTAGTGTTCATTGAAGCGCTTCACCTGTCCGCCAAGATTGGCAACTACAACACTCAGCGAAAGGTCGCGGTCGGGATTGTAATAGTTGATACCCAAATCGGTAGCCAGTGCAAACGCGGAATAGTCGGCATAGCTGCTGTATATGCCTTTCAGTTCAATGCCGCCACGGAGCCTGTCAGTGATGTCATGGCTGTAGGAGCCGCCGAAAACTATATCTTTAGGCGAGAACGATCCCACATCGGTCCCGTCGGGCAGCACTTCGCGCATGGCGCCGTAGCCAAAATAGCGCATAGAGGCCGTCCAGGCTCCACGGCTACCGGCACTATGTCCATAGCGCAGGCCGGCAAAGTTGCTGCCTCCGAGATAGCGCATGTAATTTATGGCAACAATGCCACTCATTTCAGTTCCCATGAGGGCAGGATTCTGGTCGACTGTCGAAATATCGTCGTCGACAAGCGTTATATTCACACCGCCCAGGCCGTATATACGCGCAGAGGACGTTATATTCAGGAAATTATATGCCGAAGAGCCATCCTGCGCCTTAAGCCCAGTGAAGGCCAGCGCAAGGCACAATGCAGCAGCCGATATCTTTTTGCTTATTCTCATTGTTATACCAACGGAAAAGAGGCCCGGCTATTGTCCGTGTCCGCTGTGTTTAGGAGCGAGAGACACAATGCCATCGGATGCTACAACTATCTTTTTCTTTCTGTAAAGATGTCCGACAGCCTGTTTGAAATCACGTTTGCTGCAACCGAACAGGCGCGATATCAATTCCGGGTCGCTGCGGTCGCCAACGGGAATACCGTCGCCTGATGCAAGGTATGCCAGAAGACGATCTGCCACAGCATCGGTGCGACGGCCGGCACGGTCGCTGACTGTCAGGTCGATTTTGCCATCAGGGCGAACGCGTTTCACAAAAGCGGATATAGTATCCTCTACTTCCACAGGGCTGAACAGCTCATTGGAGTACAGCATGCCACGGTGGAGGTTGTTGACTATACATTTATAGCCAATCTCGGTATGTTCTGTAACCAAAGCCCGCACTTTCTGCCCTTCTTTGTATTCCGGCAGCACGTTACCGAGGAATTTGTCGATTTTGGCGGACGCCACGATCCTGCCGGTGGCATTGTCCACATAAATGTACACCAGGTAGATACCACCGCGGCGCATGCGCACGCGCTGTTCGCGGAAAGGAACCAGCAGGTCCTTTGCCAGCCCCCAGTCCAGAAACGCTCCCACATCGTTCACGGCCTTCACACTCAGATAGGCGAACTCTCCCACAATGGCATACGGACGCTCCGTAGTTGCCACCGGACGGTCCTCACTGTCTTTGTATACGAATACTTCTACGGTATCTCCCGCCTGAGGATTCTCCGGAACATAGCGTGATGGAAGAAGTACTTCCGGTGTTTCCGTGCCGGGAGCACGCATGTAGGCACCGAAGTCGCTCAACCTCGATATTTCAAGGGTCTGGTATTTGCCGAGTTGTATCATCTGATTTTCGTTTGAAGATGCAAATTAACGAAATTTTCGCCGGATACGGAATCAAAATCGTAATTTTGCACATTATACCTGCCAACATCGGCAGCTGTTATTCCGTTTAACGATTATGGCAACTCCCGAAGGTTTCGACCTTATAGAAAAATACTTCCCGACGCTCGGTGCCGGACAGCTCGAAGCATTCCGGCGGCTGGGCGAACTGTACCCCGAGTGGAACGAACGCATCAATGTGATCTCGCGGCGGGACATAGATTATCTCTATCCTCGCCACGTGCTTCACTCGCTGTCCATAGCCCGCTTTCTGGGGGCATTGCCCGCGGACATAGAGATTCTCGACCTCGGTACCGGTGGAGGATTCCCCGGAATACCGCTGGCGATTGCATATCCGCAATGCCGTTTCCTCCTGCTCGACCGAATTGCAAAGAAACTCAAAGTAGCCTCGGAAATTGCTTCTGAACTGGGGCTGAAAAATGTGCGCTTCCAACATGGCGACGCCGGCGAATGCCACAGCAAATTCGCATATATGGTAAGCCGGGCGGTGATGCCTCTTGACGGGCTTGTAAAAATAGCAACCCGCAATGTCGACCGTCGGGCCGACACTGGAGGCTCGATGGCTCCAGGACTTGTATGCCTCAAAGGCGGTGAACTCGATGCCGAAATCGCAGCCGCGAGCCGGCCTGCATTGAGAGTCGCTCTCTCCGACTATTTCCGCGAGGAGTTCTTCGAAACCAAAGAGCTTGTCTACGTTCCTTTCTCGTAGTAATACCACTATCGGGAATTTAATAATCAAATCTATTGCATCGTGAACATCAAGCGCTTTACATTCAATCCTTTCGGCGAAAGCACCTACCTGCTTTGGGACGAATCCTCCGGCGATGCCGCCGTGGTGGATCCAGGAATGAGCAACGAAGCCGAACAGCGTGTATTCGAACATTTCATCGACGACAACAACCTGAAAGTACGCCAGATAATAAACACACACATGCACCTCGACCATTGCTGGGGTGCCAATTGGGTGCGCGATCGCTACGGCGCCAGCGTGGCCGGCCACAAAGACGACGCTTTTCTAGGGCTTCGTGCGGCGGAACAGGCCAGAATGTTCGGAATCGGCAATGACTTCCGCCCGGTGGAAATAGATGTGGCCCTTGCCGACGGCGATGTTGTAGAGGTTGGCAACTGTCAGCTGGAAGTTCTCGCTGTCCCCGGTCACAGTCCCGGCAGCATAGCGCTATACGACCGGCAAGGCGGCACCGTGATTGTAGGCGATGCCCTCTTCCATGAAGCGGTGGGACGGACCGACCTGCCTGGTGGCGATTTTCAGACGCTGATGAACAGCATCAGAAGCAAACTATACACCCTCCCCGACAACACCCGTGTGCTCAGCGGGCACGAACAGCCGACCACCATAGGCCACGAAAAAAAATACAATCCCTATTGCCGGCCATGAGTGCGACATCGGCAAAAAATTGCTATCTTTGCACCCACAAAATCAAGTAACTGAATATCACAAACCTCGAAGCCGCCGATGCCGCTTGATATAAAGCCACACGACGCGGCTTCCTAACAATAAACACAGCAATGACTATCGACAATTTCGATTTCAACGGTCACAAAGCACTGGTACGCGTTGACTTCAACGTACCTCTGGACGAAAACGGAAACATCACCGACGACACACGCATCCGTGGTGCTCTTCCCACTCTCAAGAAAATCCTCTCCGACGGCGGTTCCGCTATCATCATGAGCCACATGGGCAAACCCAAAGGCAAAGTAAACGCAAAATTCTCGCTCGGACAGATTAAAGATGCCGTGAGCAAGGCTCTGGACACAAATGTTGAGTTCGCTCCCGACTGCATGGCCGCTGCCGACATGGCTGCTGCCCTTAAGCCCGGCCAGGCTCTGCTGCTGGAAAACCTCCGTTTCTACCCCGAAGAAGAAGGCAAGCCCGTGGGTATCGACAAAGAAGATCCAGCCTATGACGCCGCTAAAAAAGAAATGAAGGAGCGCCAGAAAGAATTCTCCAAGACTCTGGCTTCCTATGGCGATGTATATGTGAACGATGCATTCGGCACCGCACACCGCCGCCATGCATCCACTGCTGTCGTTGCCGACTATTTCGACAACGACCACAAAATGCTCGGCTTCCTCATGGAAAAGGAAGTGAAGGCAGTAGACCAGATTCTCAAAGACATCCGTCGTCCTTTCACAGCCATTATGGGCGGCTCGAAAGTGAGCACCAAGATAGGCATCATCGAAAACCTCATGGATAAGGTGGACAACCTCATTCTATGCGGTGGCATGACTTACACCTTCGCCAAAGCTATGGGTGGCAACGTCGGCAACTCCATCTGCGAGAACGACAAACTCCAGCTCGCCCTCGACATCATGGCCAAAGCAAAGGCAAAAGGTGTGAACCTCGTGCTCGGCACCGACTGCGTGGCCGCCGACGCTTTCAGCAACGATGCCAACACACAGGTCTGCTCTGTGAAGGACATTCCAGAAGGCTGGGAAGGACTTGATGCCGGTCCTGAAACCCGCAAACTCTTCTCGGACACCATCCGCGGCTCCAAGACAATCCTCTGGAACGGTCCCGCCGGTGTGTTCGAATTCGACAACTTCACCGCAGGCAGCCGTGCTATCGCCGATGCTGTGGTTGAAGCCACCAAAAACGGAGCCTTCTCTCTGGTAGGCGGCGGCGACTCCGTGGCATGCGTAAACAAATTCGGCCTCGCCGACGAGGTAAGCTATGTATCCACCGGCGGTGGTGCTCTTCTTGAAGCCATCGAAGGTAAGGTTCTTCCCGGTGTAGCTGCCGTGCAGGGCTGATATACCATATCCTTAATATAAAAGGCCGGGCGCTATCCGCAGTGCGTCCGGCCTTTTTTATATCGGTCAAACCTTCTTGGTATAAAACAGCATGTGACACACCGTTATACAACCACGATACCACATCAACATACTGAGGTAATTATCACGACCACATACATTCCGTTTGCAAATAATTTGCTAACTTTGCGCCACAAAACGCAACGGGTCGAATAGCCTGCTACCGTTTTTATACAAGCCCTATCTCTCTTATGAGGATTGATGCTTTACTTACTGTTTGCCAAGGTTTCACCGCCATTGACCGAGCACAAGCCGCTCAAATGACGGGACTTTTGTCATTGTCCGACCAAAGCAGCCGGTTAAAAATATGACAACCAACCAAAGCACTGACAACAATAACATTACACTTCGCCAGCTCATAAGTTTATTTCGGGTCGAGGCATTGACTAAACCCGAAGTCACCTCACGATCCTACCTCAAGGCCGTAGCATCTTTCGAACAATTCGGCGATGCACACGGCATTGGCGATGCAACCATGTGCAATAATGTAGCTGCCGAGTGGTTGGTGTATATGTTCGTATGCGGGTTGTCGTTCAAAACCTCAGGCTACTATCTCGATGTCGTTGCCGGCCTTTACAATTCAGCGGCAAAAAAGCATGCACTTCCCGAATCGCCCTTCAAACGTATAAAAACACAACGCAAGACAGCCGGCGAAAGTTGCTGGCATGCCGATATAGACTACCTATCCCTTTCCGCACTCAAGCAACTTCTGGAACAATCGACGCTACTTCGTGGTGAACTGCGGCTTGCAGCCGACATTCTCCGTCTTTGCCTTCTCACAGCCATGAGTCCGGCAAAAGCCGCAATGCTCCGTACCGACAGTATCGACAACCTGGCCGATATTTCTAATGAAGCCGCTGATATCGCCGGCGAGCATGTCGATGGTCGTCGCAAATATATTTTCCCACTACGACAAAGCGAGCTCACACCACGACAGCTCGAGAAACGGCTTCATGGACTGCTGGCAAGGCTACTGATGAGCCGCGGACTCCCCTACGCCCAGACCTCCGAGGCGACCACTGAAGCATATTGGACCGCTGCAGCCCTTAATGCCGGAATCGCCGGCACCTCCATACGTTCCGTTTTGGGACACACACCATCAAGCGCTCTCCTGCTCGATATGTGCCAGAAAGAGAATCTCGACAGGGATGCATTCCGGCAGACTATCGAATCTGTAGCCCGGACATTTCTACCCGAGCGTCCGCAATGGTTTGCGATGCGCCTGCGCAGAGGAGTGAAATTCGAGACCGTCGAAGCCCGCCTGCAAACCCTCAATGCCGAGGTTGCGGCACCAGAAATCTTTTATCCCTGCAACGAAATTGCCAAACGTGTTGGCAGGCGCATGATTACGGATCGGCAGCCTGTGATTCCTGATATAGTATTCTTCCGTTGCCGCCGCAGCAACGTATTCAATCTATTCTGCCACATAGGCGATCTCGCGTGGTGCTACACCGTTCCAGGCACAGGCATCCGTAACTACGCCGCCATTCCAGCTGTCGACTTCGACATATTCCAACGCACAATCGGCATGTTCACCAACGATTGCGAAGTGGCTCCGATAGGAACTCTGACTCCGCGACCCGACGAACGTGTGGTACTTGTAGGGGGGCTGTTCCAAGGTTGCGACGCCCGTTTCCGCAATACCGAAAACGACAACACTCTCTACCGCCTCGAAATACTCGGCGACAATGGTTTCGAATGGCGCATAAATGTAGACCCTCGGCTCGTAAGACTCTGACCCGACATATCCAGCACCTTCAAGAACCCGGTGAATAAGCGGAGACTACCGTATCCCGCATTGCATATGCATAACAATCCTTTAACCTCACAGAAAAAGATGTCCTGTAATATTGCCGTGGCCGGCACCGGCTACGTGGGTCTCTCGATAGCCACTCTGCTGGCTCAGCACAACCACGTGACTGCCGTAGACATAGTTCCGGAAAAGGTCGACGCCATAAATGCACGTCGCTCGCCAATCCAGGACGAGTACATCGAGCGGTACCTCGCCGAAAAGAACCTCGACCTCAACGCAACTCTCGACGCCGCAGAGGCATACCGCGACGCCGAGTTCGTGGTAATAGCCGCGCCTACAAACTACGACCCCGTGAGGAACTACTTCGACACCTCAGCCGTCGAGGCCGTAATCGACAAGGTGCTGGAAGTGAACCCCGATGCGGTGATGGTGATAAAGTCCACCATCCCTGTGGGATACTGCCGTAACCTGTACGCGAAATATGCCGCCGCCGGAGCCTCGCAGTTCAACCTGCTGTTCTTCCCCGAGTTCCTGCGCGAGAGCAAGGCCCTCTACGACAACCTCTATCCCTCAAGGATAATCGCCGGCGTGCCGAAAACAATCGACCGACCCGAATTCGCAGCCGAAAACGCCGCAATCGCAGCCGTTACCGACATCGCACGCCTCGAACAGGCCGCACACACTTTCGCGGCCCTGCTGCAGCAGGGGGCAATAAAGGCCGACATCCCGACTCTGTACATGGGGCTCAAGGAGGCCGAAGCCGTGAAACTCTTCGCCAACACCTACCTCGCCCTGAGGGTGAGCTACTTCAACGAGCTCGACACATACGCCGAGGTAAAGGGCCTCGACTCGCAGGCAATCATCGAAGGCATAGGACTCGACCCGCGCATAGGCAGCCACTACAACAACCCATCGTTCGGCTACGGAGGCTACTGCCTGCCCAAGGACACCAAGCAGCTCCTGGCCAACTACTCCGACGTGCCCCAGAACATGATGAGCGCCATCGTCGAAAGCAACCGCACCCGCAAGGACTTCATCGCCGACCAGGTGCTCAGAATGGCCGGATACTACGACTACACCCGAGCCAACAGCTTCGGCCAGGTGCCCGAGCAGGGCTGCACAATCGGAGTGTACCGCCTGACAATGAAGAGCAACTCCGACAACTTCCGCCAGAGCAGTATCCAGGGCGTGATGAAGCGCATCAAGGCCAAGGGAGCAACGGTGATAGTCTACGAGCCTACCCTGCCCGACGGCTCCACATTCTTCGGAAGCCGCGTGGTGAACGACCTCGACGAATTCAAACGCCTCTCCCACGCCATAATAGCAAACCGCTATGACGCAAGCCTCGACAACGTCGCCAACAAAGTATACACCCGCGACATATTCAAACGAGACTGATACGATTATCATAAAGAAGTTCGGTATAATCTACTAAGCATTACTAACATAAAGTTATGAATATAGCTCTTGTAGTTGTTGCATACAACCGAGTGAAATCACTTGAACGTTTGCTCTCGTCATTAAAACATGCACATTACGGAGCAAATAATGTCACTTTGATTATCAGCATAGACAAAAGTGACACGACTGCGGTTTCTGATTATGCCAATAATTTCGAATGGCCCCACGGAGATAAGATAGTCAAAGCATGGGAGGAAAATCAAGGTCTCCGGAAACACATGCTCTCCCTTGGCAATTATTTCGATTGCTTCGATGCATTAGTAGTACTTGAGGATGATATAATTGTATCTCCATACTTTTATAGTTTTGTAAACGCCACAGTAACTAAGTATTTTGATAATCCATTAATCGCAGGGATAAGCTTATACAATTTCCCTGTAAATCCTTATTCTCAGTTATTATTTGAACCTGTCGTTACCAAATACGATGTATTCTTAATGAATACCGCTCAATCATGGGGTCAAATATGGATGAAAAATCAGTGGAAGGATTTCTATGCGTGGTATCTTGAGAATACAGATTTTAAGTATTCCGACAGAATTCCAGAGCCTTTATTCCAATGGAGAAAATCATGGCTAAAATATCATACGCGATATTGTATCGAACGAAACAAATATTTCGTTTATCCATATTCAGCGTATTCATCAAACTGTGGCGACGCCGGAACTCATGCCCAACAGAAAAACTACGCGTTCCAAAGCATTCTCCGTATGGGGGCATTTAAAAATTATGTATTGCCCGAATCCGAAGATGATTACATCTGTTATGATGGATTTTTTGAAAGTAAACAGATTTATAAGGCACTCAATACTAGTGAAAACGATTTACTACTCGATTTGAATGGGATGCACAAGTCTTCCTGCGGGAAACGGTTCTGGCTTACAACTTCAAAGTTGGATTTCAAGATAGTAAAAACCTTCGGCCTTGAATTAAGGCCAATCGAATTAAACGTTACTGAAAATATCCAAGGAAACGAAATTTTTCTGTACGACACGACTATAATTATCACGAATACCTTAAAGGGTGAATTTTCATTAGTCAAATATAACCGACGGGTATTAAGCGTGATTGGGTTTGTGAAAAAATATGGTATTAAACGTATTTTCAAAGATTTATTAATGCGTCTTGCTCACAGATAATCCCATGTCTATAAAAAATATTATAAGATATTTTATATGCCTATTAAAATTTCACAAAGTCGTGAAATTCCCGTATTCGTGTAAAATATCGATAAACTCAAAATTCGAAGGTGCGAACAAGTTGAGCTCAGGCACTTCTTTCTATGGCGATATGGGATACGGTAGCTATATGGGCTCTGACTCAAATGCATCAGCAAAGATTGGTAGATTCTCATCAATAGGGAGTGGATTCAAGACGGCAGAAGGATTACACCCCTATACATATCCATTTGTATCGACTTCCCCAATGTTCTTTTCCCTGCTCAAGCAATCAGGCATTACATTTACTAAGGAACAAAAATTTGTTGAGCAAAGATACGCCGTTGATAATTATGCGGTATCTATAGGAAATGATGTTTGGATAAATTCTAATGTTACTGTCGTTAATGGTGTTACAATAGGCGATGGTGCCGTGATACTATGTGGAGCCGTAGTCTGTAAAGATGTTCCACCATATGCTATTATAGGCGGTGTCCCAGGTAAAATCTTAGGATATCGATACTCTCCTGAAGATATTTGCTTTTTATTAAAGGCCAAATGGTGGAACAAGAATATTGAATGGCTTAGAGATAATCATGATTTGTTTTCTGATTTTCAATTATTGAAATCTCATTTGTCTCAATAATTGCAATCTCCCTAAGTTGAGGGCAACACAATATCATTGTTCCCGAATGAATCGACAATACTCAAGACACGCGAAAAATTTGGCTTCATATTTCGGTGCTTCGCTGATTCCGATGGCATTGAATCTTGCAATCAATCCTTGGATAGCGAAGAATATGTCGCCCGAAGATTACGCTATTTCGGGTTATTACACTTCGTTTACAACGTTGATAGGGCCTGTGATTGTATTTTATATGGTCCATTATTATATAAAAGAATACTTTCGACGCGATGAAAACGAAAGAACCCAGTTATTTGCCACTATTGCAAAAGCACTAATCTGGTTCTCAGGTACAATCTCTATAGCATGTTTCTTCTTGCTACTGATATATATAAAGTTCATTGATAGCAATTTCTCTTTACCGATTTCTCCATACCTCGCACTCGCAATATTTGCAATTCCTCTGACCGGTCTGCTGAATCTACAGTTGGCACGATACCGAATGGCCAAAGATGCAAAAGCCTATTTCCGGCTATCAGTATCAAACGGTATACTGCTTGTTGTTATGAACATATTGTTTGTCGTAATCATAAAATGGGGCGCATTCGGAAAACTGCTTGCGCCACTCATTGGCAACTCGGTAGTTTTCTTGTTATTGTTATGGCGATTCAAGGGGTATCTCGGAATCAAATCTGAAGCATCGCAATATACTACCATTCTGAAATTCTGCTGGCCATTGGCTCTCAGCGCCATGTTGGGATATTTCACGAACGGGTTCACCACAACGTATCTCGAATCGGTTGGCGATACCTCAGAATACGGCATTTATGTTGTAGGAGCTTCCATCGGCGCACATCTCACAGTTTTTTCCACTGCTATCGGAAACACGTTCCAACCGGATATATATGAATCGACAGTCAAAAAACTCTGGAAACGGCTTATGAAGTTCTGTACTCTTCAAATAGGCTTGATTTCACTCGTAACTGTTGCTTTCATATTAACCGCGCCATATATCATATCACTACTTACTGCCGGAAGATATATAGATTCAACCCCATATGCCCAGATAATTGCATTATCAACCTTGACAAGCGGCATCTATTTTCTTATCAATAATTTTTCCATAGCCACCAATCACCCGAAGCTATATCTGTACACCTCAATCCTGGGCAGCATCTTTATTGTGTCAGTAATGCCATGGGCTGTAGATAACTACTCTTTCATTGGAGGGTGTTGGGTATCCGTATTTTCATTCGTAGCATTCGGCATAATCAATATTATCCTTCTGGCATTGTCCCGGAAAGTCAGCTTTATAAATTAGTCATTACCGCACAAAATTCTATGGTTTTCGATTCTGTACTAATAAACATCATCGGATTTACTCTGATTCTGCTTTTAAATTTAGCAGTCAAGCTTGATAAGATTTCCAAATTCATGCTTTACAGCTTTCAAGGACTTTGGGCTGTTATTCTTTTCACAACCTGCTTTAAGCCATATGGACTTTATTTGCCATCCGAATACTGTTATATATTGTTATTGCTGAACGTTTTCTGTTTCAGCCTCGGATTTTCAATAGTAAAACCCAAATCATATGATTTCAATATATCCAATGACAATGTAGCATTTATATCAGCGAAAAAACTGGTTTCAAACAAGTTTTTTCTAATTTATCTGATAATAATAACATGCTACATTATGTCACTGCTATCCGTATACTTCGCGAAAATAGCAGTATCGAACAGTCTGGGCGAAGTAAGACAGGATTTTTTTTATGAAAACTTTTACGGTCCGCTTTTTACATACCTTGACTTATTATTTCTAAGCCCTACACAGATAATTTTTCTAGGCTTAGGCATGTATTGCCTATTCCGCTACAGGACATTCCCGGTTTATCTAATGCTGATCTATATGATTATTTATAGCACACTGGGAGCCGGACGACTTGACTATGCAACAATACTTATGTCATTCATTTTCTTCGCTGCATGCCTTACCAAACTTAATATAAAACGGTTTATTCTTATAAGTTCACTATCAATCGTTGTCTTTGCTGTTATAAGCTACGTGACCAATATGAGAGGTATAGGCGAGGATAACTACAGCGAAGCTATAGTACAAGGTGTGGATGCAACCATTGAAAATGCCGTCACATACTCATGTGGCGCTATAGTGGCATTCGATCACGCGTTGGAAGATGACTATGTGCAACAAATGGGTGGACATCAGTATGGTGCCCTTACATTTGCCGGCGTTGTCTCTTCCGTTAATATTATTGCCAAAAGATTTGGAGAATCTTTCGATGAACCGTTAAGCAAACTTGTCGCATTAAAGCAGGATCAACGAATAAACATTGGAGCAACCAATACTCATAATGCTTTATATACTTTTGTGCTATATCCATATCTTGATTTCGGCATTCTCGGTGTGATATTTATTCCATTCTTTTTCGGAATCATTGTCAGAAAAGTAATCTCCAAATTATATAAATACAGAAGTATCTGGCTTATCATATTGGCCAACTATTGCTTCATACTTATGATTAATTCCGTACTTGACTTCCGCGGAATGTACAAACCCACATCTCTGCTCCTGTTTACAATTCTATTCTTCTCTGATAAGCTTTTCAAAAGTCGAAAACTGGTTTAATCATTTTAATAGAAGTATTTCCAGCAGTTTAACAACATGAACAGGGAATTTTCAGATTCTGTTGCCTTTCTTGGCGGAATTTTCTCGCCACGGATTTACGATGAGGTAATAGTAAATAGCAAAGGCTCTATTCAGAATGCAGCTGATGCCCTTCAAAAACTATTCATCAAGGGCCTGGCTGGAGAGTGCAAGGAATTTTCGGTAATAAATCTACCCTATTTAGGCTCGTTTCCGAAGCTCTACAAGAAGTTATATTCCCCAAAGGCGGAAGAAACGATGGCTTTCGGTAACACCCAGACAAAGGTTCACACCATAAGATATTTCGATTTTGCTTTAATAAAGCAGTATTTTATATATCGGGCAGCACTCAAGGCTTTAAGAAAATGGGCAAAGCATAATGAGAAAAAGGAAAGGACTGTCGTAATCTATGCTCTTTTCACTCCCTTTCTCAAAGCGGCAGTAAAGTTGAAGAAGGAATTTGAAGATGTAAGAATAATCCAGATTGTACCGGATCTTCCCGAATTCATGAGCGATAAAAATTCCTGGGTTTTAAGGATGCTGAAATCAAAATCCAATAGGATGCTCAATAAGCTCGAAGTCCACATTGATGGCTATGTTCTGCTCTCCAGATTCATGACCGAAAGACTGCCCATCGACAAGCAACCTGTTACTATAATCGAAGGAATAAGCAACATTTCCAGAAATCAGATTTTGGAATCAGAAGGTCCTGACGAAAGGTATATATTATATACTGGTACATTAGCACGAAGATATGGCATTCTGAATCTTGTGAAGGCATTCACTAAAGTGAAAGATAATAATATCAAACTCATAATATGTGGCCTTGGCGATGCTGAATGTGAAATCAGAGAATATGCGGCAAAGGATTCTCGCATAATATTCAAGGGGCAGATACTTAGAGAAAAAGCGATTGAGCTTCAACAAAAGGCAACGCTTCTTGTCAATCCAAGAACACCTGAGGGAGAATTCACTAAATACTCCTTCCCATCAAAGACCATGGAGTATCTGGCTTCCGGCACTCCGACGTTGATGTACCGTCTGCCTGGCATACCGGATGACTACTTCCAATATTTCTTTTCCCCTGAAGATGAAAGCATAGATTCATTGACCGCAAAAATGGAAGAAATCCTGGCAATGAATCCAGCTAAACTCCGTGAATTTGGCCAACGTGGACAAAATTTTGTTGCCAACGAAAAAAATCCACATGTCCAGGCTAATAAAATAGTAGAACTCATCGAATTAATAAAAAAGAATAAACAATAATAACATAACCAACCTCGGTTACCGGAATTCGAGGTTATATATTTTCAAATCATGTCAATTTTCAAGGACAAGACACTGCTGATTACAGGTGGTACGGGTTCGTTCGGCAATGCTGTGCTGCGCCGCTTCCTCAATACCGATATCCGCGAGATTCGTATTTTCTCACGCGACGAGAAGAAGCAGGACGATATGCGCCACGAATATCAGGTGCGTTTCCCGGAGGTGGCACACAAGATAAAGTTCTTCATCGGCGATGTGCGCTCGCTCGAGAGCTGCCGTTCGGCTATGCCGGGTGTGGACTACATTTTCCATGCAGCGGCTCTCAAACAGGTGCCTTCCTGCGAGTTCTTCCCTATGGAGGCCGTGAAAACGAATGTGATAGGCACCGACAATGTGCTCACCGCGGCCATCGAGGCCGGAGTGGAGGCTGTTATCTGTCTGTCCACCGACAAGGCCGCCTACCCCATAAACGCAATGGGTATAACAAAGGCTATCGAGGAGAAGGTGGCTGTGGCGAAGAGCCGTTTCTCCGGCAAGACAAAGATTTGCTGCACACGATATGGAAACGTGATGTGCTCGCGCGGGTCGGTGATTCCGCTGTGGATCGAACAGATGCGCGCCGGAAATCCGATTACCATAACGGAGCCGTCGATGACAAGGTTCATAATGAGTCTCGACGAGGCTGTGGATCTTGTAATCTTCGCTTTCGAGAATGGGTGCAACGGCGACATACTGGTGCAGAAGGCTCCGGCATGCACTATCGCCACCCAGGCCGAGGCGGTGTGCGAGCTTTTCGGCGGCCGCAAGGAGGATATCAAGGTGATAGGAATACGGCACGGCGAGAAGATGTACGAGACTCTGCTTACCAACGAGGAATGCGCCAAGGCCGAGGACCTAGGCAACTTCTACCGTGTGCCTGCCGACAACCGCGGACTCAACTACGACAAGTTCTTCAAGGAGGGCGACGAGACACGCAACACGCTGTCGGAGTTCAACTCCAACAACACCCGCCAGCTCGACGTGGAGGAGACAAAGGCCAAGATTGCCTCGCTCGAATACATCCAGAACGAGCTGAACGGAAACGGCAACTTCGTCCAATAACGGGACTCTTGTCTCTTTGTCCCTTCGTATGAAGATTTTAGTAACTGGTGCCGGGGGATTCGTGGGTCGCAACCTCTGCGCACAGCTCAAAAACATAAAGGACGGAAAGGCCCGCAACTACCCCGTCGCTGTCGAGGAGGTGTTCGAGTACGACATCGACTCGACTCCCGAAGAACTCGACAGCTACTGCCGTCAGGCCGACTTCGTGTTCAATCTCGCCGGTGTGAACCGTCCCGAGAATCCCGACGACTTCGCCAAAGGCAACTTCGGATTCGCCTCCACCCTGCTCGACACTCTGCGCCGCCACGGAAACACCTGCCCGGTGATGCTTTCCAGCTCAATCCAGGCAACCCTTATCGGACGCTATGCCGGCCATCCATATGGCGAGAGCAAGCGCGCCGGAGAGGAGCTGTTTTTCGATTACGCCAGGCAGACAGGCGCACGCGTGCTGGTGTACCGTTTCCCCAACCTCTTCGGAAAATGGTGCCGCCCGAACTACAACTCCGCCGTGGCGACATTCTGCAACAACATAGCCAACGGAATGCCGATACAGGTCAACGACCCTTCGGTGGAACTCGAGCTGCTGTATATCGACGACCTCGTGGACGAAATGATCGCGGCTCTGCAGGGCAACGAGCACCACTGCGAATTCGAAGGCGTCCAGGCTGTGGAAAATCCCGACGGACGCTATTGCTACGTCCCGACAACCTTCCACGCCACCATCGGGCAGATTGTCGACCTGCTGAACCGCTTCGCAAGCCTGCCGCAGACGCTGATGATTCCCGAGATTCCCGCCGACGGCTTCGCCAAGCGGCTGTTCTCCACATATCTGAGCTATCTCCCTGCCGACAAGGCTGTATTCGACCTTAAAATGAACTGCGACCAGCGCGGATCATTCACCGAACTGGTCCACACTCCATCCTGCGGCCAGGTGAGCGTGAACATATCCCGTCCCGGGATAACAAAGGGACAGCACTGGCACAACTCCAAGTGGGAACAGTTCATCGTAGTGAAAGGGCACGGACTCATACAGATGCGAAAGGAAGGAACCGGCGAGGTCAGGGAATACGAAGTCTCCGGCGACCGCATACAGTCGGTGATAATGCTCCCGGGATACACTCACAACATCATCAACCTCTCCGATACCGAAGACCTTGTGACCGTGATGTACTGCAACGAGACATTCGACCCGCAGCGCCCCGACACATTCTTCGACCCGGTATGACAACGACAGCCATAAACTCCGGCATCGACCGGCAAAACGTTGCCGCACACGATGCATCCTGTCAATGAAAAAACTATGAAAACCGACTACTCCGATATAAAATTCGCCGGCGACGGCAGACTCCGCCTGCTCATCATCGTGGGCACAAGACCCGAGATAATCCGGCTTGCCGCAACAATCAACAAATGCCGGCAGTACTTCGACGTCGTCCTCGCACACACCGGACAGAACTACGACTACAACCTCAACGGAGTGTTCTTCCGCGATCTGAAGCTCGCCGACCCCGAAGTGTATATGGACGCCGTCGGCGACGACCTCGGCGCGACAGTAGGCAACATCATAAACTGCTCATACAAGCTGATGGCAACCATCAGCCCCGACGCACTGCTGATACTCGGCGACACCAACTCCTGCCTGAGCGCCATCGCCGCAAAACGACTCCACATACCCATATTCCACATGGAGGCCGGCAACAGATGCAAGGACGAATGCCTCCCCGAGGAGACAAACCGCAGGATCGTCGACATTATATCCGACGTAAACCTCTGCTACTCCGAGCACGCACGCCGCTACCTCGCCGACTGCGGACTTCCTAAAGAACGCACCTACGTGACCGGCTCGCCGATGGCTGAAGTACTGCACGCAAACCTCGCCGACATCGAGGCCAGCGACATCCACACGCGCCTCGGACTCCAGAAAGGAAACTACATCCTGCTGAGCGCGCACCGCGAGGAGAATATCGACACCGAACGCAACTTCCTGAGCCTCTTCAACGCCATTAACGCCATCGCCGAGCAGTACGGCATGCCGATACTATACAGCTGCCACCCGCGCAGCCGCAAACGCCTCGAACAAAGCGGATTCAAGCTCCACCCGCTGGTGATACCCCACGAACCACTCGGATTCCACGACTACAACTGCCTGCAGATGAATGCGGCAGCCGTAATATCCGACTCCGGCACGCTGCCCGAGGAATCATCGTTCTTCACCTCCGTAGGCCATCCATTCCCCGCCGTGTGCATCCGCACAAGCACCGAGCGCCCCGAAAGCCTCGACAACGCAGGATTCATCCTCGCCGGAATCGACACCAAAAGCCTGCAGCAGGCTGTCCACACCGCCATGGCCATGAACCGCGACGGAAACCACGGAACACCTGTCGACGTGTACACCGGCGAAAACGTAAGCAACATAGTAGTCAAGATAATCCAGTCCTACGTGACCGTCGTTAACAAAATGGTCTGGAGAAAAGAATGATTTTGATGCATGATTAAAATATGCGTAATGCCCAATATGATTTGAAATTTCACAATCAGTTGGGCATTACGCATTCCAAATTCCGCATTAGCAATTACCCCTTTTAGCAGACAATGAATATTCTATTTCTTTCTCTGAGCAGGTTCAAAGACATTGAGGAACGGGGCATATACACCGATCTCATGCGTGAATTCGTGCGCCGCGGCAATAAGGTGTATGTAGCCTCTCCGTCCGAACGCCGATACGGAATGCCTACCTCGCTGATAAAAGACGGCAACATCGAGATTCTTAAAATCAAGACCCTCAATATTCAGAAAGCCAATATAATAGAGAAAGGAATAGGAACTCTGCTACTTGAATATCAGTTCGATAAAGCAATAAGCGAATTCTGGGGCGATATCAAATTCGACCTTGTGCTGTATGCCACACCTCCCATTACCTTCAACAAGGTGATTGAAAAAATAAAAAAACGTTGCGGAGCCCGAAGCTATCTTATGCTGAAGGATATTTTCCCTCAGAATGCCGTTGACCTCGGCATGATGAAAGAAGGAAGCTTGTTGCATAAGATTTTTCGTAAAAAGGAAGAGCGCCTTTATGAGATCTCCGACCATATCGGATGTATGTCACCGGCCAACTGTGAGTATGTCATAAAGCATAATCCCTGGCTTAATCCAGCCAAGGTAGAACTCTGCCCCAATGCTATAGAACCAATCGAGCAACTCTCAATATCAGAAGAAGAACGCAATCGATTTTTTGCAGACTATGGAATCCCGACTGATAAAACCTTGTTTATCTACGGCGGCAATCTTGGCAAGCCTCAAGGACTCGGATTCCTGCTACAAGTGGTCGAAGCCAACGAGAAACGCGACAACAACTTCATAATCGTAGTAGGTAATGGTACTGAATATCCGCGCATCGCAGCCTGGTTCGAAGAACATAAGCCAAAGAATGCCAAACTGATGGCCGCTTTACCCAAGGCCGACTACGACAAACTCGTGCGGCTTTGCGACGTAGGCCTAATATTCCTCGACCCCCGTTTCACAATTCCCAACTTCCCTTCGCGTTTGCTTAGCTATCTTGAGAACTCCATGCCCGTCCTTCTTGCCACCGACCCAAATACCGACATGGGTTTAATTGCCGAACGTGAAGGATTCGGTCTGTGGGCCCTCAGCGGCGACATAGCGAAATTCATGGATAATATGGACACACTTGCCAGAAACAAAAAATCGACCATAGCTATGGGCAAAAAAGGCAAAGCATTCCTTTGGGCAAACTACACAGTGGATAAAGCAGCAGAACTCATTTCAAAATCTATGAATTAATACTGCTTATAGCATTTTCGACATACAATTATAGCCATTCATAAATTTTAATACTCAAATATTTTAACATGACTCGTGTTTTTCTATCACACAGTAGTTCTGACAAAAAATTTGTGTGCAAAGTAGCCGAAACATTCGGAGACATTGCCATTATCGATGAGCGTGATTTTAGAGCAGGTGCAAGAACTATGGATGAAATTGTCGAGAAAATCAGCGACTCAAAAATCTTTGTTGCATTTTTATCTCAAAAATCTCTTGATTCAGATTGGGTACAGAAAGAATTAGCTTTAGCAATTGAACATTCTGAAAGAAATGACATCAATATTTTAATTTTCAGTCTCGACAGATCTGTATCCTACAATGATAGTCGTATACCTGATAAACTCCGTCGGCATTATAATATTAAATATGTTAATAAACCAGAATATGCGATATCTAGAATACGTGATGAAATTCGGAAATTAAGGTTTATTCAAAATCCGGCATATAAAGAAGCCGAAACTCTGTTTATTGGAAGATCTGATTTAACCCGAAATTTTGAAACTGACTTCGCAAATCTCAACGACGATGTCCCCACATTTATTGTTGCATCCAATTACTACTCTGGTATGGGACGCCGGCATTTTGTCAGGCATGCTTTAGATAAAATCAATATTCTCAAACATACAGAAAATCCTATCTCAATTTCACTACAAAAAGGAGATAGTATAGAAACATTCATAATTAAACTAAATAGCAGTATCTTTGATGATGAAGTATCGAAAGCCAATCTCAAGGACTTACCATTGGACAAGAAACAAGAACTGCTACTCCGATTAGTAATTGATTATAAAAAATATAATAGAATTATTTTTATTATTGATGAAGGTGCTATAGTATTACCCAATCATGAAATTGTTGATTGGTTTGTTAATCTCTCTCAAAATCCGAAGCTTCATAATCGATTAACATTCTGCATAATTTCATCCTGGAGTCCAAGCTACAAGTATTTAAATAATGATAATGTCGGCGTCTCTTATCATGTCGATGAACTGGATGGAATTGATACTCAGAATCTATTCATCCGCCTTCTATCAATATATGGCATAAAAAATCTCTCATTTGCTTCAAAAAAAGAATTTATATCACACCTAACTGGTATTCCATCACAGATCAAATTTGCAGTTCAGCAAATTAGATCTGTAGGCGAAAACATTGCTCTTACACATATTGAAGATATCAAAGAGCATAGCGATTCATATTCTTTCTCATTAGTTGAAGCAATAAAGAAAAATAATTTAGCTTATCAGATTTGTCTAATTTTAGCAAATGGATCTGTAAGCCTAGATGTTATTCATGATGTATTTGGAGAATCTGAAAATGTAAATAGTGCCATCACCTTCCTTCTAGATTATTCAGCTTTGGAATTTTTATCAGGAACAATAACAAGCGTACGACTAAATCCGACTCTGTCAGATTTCATCAAACGAAGAAGTTTAAAACCTGATTCAGACGTCGTCAACCGTTTTCAGTATGCCATTAGTACATATACAAGTAAATCTCTTGATGAACTTGTAATAGATGATTATTCAAAATTTCTACTTGTTATTGAAGATTTAATAAAAAACGGCAAGCCTATACCTGATAAATATTACATTGCTCCCATTCTCATTCATAATATCATAAAAGATTACCATGCGGGAAAATATGATTCAGTTGAATCATTTTGTATAAAATTACTACGACAGACAAATGTAGATCCACAAGTACTCTGGGAACTACATTACCACCTAGTCCGCGTTTATGCCAGAACGGGACGCGATAAGTTTTGGGATGCACTTAACAACAGTTCACTCAAATATATAGATCGTGAATTTCTTATAGGATTCTTTTATCGAAACAAAAAGAATCAATCTGAAATAAAGAATGCACTTCAACATTTCGAGAATGTACTCAATGAAGATCCTAATCATCGCAGAGCAAGGAGAGAAATTGTTAATACATACCTTTTATTAGACGATTATCCAAATGCTTTAAAATACGCGGAGGAAAATTATAAAAAATCGCCATCGGACATTCTTCATCTTCAATCTTATTTTATTGCACTAATTCGCAACAAAGATTTCGATTCATATACAGATGGAAAAGTGTTGGTGACTTTGATGGAGAATGCAAAATCAAATCCTGATACAAGAGCTAACGACGTACTAAAATGTATGAAAGGTGAATATGCTTATTGGGTAAAACATGAATTTTCTGAGGCCGTTGAAATTCTGACTGAAGCCGAACGCACAAATCAGAATCGCAGATATCCTCTAAAAGCATTACATTTAATATACCTACGTGAAGGCATGCCAGATAAAATACATGAAATCAAACGTAAATTATCTGATTTATGAAACCGTATCGTGATTTTTTCAAGCGGGTTATTGATATTTTCGCTTCGGGAGGAGCGCTGCTGGTGCTGTCTGTGCCTTTAGCTGCTGTAACCGTATGGCTGCACTTTGCCAACAAGGGCGCAGGTGCTTTCTTCTTCCAGGAGCGGCCAGGAAAGGACAGCAGGATTTTCAAAGTGGTTAAATTCAAGACAATGACCGACGAACGCGGCGCAGATGGTAAGCTTCTTCCGGACGCCCAGCGTCTAACCAGGGTCGGTCGTTTTGTGCGTTCCACTTCCATCGATGAGTTGCCGCAGCTGTGGAATGTTTTTAAAGGCGACATGTCGTTGATTGGTCCACGTCCACTGCTCGTGAAATATCTTCCTCTATACAGTCCCTTACAGGCTCGACGCCACGAAGTGCGTCCCGGCATCACAGGATGGGCCCAATGCCATGGCCGCAATGCGATATCGTGGGGAAAAAAGTTCGAACTTGATGTCTGGTACGTCGATAACATTTCATTCGCAACCGATTGCAGGATTGTGTGGAGCACAATTCTGAAGGTTATCAGACGTGCCGATATAAATTCAGGAACCGCCGCCACCATGGAGGCTTTCAACGGACACAACTGATGAAGGATATTGCAATATACGGTGCCGGCGGCTTTGGCCGCGAGGTGGCATGTCTTATCAGGCATATCAATGCCTGCGAACCCGAATGGAATCTTGTCGGATTCTTCGATGATGGAAAAAACATAGGTTCGGCCAACGAATATGGCAAAGTATTGGGTGGTATTGACCAACTCAATGCCTACGACAGGAATCTTTCCGTCGTAATCGCTGTAGGTAATCCTAAAACCGTTCAGCTTCTTGTCGATAGAATCAAGAACCCGAACGTTGATTTTCCTAATCTGATAGCACCTAATGTATTATTCTTCGACCGGGATTCGGTGTCGATAGGCCGTGGTAATATTATTTCTTTCGGATGCCGTTTAAGCTGCAATGTCGGATTAGGCGACTTCAACATACTCAACGGTTGTGTGTCGATGGGACATGACGCCACACTTGGCAATTTCAATGTTCTCATGCCTGAAACACGACTTTCCGGCGAGGTCGCTGCCCGGGACTGCAATCTATTCGGTGGCAGATGTTTTGTGGCCCAGCAAATTAAAATCGGCAATAATACAACAATCGGAGCTGGAAGCGTGGTGCTCCGCAAAACTAAAGACAATTCCCTTTATCTGGGCAATCCAGCAAAAAAAATAGACATATGACTACCCCCCCCCGCAATCTACTGAGAGCCAATCCATTAGTTCGATTCGCTTATTTTAACTGCCATCTGGCTGATATTCCAGTGCTGTTTGGACTTGGTTCTTTCCGGCACAATGCACATGCCCATATACAACAGTTTCTAGGACAGGATGAAGCGAACGACACCGCATTAACTGAATCGGTCTATCGCGATATAAAACGATGTTTCTATCGTTACAAGACCACCCCGCTGGAATATTTCCTCTTCAAATTACGCTCCAAAAGCGCCAATGAACGGGAGCGGTATCTCTCCGACAGTGTGATAATGAAATCGGTGGCAAACAAATCTGGCCGCAGGATTCACGACATTGAACTCAACAACAAGTACAATTTCTACTGCATCAACAAGACTTTCTTCAAACGGACGGCAATGCTGTTCGACAAATCGACGGAATTGGATGCGTTCGCTGAGTTTGCCACAAAAGCCAAGCGAATAATAGCCAAACCGAACGAGGCAGCGCTTGGCACCGGAGTAGAAATATTCGACATCAGAGACTCCTCGGACTCTGCCGATGCCTTCAACCTTCTCAAAGACACTACCATCGATTATATTGTCGAGGAACTGATAGTACAAAGCCATGAAATGGCCATATGGAATCAATCGAGTGTAAATACTATCCGCATCAATTCATTCCTGCATAACGACAGATTCAATGTGTTGTATCCCTTTATGCGGACTGGACGTAAAGGATGCATTGTCGATAACGGAGGGCAAGGAGGAATCTTCGCCATTATCGATAAGGATTCCGGAAAGATAATCAGCGATGGAATGGATGAGAAAGCAAATATATACACCACCCATCCCGATTCTGAAATAGAATATAAAGGGCACGTTATTCCACAGTGGTCAGAGCTCTTGGCTCTTACCGAGAAAATCCACAGAAACATGCCCCGACACAGATATGTGAGCTGGGACTTCGCTCTCACCAATGACGGATGGGTTCTGATAGAAGGAAACTGGGGTGAGTTCGTATGCCAGCAGATGACCCTCGGAAGAGGATTGAAAAATGAATTTCTAACATTACTTAATCAGTAAACCATGACTGAAGAATTTATATCAAAATTCGCAGAGGCTCTCGAAATCGAAGAGCCTCATACCCTCACGGAAACGACCGAGTTCCGCAATCTCGACGAATGGGACTCTCTGGCCTATCTCAACATCATTGCCATGCTCGATGAGGAATACGATATCCTGATTGAGAATGCCGCATTCAAACAGCTCAAAACCATAGGCGATATAATCAGCTACATCGAATCCAACAAATAAGCGCATTAATGGCTTTAATGAAATTCAATGGTGTGGGAGTGACTGCATTGTCCGCTGCCGTTCCCCGTACCATAATCGACAACTACAAATACACCCAGTACTTCCCGGAAGACCAGGTGAAGGAAGTTGTCGACAAAGTCGGAATATTCCAGCGCCGATTCGCCGACGCCGATACCTGCTCTTCGGATCTGTGTTTTGCTGCGGCAGAAAAACTGATAGCCGACAACAACATCGACCGTAACGAAATCGACCTTCTCATTTTCATTTCCCAGACACCGGACTACCGCATGCCTGCAACGTCGGTTCTTCTGCAGAACAGGCTCGGCTTGCCAAATTCCACCATAGCATTCGATATCAATCTTGGGTGTTCGGCGTTTATGTATGGCCTGAGTGTCGCTTTCTCGATGATGTCGACCGGAAATCTCCGCAAAGCTCTTATTCTTGATGGGGAAACCCGTTCCAAAGTATATTCACCCAAGGACAGACGTTCGGCTTTCCTTTTCGGCGACGGAGGTGTGGCCGCTCTTGTGGAAAAAGACGATAAATTCGGAGAAAGTTTTTTCTCACTGAATTCAGATGGCTCAAGAGGCGATTTAATCAAGATAAACGGTGGTGGATATCGTAATCCATCCAGCATAGAAACCTTGAAGGAACGGGTTGTCGACGAGTACGGCAATATACGCAGCGATGAACAGGGTTATATGAATGGTGGCGATGTGTTCAACTTCGTAATCCGCGAAATACCACGAGACATCAGGAAAACGCTTGAATATGCGGGGGTCGACGTACAGGAACCTGATTACTACATTTTCCATCAGGCCAACAATTTCATCAACAGCTATCTATCAAAGAAACTGAAGCTGGATACCACAAAAATTCCCTCGACAATCGATAAATACGGCAACACCTCTTCGGTGTCGGTTCCTCTTACTATCGTAGACCAGCTGAAAGGCAGACTGTCGGGAAATAAAAAACTCCTCATGAGCGCCTTCGGCGTCGGTATGACCTGGGCGACCGCTATTGTACCGTTCAGCGACTGCTCGATAAGTGATATCGTGGAGGTATGACCGAAGAAGATTTCAACCCCTTCACACTTGACGGGAAACGGATAGTCATTACAGGTGCCTCATCCGGAATCGGCCAGCAATGTGCTATCTCATGTTCCCGGATGAATGCGCGTGTTGTCCTGATCGGGCGCAATGCCGACCGGCTTGCAGAGACGCTCGGTCGCATGAAGGGCGAAGGTCATATATCAGTCTCGCTGGACCTTACAGACTATGACGGGATTCCTGCCATAGTCAAATCCATAGTCGATTCCGTCGGCAAAATCGATGGTCTGATACATTGTGCCGGTATATCCACTACTCTGCCTCTCAACCTCGTGACAAACGAAAAACTGGTGGAATTCATGTCTACCAATGTTTTGTCGGCCATCAATCTTTCACGGGAATTGTTCAAACGCAAATATTCCAACGACGGAGGAAGCATCATATTCATGGCCTCTGTGATGGGGGTTGTCGGTGAACGCGGGAAAATGCTGTACGGATTGACAAAAGGCGCACTCATTTCAGGCGCACGTTCTTTAGCATGCGAACTGTCCAAAAGAAATATAAGGGTAAACTGCATATCGCCGGGTGCTATCCAGACACCGATAAACGAAAAACTACCGCATATGGCAGACCCCGAGCTGAGAGCACAACTGGAAGACAAACATCTTCTCGGCCTTGGTAAAACTACCGACATTGCCAATGGTTGCATATATCTGCTCAGCGATGCGGCAAGATGGATAACCGGACAGAATCTGATAATCGATGGCGGTTACACTGCTCAATAATTCTCTCGATGCCCACGGAAGCTGGCAATTATTCGGGAATGTGAACAGTGTACTCGATTCAATAACATACATCGGAATAAACCCGGAATCCAAAGCATGCTGGCTTGTCGATTGTGGTGACCCGGCTCCTGTCCTGGATTTTTTAGATGGCTATGAGATAAACCATATATTTCTGACTCATATTCATTTCGACCACATATATGGTCTGAACGAAGTATTAAAGAAATATAGCCATCTTGAAGCCCACACCAATAGTGCCGGAATCATAGCTCTTTACGATGACAGAAAGAACATGTCCAGATATCACGGCTGTCCTTTCGAATGCGATTATCCCGATAATGTATATTGTACCGACAACAACAATATAATCCCTGTCGATAATAATCTATCCGCCTTGGCGATTCCCACGCCAGGGCATAATCCCAGTTCCCTGACATGGATTGTCGGAAACGCACTCTTTACCGGAGACTCTTTCATTCCAGGCATGAAGACTGTTACCAGACTGCCTGGGGGGAACAGGAAACTGGCCGCCGATTCAGAAGTATTGATTAAACAATTATCCGGAGATAAAATAATTTACCCCGGTCATAAGATATCAGAAACATGAACGAACGCATACTGCTTTGTCTGGCGCATATGTCGGGCAAAGAGATGGAATATATCAAAGAGGCTTTTGACTCCAACTGGGTAGTGCCTCTGGGACCGAACGTAAACGGTTTCGAGGCCGACCTCGAGGCTTTCGTGAACAGAATGCCCGACAGTCAGATGCCGCTCGACCGCAAGGTGGTGGCACTCAGCGCAGGCACTGCGGCGGTGCATCTGGCGCTGGTGGCGTGCGGGGTCGGACCCGGCGACGAGGTAATGGTGCAGTCGTTCACCTTCTGCGCATCCAGCCATCCGGTAACATACCTCGGGGCGACGCCCGTGTTCGTCGACTCCGAAACCGACACATGGAACATGGATCCGCAGCTGCTCGACAAGGCCATCGCCGACCGCATCGCCCGCACCGGACGCAAGCCGAAAGCGATAATCCCCGTGGCTCTGTACGGCATGCCATACAAAATCGACGAAATAATGGCCGTGGCCGACAAATATGAAATCCCGGTCATCGAGGATGCCGCCGAAGGCTTCGGCTCGCGCTACAACGGCCGCATGCTCGGCACTTTCGGCCGGTACGGCGTGCTGAGCTTCAACGGCAACAAGATGATAACCACCTCCGGAGGAGGCGCGCTGATATGCCCCGACGCCGAGGCCGCACGCCAGATCCTGTGGTACGCCACCCAGGCCCGCGAGAGCTACCCCTACTACCAGCACCAGGCAATAGGATACAACTACCGGATGAGCAACATCTGCGCAGGCATAGGACGCGGACAGATGACCGTCGCCGACGACCACATCGCCCACCACCGCCACGTCCAGGCCCTGTACGAGGAACTCCTCGGCTCCGTCGAAGGCATAACCATGCACTGCAATCCCAGCCCGGAATACGACTCTAACTTCTGGCTGTGCACGGCTACCCTCGACCCCGACCTGCGCATCAAAGGTCAGGAGAACGCCTACAAGCAGGTGATAAGCGGCGCCGTAGGCGGAGCAGCAGGCGTGACCCACGCTGCCTGTACAGCAGAGACCGACTGCCAGCCCAACGACAATGTCGAGGCTCTGCGCATGGCCCTTGATGCCGCCAACATCGAATCGCGCCCGCTGTGGAAGCCAATGCACAAACAGCCCGTCTACAAAAACGCCCCGGCCTATACCAACGGTGTAAGTGAAGCCCTCTTCGCCCGCGGCATATGCCTCCCCGCCGGACCATGGGTAACCGACCAAAACGTCCACTACATAGTCGACACAATAAAAGACAATATCGAGTAACCGGGAGGCCCCATACAACACGACAGGAGCAATAGCCCTGAGGCGCTGCTCCTGCATGACAAACAATTCCGTATAGAACAGGACTTAATCGATAATTCACACTATCTTTCCATCCTGTGTGTGTTCTCTTGTGAGAGATACATCTATTAACTTTCCGACTACAAAATTACTGCACATTTAAAGTGCCCGCAATACCCATTTAAGGGTATTATTTCGAGATTCAGGCGCGCTACCTTACTTATGGTAGTGTGCCTGTTTTTCATAATCCATCGCATCCCACCCAGACTGCGGCTACACTGCGGCTATGGGCAATCGGCAGGATGATACGGTTTGCCAACAGGACATTTTTTCGTAATTTTGGCACCATATTTGCTTTATCTATTTAAACGACCATCGACATGAACGATTCTGAAAACAATAAAAAACGACATCAGATAAAATTTGAACACATAAGCGTAAGTGCGGAGCAATTGTCGATTCCACCGGAAAATGATGCCCTTCCACTTATTACAACACGCAACCTGGTTCTGTTTCCAGGCGTTGTTGTCAATTTCGAGTTAGGGAGAGAAGCCGCACGCAGCCTCGCCAAAGAAGCCGAAGGCGCTGCTTTTCCTATAGGTATAGTATGCCAGAAGAATCCCGAGCAGGACGATCCTTCGGTCACCTCCGGTCTCTATCGCTACGGCGTATATGCCCAGGTGCTTAAGGTAATCGAATTCGAGAATCAGACACCGGTTGCCATAGTCCGCGGTCTGGGACGCTTCCGAATCACCGGTACAGGACGCTGTGCGCAGACAGGCTCGCGCATTCCGCGCACAGCCAAGGTGAAGCCTTTGGAAGATGTTGAATCGGAAAACGGCAACAACCTCCAACAGCTTGGAGAGGTTATCAAGACCCAGGTTCTTGAAACGCTATCAGTCGGCGGCGATCCGCAGAACATCGCTGAAATGACACGCAGCTTCGAGAAAGCAACCGACCTCATAAACTATCTGGCTACAAACTTACCTCTCGACATCCAGGACAAAGTGGTTATGCTGGGAACCGCAGACCTCTACAACCGAGGACAGATGCTTCTCCAGCAGATAAATCTTTTTCGCGAACGACTTGCCATTACGGAAGAAATCGTAGGCAAAGCCCGTCGCAGCATGGACGAGAATCAACGCAATGCATTCCTCCAAAGCCAGATGGAGGCTATAAGACAGACGCTATACGGCGAGGAGGATGACGAAGTCGACACGCTTATAGCCCGTGCCGAATCTTCCGGCATGCCGGAGGTCGTGATGGACACATTCCGACGGGAAGCCGAGAAAATGAGACGTTTCAATCCTTCGTCTCCCGACTATTCTGTACAGTACACCTATCTCGACACCCTTTGCCGTCTGCCCTGGAACAAATACAGCACCGACAATTGCGACATCGCCCGCGCCCGCGCCATTCTCGACGAAGACCACTTCGGTCTCCAGCGTGTGAAAGACAGGGTTCTCGAACAGCTCGCCATGCTGTTCCACAATCCCGATGGACGTGCGGCCATTGTCTGCCTTGTAGGACCTCCCGGAGTCGGCAAGACATCGGTCGGCAAGTCGGTAGCCAAAGCCCTCGGCAGAAAATATGAACGAGTGAGCTTCGGCGGCCTCCACGACGAAAGCGAAATTCGCGGCCACCGAAGAACCTACATCGGCGCCATGCCAGGCAGAATCATCGATGCCATGAAACGCGCCCAGAGCGCCAATCCCGTGATTGTGCTCGACGAAATCGACAAAATCGGCAAAGACTATAAAGGCGACCCTTCGGCAGCCTTGCTGGAAGTGCTTGACCCAGAGCAGAACTGCCACTTTCACGATAATTACATCGATGTGGATTTCGACCTCTCCAAAGTGCTTTTCATTGCCACTGCAAACGGCCTTTCCAACATTCCCAAGCCCCTGCTTGACCGAATGGAAATAATCAAACTCAGCGGATATCTCGCTGAAGAGAAAATGGAAATCGCGCGTCGCCATCTCGTGCCCAGGGCGTTGGCCAACCACCGCATAGGAAACGACAGTTTCGCAATCAGTGATGCCGCAATGGCAGCGATAATAGCCGACTACACATCGGAAAGCGGAGTCCGCGAACTGGAAAAGAAAATCAACAGCCTGATGCGCAAAAGTGTGCTTGCCGGATTGGAGAATAATACATTCCCCAACCCGGTAGAACCGCAGCACCTGTATTCCCTTCTTGGTCTGGCTCCGCATATTGCCGACAGATACGAAGGCAACGACATCGCCGGAGTAGTCACCGGACTTGCATGGACCGAGACCGGCGGAGAAATACTTCTTGCGGAAGCAATCCTCACTCCCGCCAAAGAGGGAACAGTGAGCGCGACCGGCAATCTCGGCAAAGTGATGCAGGAGTCCGCAGAGATAGCATACCGATGGATCAGAAGCAATGCCGAAAAAATCGGAGTGGACCGTAAGATACTCGACACCCACGCCGTGCATGTGCATTTCCCGGAAGGCGCCATTCCAAAAGACGGCCCGTCGGCAGGCATAACCATAGCCACAGCAATCGTATCGGCTCTTAAAGGCAAGAAAGTAGCTCCTCGCATAGCCATGACCGGAGAAATCTCACTTCGTGGAAAAGTGCTGCCGGTAGGTGGCATCAGGGAAAAAGTACTCGCAGCCAAACGTGCCGGAATCAAAACTGTGATAATGTGCGAAAAGAACCGTCGCGACATTGACGACATGCCCGAAAACTACCGCAAGGACATGGAGTTCGTGTTTGTGGACACTGTTTACGATGTTTTTCGTTACTCAATCACCGACGAGGATGCCTCCGATATCACCGGACTGGCAAAATAATCCGCTCGCCTAAAGCTTTCACCAATTTGCGCTGGAATTCCTTATAGGTGCAGATTTGCTGCATGATTTCCGCAGCCCTCTCCGACGACGAAGCCGGGAGAGTCGACAGTTCTTTTGTCAGTCGTGTAATCATGTCGCCTACAATGGCTGCCCGAAGTTCGTTGATAGCCCGCGGAACCAATATCCGCAGCTGGTCGCGCTCCGACTCCACACCGCCCATGCGGTCGTATATCTTCGAAAGATTATAGCGGTCGGCCACCAGTTCGTTCGCAACCGGGCGCACTGCATCGTCGTCGCTGTTGACAAGTTTCTCGCGCAGATACGAAGCGTCGAACTCCTCCAGCTTATCCTGCCGGTAGGATTCGATTTCAGCAACGAGCTTACTTTCAGCACTCACTATGCTGCCCATATCGCCGCCTTTCATGGCGAGTTCGCTCCTTTTTTGCTCAATCATGGCTTTGCATTCACCATCAAGCCTGGCTGCGAACAAGGAGCGTTCAGCAGCCCATGAGGACTTCAGCCCGGCGGCTATCGATACAATCCCGGCATAGCTTTTATTGGCAAAAGTGATGCCGTCGATTTTCAGTTCACTTGATATAAGGTCGAACACACTTCCGGGCACAACGGAACCATCCTCAGCCGTAAGGTCGAAAAGATAGCACATCCCATAGCGGACAATGTAGCGTGCAAGCATCTTCTCGTAAGGCTCCAGCCGGTTTTCGGAAAAAGTGAGCAAAGGCGCCGACGCTTCAGCTTCGGCTTGAGCATCACTACCCGACTCCGGAAATTGTTCCGCAGCATGGCCGTTGTCGAGACTGCTGCGGGCCTTTTCTCTCTGTCTTTCCTTGTATTCCTCCTCGTGGCGGCGTGTTATGAATATGTTGAGTTGCCTCAGAAGCACCTGTTCGGATACATCAAGCAGCCTGGAACATTCGGTAAGATATTCCTGACGCTTCACCGGCTCATCCACACAAGCCACCGTTTCCAGAATCACATTGATTACCTTTGCTCTGGCCGTGGGATCGGAAACATCCACCGAACTTAAAAGCACCCTGGCCATGAAAGCAATGATATCGACTTCATTCTCGGAAAAATACCGTTCCACTTCGGATGCGGAGTGCGATTGGGCGAACGAATCGGGATCTTCTCCGGCAGGAAGACTCACAACCTTAACGTTCATTTTTTCCGACAGAAGCAACCGGATACCACGCAACGACGCCTTTATGCCGGCGGCATCGGCATCGTAGACAAGGGTGACATTGTCGGTAAAGCGACGCACAGCCCTTATCTGCCCTTCGGTGAGAGAAGTACCCGACGAAGCCACCACGTTCTCCATCCCCGACTGGTGCATCGATATAACATCCAGATATCCCTCCACCATGATGCATTTGTCGGTCTTGCCTATCGCATTCTTAGCCTGATAGAAACCATACAGCTCCTGGTTCTTGTGGTAGATTTCGCTTTCTGGCGAATTCACATATTTGGCCACCTCCTTGTCGGAACGCATTGTGCGTGCGCCAAAGCCCACCACACGCCCGGAGACACTGTGGATTGGAAATATCACACGGCTGCGGTAGCGGTCGTAATACGAAGTCTGCCCTCCTCGGTCGCTCTGTCCGGCCAATCCGGTATGCACAAGCACATCCATCGTAAAGCCTGCAGAGACTGCGGCATCAATAAAGGCTCTGGAGCGGTCGATGGCATATCCCAGATGAAAACGGGCAATCATGGCATCGCTTACCCCCCGGTGGCGGAAATATGCCAAAGCTATACTCCTACCCTCGGAGGTATCATGCAAATTAGCCTCGAATGTCTTTATGGCAAACTCATTGAGCGCGAATAGAGCCTCCCGACGATTCTGGAGTACACGTTCTTCATCAGTCTGCTCTTTCTCTACAATTTCAATGTTGTACTTGCGTGCTAAATATCTGAGCGCCTCCTGGTAGGAAAGCTGCTCATGCTCCATTATAAAATTTACAGGAGAGCCACCCTTTCCACAACTGAAGCATTTGCAGATGTTACGAGCCTTATTGACAGAAAAAGAAGGCGTTCGCTCGTTGTGAAACGGGCATAGACCTTTATAATTGGCCCCCGAACGACGCAACTTTACAAAATCGCTTACAACCTCCACTATATCGGCAGCATCGATTATGCGCTGTACTGTTTCCTGATCAATTCGTCTCATAATACAAAATTAAGAAAAAATAGTCCTGGATACAAATAGGCCCGAAACCGGCAAACCAACCTAATCATTTGAATATAAGCGTTGAATATAAGCAGAAGCACTCTGCAAAAATCTTTCGTCCTAAAATTCATAGAGAAAAACCACAAAAAATTTGCACAATCAAAAAAAACAGACTAATTTTGCACTCACAAAACGGAAACAAACTCTTTCCTTAATGGAGAGGTGGGTGAGTGGCTGAAACCACCAGTTTGCTAAACTGACGTAGGAGCAATCCTACCACGAGTTCGAATCTCGTCCTCTCCGCAATAAAGCCTGATTATCAGGCTTTTATTGTATCCACACCCAATTTTACACCCAAATCGTGTAAAGTTGGGTGTTTTTATATATTCTTAACTCCGCGCGATGGCGTAACGGCTCTCAGTTACACCAAACTCTGCACCCAAACAAACTTTTTCCTTTGCTCAGTCCACATATATAGTTAGGTTTAGTTTGTCGGGCATATATAAAGCCCGAACCAAACCTAACCAAAGCTATTTCTGAAACGCGAGTCCATACGTCATACGGGTATGGGGTTGCGCCGTATCTTTCTTACAGGTCTTCCACAACAACCCTCGTGTTAGATACGACGCTTCTCCATACCCTTTTTGCGTAATGTCGAAACATCGGGAACAATCGTTAAGAAATAGGTCGGATATACTTAGAAAGTGTTATCCGCTGGTTGCTACCGGCAGTTGGGACGCTATCGCGATTTCCGATATTGAAAAGGTAATCAAGCAGACAAGGGGAGCTATCGCATACTATTTCAAGAACAAAAAGACTCTTTTCGCAAATATCCTCGACGAACTGTTCTTCCCGGTGTTTGCGCTCTCGGATGACGAGCGCGAGAAACTATCCAAGGCTACGGTCTCCGATTTCTATAACAAATACAAGACCCCGTTTGAGCGTGTCCGCGATGATTTGAGGGACAACTACGGTGTTGAAAACCCGTCACAAGCAATCTTCAATCTTTTTATCCAAGGCTCCAAGCATTACGACCAGTTCACATCAAACGTCGGTGAACTGATGCAGCTGGAGCAGGACTTCATGAGCCGTATTGTTGGCGGCAGAGTAAACAACATTCTCGACCTAAACCGGGTTTATGTCGAGAACATCGGAAATATCTTTATTGAGTCAATGAATTTCGGATGATATAGGTTGGTGTATTTTTTTTAGAAAGCTAAAATTGGACATAAAAAGTTGCCCCATCTATTCCTACCGTCTTATGGCAACATAGGGCTACGTTTTAATTGCATGAAACGCAGCCCTATGAAGATAATGATTACATCTCAATATAAGTTATTGATTCAAACACTGCAATTCCGTGGATAGTGACCAATAACTTAGATGATGTTTATGTAGAGTCAACTTATGTCATTTACTTCTTCAATTTAGAAATGAAAACCACCCTATATAGGACATCATCTATATCGATGTATTTCTGATAATTACCAAGATAATTACCGTCTGTATTTTTGAGAATCTCATAAAATCTTGGAGACTTATCGTTGTCAAAAACGCAGTTTATTGTGTAATAATTATATTGGATATCGTCTATTTCTTTACAATTAATTGGACGAATAACAATCACATACTCGTCCCCTTTACGTAAAAAAACGCCATCAAGCAATCCCTTGTCATAGATATGCGGGCCATTGGGAGTTATGACAATAGGCATTTTTTGATTAATCGTGACCGAATCTCCGTTTATCACATTACTACAACTAATAACCTTATTTACAAAACCGGTATTATATGATTTTGAATACGACATCCCTAAACATTTTAGGATGAGGTATTCTTCTTGCGCCATCATCTTTGATGACGCAAGAAGAATTATGAAGGTTGTAATTATTATCCTAATCATCAGATGTCCCTTTTGTAACTGATTTCAATTGGCCTGTCGCATAGACTTCTGTTACAGGGGCAAAGAATCCGCTACCTGGTATTATTTCTACTTTTTGTCCAGTCTCACGCGAAGTTGCTCCTTGGACTAAAGTAAATGTATCTCCGTTATCATATTTATAGATTACGTTTTGGAAACCATCAGAAGGAGCGGTTGAATAGTCCTTCCTACAAGTAACAGACGGATCTCCTACAAGTTCACCATAAATGATACCCTCTACCAATAGGCTCTCTCTATGAGCATCTTCAAATGTTCCATCCACTTGAATCTCATGGAGATAATGACCTATAGCAGCTCCTTGAAGAGCTTGGCTTGCTTTTCCTAACTTCTTCAAGTCAGATACATCTATTTTACCTTCGGAATAACTGTCGATAAAAACTGATTTATCGTCTTTCTTTACTCCAACAATTTCTAAAGAATATTCTTTAGAAGAACCAATCCCTGCATTAATTGTATTTGCTAACGTTGCAGATTTTGCGCCTCTAAATGAATCGTCTGTATTTGTTAGTGTTAAGAACCCATCAATGACAGAGTATCTATTCCCTGTAGATTTATACAAAAAGCCAAGATACGCATTTATGCCTTCTATACTACCTGTCAGCCTAATTGATTTCCCTCCAATATCTTCAATTAAAATTGGATTATTAGCAGTAAAACAATAGGCTGAAAGATTAGGATAAGATTCCTGTTTAGGATCAGTTGACATCCACAGGCTGATACGTGGGTCATAGTAGCGAGCACCGTAGTAGTACATACCTGTCTCATCGTCGAATTCTTTCGCGTTGAAGAGATAGGGCGTATTCCATACGTTATTGCGCTCCTCGATGAAGACTTCGCCGAAGGGGACATACTCGATGTGCTGAACCACTTCACCGTCAAGATTGGTGATAAAGCTGGAACTTCCGAGGTGGTCGGGATGATAGAAGAACTGCAAGTTCTCGTAGTTGTCGGGGTCTTTGAACGACCGCGAAACCGCGCGGGTCTGAGCCTTCCGAGCCTGAGCGACCGCTACCTCCATAGAGCCGTCATTGCAGCAAAATCCTTCACCGTCGGCGTCGTTGTCGGTGCCGTTATATGGAACATTGAAGAACTTGTAGTTGTCCTTGATAACCTGTTGCTGTGCGGCATACTTCGATTTG
>ERZ777305.985-NODE-985-length-40598-cov-24.874479_pt1 | contig 40598 bp, 32 predicted proteins | sample MGYA00374965_ERZ777305 | MGnify/ENA primary metagenome ERZ777305 (study PRJEB29328, sample SAMD00013331) | mouse gut metagenome | study: EMG produced TPA metagenomics assembly of the Metagenome analysis of fecal microbiota from mouse which was promoted... | reverse complement strand
GGTAACCGCCCCCTTGCGAAGAGCCGCGACTCACACGAGCCGCGGCTCTTTTTTTTTATATGCTCATTATGTTGTAATTTTGTACTGTACTTAAAAGATTTGTATGGGAGCAGCCGGAAGAATAGATAACGCCACCGTTCAGAGGATTTTGGATGCAGCTGACATTGTTGAAGTTGTCAGCGATTATGTGCGTCTTAAAAGGCGGGGCAGCGGATACATTGGGCTTTGCCCGTTTCACAGCGACAGAAATCCCTCATTTTCCGTAAACAAGGCAAAAGGTTTCTGCAAGTGTTTCAGCTGTGGCAAAGGCGGCACTCCCGTCGGCTTCATTATGGAGATAGAGCAGATGACCTATCCCGAGGCTCTGCGTACTCTTGCCAAAAAGTACAATATAGAGATTGAAGAGCGGGAACTCACGCAGGAAGAGCAGGATGCGGAGAATGCGCGCCAGAGTCTGCTTGCTGTAAATGAGTTTGCGCTGCAAAGATTTGAGCATAATCTTACCGATACCCAGGAAGGTAAGAATATCGGGTATTCGTATTTCAGAGAAAGGGGAATTGATGACCGGATGATAAAGCGTTTCAGGCTCGGCTATTCACTTGAGCGTAGAGACGCATTGTATTCGGATGCTATTGAGGCTGGCTTCAAGGAAAAATTTCTGGAGGAGAGCGGACTTGTAATCAAAAGCGAGCGAGGTGACTGGCGTGACAGATTCCGGGCGCGAGTGATTTATCCTATATTTACAATCAGCGGAAAAGTTGTCGGATTCGGTGGGCGTACCCTGCGGAAAGACAAGGATGTTGCCAAGTACGTCAACAGTCCTGAGTCGGTTGTGTACAGGAAAAGCTATGAACTGTACGGACTGTATCAGGCAAAGCCCGCCATTGTAAAACAGGATAAGTGCATACTTGTGGAAGGCTACATGGATGTGATTTCCATGCACCAGGCGGGAGTTGAGAATGTTGTTGCCTCATCAGGCACAGCTCTCACCGAGGGCCAGATACGTCTCATACACCGTTTCACAGAGAATGTCACGGTTATTTATGATTCCGATGCTGCAGGAATAAAAGCGTCGCTCAGAGGTATAGACATGCTTCTTGCGGAGGGAATGAAGATAAAAGTGTTGCTGCTCCCGGACGGAGATGACCCGGATTCGTTTGCGCAGAGTCATTCTTCTTCGCAGGTTGAAGAGTACATAAGAGACAACGAAACCGATTTTATCGCTTTCAAAACGAAAATACTGCTTGACGGTGTTGAGAACGACCCGATCAGGCGTTCAAATGTTATAACGGATATTGTCCGTACAATCTCTGTTATCCCCGACCAGATAATGCGTACGGTATATATTGCCGAATGCAGCCGTACTCTTGGTATCGACGAAAAAGTTCTCGCCCTCCAGGTCACTAAATTCATAGCCGAAAAGGCGGAAAAAGACTACAATGACGGAGTGCGCCGTAAGAATTATGAAGATGCGCACGCCGGTCAGGCTCAGCCGTCTGTAGCTGACAACAACCGGGCATTGGAAACTCATCAAAATACGGGTACCAATTATCTTACACCATACGAAAAGGAGCTGTTGCGCTATGTGGTGCGTTATGGAATGCTCTACCTCGGAGATATGACAAACGAGGCGGGCGACGAGGAAATACAGTTCAATGTTCTCGATTTTGTACGCAATTCAATGGCTGACGATGGCATTGAATTTACTACGCCGGACATTAAACGGACCTACGAAATTGCGCAGGAGTACGTCAGTCTGCACTGGATTCACGACAAAACGCATTTTGAGGAAAAACTAAAGGCGGAAGAACAGGAAAAGATGAATGCAGGTATAGCTAAAATCAAAGCCGAAGCAATTGATTTGTCCGACATACATCGTCTCGAACTTGAGCTCAAACAACGTGTCGAAAAAGAATTAAAAGACATGAGAAATAATTTTGAGAGCATGTATATGGTCAAGGCATTGGCATCAAGTCCTGACGATACAGTGCGCCGTATCGCCTCCGATCTTGCAGACGAGAAACATCGCTTAAGCAAGATACACACCAAATTTTCTTCTGTAGAGACAGAACGCGACCGGCTCAAGGATCTTGTACCCATGGCGTATTACAACCTTCAGGAAGCTATAATCGAACTGCGCATAAGGGAACTCCGGCGGCAGATACAGACAGAGTGTGCTGTCACACCCCGAAACGATGCGAAGGTGCTTGAGCTTATGGCAAAGCAAGCCGAGTATAACGAAATGAAAAAAGAGCTCGCCCGTTATCTGGGCGAGCGTATAATAGCTCCAAAAAAGAGATGACGGATTGCTGAAGTTATCTTCCGGTAGCTTTCAGCATAAGACCCACGCGTTCCTGAAGTCCGAACATGAGGTTCATGACATGGACTGCGGCTGAGGCGCCGCCCTTCAGGCAATCGTCTATTACGGATGATATTACCACTGTGCCGCCTGTTTTGCCTATGTGCAGCAGACATTTGTTTGTTCCGCGCACCTCTCCGAGGTCCGGATAGCTTTCACTCAAGAAGGTAAAACCGTGGTCTTCGTAAAAAGTATCGTATAAATCCTTGATTTCATCCTCTGCGATAGGGGTGTCAAGGTATATATTGGCGGCAAGTCCGGAATCCCAGCCGCCTGCGGTGGCTACAAGGCGTATATCGCTGTTGAAACTTGACTGTAGTGAGCGCAGAGCCTTTTTGGTTTCTTCAATCTCCTCGTGTTCAAGAATTACAGATGCCTCGCCCGGCGCTTCGTCTCCGGTAGTGGCAGATGACACGCAGCTTACATGGATGTCACTATTCAGCATCAGGTTTTTTGCAAGCGGCAACAGAGAAAGAAGCATAGCCGAGGCAAACGGTCCGGGAATTGCCGCTCTTGTGGCTCCTCTGACAAGCGGCTTGCGGTTGAGTTCCGGCAGCGCGTAAATCCAGGGGGAATCATCCTGTTCGGGCATCCTGAAATCAGGAGACATGTCTATGATTTTAAGTGAGTCCGGTATATCGTGATGTGACATATACCGTTCTGAGTCACCATCCTCTGTAAAACACATGAACAAAACATCAATGTCGGAAGGATTGCGGTCTCCGCAAAAACGCATGTATGTTTCTCCGTTAAGGCCTTTGTGGCGTTGTGAGAGCAAAACTCCGTCTTCAGAAGGAGCCGATACCCACATGAGCTCGACATCGGGGTGATTTATGAGAATTCTTATCAGCTCGCCGGCGCTGTCTGATTCTCCGCCGACTATTCCAGCTCGTATCATATTTCGTGTGGTTATTTATGTAAAAGGGTGTTATTCGCAATAGAGTTCCGCTGCTTTCTGCATTATGGCTGGTGGGATAACCTTTGACAATGTGTCGCAGACCTCCGGTATCGGAGAATTTTCACGCAAGGCGACAAACACTGTGTCTGCTCCCGCAATGGTTCCGAGAATATATGGTGAATCAAGGTCGTCAATGTCGTATGCCACCCCTCCAGCATAGCCGTTGCGGGTTCTCACCACCACAAGCTGACCGCTGCACACAACTGATTCTATCGCAACCCTACTCACTTTGTCTACAGTCGCCTGCTCAATGACTTTGTCGGTTGGCAGCCCGTTGCCGATAACATATCTGTAACCGCCCATCTCCGTTGCCACTTTAGAAGTGCGGAGAGTTTTTAAATCGCGTGACAAGGTTGCCTGCGTCACCAGGCAGTCTCGTTTGCGAAGGAGATCAAGGAGCTCTTCCTGGCTACCGACGATGTTGTTCAATAAGATGTCCGCAATAGTGGTTAGTCGAGATTGGCGCTTATTCATAATTGTGAAAACAGGTTATATTTCGGCATTTTAATCTGTTGCAAATGTAATAAATGTTTTATTATTATACAACACGCCCTTGTGGCGGAGCAGAGGGAGCTTATGCGGCGGCTATGATTCTTGGTTGGATAAGGTTGACGGCACACGCATTTAGTAAATTTTGGGTTTGGTCTTTCGCATTAATTGGCTAATTTTGCAGCGTCTGCGATGCGTGCTGTTTTCGCAGGTTATGAATTGATTACCATTAATAGCCAAAATGAAGCGCTACAATATCCTTAATAATGTTTTTGGCTGGCTCTGCTTTGTCATTGCCGCTGTTACCTATCTGCTTACAATAGAGCCTACTGCGAGTTTTTGGGACTGTCCCGAATTTATTTTGCAAGCTTTCAAACTTGAAGTCGGACACCCGCCGGGCAACCCTATCTTCATGCTCGCCGGGCGTTTCTTTGTAAACTTTGCGGGGGGAGATGTCAGCAAGGTGGCAGCTTGCGTAAACACAATGTCGGCATTGCTTAGCGCCGCTACTATACTGCTGTTGTTCTGGACTATAACTCATCTGGTGCGCAGGCTGCTGGTCAAAGACGATGCAGTGGCGGTGTCTTTGCCGCGAATGGCGGTTATATTCGGCTCCGGTTTTTGCGGCGCACTCGCTTATACATGGAGCGACACCTTTTGGTTTTCGGCGGTAGAGGGCGAGGTCTACGCGTTTTCTTCATTCTGCACGGCATTGGTATTCTGGCTCATTCTTAAATGGGAAAACCGAGCTGATTTGCCTCACAGCGACAAGTATCTTGTGCTCATAGCCTACGCTATCGGCATATCCATAGCGGTTCATCTGTTAAATCTCCTGTGCATACCAGCTATAGTCCTTGTGGTATATTACCGCAAGTGGAAGAACACAACCGGCAAAGGTTCGCTTGCAGCCCTGCTGGTGAGCTGTGTCATTGTCGGTCTTATCCTTTACGGACTTGTGCCCGGATTTATAGAGATAGCGCAGTATTTTGAGCTGTTGTTTGTAAATGTGTTCCATTTCGGGTTTAACAGCGGCACACTTATATACGCATTTCTGCTTGTGTGTTCTTTTGTTTGGGCAATACACTCGCTTTACCGGCAGAAGAACCTCTCAGCCATACGCTGGTCCGTTCTTGTGAGTATAACTCTCAGCGGAATGCTGTTTATCGGTGACAGCCTGTGGATTGCGTTTGTACTCACCGCGGCTTTGGTTTGGTGGCTGTTTACAGCAAAAAAACTTCCTGTGCGCATCCTTACATTAGTGGTGATGAGCACATTCGTCATATTTATCGGCTATTCGTCATATGCGTTGCTGCTCATCCGCTCGTCGGCGCACACACCTATGAACCAGAACGCTCCGGACAATGTGTTTTCGCTTGCTTCGTACCTTAACCGCGAGCAGTACGGCGACCGCCCGCTGTTTTATGGCATGACTCTGAACTCAGAGCCGGTATATCAGATTGCAAACGGAGTGCAGCAGCCTGTTGTTAAAGAGGGCAAGGCATTGTATGAAAAAACGGTTAAGAGCTCTGATGACGAGCCGGACTCGTACACCCTCACCGGATATAAAAAAGATTACACAATGACTCCGGAGCTGAACATGCTGTTCCCCCGTATATACAGCAGTACTGATCCTCATCCTGACGCTTACCGCGACTGGATTGGCATGCGCGGCAGACCTGTCGAGGCTACTGCCTATGTGGATGCCGACGGCAATGCGATTCAGAAAAAGACACTTATAAAGCCGACATTCGCCGAAAATCTCCAGTTCTTCCTCACATATCAGCTCAATCACATGTACTGGCGCTATTTCATGTGGAATTTTGCAGGGCGTCAGAATGACATACAGGGCAACGGAGAAGTTAATCAAGGTAACTGGATCAGCGGCATTCCGTTTATTGACAATCTCCGTCTTGGCGACCAGTCGCTTTTGCCTGACGAGTATGGCAAAGGAAACAAAGGTCACAACGTGTTCTTCATGCTGCCCCTCTTGCTTGGTATAATAGGACTTGGCTGGCAGGCGTTTACCTCGAAGAGGGGGATAGAACAGTTCTGGGTGGTGTTCTTCTTGTTTTTCATGACCGGCATAGCGATAGTTCTATATCTGAACCAAACTCCTTCTCAGCCGCGCGAGCGTGATTATGCGTTTGCCGGGTCGTTCTACGCTTATGCTATCTGGATAGGCATGGGAGTGGCAGGGCTATGGCGCATGTTCATGTCGCTGTTTGCCGGTGATTCAAAAAAGGTGACAGAGTCGAAAAAAAACAGAATGAAACTTATAGGCGCGGCTGTGGCATGTGTTATCGGGCTGCTTGTGCCGCTTCAGATGGTGTCGCAGACATGGGATGACCATGACCGCTCCAACCGCTATACCACACGCGATTTTGGCAACAACTATCTTAATTCACTTGATGAGAACGCCATTGTATTCACCAATGGCGACAATGACACATTCCCGTTGTGGTACGCTCAGGAAGTCGAGGGTACCCGTACCGATGTGAAGGTTGTGAATCTGTCGTATCTTACCACGCCGTGGTATGTCGACCAGATTCGTATGCCGTCGTATGAGGCTCCAGGCATTGACATGCAGGCGAAGCCGACCGACTATGCCTATGACAAGCTGCAGTACAGTTATGTGCTCAGCCCTGACACCATGTCTGTAAATGTATTGTCATCACTTCGCAATCTTTATTCTCCGGAGGCGAGGACAAATGAATGGGGTGTCCCCATTATAAAATATGCCAACATGTATGTGCCTGTCGATACGGAGGCTATGGTAAAAGCCGGACGTATAAACGCCGACGAGGCTGCCGCAGCCGATGAGCTGATACCGATAGACATGACAGCCACACGCGGGCTGACTCTGAGTCAGGTTATGGCTCTTGACATGATTGGCACTTCTGCAGCAAACGGTTGGAACCGTCCGGTGTATTTTGCCATGACTGTGCCTGAGCGGTATTACCTCGGGCTGTCGCCATATCTGCGCAACACCGGTCTCGCTTATGAAGTAGGACCGATACGTAATCCGAACGGTGAAGTCGGTGTCAATCTTGACAAGATGTACACCAATATTACCGAAAAGTGGCAGTGGGGAGGACTTGACAAGGTAGATGACCCTTCAAAAATATATCTTGATGAAACAGTCCGCCGTATGGTCACGACCCATCGTTCTGCTATGCTTGACCTTGCCACAGCCTATCTGATGCAGGCTCTTGAAAGCGAGATGATGCTTGACCGCGACAGTGCCGGTACATACCTGAATGATTTCTCCCGGGCGGAGCTGCCAAAAATAAAAGCAGACAGTTATAGCCGCGCCCTGAAGATTCTTGATCTCATGCGCGAGAAACTTCCGGAGTCGGCTATGCCGTACTCTGTGTCGGTAGGGCAGAGCATCGGAGACCTTTACCTGCGTATCGGCGAGGCTACCGGAAATGATGACGCGACAGAAACCGGGCTTGAAATCCTCCGCAAGGAGATAGACCGGTACGCACGCAATGTTGTCTACTATCAGAGTCTGTCCCCGTCTCAGTACAATACTCTTCCAGTGGCAGACCGCTACATAGACCAGACATATCTGCTTGTTCTTTTCCAGACTTATGCGGCAGGAGGCGGCGATGCCGACGAAATGCAGCAGCATCTTGAGGATCTGGGAGTGGATATTGCCCGCATGGCTCGTTTCCAGCAGCGTACCAAATAGAGCAACCGTATTGGCACACTTCATAGAACAGCCGCCGCTTTTGTATCGCCTCCTTTTTCCGGAGGCGATATGGCGTTTGCGCCGCAACAGACGAAAGGTTGTTTATCTGACTTTTGACGACGGTCCGATACCGGAGGTGACTCCATGGGTGCTTGACCTGCTTGACAGCCATGGAATAAAAGCTACTTTCTTTATGGTGGGAGACAATGTGAGGCGCAATCCCGAGTTGCTTGCGGAGGTAAAGCGCAGGGGGCACAGTTACGGAAACCACACAATGCATCATCTTCAAGGATTTAAAGTGCGCGGCATTACCTACATGAGGGACATAACCGAGGCAGCTGCTCTGATAGACAGCCGTTTGTTCCGACCTCCGCACGGACTGGTGAGGTGGTCGCAGGCAAAGGCTATAAAACGACATTACAATATTGTGATGTACGACCTTGTGACGCGAGACTACAGCAAGAGGCTATCTCCGCAGGATGTTCTCGACAATGTCAGGAAATATACGAGAGATGGCTCAATAATTGTGTTTCATGACTCGTTGAAGGCAGAAAAAAATCTCAGGTCCGCTCTTCCTGCGGCTATAGAATGGCTGAAATCCGAAGGGTATGAGTTTCTCCCGATGCCAATGTGATTATACGGAGCTGGCGCCGGTGCTTACAGGCAGCGCGGTGGGAGCATACGCCTATGGTGTCGCTTCGGCTCAAAGCGTGGATGCTGCCGATATCGCTCTTTATAACGGCTGGCTATCGCAGAAATATAATGCCGGCATGGCTTATATGGAGCGCAATTCCGATGTCAGAACAAATCCGGACAAACTGCTTGAAGGAGCCAAAACTGTAATAGTGTGTGCGTTCGCGTATCCGCGCCCCGGAAGTATTGAATGGGGAGAGGGAGCGTTGCGCATAGCTTCTTACGCGCTCGGCGATGATTACCACGAAGTGCTGAGGCGCCGTCTTGACATAGCTGCCGCTGAAATAAAACGGATGTGGGGCGGCGAGTGTAGAGTGTGTGTGGACACCGCACCGTTGCGCGAACGCTACTGGGCGGTGAAAGGAGGTCTCGGCTATATTGGTCTTAATGGTCTGCTGATGTTGCCCGGAGCCGGCAGCTGTTTTTTTCTCGGCACAATATTGTCTACCGTATCTGTATCTCCGAAAGAGCCTCTGGAAATGAACTGCGGAAACTGTCGGCGTTGCATTGCGTGCTGTCCTGCAAGTGCTATAAAGGATACGGAGTACGGTCGCACGGTTGTTGATTGCAACAAATGCCTGTCGTGCCTTACAATAGAGCTTCGCGGGGAGTTGCCTGAGGGAACCAGGCTGCGCGACAGGCTGTATGGGTGTGATATGTGCCAGTCGTCATGTCCCCACAACCGGCTGACTGCCGCTCCGGAGCCTCTTCCTGAGTTCAAACCACGTAGCAGCCTGCTGAATCTCAAAAAGGAGCAAGTTGAAAACATGACACAAGAGGAGTATTCAAAGTTGTTCAAGGGGTCGGCGATAAAAAGGGCGAAACTGGAGGGTCTCAGGCGCAATGCGCGGGCGTGTGACTAACTTTGTGTCGCGGCGGGCGTTATAAGCATATATACGAATTGTAATGGACGGACTGACTGTGGGGCTGCTTGTGCCGGTTGTCGGAACAACGTTGGGAGCCTCTTTTGTTTACGCATTAAAAGACCGTATTCCGGCGAAAATCAATAACATTTTCATGGGTTTTACCGCCGGGGTCATGATTGCGGCTGCTGTATGGTCGCTGCTTATACCGAGTATGGAGATGACGGGCGGAGACGGGCTTGCCGCGGTAATGCCTGCTGTCGGCGGATCCGTGCTTGGGGTAGTGTTTCTTCTTGCTATGGATTATGCCGTGCCTCATCAGCATGGTGCGGATTCGTCAAGCGAGGGGCCGCGAAGCAAAATGTCACGTACATGGAAGCTCGTTCTTGCCATAATACTGCACAATATTCCTGAGGGCATGGCAATCGGTGTGGCTTTTGCTGCGGTAATGGAGGGCAGTTCGTACCTGTCTGTAGCCGGGGCGCTGGCTTTGTCCATAGGCATATCCATACAGAATGTTCCGGAAGGTGCTATAGTGTCATTGCCTTTGCGCGATGCGGGAAATTCCAAAAACAGAGCTTTCGGTATAGGCTTTCTGAGCGGTGTTGTGCAGCCGGTCGCTGCGCTGTTGACGATATGGCTCGCATCGGTTATTGTGCCTCTTATGCCTTTGTTGCTTGCGTTTGCCGCCGGTGCAATGATATATGTAGTTGTCGAGGAGCTTATTCCCGCGTCTGCTCATGGACCTCATTCAAATCTCGGGCCCATAGGGTTTGTTGCCGGATTTCTACTTATGATAATGCTGGATGCGGCGCTGAATTGACTTTCACATAATAAAACCGGGCATTGGCGTTGCGCCGATGCCCGGTTTCAATTAAAACGTTATGCCGGTTACCGGATGAACAGGAGTTCGCGGTATTTTGGCAGAGGCCACATCTCGTTGTCTACCATAAGTTCAAGTTTGTCAATGTGGTAGCGTATTGTTGTCATGTGGGGCACAACTGTGTCGTGGTATGCGATAGCTTTTTCGCGTTCGCTTTCAAGCTTGTTTGCAATGCGGCGGGCATCAACCATAGCGCTGACCTCTTCCTTTATTACAGACATGTGCGATGCGATTTTTTCCACGGTGCTTATGTCGGCTCCGGCAATGCTGTCAAACTTTTCGGCGGAGAAAATGCTCTTTATGCGGCAGATGTTGTCAAGCAGTATCGACTGATAGCGGGTGGCAACAGGAATCACATGGTTTATGGCGAGGTCGCCGAGCACTCGTGCCTCAATCTGTACTTTCTTGGTGTACATCTCCCATTTCACTTCATTGCGGGCAGCGAGTTCCACCTCTGAGAACACGCCGGTTGTGCGGAACATGTCGATGGATGATTTCAGCTGGTAGGCATCGAATATAAGCGGAACGCTTGTTTCGCAGTCGAGACCGCGCCGCGCCGCTTCCTCTTTCCATTCGTCAGAGTATCCGTTGCCGTCAAAATGAATAGCCTTGCTCGTTTTAATCAGCGAACGAATCTCTTCAATCAAAGCCTGATTCAGATTTTCTCCGGCTTTTATGCGGGCGTCCACTTTTGTTTTGAAGTCAATGAATTGTTCTGCAACGGCTGCGTTCAACGCTATCATTGCGGCTCCGCAGTTGGCGCTTGAACCTACTGCGCGGAATTCAAAACGGTTGCCGGTGAACGCAAACGGAGATGTGCGGTTACGGTCGGTAGTGTCGAGTGTGATTTCAGGAATCTGTGACACATTGAGGTTGAGACCCTCGCGGTTGTCAAGGTCAGCTAGTTCGGCATTGGTGGAATTTTCCACGGTGTCGAGAATCTGTGACAGCTGCGAACCCATGAATATGGATATTATAGCGGGGGGAGCCTCATTAGCTCCGAGACGGTGGGCGTTTGTCGCAGACATTATGGAAGCCTTCAGCAGTGCGTTGTGGCGGTGGACTGCTGCCATTACGTTTGCCACAAAGGTGAGGAACCGGAGATTGTCCTTGCGGGTTTTGCCGGGAGAGAAAAGCAGGATGCCGCTATCTGTTCCGAGGCTCCAGTTGTTGTGCTTGCCGGAGCCGTTGATGCCGGCAAACGGCTTTTCATGCAGCAGCACACGGAAATGGTGGCGGCGGGCAACCTCTGCCATTACCGACATTATGAGCTGGTTGTGGTCGTTGGCAAGGTTACATTCCTCAAAAATCGGTGCCAGCTCGAACTGGTTCGGCGCGACTTCGTTGTGGCGGGTCTTTGCCGGAATTCCGAGTTTGTGCGCTTCAATCTCGAGGTCAAGCATGAATGCTTCCACTCTTGAGGGAATCGACCCGAAATAGTGGTCTTCAAGCTGCTGGTTCTTGGCGGATTCGTGTCCCATGAGGGTTCGTCCGGTGAGCATCAGGTCGGGACGGGCAGAGTACAAAGACTCGTCGACAAGAAAGTATTCCTGTTCCCAGCCGAGGAACGCTTTTACATGTTTTACCTCCGGGTAAAAATAATTTGCCACTGCTGTTGCCGCGCGGTCAACACTGTTGAGGGCGCGCAGCAGGGGGGTCTTGTAGTCAAGCGACTCGCCGGTGTATGATATGAAGATAGTGGGTATGCACAGTGTGTTTCCGAGGATGAACGCGGGAGACGAGATGTCCCAGGCGCTGTATCCGCGCGCTTCGAAAGTGTTGCGTATTCCTCCGTTAGGGAAGCTGGACGCGTCGGGTTCCTGCTGAACAAGCAGCTTGCCGTTGAAGTTTTCCACAACACCACCTTTGCCGTCATGATCTACAAACGCATCATGTTTTTCGGCGGTTGTTTCGGTAAGGGGCTGAAACCAGTGGGTGTAGTGGCGGGCACCGTTGTCGATAGCCCATTTTTTCATGCCTTCGGCAACACTGTCTGCCACTTCGCGGGGCAGCGGTTCCTTGTTGTCAATGGCATTGCACAGCGCCTCATAAGTTTTTGCGGGGAGGTATTCAAACATCTTCTGACGGTTGAACACATACTTGCCGTAGTACTTTTCAGGTCTTTCTGCCGGTATCTCTACCGGGTCTGCCTTGCGGTTGAAGGCTTCATCGACTACTTTAAATCTCAGTTGCGACATAAGCGTTAGCGATTAATTTGGTTTTAAATGATTTTTGTTGAAATTTTCGATCTCTCTAATGGTTTCGGTTAATCATCACGTTGAGATTTCCAATTGTTGTTTATCACATGTGTGCGGCGAGCCTTTTAATGCGTTCCACCGCTTCTGCGGTGTTTTCGCGGGAAGAAAAGGCAGTGAGCCTGAAATATCCTTCGCCGGAGGGTCCGAATCCCACGCCGGGGGTGCCTACAACATGGCATTTTGACAGCATGAGGTCGAAAAATTGCCATGAAGAAAGGTTGCCGGGCGTCTTTATCCAGATATATGGCGCGTTTATGCCGCCTCGGCATCTTATGCCCGCTTGGGCGATGCCTTCGCGCAGCATACGCGCGTTTTCCATATAATAGTCAATAGTGTCGCGTATCTGTTTCTGCCCTTCCTCGCTGTAAAGGGCTTCGGCGGCACGTTGTGAAATATAGCTTGCGCCATTGAATTTGGTGCACTGGCGGCGGTTCCACAATGCGTTTAGTTCCACGGTTTTGCCGTCGGCATCAATGCCTTTCAGTTCGTGGGGCACGACGGTGTATCCGCATCGCACTCCGGTGAATCCGGCGGTTTTTGAAAAACTGCGAAATTCGATAGCCACCTCTTTTGCTCCTTCTATCTCGTAGATAGAGTGGGGCACATCGGCTTCGGAGATATATGCTTCATAAGCGGAGTCAAACAGAATCAGCGCGTTGTGGCTTTTAGCATAATCTACCCAGGCTTTCAGCTGAGTGCGGGTCAGAGTGGTGCCGGTGGGGTTGTTCGGGTAGCAAAGATATATGATGTCGGGAGCCATAGCGGGCAGTGAGGGCACAAAAGAGTTTTCTTCGCTGCACGGCAGGTATTCTATGCGGCTCCATTTGCCGTCGGTAAGAGAGCCTGCTCTTCCGGACATTACGTTGGTGTCGATATACACGGGATATACGGGGTCGGTTACAGCGACCTTGCATTCGGAGGAAAATATATCGCCTATGTTGCCGGTGTCGCTTTTTGCTCCGTCGCTGACAAACACTTCGTCGGCAGAGATGTCTATGCCGCGTTTCCAGTAGTCGTGTTCTACTATTTTTTCGCGCAGAAACATGTAGCCCTGTTCAGGTCCGTAGCCTTTGAACGTGGAGGCATCGGCTTCATCGGCGACAGCCTTGTGCATGGCTTCTACCGCAGCGGGGCAAATGGGGCGTGTCACATCGCCTATGCCCATTCTTATAATCGGTTCTCCTTTGTGGGTCGATGCGAATGTCTCGACTCTTCTGGCTATCTCCGAGAAGAGGTAGCTTGCCGGAAGTTTGATGAAATTGTCGTTTATTCTAATCATGTGTCTGTCAGATTTCAATTGTGCCTTCAAATACAGTGGTGGCGCCTCCGGTCATGTATACATGCCCGTCTGTGCTCCATTCAATGCCGAGGTCTCCGCCAGGCAGACTTACAGTCACTTTGCGTCCGGCGCGTCCGGTAACCGCCGCGGCTATTGCTGTTGCGCAGGCTCCAGTGCCGCAAGCCATAGTTTCTCCGCTGCCTCTCTCCCACACTCGCATAGTGATGTGTTCGGGCGAGTCGATGCGGGCAAACTCAATGTTGGCTCTGTCGGGCCACATGGGATGTTTTTCGAGTTCGGCTCCAAGATGGTGGACGTTGTCTGTTGATAGGTCTTCGGTAAAAATGACTCCGTGAGGATTGCCCATTGACACGGCAGTGATTGCCGTTGTGCCGCGAGATGTTTCGACCGGAGCCTCGACAACTCGTTCGGCAGTCGCGATAACCGGAATGTCCGCGGGGTTTAGATTCGGGCATCCCATGTCTACTGTCACAGATTCTACAAGATTGTCTTTTGTGTGAAGGTCCAGAGTCTTTATTCCGGCGAGGGTTTCGAGTGTAATCGTTTTTTTATCGGTGAGCCGTTTGTCAAAAACGAATTTTCCTACGCATCGGCTGCCGTTGCCGCACATTTTTGCTTCTGAGCCGTCGGCGTTGAAAATGCGCATTTTGAAGTCAGCGCAGTCAGAGGGGCATATAAGTATTATGCCATCGCCGCCTATGCCTGTGTGGCGGTCGCTGAGACGCATTGACAGCTGCGGCAGGTTGTCCGGCTCTTCATCCAGACAGTTTATGTATATGTAGTCGTTGCCGATGCCATGCATCTTGGTGAAAGTGATTTCTTTCATCTGATTGACGGGTTGATTCTGGCAGGTGTCAGAAATTATGGCGCAAAGGTAGCAAAATGTCGCTGATGAGCCGGAATATTAGTGTTAAAAATTTGCGAAAGGCTGATGACTGATGAATTATGTAAGAAAGGTGTATGTTTATTCATAAATACTGCATGTAAGGCGGCGAAAATGGGGTGTCGGTGTTTTAACATTAATTTTGAGTTTCATTTTGTAAGCCAATAGGTGAAATTGATTTCAGAAATGAAAGAAATGACGTGCTTTTTGGCTTTAAACTTTCATATTATAACGTATAAAAGGTGCATGCGCTGCAAAACTATGTTTAAAAACATGATTTTCATATATATAAATCGGCTGAAAATATTATATCTTTGTAACGCAAAACAAAACAAATAAGACTTTTTCATACTACGTAAGATTAGACATTCAGATAAAATCCACTGACGTTAAGTACTATGTGTAAATGATTGAGGGCTGACCGGGAGGTCGGCCCTCAGTCATTGTAAGAGCCAAATAGATTCGCTGTACCGTGGATTGCCTATATATAATAAGGTGTGTGGCGTCATTGGAATTTATAATTTTTAGCGGGTTGAGAGAAATGTGAGATAAAAGCCGTAATTTTGCGGGCGAAATGGAAACCAAACGCTGCTTATTGATAATAAATCCGATATCAGGTACCACAAACAAGCGTGGTCTTGATAAATTGGTGCGCGAGCGCCTGCAGGGCAGCGGTATGGAGATAGATGCCGCATGGACAACAGCCCGTGGCGATGCCACTCGTTTTGCCCGCGAAAGTGTGGAAAAAGGCTATCACACTGTTATGGTGGCAGGCGGGGACGGGTCGGTCAACGAGACTGCGAAGGCTCTGTGCGGGTCGCAGACGGCGCTGGCAATATTGCCGTGCGGTTCGGGCAACGGGCTTGCCCGTCATCTTGATATTCCGGTAGATATAGAGGCGGCGCTGGATATTGTAGCAGAAAACCATATAGTGGCGTGTGATTACGGCACGGCAAACGACATGCCTTTTTTCTGTACTTTCGGCATGGGGTTTGATGCGGCAGTGAGCCAGAAATTTGCGGCACAGAAGCAGCGCGGGTTTATCACATATATAAAAAGCGCTTTTGAGGAGTTTCTCAAGTTCAGTGCCGAGGAGTACATTATCTCGGCAAATGGCAAGGTGCTTACTGAAAAAGCTTTTGTTGTGGCTGTGTGCAATGCGTCGCAGTACGGCAACAATGCTTATATAGCTCCACGGGCGTCGATGACCGACGGGCTGCTGGATGTCACCATAATACATTCGGGTAACCCGCTGACAACAGCCCTTGTGGGGGTTGATTTGCTTACCGGCTATATTGACCGGAATACTCTGATACATACATTCCGCACCACAGAGGCTACGATTACACGCAAATCGCCCGGTCCCGCTCATATAGACGGCGAGCCTATGACCATGGGAGTCACTACGCGTATAGAAAGTCATCCTGGCGCTTTGCGCATTTACACTCCTTCGGCAGAGCGTCCTTTCCGCCCGATAATCACACCCATGATGTCGCGCGTAAAGGAGGTGGGTTACAATCTGTCTAAGCTGTTTGCGAAGCGTTGAGGGGTGGATTCGGGATATAAATACTAACTTTGCAGTAGCAAAAAACGAATTAAACTAAATACAATGGCATTAAAATGCGGCATAGTCGGATTGCCGAATGTAGGCAAATCCACCCTATTCAACTGTCTGTCAAACTCCAAAGCCCAGTCGGCAAACTTTCCATTCTGTACCATAGAGCCGAATGTCGGGGTGATAACGGTGCCGGACGAGCGTCTGAACCGGCTTGTAGAAATCTGTAATCCGCGAAGCATAGTGCCCGCGACAGTGGAGATTGTAGATATTGCCGGGCTTGTCAAAGGCGCGAGCAAAGGCGAGGGTCTCGGCAATAAGTTTCTTGCCAATATCCGGGAGACAGACGCCATAATCCATGTGCTCCGCTGTTTTGATGATGACAACATTACCCATGTGGACGGCTCTGTCAATCCTGTGCGCGACAAGGAAATCATTGATTATGAGCTGCTGATAAAAGATTTGGAGACGGTAGACGCCCGTATCGCAAAAACCTATAAGCAGGCGCAGACCGGTGGTGACAAAACCGCGAAAATGCAATATGAGGTGCTTGCAAAAATAAAAGATGCGCTTGAAGCAGGCAAGCCGGCGCGTTCGGTGGAGCTTGAAACACCGGATGAAGAAAAGTTTGCGCGCGAGTTGTTTCTTCTCACTTCCAAGCCGGTGCTTTATGTGTGCAATGTCGACGACTCTTCAGCGGCTGTCGGCAACGCTTATGTGGATGCTGTACGGGAAGCAGTCAAGGCGGAAAATGCCGGGGTGCTGGTTGTGGCGGCGCAGACCGAGGCGGAGATTGCCGAGCTCGAGACTTTTGAGGACAGAAAGGAATTTCTTGAGTCAATAGGGCTTGAGGAGTCCGGCGTGGCTCGACTGATTCGTGCGGCATACGCTCTCCTTGACCTCCAGACATTCTTTACTGCCGGAGCCGACGAGGTAAGAGCCTGGACTTTTCTTCGCGGCAGCAAGGCTCCAAAGTGTGCCGGCGTGATACACACCGACTTTGAGAAAGGATTTATACGCGCCGAGGTAATCAAGTATGACGACTATGTTGAACTCGGTTCGGAAGCGGCTGTGCGCGCCGCCGGCAAAATGGGGGTCGAGGGCAAGGAGTATGTAGTGGCAGACGGCGACATCATGCATTTTCTGTTTAATGTGTAGTGCAGCAATAATCGCCACCGTATATAAACCGAAAAAGGAGGAGCCGCGGGTTGCCCGGCTCCTCCTCTCACGTTTCAACTATTTATTTATGAGAGCTCTGCCGCCCGGTATCACTACCCGACTCGCAGAGACGAGGGATGTTGAAAATTAATGCTGCTTACTGCTTGAAAAATCTCATTCTTAGGATTATGCGTTCATAATCTCCAACTTTCATGAGTATAACAACCCCGGAGGTCAAATGGACGTGATTTATCCACTAAAAGAGATTAAAAGATGCAAAACCGGCGGCAAACCTATTAAAAGGGGCGGCAACATGCGGCATAATTTTGCCAAAAAACAGAAAAAAGCGTATCTTTGTGCGCTATAATCCAAGCCAATCAAAAAAATATCAAATAAATCAATGGCAACATTAGAAAAAATCAGAAGCAAATCAGTGCTTTTGCTTGTAATCATCGGTCTGGCGCTTGTGGCGTTCATAATCGGTGACTTCTTCACATCCGGCAGAACTATCTTCGGCACCGGTACTACCGTTGCAAAAGTCGGAGGACAGAAAATAGACGTTCAGGAATTCCAGCAGCGCATGGAGCAGGCCAACCAGCAGGTTCAGCAGAGCGGTCAGAAAGTGGACCAGGCTGTGCTTCAGCAGCAGGTGCTCGGCGCCATGGTAGGTGAAAAGCTTTTCAAGAAAGAGATGGAAGATCTCGGTTTGAAAGTAACCGATGCCGAACTTACCGACGCTATGCTCGGCAGCGGCTCTTTTTATCTTGACGGCATGCTTCGCCAGCAGGGTATCGAAAGTGCCCGCGCATTACACGATATGGCATACAACCCGGTGAACTACGGTATAGACGAGGCAAGCGCGGCGCAGCTCCGCCAGTACTGGCTGTCGCTTGAGGCGCAGATGGAAGAAAGCCTGCTGCGTCAGAAATTCAACAACCTGTTCATGGGCACACTGACCGCAAACGAGCTTGACGCAAAAGCGTTGTACGAAGAAAATGCGGCTACAGCTGTTGTGGCGTATGCAATGAAAGATTTCTCTACTCTTTCCGACGATGACTATGCAGTTACCGATAAGGAAATTCAGGCAGAGTGGGAGAAAAACAAACAGAACTATGTGCTTGACGCGCCCCAGCGAGCTATCAGCTATATCGCAGTTGAAATCGCTCCCTCGGCAGAGGATGTGACCGCTGCAGAAAAAGAGGTTGAGGACGCAATCGACGCTCTTAAGTCTCAGCCTGCTACAGAAGGCCTTGTCGACAAAGTGGATTTTATAGTAAACCGCAACAAGGTGGCAGCCTCTTCAATACTTGACACCCGTCTGAAAAAGTTTGCCGACAGCACATCTGTAGGCAATGCCGCTCTGGTGTCGCGCATCGGCAATGATTTCACTCTTGCAAAACTTATCGGCAAGTCTGTGGAGACAGACTCTGTCAGTGTAAATATCTTTGCGGTTCGCGGCAGCCGTGCCACAGCCGACTCTATTATCCGCGAACTCAATGGCGGCAGAGTGTCAATAGACAGCATTTCTGCTATCGCCGGCGTGGAATCGGTTCAGAAGGACCTCAATCTTTCGCTCCTTGACCCGCAGGTAGCATCACTGCGCGACGCTCTCGCGAGCGCTACCACCGGCACATACTTTATTCCTGACACAACTTCCGCCGAAGGCGCGCTTGTAGTTAGAGTAAACAGCCGCAAGGCACCGGTAACAGTTTATGACATCGCGGAAATCCGTTACACAGCAGAGCCCTCACGCGCTACTGTGAACAAACTCGAAGCCGATCTCCAGACATTCATAAACAACAACAAGACCGCTGCCGATTTCGTGGCTAACGCATCGGAAGCCGGTTACCAGACATTCCCCACAATAGTGAGCTCGTCAACACCTCAGATTGACAACATCCCTGCAAGCCGCGCTGCGGTACACTGGGCAATGGATGCCAAGAAAGGTAGCGTGTCACCGATATTCGGCGAGGAAACCGACGGCCGGTTCATCGTTGTGGCTCTCAGCGACATCTACGACGGCTATATGCCTGCCACCGCTCCTAATGTAAAATCTTACCTTGCTTCGGAGGTTAGAAACAACAAAAAGGCTGCTGCCCTTATAGAGCAGTACAAAGGCAAAGCAAATGACCTTGCCGGCTATGCAAGCCTCATGGATGCCAAAGTCGACACCACAATGGTAAACTTCGGTCAGCTTTCAATCTACAATCCCGGAGTAGGCGGTCCTGATTTTGCAGCTACAGTAAATGTTACCGAACCCGGCAAACTTGCGGGCCCCATAAAGGGCAGCACCGGTGTGGTTGTGTTCAATGTTGTGAATGTGGACAAGGAGGGCAGACCCTACAGCTTTGAGGAAAACGCGCTCAACTACAACCGCACTCGTGGTGCCGCAATGCTCGGAAACAATCTTCAGCTGTTGCTGCTCGGAAACCAGAAAGTTGAAAACAACCTTATGAAATTCTTCCGCGACTAAGCCATAAGGTCGCTGGACATCAAACCATACACTCAGCCCGGCGGTAGAACATCTTCCGTCGGGCTGTTTTTAAACAACCTATTAATATTGATGAAATCCATACGAGAGCTTTACCGAATCGGCACAGGACCGTCAAGCAGTCATACCATGGGTCCCCGCAGGGCATCAGCAATGTTTGCCGAAAGAACCGGCGGCGCGTCAAAATACATTGTCACTTTGTATGGCGCTCTTGCCGCAACAGGCAAAGGACACCTTACGGATGTCGCCATTACCGACACCCTTTCTCCGCTCGCCCCGGTTGAAATCGAGTGGCAGCCGAATGTGTTTCTGCCATATCATCCGAACGGCATGAAATTTACCGCGATGGATGCTGAAGGCAATAAGACTGATGAGTGGACTGTATTCAGCATCGGTGGCGGAGAGCTTGCCGAAGAGGGCAACAGAGGCACATTGTCGCCGGATGTGTACACAATGAATACAATGACCGATATTCTCGAATGGTGCAATGAAACCGGTAAGTCGTACTGGGAGTATGTCGAGGAGTGCGAAGGCCCGGAAATATGGGATTTTCTTGCGACTGTGTGGCAGACAATGTGTGCGGCAGTGGAACGCGGGCTTGACAAGGAGGGCGTGTTGCCCGGCACGTTGAATCTCAGGCGGCGCGCAGCCACATACCATGTGCGAGCGTCAGGCTACAAGAGCAATCTCCAGAGTCGCGGGCTGGTATTTTCCTATGCCCTGGCTGTAAGCGAGGAGAATGCGTCCGGAGGCGAGATAGTAACCGCACCCACATGCGGTTCGTGCGGAGTGGTGCCGGCTGTGCTCTATCACCTCAAGAAGAGCCGCGATTTCTCTGATGCGCGCATATACCGTGCTCTCGCTACAGCGGGGCTTATTGGCAACGTGGTCAAGCATAACGCCTCCATAGCCGGTGCCGAAGTGGGCTGTCAGGGTGAGGTCGGTGTGGCATGTGCAATGGCGGCTGCGGCATCAAACCAACTGTTTGGAGGTAGCCCGGCGCAGATAGAGTATGCGGCGGAAATGGGGCTTGAACATCATCTCGGCATGACATGCGACCCGGTGTGCGGACTCGTTCAGATACCATGTATAGAACGCAACGCTTATGCAGCCGCACGCGCGCTTGACGCCAATCTGTACTCGGCATTCACAGACGGTGGACACCGGGTGTCTTTTGACCGAGTGGTGGAGGTCATGAAGCAGACCGGACATGACCTGCCTTCCATTTATAAAGAGACCGGCGAGGGCGGACTCGCCAGAACCTGGAACAACTGACATCAGAAACCTCGGTTTGAAGATTCTTCTTGTCAATAAATTCTACTATCGTCGTGGCGGCGATTGCGTTCATTTTCTCGCATTGGAGAAGTTGTTGCGCAATGCCGGACATGAGGTGGCGGTGCTGACAATGCGCAGTGGCAGCAATATGCCTTTGCGTTCAGACGATTATGAGGTTGGCGAAGTGAGCATGACCGGGACTGTGACATCAACGCTCAAGGCTGCCTGCCGCATACTCGGCTGGGGGATAGACAAGGTTGTCAGGCGCGCTTTGAATGAGTTCCGTCCCGATGTGGTGCATTTACACAATATACATTCATACATTTCGCCGCGAGTGGCTCAACTTGCCCGCGAGGCGGGTTGTAGAGTGGTGTGGACTCTTCATGACTACAAGCTGCTGTGTGGAGCATACTCATTTTTATGCGGAGGCAAGATTTGTACTGATTGCATAGCCAATTCTCCGTTTGCCATGGTGAGGCGAAGATGTATGAAAAATTCGCTTTCGGCTTCGGTGCTTGCCTATGCCGAAGCCAAGGTGTGGAGCCGTCGTCGAATATCGTCATGGGTAGATGCCTTTATCTGTCCGAGCGAGTTCATGCGAGAAAAAATGATTGAGGGCAGATTTGAATCACACAGGCTGCATGTGCTAAACAACTTTGTTGATACAGAGGTGTTTAATGCCGGCAGTGAAAAGCGTGATGGGGTATGCTACATCGGGCGTCTCTCTGCTGAAAAGGGGGTGGATATTCTTGCAAAGGTAGCGGCAGAAGCGGCATTTCCTTTGACAATAGCCGGAACCGGTCCATTGGAAAAAGACCTCAAAAGCAGTTATGGCAGCTGCGAGAACATCCGTTTTGCAGGGCAGCTTGGAGAGCATGAGGTGGCGGGGGTGCTGCGCAAATGCAAAGTGAGCGTAATGCCCTCTGTTTGTTATGATAACAATCCGCTGTCGGTAGGGGAGTCTTTTTGTTGCGGCACACCTGTAGTCGCGTCCCGGCTTGGCGGACTCACAGAGCTGGTAAGTCCGGAAAACGGGCTGCTGTTTTCCGCCGGCAATGAGGAGTCAATGCGGCGTGCTATATTGCAGAGCCTTAAATTGCCGTGGGACAATGCCTCTATATCATCTGAGGCGCGGCAACGTTTTTCTCCTGAGGCATATTGCCGGAGTATTCTACGGTTGTACGGGAGTCAAGCAGGCTGTAATACAGCGACACCACTGAATCGCAAATAGATTCGGCGCTCATTCTGGATGTGTCAAACACAGCATGGTAGTTGCGCGGGTCATCCCACCGCTTGCCGGTGTAGTAAGCGTAGTGAGAACTCCTTTCTGAGTTTATGCGGGCTACTGTAGCGCGAGCCTTTTCAGGTGCTATTCCGTAGTAGTCCACGGCTCTCTTTTCCTTGTACTCTGTTGACGCGTGAAGATATATGTGCAGGCAGTCGGGCTTGTCCTGAAGAACATAATCGCTGCATCTGCCAACTATAACGCACGATGATTGTCCGGCAATTTGTCTAATTACCCGGCTTTGCGCTACAAAAAGAGCGTCGTTTATGTTGATGCTGCGCTCCACCGGCACCGAATAATCATGAAAAATCATTTCGTAAAGCAGGCTGTGCGAAAGTTTCTGGTCGTACTCCCTTACTTTTGCCTCGCTGAACCCGGATTCTTTCGCAACCATAGCCATCATGGCATTGTCGACAAATCGTATACCGAGTTTTTCGGCAATCATCTTGCCTATGTCATGACCGCCGCTGCCGTATTCCCGCGCAATTGTGATGACGCAGTGTTCCCTTTCCGGAGTAATGCCGTGCAGAGCCGGTCTGTCAGCAGCATCTCTCTCCCACCTTTCTATGAAACCGAGTCTTGGTTTTATAATTCTTATAAGCGGTCCGGTGAACAGAGCCGCGGCAAGGGTTCCTTCGCGCACTCCGTCAATTTGTCCGGCAAGAATCCATGAGCAGCCCGCTGCAAGTACCACAAGCGAGATATCAAACATAATCTTTACAGTGCCGAACTCTTTTTTGAACCGTTTTGATGCCACATGAACGAAGTACTCACCGCTTACCATTGACACATCTGCGATAACCTCAAGCGAGATGCCGACAGCCATACTGACACATCCGAGAGCTATGGTAGAAAGTTTCATGAGATAGTTTTCAGGGTGGTAAAAGCCCAGCATGCCCATTGTAATGTCAACGAACAGACCGAACACCACCGACACCGGCAGCTGCATTATAAGACCGATTTTGTTGTCTTTTATCCCTTGCCTGCCGAGCATAAGCATCTGTCCTGCCATAAGAGCGAGGTTAAGAATCAAAATGAATGTTCCCATGGAGAGAGTAGTGTTGATGCTGAGAACGTATGGAATGCTCGAAATAGGGGATGTGCCTACCAGCGATTTGGTTATGAGGCTGACTCCGAGCGATATCATAAACAGGGAGACCAAAAAAACGAAATATCTGCGCAACAGTTCGTTCCGGGAGCGTGTACTACTATTTTCCATAATTTCAAAACGGCGTTTGACAAACGCTGCTACAAAATTACAAAAAAACACAGAGGCTATGGCTGCCCAAGCCCGGTACAGGCTTCTTTTTCCACAGACAATTGCTATTTTTGCAGGAGAATTTACAAAACCACACTTCCGTAAGCCTTGTATATGAAAGAACTGAGATGTCCCCACTGCAAAGAAGTTTTTCAGGTAGATGATGCCGCCTTTGAGTCTATTGCGTCGCAAGTACGCAGCGCTGAATTTGAAGCCGAGTTGCATCTGCGGGCAGAAGAGCTGAAAAAGAGTCTGTCAGCTGACTTTGAGGTGAGTCGCGAGCGGGTGCGTAATGAGTTTGAAAAGAAATTGCTTAGCCGTGAAAGTGATTTGCAGAAGCGAGACAATGAAATTTCTTTGCTAAAAGAGCGTATGGCGGCAATAGATTCGCAGAAATCGCTTGAAATGACCAATCTGCTGGCAAAAAAAGATGCGGATATACAGGCTTTGAAGCGGCAGCTTGAGCAAAGAGATGACAAACAGCGGATTGTGTTGCTTGAACAGCAGAAAGAGAATGATGAACTGCTGAAAAGAAAAGACGAGGAGCTTGCCGATTTGCGAAACTCGCTTGAGCGTCAACGCCTGGAGGCAGAAGCGAAAAGGTCGTCGCTTGAGGTTGAACATCAAAATCTTATAAAGGCAAAGGACAAAGAGATAGACCTTTACAAGAGTTTTCGCACGGGGTTGTCTGTAAAGCTCATCGGTGAAGACCTTGAGCAGCATTGCGCCGTGGAGTTCGAGCGGGCGCAGGCAAACGGTCTTTTCCCTTGTGCAGCTTTCGGAAAAGACAATGACACGCGACCGGGCGGCACTAAAGGCGATTTCATTTTCCGCGACTATATCGGTGGGGTGGAGTATATCTCGATAATGTTTGAGATGAAAAACGAGGATCCCGAATCGGTCAACAAGCACAAAAACATAGATTTCCTTGCCAAACTTGACAAGGACAGAACCGAAAAGGGGTGCGAGTACGCGGTTCTGGTGACTATGCTTGAGAAAGAAAACGAGCTTTATAATAAGGGGATAGTCAATATGTCGCACCGATATCCGAAAATGTATATAATACGCCCGTCTATGTTCATAGAGCTGACCGCACTGCTGTGTCAGGCATCAAAAAAAGGCTTTGAAGAAATAGCTTCGCTTAAAGACGAGCTTGCCGTGGCGCGGTCGCAGAGCATAGACATCACCAATTTTGAAAAACGCCGAGACCAGTTTGTCGAACAGTTCACCAAGCTCGTGAACGACCACCAGAAAAAGCACAACGATGCGATGGATGAGATAGACAAGGTGATAGCGGCTCTGGAAAAACAGGCTGCCGCGTTGAGAAAAGTGAAAGGCATATTCGAGACATCCAATCAAAAAATCATTAAGGCAGGCGATGCAGCGGAAAATAACTTCACTATAAAGAAACTCACATACGGCAATCCTACTATGAAAGCCCGTTTTGAGGAGGCGCGCCGCATTTCGGCATCGAACGGCGGCGAGATACCCGACACCGCTGACTGAAGATAAAAGAGCGGGGCTCCCGGCAAATGCCGGGGCTCCGCTCTTTCTGTGAATGTGTATCACAATCAGTAATCTACATGAATTTCTGCTCTGCGGTTGTGGGGCGCGTCGCCGTAGTCGGTAGTCACTCCGGCTCCGGAGGCGCTCACATTTTCGGCAGGAACTCCGTGAGATACAAGGTAGTCGCCTACGCTCTTGGCTCGCCGTTCACTCAAACGTCTGTTGAAGTCAGCCGAGCCTGAAGGGTCGGCATATCCGGTAACGGTTATGCTGGCGCCGTTCTTTGAGGCTTCATCGGCGAGTTTGTTAAGGGTGGCGTTTTCAGGTACGCTGTTGTTGGATTTGGCAAAGAAGTAAACAAAGTTTTCAGGACGACCTTTGACTTTGGGCACTATCTTGCGCACAACTGTCTGAGGTACCGCCACCATTTTCCCGGCTGCCCGGTTGAATACAGCCGAGGCGTTGCCAAACGCTGCTTTGGCGCCGTTGAGTCTGCCTCCGGCGTTCATGGCTTTCTGGTATGCGAGCGGCTGCTGCGCGGGGTTGTTGTAGTGGTGTCGGGCAAGTCCGATAGCACCAACCAAGATGGCTGCGGCTACAAGAAATCCACAAACCCAGCCAATCCAGCCGAATCCGGATTTAGTTTTTGAATTTGCTGCGGCAGGGGGTGGTGTTGCAGGTGGATAAGCGCAACTCTGTCTGTGTGCCTTTGCTTCTACCGGATCATCGTATTCCGGGAGCTCTTTAAGATTGTAATCAGGAGTTTTCATAGAGCGGTGTTTTAAATAGTTATTAGAAACCTTTGATATAAAAACAAAGAGCCGGGGCAAGCGGCTCTTAATAACGTTTAATTCTTTTTCAAAAAATGTCAACGCTCAGCGGCTGTATGCGTCGCCGGGTAGACGCGCGTTTCCGCTACAGGCGGTCAAAATCAAAGAGTTCGGTGGAGAGGTAGCGTTCGCCGGTGTCGGGCAGAAGCACAACTATTGTCTTGCCGGAGTTTTCCTCTTTGCAGGCTTCGGTTATGGCGGCGTGCATGGCTGCTCCGGAAGATATTCCTACAAGCAGCCCTTCCCTGGCGGCAAGCATTCTCGCGGTGCGAGCGGCATCGCTGTCGGTAACGCGCACTATTTTGTCCACAACATCCGCACTGTAGTTTTTCGGTATGAATCCGGCTCCGATTCCCTGTATGCCGTGCGGCCCGGGTTTGCCTCCACTCAGTACCGGGGAGCTGTCAGGCTCCACTGCGATTGCCTTTATTTCGGAATTGTGCGCCTTGAGTGCGCGGGCTGTGCCGCAGAGGGTGCCTCCGGTGCCGACACCTGCAATAAATATGTCGACACAGCCGTCTGTGTCGCGCCATAATTCTTCGCCGGTGGTTTTACGGTGTATCTCAGGGTTCGCCGGATTTTCAAACTGCTGGGGTATGAATGCTCCCGGTGTGTTTTCTTTTAACTCCTGCGCTTTTTTTATAGCGCCCGCCATTCCTTCGGCTCCGGGTGTCAGGATGAGGTTGGCTCCAAGTGCTTTCAGCAGTTTCTGCCGCTCCACGCTCATGGTCTCCGGCATGGTCAGGGTGAGGCGGTAGCCTTTCGCAGCTGCTACCCATGCGAGACCTACTCCGGTGTTTCCGCTTGTAGGCTCTATAATCATGGCTCCGGGGCTGAGAGCGCCGGAACGCTCGGCTTCTTCTATCATGGCGGCGGCTATACGGTCCTTGACGCTGCCTCCGGGATTGAAAAATTCTATTTTGGCGAGAATGCGGGCATGTGCTCCGGTTTCAAGCGCAATGTTTCTGACCTCAAGCAGGGGAGTGTTGCCGATAAGATCTGTCAGGCTGGTGTGGATGCGAGTCATAATGGTGTGTCAATAAGCGTTTTCGTCACCGGCGAGCATGTTTATCGCCGTGCGGACTATTATTTTCAAATCAAGCATGAACGACCAGTTTTCTATGTACCATACATCGTGTTCCACTCTCCGTTCCATTTTCCACAGATGGTCGGTGGTGCCACGGTAGCCGTTTACCTGCGCCCAGCCGGTAATGCCCGGCTTCACCGAGTGACGGAGCATGTACCGGTCGATAATCTCGCGGTAGTATTCGGTGTGGCTGACCATGTGCGGCCGAGGGCCCACAACAGACATGTTGCCGACAAGCACGTTGAAAATCTGCGGCAGTTCGTCGAGGCTGGAATGCCTTAGGAACTTCCCTACGGCTGTTACCCTCGGGTCATTCTTCTCAACCGGAGACTCATCGGCAGGATTGTAGCGCATGGTGCGGAATTTCAGGCAGGAAAACGGCTTGCCCATATAACCGGTGCGTGTCTGTCTGTAAAACACCGGACCCTTTGAAGATGTTTTAATGGCTATTGCCACCGGAACAAAAATCAGCGGAAACAGAATTGCTCCTACCGTTGCTACCGCTATGTCAAGCGCCCGTTTGGCAGTCCGGGCGGTGAAGTTGTCGAGGGGAGGGCGGCAGACTGGCATCACAGCCATGTTGCCGAGGGTGTCCAACGCGAATCCGCATGCCACATATCTGGACATCTGAGGCACATAGTAGTACTGCGCTCCGTTTGCGTCAGCCGCCGAAATAGCAGCTCTGAGCCCCTGTTGGTCATCGCCGGGCAATGTACAGAAAATCTCGTCTATTCTGTTCTCGCGCACATATCTGTCAAGCTCTCCTATGGCACCGTAGTAAATGTCACCAATGCCGCCGTCAGGGTGGCTTTGGTCGAACACAGCCAGCACCTTGTAGCCGAAGCCGGGGTCGTAGTTGAGCTGTTCAAGCAACCGGGAGGCAGTGTCGTTGTTGCCGACTATTACCACCCGGCTGTAATTACGCCCTCTGCGCCTGAATAACTTCAGCAGTGAGCGGGCTATGGTGCGGCTTAGCGGCAGAAGTACAAGAGCCGACGCGTAGAAATAGCACAGGCTGTCCCAAGCTACTCCGTCGGTGGCGGTTATGTACAGCAGGGCTATGAATACCAGGGCATGGCATCCGGCGGCATGAACGGCATCGGTGGCGGTACGCTCCATTTTCAGCGCTCTGTAACGCGAGCGGGCGAAGAGCCTCCACCCGGCGGGTATCCATGCGAGCAGTGCCGGAGCAATCACCGCGCCACTCAACCAAAGCTGCGCCTGTGAGGCAGACATGAGCAATGATGAGACAATGTATGCGGCAGCCATTGCCGAGATGTCAAATCCCGACAGCACCACCGGCACCATTTTCCCATATCTCCTCCTGCGTTCAATTCCTGTCATTGCCTTGTTTTAAGCTGTGTATGTGAAAGAATAGCGGAGGAAGGCTGCCTCCGCTATTGTATGTTCAGTCTTTTCAGAGTCTGGACGAAATCATCTCCATTTTGCGGGATATTTCAGCTATCTCGTCGCGCAGTCTCTGGGTTTTGCGTTCAAGTTCGCGCATCATTGAGTCGCCGCTCTTGGACTTGAAGTTGAAGAATCCGAGGTTGTTCTCGTATGTCTGCAATTCGTTTTTGCGCTGTTCGCATATTCTTGCAAGGCGGTCGCGCTCTTTGCGCAGGCGGGTCTTGTCATCGCCGATTTCCTCTACCGAGGCTTCGAAGGCGTTCATGCGCGCGCGGGTTTCATGTACGTCAAGTTTGTCAAACAGCTCGCCCACAACCTTGCGGTACTCCTCATAGAGTTTTTCTTTGGATTTCATCGGCACATGTCCGGTAGCCTGCCATGATGCTCTGAGCTCATGGAGCTGTTTCACGGCATCGGTGCGCTCGGTGGTGTCGTCGGGCGAGTTGAGCTGTTGCAGGCGCGCCACAATTTCTTTTTTGGTCTTGAGGTTTGCCTGTTCGGTGTGGCGAATGTCGGCTGTGGCTTTTTTCTTGCGGTCAAAGAAGGTGTTGCAGGCGGTTCGGAACCGGGTCCACACCTCTTCGCTGTTTTTGCGGGGCACCGCGCCGATGGTTTTCCACTTTTCCTGAAGCGCGAGAATCGCGTCGGTGGTTTTGCGCCATTCGGTGCTGTCCTGCATCTTTTCAGCCTGTTCGCATATTTCGGTCTTGAGTCTGAGATTTTCACTCATGTCCTCTTTGCTGCGTTTGAAAAACTCTGCCTTGCGGGCGAAGAAGTCATCGCAAAGCGCTCTGAACCGCGCAAACAGCTCGTTATTGACCTTGCGGGCGGCAAATCCGATTGTTTTCCATTCTTCCTGCGCGGCAAGTATGGTTTTTGTCATCTCGTCCCAGGCGGCGAAAGTTGACGGAGCGTTGAAGTCAAGCTCTTCGATGCGGCTGCATATGGCAGCCTTGGCGTCCTCGTTTTCGCGTTCGCGTTTTTTGCGTTCCTCGAAGTGAGCCTGATAGCGTTTGTTAATTTCCGCGCTGTGGTCCTTGAATGTAGCCCATATATCCTCGCGGATGTCTTTTGCCACCGGTCCTATGTTGCGCCATTTGTCATGAAGCTCCTGCAGGCGTTTGAATGCGGTGATTACGTCAGGCTCGTTTATCAGCTCTGCCGCTTCTGCCACAAGAAGCTGCTTTTCGGCAAGATTTTTCTTGAAGTCATAGTCGCGCAGTTCTTTGTTGACCTTCCACTGGTCGTAGAATTTCTCTACGGTGTCCTGATAGCTTTTCCACATGGCGGTGGTGTGCTGCGGGGGCACATCTCCTATTTCCTTGAACTCAGACTGGAGGTCCTTTACTCTCTGATAGTGTTTGTTTACATTGTCGGTGTCGGCACTCAGGGTGTCGATTTCGGCTATAATCTCCTGCTTGCGTTCGTAGTTGCGGGTCTGCTCGGCTTCGACTCTGGCTCTCTGCTCGGCTTTTTTGTCCTTGGCGGCGGCAAGAGCTTCCTTGAATTTTGCCTCAACGGCATCGGGCTGCGGCTCAAATGCCTCGGGGACATTGCCGGCTTCGACAAAAGCAGCCTTGGCTTTGCGCATCTCTTCGTTGTGGAGCATATAGAACTGTTGCTTGATACGCGCAATGTCGTCGGTGTTGATTTCAGTTTCGGCGGCACACAATGCCTCGAGACTGCCAAGAAGTTCTTCCTTGGACTGTACGTTTTCTTTTTCTGTTACAGTAGCCTGAGCGGTGTCTGCGGAGGCAGTGCCCTCAGCGTCGGTGGGTTTAAGCGCTTGTGCGCTATCAAGCATTTCCATATACAAATGTGGTATAATAATATGAGTGGAACTCTGTACGACAGAGCCGACAATGAAATATTGCGGCAAAATATCGCGGTGTCAAATTTAGGTAAAAAAATTAAACATCCCGCATTTTTAGCAAAAAAAGTGGCATTCGGCTGGCATCGGCACAGTATTACACAAGCACCAAGCAATGGGGCTTTGTGAGTGGTGTGGTCAGATGTCGGGATTTTTGGAGTGGTTTTTCTTCATGGCTTCGGTAACATAGTTGGTGAGGTAGACTGTAAACAGCGGAAATATGATCATGCCGCTCATTGGCAGCACCACGGCTACGATTTTTCCGGCAACGGTCATCGGCGATATGTTGCAGCCGACGGTGGAGAGGTTCATGCCGCTCCACCACAGGGCTGTCCAGTAGGAGTTGACCTCGGGATTGACCCCATGCTCGCGGGCGTAGAAAATCAGGGAACAGTAGTAGCACAGGAGTATCATTATGCTGAGGTAGCTCATGAAAAGGCTTGTAACGGCGTTGCTCGACAGGTAGCCCATGACGATTGATAGCGCGAGGGCTCCGCGAGCGAGCGGAATGAAGCGCACAAAGTAGAGGGCATCGTAGCTGAGCGGTATGTCGAGGTGGTTTATGATGTTGAGGTAGGGAATTGAGAGCAGCAAAAAGACTATGCGGTGAAAGAAGAAGCGCGATTTATCGGGCGCGTAAATGAGTCCGACGAAGAAGTCGAGCATGAAAAACACGCACACCCAAAACTGAAATTGCATGTATGAGTTGTTTTCCATGAACGGCACCGTTTCAAAGGTGTCTATGGAAATCCACACTATGAGCAGCACCGAGAGTGCCAGCACTATGAGGTTCATGAGCATTTGCAGGCGTTTGCCCCGGCGGGGCGGCGCGGGCTGAGTGACTGTGGCGGGTGTGTGTGATGACATAACAGCAGGTTTATGAAGCGAAGCCTATGAGCCACCCGGCGGGGTGGCTGAGCTGTTTTTACAACGTCTGAGTGGCGGTTTTGGTTGGCTCGCGCGGCACAATAAAAGAAGGTATTCCCAAAATGGAAATACCTTCTTCTGAAACCTAAGTGGGCGCTGAGGGATTCGAACCCCCGACCCTCTGCTTGTAAGGCAGATGCTCTGAACCAGCTGAGCTAAGCGCCCGAAACGGGATTGTTGTTTTGTATGCTTTCGCGGCTTTGGGATTTGTTCAAGATTCTCTAATCTTGCCGAGTGGGCGCTGAGGGATTCGAACCCCCGACCCTCTGCTTGTAAGGCAGATGCTCTGAACCAGCTGAGCTAAGCGCCCTGTCAGCTGCGAAAGCGATGCAAAGGTACGACTATTTTTTCTATCTCCAAATTTTTTGGCAAAAAATGTTTCAAAAAAAAGATTTTTGTGTGTTTTGGAGGTGTTTCCGGGTGTGCATACGGGTGGATGGGATGAAAAAACGGTCGCGAGGTTCCTCCCGGAAGCCCGCGGCCGATGCGTGTAAAAACAACGAAATATTGTCCAAATAGATTACCGAATAGCGCTCTGCCTGTGTTTAGGTGTCAGAAGCGCGTATTAACGCTGTTCTTGTAAATTCGTATAATTATCCGATGCAAAATTACATACAAAACAGCGCGCCGCCTATACCTAAATGAGGGTATTTTACGCAGTTATTGCCCGGTCGCCGCTACTTAAAAGTAGGTATCAGCGGGGGTATGAGAGGTTTTGAGGGGCTGGATTGGCAAGAATTTCATCGAAATACGCTGCCGCTGCCGCTTTCGCTCCTTCAAGATCCATGAAGGAGTAGTTGCCGCAGTCGTGCGGTGTCGCTCCGGGAATTTCGCCTTCAAAGTGGCGTATGAATGCGAATGTGTCGCGCAGGAGATCCAGAATGTCGGCAGGGGAGAGGCTGCCCTGGAGTATCAGGTAGTTTCCGGTGAGGCACCCCATTGGCCCCCAGTAGACCACTTTGTCGCTCCAGTCGGAGCGGTTTCTGAGGTATGTTGCGGCGAGGTGTTCTATTGCGTGGAGAACCGGTCCGGTGAGGGGTGTGCCTCGGTTGGGCTCGGTCATGCGGATGTCGAATGTGGTGAGGCAGTCGCCGCCGGGGGTTGTGTCGCGCCGCGAAACGAAGACCCCTCTGCACAGGCGGTTGTGGTCGATAGTGAAGCTCGGTATTTTTTTCATGTTCAGAGTTCTGATTGTTCAGGCAGTTCGGCGAGCAGGGCAGAAAGCGCCTCGAAGGTGTGTCGTGGGGCGTCTTCCCAGAAGTTTTCATACTGGGCAATGTTGTCGGCGGCTCCGGGGGTGTCGCTTATTACGCGGAGGCAAACGAAAGGCACATTGCGAAGGTGGCACACATGGGCAATCGCGGCGCTTTCCATGTCAACGGCGAGTGCGTCGGGGTATAGCCCGAGGATGTGTTTCACTTCGGCGGGGGTGCTGATGAATCTGTCGCCGGAGCAAACGAGTCCGCGTTTAATGCCCCGGACGGTGGCGCAGGGTAGGCGCAGCACAGCGGCGGGCGGGGTGAAGAAGCGCGGGCATCCGGCGGCATCGCCCTCTTCTGTGCCGGGTCCGCACCAGATGTCGTGGTAGGCTATGCGGTCGGCGAGCACTACGTCAAGAATGCCGGCGGCGCCTGTGCCTCCCGCCACGCCTGTATTTATAATAAGGTGTGGGTGAAAGGTGTCAATCATTGCAGCGGTGCCAACCGCGGCATTTACTTTGCCAATGCCGCACTTCATTATGCACACCTTGCGGCCGCCTATAGTGCCGGAGTAGAATGTGAATCCTTTTTCTTCTGTAATCTGTGGCATGTACAGTGAGGGGGTGAGCAGTCTCAGCTCTTTTTCCATAGCCACAATTATGCCTGTAGTCATTTTGGTCGTTTTTTTGTGGGTGTCGGTCAGACAGTTGATTTTATTTATGCAAAGGTACCCAAAAAGCGGATTTTTTTGGTACATTTGCTGCAAAACTATGTGAATATGAGTTTGACAAGATTTATTATCGGAGCGGCTGTGGCAGCCGTGGCATGTGTCGGCGCGCAGAGCGCGGCGGCTACCGAAAAGCATCAGGGCGATACTGTTACGGTGTCGGGAAAGTATATTGACAGACCTATGAAAGTAACGGTTGTAACACCGGAGTCATACCTTCAGGAGGCGGACACTACCCGCTATCCGGTGCTTTATCTGCTTAACGGCCATGGCGGTGACTACCGCAACTGGAGCCGTATAGTGAGTCTTGACGATATTGCCGACGAGTTCGGGTGCATAATAGTCTGCCCTTCGGGATTCAACAGCTGGTACTGGGATTCGCCTGAAATGCCGGGATTGCAGATGGAGAGCTTTATAACCGAGGAGCTTGTGCCTTATATTGATTCTAATTACCGCACGCGCACCGACCGGCTGGGTCGTGCTGTGACAGGATTCAGCATGGGCGGTCATGGCGGTCTGTGGCTGGGAATACGGCACAGCGATATGTTCGGCAGCGCCGGCTCTACCAGCGGCGGCGTGAATATCATTCCTTTTCCGAAGAACTGGAGTATGTCCAAGTCGCTCGGCGAGTATGAGGACAACAAGGTTCGCTGGGAGGCTCATACGGTAAAGAATCTTGTAGACAGTATCAAGCCGGGGCAGCTCAATATAATTTTCGACTGCGGCACTGAGGATTTTTTCTATAAGGTGAATTGTGACCTTGACAGTGCGCTCAATGCCAGAAAAATACATCATGTGTACATTACGGCTCCGGGAGCCCACAACGGCGAGTACTGGAGCCGCAGCATCTACCCTCAGCTGCGTTTTTTCAGAGAAATCTGGGGCAAGGAGTAATCAGTTGTTGATTTTCAGGCTCATGCCGTTGAGGCGGCGGTACAGGTCGAGGGCGTAGACATCGGTCATGCCGCTTACATGGTCTATCACCGCCTGTATCTTGCCGTACAGATCCGGAGCGTTGACTTCGTACTGCTGCGGCACTTTGCTCAGAAGCAGCCGCGAATAGTTCAGCGCCGGATAGCGCACCGCGTGGATGAGTTTTTCCATAAGGAATGTTATGATGCTTGTACCGGCAAGCTCAATGTCAACAACATCGGGGGCGCGGTATATTTTGTCCCATGACAGGTCGGCGCATCTGCGGTAGCCTTCTCTTGCGGTGGGGCGGATGTGGTCTATGAGGCAGCCGGAGAACTCGCCGGCGAGTATGGTTTTCTCATTGTCTACGAAGGCGTCAGCGCATTCCTGCACGAGTACGCCTATCACGCATGAACGCAGATATGCTATTTTTTCGTTGGGGTCGTCAAGCCTGCTCATTGTGGCGCGCAGACGGTCAATGCGCTGGCTGTCGAAAAATCCGAGCAGGAGCTCTATTACGCGGTCGCTCTCTATTATGCCGAGTTTGTGCGCGTCTTCAATGTCCATGACCTCGTAGCATATATCGTCGGCGGCTTCGACAAGATACACAAGCGGGTGTCTGGCGTATTTCATGTACGGGCTGTCGAGGCGTTTGATACCCAGCGCTGTAGCCACTTTTTCAAAGCTATCTTTTTCTGAGGCGAAGAAGCCGAATTTGTTTTTTTCGGCGGCGAGAGAGCTTTCGTAGGGGTATTTTACAATGGAGGCGAGGGTGGAGTAGGTCATGGCGAATCCTCCCGGGCGCCTGCCGTTGAACTGGTGTGTGAGGAGGCGGAAAGCGTTTGCGTTGCCGTCAAAGTGCACAAGGTCAGACCATTGTTCCGAAGAGAGGCTTCCCTGCAGCTCCCGCCCGGCGCCTTCGCTGAAGAATGTGGAGATGGCTTTTTCTCCGCTGTGACCGAAAGGCGGGTTGCCGAGGTCGTGGGCAAGGCATCCGGCGGCTACAATCTCGCCCAGCGCGTCAAGTTTGTGCGCCCATGGTTCAGTTTTGTGCCGCTCCTTCAGCACAAGCGAAGCCTCGTTGGCAAGCGAGCGTCCTACACAGGCTACTTCGATGCTGTGGGTCAGTCTGTTGTGTACAAATATGCTTCCCGGCAGGGGGAATACCTGAGTTTTGTTTTGCAGCCGCCGGAAAGGCGAGGAGAATACCAGTCGGTCGTAGTCGCGTGTAAAATCCGAGCGTTGTCCTTTGCGGTTGTCGCGGTACTCCTCAAGCCCGAAACGGGTGTCGCATATAAGTCTGTTCCATTCCATCATGCTGCAAAGATAGCAATTAAGCGGGTATTGGAAAGCTGCTTGTCAAAATAAACGGATAAAAATTGGAGGAGACTGTGTGGCGCATCCACGTCACAGTCTCCTCCGGTGTGCAATAGTATCAGAATCCCATTTTAGGGCGATTGTTCTGAGATATCCTCTCATGCTGGCAGGTTGTAATTATCTCTTGAATGTCGGTGGTGTCTTTGACGGAAAGGATGGCTTTGACGGTGTGTTTGCGTACAATGTTTTCAATTTCACCGCCGGAAAGGTCGAACCTGGTGGCAAGAGTGCGGGCGTCAGGCTCAGCGAGAGCGGGAAGCATTGTCTGCCATATTTTAGCCCGCGACTCAAGAGTGGGTTTGTCGAAACGAATCTTGTAAAGAAAGCGGCGCTCGAAAGCCTTGTCAAGATTGGTGGTGAGGTTTGTGGTTGCAATCATAATGCCTTCGAGTGTTTCCATTTCCTGAAGTATTATGTTCTGGATGGAGTTTTCCATTTTGTCAACGGCGCGGGCTGCCCCTTCCATTCTGACTCCCAACACGGCATCAGCCTCATTGAAAAGCAGTATCGGCGCGAGTTTCGAGTTTTTGCAGATGCTGCGGTAACGGTCAAAGAGGGTTTTGATGTTTTTTTCGCTTTCGCCCACCCAGCAGCTTTTAATCTTGTCGACATCGACACGCATGATGTCGCGACCGGTCTGCCGCGCAATCTGATAGACGGTCTCTGTCTTGCCTGTGCCGGGAGCTCCGTAGAAGATGCAGCAGAACCCCGGGCGCATGCCGGCGGAGCGGAGACGGGTCTGCACTTCATTGAACCGGCTCTCTGAAAGGATAGAAGACAGCTCGGTTATCTGGTCGCGTTCGGAAGCATTGTATATCAGGCTTTTCTCAGCAAGGGTGTCGGCTTTGATGAGCCCTTTGTCGGATTTTCCGACATTATTCAGGTTCAGCTCACAAAGTAGCTCTTCTTTCGCCATGTCTGTGAGTTTGAAGGCATCCGAACGGGCCATTCCATCCTCATTGACGTTTTCAATGAGCTTATACCTAAAGAGAGGTAGAGAGCGGTTGCGAAAACCGCTTTTTATATAGCTTGGAATTTTTTCATTGTCGTATATGTCATCAATATTGTGAAACATGATATGGTCGTCGCTGTTCTCAACGTATAGGTGAGCCATGAATATAAACAGCAACAACATCTCATTATCAAGATTATAGTTGCCCAGGCGTTTGGCAAACTCTGTGTCGTGGATTTCATGGAGCAACTCCATGGTCTGTCGCATCAGCGATTCGTTTGTCAGCTCGTCATCGTCTTTTTCGTTCATCAGTTGGTCAAACCGGTCGAAGAAGGCTTGGGTATCAGGAACCGGCTCCGTGACATGGACATAGGGCTGGTTTTTGCGAAGAGCGTCGAGTACCTCGCCCGGCACCCGGTAGCTTAACGAGTTCCGGCTACGCGAAGCCCGGATATAGTGATTGGATTCAAGGACATCTATATCATCTGACAGCCGCAGTATTCTTGTTGTGCGACATCCGGCATATTTTGCAATTTCTGAAATCATGATGCGGCTGTCTTCGCTGCGGTCAACGAATATTGAAAGCAGCACAACCTGCATTGGCGTGAGGTTAAGCTTGCGTGCGGCGTATTTTATGTGTGTCGAAGCCGTGTCGAAAAAATCACTGTCAAGATTAGAATCTTCGGCAAGCTCAACGATGTGCTCGAAGCATTCCAGAATGCTTTTTTGGGGTTTGGCATTCCTTGCAACGTTCTTCTGTTTCGATACGTCAGCGGTATTTGCTTTCTGAAGTCCTGATTCTCTCATAGCGTTTTTTGTTTACGATTTACGATGCAAATTTATTGCGGAGGTGTATCAAAAGGCGATACAGTGTATAAAAAATTACAATGGACCCGAAAATTTTTTGACGGGATTGCCACGTTTGAGACTGTCGTGGCTGCTCCACCGGCGCGATTGCGAATCGGCAATGGCTTTGTTGTTAAGTAGGCGTAATTTCAATAGTAGTCTTTCGCGGGCAAGTGTTTTGTTTTGCAACTGTGAGCGTTCTTCAGAGCATTTTACCGACAGACCGGTAGGTGTATGGGTTGCACGCACCGCTGTCTCAACCTTGTTGACGTTCTGACCGCCTTTGCCGCCGGAGCGACATGTTTCGTAAGCAATGTCAGATTCTTCAATCTTAGGCAGTTTCACTTCATCAAAGAAGCTGATGCCGACAAACCAGTTGCTGCGCCTGTGAGTCGGTCGAAACGGGTTTCTGGTAGACCGCCAGAGAATAGTGCCCTGCCAGTCTTTTACAATAGGCGGTGAAAACGCTTCGTCGGAGGCGAAAGTCATTGACATAAAGCATCCGCCTTCTTGGTTGTGCGGCTCACAATCTGCAAGTTGCAGATTAGGGATTGCTTTGAGCAGTTCATGTGCCACGAGCGTAACGGCTCTGGCACATTCCACCGGACCACGCCCGGCTGTTATCTGTATGTAGTGCTTCATAATTTTCCGTTGTCTTTGATGTTGAGTCGGGGTTTTATCATAGCGATGACTTCGACTGTCGGTCGGATAAGTTCGAGAATCTCCCCGGTGGGTTTGTAAGCCATAGGCGATTCATCAAGAGTACTTGCGCAGACAGATGACGAATAGATGCCGGTCATAGCGCTTTCAAATTCACTCATCGATATTTGCTTTTTTGCCTGGGTGCGGCTCATGATGCGTCCGGCGCCATGTGGAGCGGTGTTGAGCCACTTCTCATTACCTTTTCCGATGCAGATTGCAATGCCGTCACGCATATTGAACGGTATTGCCACCTTTCGCCCCTCGGACGCGTCAATCGCTCCTTTGCGCAACATCGGCACGTTGTCTGCTACTGATATGTAATTGTGGGTGGTAAATAGCGATTCCGTGCATTTGGCTTTACACAGTTTTTTGAGAATAGCGAATATGCGGTCGCGGATAATCTGATGATTATAAAGGGCGTATGCCTGCGCGATAGTCATATCCGAGAGATAGCCGCGTAAAGAATCTCCCCAAAGATAGCCTATGTATTTGGCTCGTTTGGGATTTTGCGCTATATTGCGCCAATGGTTTGCTGTTTTGACACCGAGATTGCGCGACCCGCAGTGAATGGTCAGCCAGCCTTCTCCGGTTTCGGCATCCTCTCCATACTCAATGAAATGATTGCCTCCGCCGAGTGTGCCGATACTTTTGTAAAATAAGCCTTCCTGAAGTTTGATACGGCGGCAGAAGTCGGTTATGAATCGGGCGTCTATGCGCGGAGCCTCATTGATTAGGTCGGGAGCGGCGGAGCGAGCCTTCTGATATTGTGAATTTAGAAAGCGGAACAACTCTTTTTCATTGAGCGAATTTTTTTGGCAAACCTCCATGCCTGTAGGTATAGCCTCTCTGATGCGGTGGTCGAGCAGAGGAAAGTCTGCCGGATTGACAGCGCACGAAAGACGGTGCATAGAAATGGTGCAGCCTATGTCAACGCCTACATGGTCGGGATTGACATACATTCCAATCGGATAGGCTGTGCCTACATTGCACGAATTTCCGGCGTGGACATCGGGCATCTGCACGATTGGCACTCCCTCCATTGCGGGGTGGTCGCATTGCGCTGTGATCCAATCAAGAGCGGGCTGCTCTATGTTATCGGTGAAAATTTCAGCCGACGTTGTTTTTCCTGTAATTATCATATAGTTCTGTTTTTGTCGCAAAGTTGAAAAGCATGTGCGCAACTGATTTGCGCACCGCCGGAAAAAATTATTATTTTTGTAAAAAAAATATCAGATTATGCCACTCAATCGCGCCACTCTTATACGAATATCGACCATTGACAAGTGTCTTCAGAACCATTATCGCCGGTGGACTATCAACGACCTGATAGATGCCTGTACCGATGCGCTGGCGGAATTTGAGGGCAGGAGCAATCCGGTGAGCCGCCGCACGTTTCAAAACGACCTCGCTTTGATGCGCAGCGACCGCTTGGGGTATAATGCTCCGATAGTGGTGCGCGAAAACAAATACTATGAGTACGAAGACCCCGATTTCAGCATCACACATCTCCCGCTCAATGATGAAGGGCTTGATGCCCTCAATTCGGCTCTTGACATATTGCGACAGCTACAGGGGTTTCCGCAGTTGGCGCAATCTATCGACACCATAAGCAAGCTCAACGAGCAGATTTCACGGCACACTGGCACATCGGCTCCGGCAATGGATATGGAGCATGTTGCCGGATATAAAGGAGCAAAATTTATAGGCGACATTTACGACGCGGTGCGTAAACAGCAGACTATCATTATCGAATACCAGTCGTTCAAGGCTCGACATCCGGACTCATTGGCTGTGTATCCGTATTTGCTCAAGGAGTACCGCAACCGGTGGTTTTTAATAGGAGAGAAAGCCTCCAATCGCGTACCGCAGGTAAATATCTTCGCGCTCGACCGCATACAGTCGGTTGCGATTGACAAAGAGCATCCCTTCAAGAAATGCGTTGCATTTGACCCTGAACACTTCTTTGACGACACAGTCGGAGTAACTAAAGGAATCCATGATAAAGCCCGGCGTGTAGTTATTAAAATCGACCGCCAACAGGCTCCGTATGTAGAGTCAAAGCCATTTCATAAGTCGCAGAAAGTGGAGCAACGCTTCCGGGACGGCTCAATACAGCTCTCGCTCAAGGTGGTTATAAACAACGAGCTTGAGCGACTTATTCTCGGCTACGGCGGTCACGCCGAAGTCATTGCACCGCCTGAGTTTCGGGAACGTGTAGCCGAAAGTGTTCGCATCGCCGCCCGTCATTACAATTTTAAATCCGAGGAGTAGCTCAAATCTGAAAAGTAAATCTATATCGCTTATGGTCACTTCATAGTCATATATGAGGGGAGTAATTGCAATATGACACATTGGATATGACCATTTATTGGGAGATAGTTCTAATTACATCTCCTCTCTTGAATAAACTATATTTCTTTCTTGCCATGATAATACCAGATGACTGTTTTTAATGATTGATTTTTATGAACCGAATAATCGAGGTATAAATCAGCAAACCGATTGAATGGATGGTGTTCAGCAGCAGTATGAAAAACCACCATGTCAATCCGGCTCCATAGCGGCTATTGAACACGAGATTGTAGCTCAATATGGCATTATAGGCTATCATCACAATCAGGTTGACAAACGCTGCTCTCGGTCTGACCCTGTGACACAGCCATGTCGATAATAGCGACAGCGTATAAGTCGCACCAAGCAACGCAGTATCCTCGTTCCAGCCTTCTGCCATACAACTTATAATCGCCAAGAGGAGAAACACAAGCCACCATATCCAAAATCGTTTATCGGTCAGTTTCATGGTGTTCAAGGAGTTTTCGGGTTGAGTTTATGATGTCTTTCCATGACGCGC
>ERZ777305.982-NODE-982-length-40878-cov-7.690101_pt1 | contig 40878 bp, 27 predicted proteins | sample MGYA00374965_ERZ777305 | MGnify/ENA primary metagenome ERZ777305 (study PRJEB29328, sample SAMD00013331) | mouse gut metagenome | study: EMG produced TPA metagenomics assembly of the Metagenome analysis of fecal microbiota from mouse which was promoted... | reverse complement strand
TTTATCATTTCTATTTCAGTTTCGGTTTGCCGCTGCAAATCTAAGGTGTTGCAAAGTTACAATGGTTTTCAAACAGGCAAAAACCCGTATTGTGGTATTCATAACCATCTTTTCGGATAATCCGCAATTCCGAAAAACGGGTAATAATACCCGGAAAAGAGATTTTTCCACACCGCCGTTTATTAGTAATTTTGCATCTGTAAATTAAAGCATTATGGCAAAAGAGGTAAAAATAGACACGATACAGCACCTGAACGAATATTATGGATTCGAGCATCTGAACCCCATGATTACCGTAGGCCGCTATAAGGGTGACCCCGAACCGGGTGCAACGACATACGATTTCGGCATCTACGCCATATATATCAAGGAGACCAAAGGCTGTGAGCTGAACTACGGTCTGACCAGATACGACTTCGATGAGATGACGGTAACGTCGTTTGCCCCAGGTCAGAAAGTTACTGCCGTTGTGGAGAACGGCAAGGAACAGCCCCGCTGGACAGTGCTTGCATTTCATCCCGATTTTCTGGCCCGCACACAGTTGGGCAGGAAAATGTCGGCATACGGATATTTCTCATACAGCAGCAATGAGGCCCTGCACCTGTCGAAAGACGAGGTTGATTTGCTGAATGCCGTACTCTCGCTGATCGAAAGGGAAATGAAACACAGTATCGACCGCCACACGCGCTCCATAATAATCTCACACATAGAGGTGTTTCTCGATTATTGCCTCCGCTTCTATGAGCGTCAGTTCTATACACGCGAGATTATAAACAGCACGGTTGTGGAAAAATTTAATGACCTGCTTGACGATTATGTGACAAATGAAATACAAGAGCTGGGATTGCCAACGGTAGCATATTTTGCCGGCAGGCTTAATCTGTCGCCTGGATATTTCGGCGAGCTTGTCAGGACGAGCACCGGAACAACGGCCAAAGACATTATAGCGGAGCGACTTGTCGGCGCGGCGAGGGAATTGCTCAACGACCTGACATTGTCGGTCACTCAGATCGGCGACAGGCTCGGCTTCGAATATCCCCAGCATTTCGTCCGCTTCTTCAAACGGCGCACCGGACGCACTCCGAAAGAATATCGCGCCCTTTCTTCAAACTGAATAACAAAAAAATATGAGACACGAAATTTTTGACAGAGACGTTCGCGGCGAGATGGTATCGCCCAGTGACCAAGGATATGAACTGTTGATAACCGACATCTTCGACACGATGAAGATCGCGACAGAGATGAACACAGGCTACCGCACTCCGGGGGAAGTGCATGCGTTCATGGGACGCATCCTTGACAAGCCCCTCGATGAAACCACCACGGTGTTGCCGCCGCTCTACATCGACTATGGCAAGCCCGTAACCATCGGCAAACGATGCTTCATCCAGCAATGCTGCACATTCTTCGGGCGCGGAGGCATAGAGATAGGTGACGATGTGTTCATCGGCCCCAAGTGCAATCTCATCACCATCAACCATGATGTAAACCCCGACAACCGCAGCGCGACCTTCGGCAAACCGATAAGAATCGAAGACAAGGTATGGCTCGGCATCAACGCGACGGTTCTCCCCGGCGTGACCCTTGGCTACGGCTGCATTGTCGGTGCCAATTCCGTGGTGACAAAGGATGTTCCGCCCATGACCATCGTGGCAGGAAATCCCGCCCGCATCCTCAAAAAGATAGAGCCAGAGAAAATTTGACAGTTACTCTCGCTTTTATTAAGACACAACATAATCCGCAAGGAGCAGCGGAATATCGTTGTAACTAAGTGGCATCCAAAATATTGCAGTACCGCTATTTTCGCTGTTCACGAATTGCGCACGGCATTATTTCAATGTTCTTCCACCTTGTTTACATTGGGTATTACAAAGTTAATACTTTTTATTCAATCCACAATGCGCCAGAAAGTTAAAATGGTTGTTCTCACGATTGAGTCTTTAGGGTTTATTTTCCCTCATCTACGCCTATCAGATATCGCCAAATTAGGTAATACATAATCGTCAAATTAGGTAGTAACGCGAGTTAGGGATAAGAAACGCCCTAAAAAGTTCTTGAATCTACGTTACAAATTGGAATAATAGATATTGTTCTGTCTAACCGATACTCTAAATCTTCGCTGCTTTCAGAGTTGGTGATAACAAGGAGGTTGTCGCAGTGGAGTTCTTCGGCGGCTTCGACGAGGGCGTCGAGTTCGCGTTTGCGGGTTTTCTCGGAGGTCATGTCGTAGCAGGCTTGAATCAGTTGCTCTACCTTTGTGCCTCTGTGGGTTACGAAGTCTATCTCTTTGTCGTTGCGTGTTCGGTAATAGAACAAGGTCTTACCGGGGATATAACCACGGCGCAGCAATTCTACAAATACTTGGTTCTCTAACAATCGTCCGAGATTTTCGCTTAGATTGAAAGCCGTGCTTTGCACAAAACCGTTGTCAACGACATATACCTTTTTCTGAGCTTTACTCATCAGTTTCAGCTTGTTATTGAAACGCGGCAGAAAGAAGAACAGATAAGGTTCGCTGAGATAGTCGCAGAATTTCTTTGTCGTCGACACGCTTGACAATCCCAGCTCTCCAGCAAGTTCATTGGCTGAAATCGGATTGCAGAAATTTGACAACAGATATGTTGCAAGGTTGTATAGGTCGGTTGTGTTCCTTACTTTGTGGCGTTTGGCGACATCTTTCAGCAATATTGAATCAAACAGTGTTGAAAGGTAGCTTTTGGTAATACTGCGAGCCGGTATCGTTTCGGGATAGCCGCCATTGCGCATATAATCATCGGCGAGAACGATTGCCTGTGCTGCCTGTTCCTCTCGTTCCGGACTGATGTTTTTCCATCTCATCGTTTCGTCAAGACTGAACGGCAACATCTCAATCTGGAGATAACGACCAGTCAGGACAGTCGCCATCTCGCTGCTCAACATTTTCGCATTGCTACCTGTGATTATCAGATTTTTGCCACGACGGTAAAGTTTGCTGATCCATAAATCCCAGTCGGGAAGATTCTGGACTTCATCAAGCAGCATGAAATCATAATCAGGATAGACATCATCAAGTGCGGACATCACCAGCTCCTCATCCCATTTTTCAAGCAACTGGCTGTCGTCAAAATTGAGATACGCGAAATTTTTGCCTTGCAGCATAAGCAGGGCAAAAACAGATTTCCCTACGCGCCGAGGCCCGGTTATAAGTTTGATAAGCGGATTCTGTAACAGTTCGTCAGTATCATACTTGGTATGTCGTTGCTGATAAGGACGCGACATCAGTTCGTCACGTTCCGCCCGCTGATTAAGTATCGTCGTTTTCATCGCAGTCTGTCTTAGACTACAAAGATAACGAATTTTATTCAATTAGCACACTGTATTGAATAAAATAGGTGTTTTTTTATTCAGTACTAATTGAGTCGTTGATTAAAATAGAGAAAAGTGAGCCACAAGTGTTTTGCCTGTGGCTTACTTTTGCGTTATTTAATTCCGAAGCCTCTCTTTACGGTCTGTGTCAGCCGTTGCCATTGTTCTTTGAGCCATTGGAATATCCGCGTTCCATTGACATGGAGATGAAATTTGTTGTCAGTGGGGTCTCGCTTGATTTGTACCTTCGCACCCGAAGCGTCCACCTCTCTCCGCCGGAACGTATAATAGAGTGTCATGCCGGACTTTAAGACACACTCTCAATATCCGAATAATGCTGATTATCAGAATGCTTTTAATGCTTAATAGAATTTTTACTGCTGTCAGGTCTGCTGCCTTGTTGGCTCCCCATCAATGAAAAAACTCCCGGACGCTGTGCGCGCCGGGAGTTTTTTTATCGGATATGATGCGGAAGGGATCAGATGATGCCCTGGCCCATCATTGCGTCTGCTACCTTGAGGAAGCCAGCGATGTTGGCACCCTTCATGTAGTTGATGTAACCGTCAGCCTCTGTACCGTGCTTTACGCAGTTCTCGTGGATGTCGGCCATGATCACATGGAGCATCTCGTCCACTTTCTCTGCGCTCCACTGGAGGTGTTCGGCGTCCTGAGTCATTTCGAGACCGGAAACAGCCACACCACCGGCGTTTACAGCCTTACCGGGAGCGTAGGGAACCTTGGCTGCGATGAACGCGTCGATAGCCTCAGCGGTGCAACCCATGTTGGAAACCTCGGCAACCATGGTCACCTTGTTTGCGATAAGCTGCTTTGCATCTGCCTCGCCGAGCTCGTTCTGGGTAGCGCAGGGAAGAGCGATGTCCACCTTCTGCTCCCAGGGCTTTTTGCCTGCGAAGAACTGCGATCCGGGGAATTTGTCGGCGTAGGGAGCCACGATATCGTTGCCGGAAGAGCGGAGTTCGAGCATGTAGTTGATTTTCTCGGCGTCGAGACCTGCGGGATCGTAGATATATCCGTCGGGACCGGAGATGGTCACAACCTTACCGCCAAGCTCGGTAGCCTTTGTAGCGGCACCCCATGCCACGTTGCCGAAGCCGGAGATTGCGATTGTCTTGCCAACGATGGTTGTCTTGAGGTCCTTCATCATCTGCTCTACGAAGTAGAGAGCGCCGAAACCGGTAGCCTCGGGACGGATACGGCTACCGCCGAATGTGAGACCCTTGCCTGTGAATGTACCTGTGTTTTCGCGGGCGAGCTTCTTGTACATACCGTACATGTAGCCTACCTCGCGGCCGCCTACGCCTATATCGCCGGCGGGAACGTCACGGTCGGGACCGAGATTGCGCCAGAGTTCAAGGATGAACGCCTGGCAGAAACGCATGATTTCGGCGTCGCTCTTGCCGCGGGGGCTGAAGTCGGAACCACCCTTGCCTCCACCCATCGGGAGAGTAGTGAGAGCGTTCTTGAAAGTCTGCTCGAAGCCGAGGAACTTGAGGATTGAAAGGTTCACTGACGCGTGGAAACGGATACCACCCTTGTACGGGCCGATGGCGTTGTTGAACTGTACGCGGTAGCCGATGTTGTTCTGAACTTCTCCCTTGTCGTCAACCCAGGTCACGCGGAATGTGAAGATGCGGTCGGGCTCGACCATGCGCTCTACGATGCGGGCCTTCTCCCATTCGGGATGCTGGTTGTATACGTCTTCTACACAAAGAAGAACTTCTTTCACTGCCTGGAGATACTCTTTCTCACCAGGATGCTTGGCCTCGAGGCCGGTCATGATTTCCTGAATATTCATGATGATCCTTTTAGATTTAAGGGTTGTTGTTTCCTTTTAACCGAAGCTGCTCCATGTCCCGACAAGGGACTTTGGGGCAGACTTCAAATCCACTGCAAACTTACAAACTTTTATCGTCTCTACCAAATATTTCCGTAAAAACTTTTACTCGATTTCAAGGAACACGTCCCAAGTCCGGAACAGACATCCCAATATATGTTTTATAACAGAAAAAGGCCCCCTGCCGAAGCAGAAGGCCCTTACTCTAATTCTATTCAGATACTATTATTTCTGAGTGAAGATTACGATACGGTTCCAGTCGTTGGTGCTGTAGGGCTGAACATCAGAACCGTCGAAACGGATGGTGAGACGGCTTGCATCGATGCCGTACTGGCTTGTGAGGGCGTTGGCCACTGCGTTGGCACGACGCTCTGAGAGAGCCATGTTGTACTCGGCTGTACCGGTATTCTTGTCGGCGTAACCAACGATGGTGATGTTCTCTTTGGGGTTAGCCTTGAGCCATTCAGCCATGTTGTATACATTGACTTCCTCGGTAGGCATGATCTTGTCGCTGTTGATCATGAAGCGTACGGTAGCCATGAGAGGAGCGTTCACGCAGTCTTTCTCTACAACCTCGGGGCAGGGGAGCTGAGCCTGGAGGTTAGCAACTTCCTGACCGCAAGCGAGAAGCTGTGCGCGAAGGTCGTTGACCTGACCGTTGAGGGCTGCTACCTGGGAAACGTAGTTGCACTCGTTGAAAGTGTTCCAGCCACGTCCGCCGATGTTGAAGTTGAAACCGCCCATTGCGCTTACGAGAGCGTCGATGGAAGCGCCGCGAGCCTCGTTGTTCCAGTTGTCGGCATAGAACGATGCGCGAGCCTCAGCGAAGAAGTCGACATACTTGCAGAGACGGAAACGGAACTGAAGACCTGCGGAAACAGGGAGTGTCCACTGTACGGCCTTAATGTGCTGATTGCCGTCTTCCCATGTGCTTTCAATGTTGGAAGATCCGGGCACCTTTCCCTCGCTGTTGTGGAAATCCCAGTTGGCGTCACCGCCGAGACCGAAGAAGGGAACGATGCTGAACACACGCTTCTCGTTGACACCACCGAGCGAGTTGAACATATCCCACATCATTTCGAGCTGGAGATTTGCATGCTTGGAGTGTGTCCAGCCGAGATTGGGCTGAGAAGGCATGGGGCTATCCCAGTGGAGGGAACCGTAAACGCCTTTGAAACGGAAGCCGATATAGGGGGATACCCAGCGGCCGAAACCTAAGCTGTAGGTAGCGGTCCATTTCTTGGCCGCCACGGCATCCATGGTGTTGCTTACCTGGCCACGTTCTACGATGGGCTGGTTACCACCGGCGCTGATTTCGATAAACCAGTTGTTACGCCAGTTTGAGAAATAGTGGTTGGAGTTGTCGCAAGTGAACTCTGTCACTGATACGGCATCGTCAACGAAGACATCCTGCGCATTCGCAACGTTGCTGAAAGCGAACGATCCGGCGCAAAGGGCCATTACGTAGTAAAGATTCTTAGCTTTCATAATGTAATTTTTTAAGAATAGAATTATTATTTTCGATTTTATCAATGTAACGTTAAAAACTTTTAATTTGTTTATCAAATTTTTCGTTTTTAACATTCAAGGGTCATACACTTCACGGTTAACTGGCAACAATTCAGCAACTTTTGCAGAATCTTCCGCCGCAACCTTTTCTATCCCGCATTTCATCCGGGAGCCAGCACATACGCCTGACTGCGGAAGGAAATCCAAGGTCAGTTCAATATACAATAGTTCAGGAGACAATTCGAGACTCCAAAACTTTTTGCAAAGTTACGCATTATTTTCTAATTTAGAATAAAGACAGCAGGATTTTTTTTAAACAAAGTTAAAAAATGTTCATTGTTTGGATATTTTTGGCTAATTTCGCGGTTGAAGACCATATTCAGAAAAAAGCTCTCCCCGGGATACCCACACAATAATATGGTTTTTCACACATTAATATATAAGGCTGATATGTCCGACGGTTCGGATTCCCGATTTAAGGGGACCTGCAAACCTTCCGGAAGCCTTATAAGAGTCGAGAAAAATGAACAGGCACCGCAAATTCAGAATACGGATTGACGACGAGTCGCACCTGAGCACGCTTGCCGACATCACGCTGTCGCCGGCGGCGGCTGTGGCGGGAGCTGTCGCTCTGTTTGCCGCAATGCTTCTCATAGCCGGCGCCATAGTGACACTCACCCCGCTGCGCACACTGCTGCCGGGTTACCTCAACGAATCGCAGAGGGTCGCGTCGGAAGAAAACATTCTCCGCCTCGACTCCCTGAGAGAGAAATATTCCAAAAACCAGAAGTTTATCGACAACTATCTCCGCGTCACCGATATCGACCGCACCGTGTCGGATTCGGTGGCCTTTGACACAGATGTCCGGGAACTGACTCCCGACTCGCTGCTGCCGGCACTCCCCGCCGAACGGAAATTCATGACCTCGATGGAGGAACGCGAGCGCTTCAACATCTCTGTGCTCGCCCCGCTTGCCGCCGACGGAATGCTCTTTTCGCCGGTGACGGCCGACGGCATCTTCACAGCCGATTCCCGTTCCGAAGAGGCTGGAATCATCATTGTGCCCGAAGGCACCTCGGTGCAGAGCGCCGCTGACGGAACCGTCGTCGGAGTATATTACTCCCCCTCCGAGCGGGGATACGCCATTCTTGTCCAGCATCACAAAGGGTTTCTCTCCGGATATTACGGCGTAGGCACGCCTTTGGTGTCGACCGCCGACGCCATCGACTCCGGGCAGATCATCGCGCTCTCCCCCGAACCGGACTCACGAAATCGCCGCACATTCACCGTCCGGCTCTGGCACAACGGACTTCCAGTAGTTCCATACGAATATGTCGGCTCATCCACATCGGTGTCTATCCCGGAGACCACATACGAGGCTCCAAGAGGAAGATAGACTGTGAAATTGCGGCCCATAAGCTCGCAATTGTTTGAATTTAGTTAATTATAAATTATGAATTATAACTCATATAATTCGGACAACGCAACCGGCACCATCGAGGTCGGGATACTCGGCTCCACGGGGAGCATAGGCACGCAGACGCTCGACATCGTGTCGGAATATCCAGCACGGTTCCGCGCCTCGCTTCTCACCGCCGGCAAGAACTGGCGGCTTCTCGCCGAGCAGGCACGCAAATATCTGCCACGGCGCGTGGTGATCGCCGACGAGACAGCATACCCCTATCTGCGTGATGCCCTGTCCGATCTGCCGGTGGAAGTGGCCGCCGGCGCGGAAGCCATAGCCGAGGCTGCGGCAATGCCGGAACTGGACACCGTGGTGACAGCCATGGTGGGATACAGCGGTCTGATTCCGACTGTCAGGGCAATACGGGGCGGCAAAAGGATAGCCCTCGCCAACAAAGAGACTCTCGTGGTGGCCGGTGAGATAATAACACGTCTGCTCGAAGAATCAGACTCGGAGATTGTCCCGGTCGACAGCGAGCACTCCGCCATCTTCCAGTGTCTGCAAGGAGAATCCTCCCGCCGGGCAAGCAAGATTCTTCTCACAGCCAGCGGAGGACCTTTCCGCACCAAAAGCCGCGAGGAACTCGGACATGTCACCGTGGCCGACGCTCTGAACCATCCCAACTGGGACATGGGAGCGAAAGTCACCATCGACTCCGCATCGATGATGAACAAAGGATTCGAAATGATAGAGGCGAAATGGCTGTTCGGCTGCCCAGCAGACAAGATAGAGATTGTAGTCCATCCCCAGAGCATTGTCCATTCGATGGTGGAATTCAATGACGGATCCATCAAGGCGCAGCTCGGACTTCCCGACATGCACATCCCCATCCGGTACGCACTCGCCTACCCGGACCGTCTCCCCTCATCGACGCCGGCCCTGAGTCTGCCCCACTACGCCAACCTCACTTTCGAAGCCCCGGATTACGACAAATTCCCAATGCTCGGATTCGCTTTCGACGCCATAAGGATGGGAGGCAATATGCCCTGCATTCTCAACGCGGCAAATGAAATAGCAGTGGCGGCATTCCTTCGCGGCGAAATATCATTCACCTCCATCCCTCTCACGGCACAGGCAACGATGGAACGCACCCCCTTCGAGACAACTGTCTCCCTCGAGGACCTTGTCGAGACCAACCGAGAGGCACGAAGCATAGCCGAACAACAAATCAGACGGCTATCTTTCAACAGGCAATAATTCAACAAACAATAATTCCATCGGCAAGCCGGTCTTGCCCGACAAACAGAATACACAGTGGATACAATCCTTATAAAAGCCACCCAACTTATTTTAGCTTTCGCGATTCTGGTGATAATCCATGAATTCGGCCACTTCCTCTTCGCCCGCATATTCGGCGTAAGAGTCAAAAAGTTCTATGTGTTCTTCAATCCCTCCATTTTTAAATGGAGGCCCGGCAAATATATCGGCACAGGAAAGAAAAAACACCATTTTGACCCTGAACTTGACAAGAAGGAAGCCGAGGTAATAAAGCTGGAGAATGAATTGGGCGCGAGAGAAAACACTCTCCGCGAGCAGGCGCAGCCTCTCGAGAAACGGCTTTCCGAATTGAAGCGCGCTCTTTTCCTGAACAATCTTTTCCCTGGCCGGCGCAAAGAGATAGAAGTGGAGATGAGGGAAGTGAACAAACGCCTGAAACCCTTGCAGGATGAACTCGCGGAACTCTCCGCAAAAGCGTACACCGCCCGCGCGACATTCGAAGAGCAGCATTATTACGGCGGCGGAAAATCCCGCTTCTGGAAGGACACCGAGTACGGGCTTGGCATGATCCCGCTCGGGGGATATTGTCAGATTGCCGGCATGATCGACGAATCGATGGATACCGAGGCGATGAAACGTCCCGCACAGGACTGGGAGTTCCGATCGAAACCTGCATGGCAGCGTCTGCTCGTAATGGTAGCCGGCGTGCTGTTCAATTTCCTGCTGGCGATTCTGATCTATGCAGGCCTGGTATATGCCTCCGGCGAGAAATATGTGCCTTTCCAGGATGCGAAGATGGGAATGACCTATTCCGGCGAAGCCCGCAAGGCAGGATTCCAAAACGGCGACATTCCGCTGCTTGCCGACGGGAAAGCGCTCGACAACCCTGCCGAAGCACGCATGGCGATGGCGCAGGCCAAAACCGTGAGCGTGCTGCGGGGCAACGACACAGTCGACATCTCCATTCCGGAGAAATTTATCTTCGCCCTCGACAAAGAAGCCCAGAGCGACACGGCGACAATCAACTTCATGGCATACCGGTTCCCGACCCGCGTCACCCAGGTGGTTGCCGGCGAAGGTGCGTCCAGAGCCGGCATACGTGAGGGGGACGAGATTATTGCCGTCGACAGTATCTCCACGCCAGCGCTCCTTGATTTCTTCTCCGCGCTGCAGGGCCATGAGAACAGCACCGTCCGCATAACTCTGATTCGCCGGACAGACAACCGCACCGACACCGTCACAGCTCCGGTGACGCTCAATGCCGGCTCAAAGATGGGAATCGGCCTCGAGACCGATCCCTCCGCATTCTTCAAGTCAAAAGAGATACATTACGGACTTCTCGAATCCATACCAAGGGGCATAGAGATGGGTACCGACAAACTCACGGCATACGCCAAGTCCATGAAGATGGTCTTCACCAAGGAGGGAGCAAAAAGCATAGGCGGGTTCGGCGCCATCGGAAGTCTGTTTCCAGCAAAATGGGACTGGATCGCGTTCTGGAACATCGCGGCATTTCTCTCGGTGGCGCTCGCCTTCATGAACATACTGCCGATTCCGGCCCTCGACGGCGGACATGTGATGTTTCTCCTCTACGAAGTGATATTCAGGCGCAAGCCGAGTGAAAAATTCATGGAATACGCCCAGATGGCAGGCATGTTCCTGCTGATTCTACTTCTGCTCTATGCCAACGGCATGGACATAGTGCGTCTGTTCAAATAAATCAAAGGAATGGCAACAAACAATATAATAAGACTGAAACGGGGCAAGGAGGAGTCGTTGCTCCGCCACCACCCCTGGGTATTTTCAGGAGCAATAGTCTCCCTTCCCGACGGGATAGAAGAGGGAGACGAGGTGACCGTGACCGACTCCGATGGAAAAGTGCTCGGCACGGGACATTACCAGATAGGAAGCATCGCGGTCCGCATCCTTGAATTCGGAACCGACTCACTTCCGGCGGATTTCTACTACAACCGGTTGCTGAGCGCGTTCATACTGCGCCGCAGCCTCGGACTTATCCGCCCGGACAACAACTGCTTCCGCCTCGTACACGGAGAAGGAGACTTTCTGCCCGGTCTGGTGGTGGACATCTACGGAGACACCGCCGTGATGCAGGCTCATTCTCCCGGAATGCATTTCGCCCGCCGAACAATAGCAGAGGCCCTGACCCGCCTTCCGGAGGCCGGAATCCGCAACGTCTATTACAAAAGCGACACCACTCTTCCCTACAAAGCCCACCTCGACCCGGAGAACGAATATCTCGCCGGCAGCTACGACGGCAACATCGCCACCGAGAACGGACTGCTCTTCAACATCGACTGGATGAAGGGACAGAAAACGGGATTTTTCGTGGACCAGCGCGAAAACCGCAGACTCCTCGAGAGCCTCGCCGGTGGCCGGAAAGTACTCAACATGTTCTGCTACACGGGAGGATTCTCCGTCTATGCCATGCGTGGAGGAGCGCTGAGCGTGGACTCTGTGGACTCCTCGTCGAAGGCGGTCGCCCTGACCGACGCCAACATAGCCCTGAATTTCCCTGACGATCCCCGTCACCATACCCACGACATGGACGCATTCCGATTCCTCAGTGAAATGCCAGCCGACACCTACGATCTGATTGTTCTCGACCCGCCGGCATTCGCCAAGCACCGCAACGCCATCAAGAACGGACTGGTCGGCTACCGGAAGCTAAACGGCAAAGCCTTCGAAAAAATCAAGAAAGGGGGAATCCTCTTCACCTTCTCATGCTCGCAGGCCATCACCAGGGAAATGTTCCGGCTCGCCGTGTTCAGCGCCGCCGCCAAATCCGGCAGGAAAGTCAGGATACTCCATCAGCTCTCGCAACCCGCCGACCATCCTGTCGACATCTCCCATCCCGAAGGGGAATACCTCAAGGGACTCGTACTCTATGTGGAATAAAAAACTTGAATCAATACCAAAACACAATAACAACAGAATTAATGAACAAGACAATCCCCACACTAATCATCGCCGCGGCATCGGCCATACCGTCAGTTGCCGCAGTCGACAAGAACTTCAACTATCATGTGGACCGCTTCGCCGACATCGAAATACTCCGATATGAAGTACCCGAGTTCGACCGCCTCACGCTCCGCCAGAAAAAGATGCTCTATTATCTGGGGCAGGCCGCACAGATGGGCCGCGACATAATCTGGGACCAGAACGGACGTCACAACCTTCAGATACGCCAGCTTCTTGAAAATGTCTACACCGGCTACAAAGGTGACCGCGAAAGCGCGGAGTTCAAAGCTTTCGAGAAATACCTCAAGCAGGTATGGTTCGGCAACGGCATACACCACCACTATTCCACCGACAAATATGCCCCTGGATTCAGCCAGTCGTTCTTCGAGGCGCAGGTCAACGCCCTCCCCGCCGACAAGCTGCCCCTTGCCCCGGGAGAGACCAAGGCCGAGATGATGGCCACGCTCATGCCGGTGATCTTCGATCCGGCGGTCATGCCGAAGCGCGTCAATCAGGACGGCACGCAGGATGTGGTGGCCACTTCCGCCACCAATCTTTACGGTCCCGGCGTTACGCAGGCTGAAGTCGAGGCATTCTACAACGCCATAAAAGACCCCTCCGATCCCACCCCTGTAAGCTACGGTCTCAACGCGCGCGTGGTGAAGGAGAACGGCAAGATCAAGGAACAGCGTTACCATCTCGACGGACTGTACGGACCTGCCATAGCCAAGATAATCTACTGGCTTGACAAGGCAAAAGGTGTGGCCGAGAATCCCGCTCAGGAAGCCTACATCACCAAGCTGATCGATTACTACATCACCGGCGACCTGCGTCTCTTCGACGAATACTCCATCCTCTGGGCCGAAGACACCAAGAGCGATGTCGATTTCGTCAACGGCTTTATCGAAAGCTACGGTGATCCTCTGGGTATGACCGGCTCATGGGAGTCGTACGTCAACTTCCGCAACGCCGCCTCCTCCAAGCGCACGGAAATCATCTCGGGCAACGCCCAGTGGTTCGAGGACAATTCCCCGGTAGACCCGCGTTTCAGAAAGCCAAGCGTGAAGGGAGTGTCGGCGAAGGTGATCAACGCCGCCATGCTCGCAGGCGACGCCTTCCCTTCCACAGCCATCGGCATAAATCTTCCCAACTCCAACTGGATCCGCGCACAGCACGGCTCAAAATCGGTAACCATAGAGAACATCACCGAGGCATACGCGATGGCCTCGCACGGCAACGGCTTCAATGAAGAGTTCGTGATCGACGCCCCCACCCGCAAGCTTCTCGATGATTACCTCTATATCACCGACATGCTGCACACCGACCTCCATGAATGTCTCGGCCACGGCTCCGGCCAGCTTCTCCCCAGAGTGGACGGCGACGCGCTCAAGGAGAACGGCAGCGCACTCGAGGAGGCCCGTGCCGACCTCTTCGCACTCTACTACCTGGCCGACCCCAAGCTGATAGAACTCGGCATCCTCGACAATCCCGAGGCATACAAGGCCGAGTACTACAAATTCATGATGAACGGACTGATGACACAGCTCAACCGAATCGAACTCGGCAACGACGTGGAAGAGGCCCACATGCGAAACCGCCAGCTAATAGCCAAATGGGCGCTCAAACATGGCAAAAAGCAGGGCAAAGGCGGTAAGGATGTAGTGGAGCTCGCACGCAAGGGTGGCAAAACATACGTCAGAATCAACGACTACGAGGCACTCCGCAAACTCTTCGGGCAGCTGCTCGGCGAGGTGCAGCGCATCAAGAGCGAGGGTGACTACAAGGCCGGCAACGAGCTGATACAGACCTACGCTGTAAAAATCGACCCCAAGCTTCACAAGGAAGTGATCGAACGCTACTCAAAGCTCGACATCCCTCCCTACCGCGGATTCATCAATCCGGTCTACACGCCGGTGACCGACGCCAAGGGTGAAATAACCGACATCCGCATCTCATATCCCGAGAACTACGCGGAGCAGATGCTGCGTCTGAGCCGCGATTATTCGCCACTGACAAAGTAAGGGATGGAGGAGAAGGAAATCCGCAAAGAACTGTATGCGTTCCGCAACGGAATCGCCGCCGACGCCATGCGCCGGGCAGGATATCCGCACCGGGTGATACTCGGTGTGGAGATTCCGCGCATCGCAGCGCTGGCCCGCAGATGCGGCACCGACGACAAACTCGCCGATGAGCTCTGGGCGGACACAACGATGCGCGAGACACGGATTCTCGCCACCTATCTGTTCGACCCGGACAAATGCGACATCGGGCGCGCCATCCGGCTTGCCGTGTCGGCGCTCACCCGCGAAGAGGCCGACATGCTCGCCTTCCGGCTGTTCCGCCGTCTCAACTTCGCGACGGAACTCGCCGACAGGCTCGAGGCCGACGGCGGGGAGGCGTCCATCATGGCCGCCAGCGCCCTGCGCGCCCATCTGGAATAAACATTTACCCGTCAACAGCGACAATCGCCGCGCCGTGAGAAAACCTCCGGCGCGGCGATTTCGTTATAGCTATACAAATCAGACACCATACAAAAACATAACATCTATGTCCGATTCCCATACAGTCCCGATACCGTACGTAGACCGCGACGTAAGCTGGGTATATTTCAACCACCGCATCCTCAAGGAAGCCGAACGCGAAGATATTCCGCTGCTCGAACGCGTGGCATTCCTCGGAATTTATTCCAACAATCTCGACGAGTTCTTCCGCGTCCGCATGGCCACACTCTCCCGGATAGCCGGCCTGAAGGGAACCGGCATGAGGGAGGAGAGCCGGCACGCGCGCGACCTCTTCAACCGGATTTCCGCCATGGACGCCGGTCTCGCCGAAGAATACGCCGCGACCGTAGCCAAAGTCACCGCCGAACTCGACAACAAAGGAATCTCGATTGTCGACGAAGAGCGCCTCGACGAAGAGCAGCGTCATTTCGTGAAATGCTACTTCAGGTCGAAGATCTCCGGTTTCATCTCTCCCTTATGGCTTTCCAAGCTTCAGGAACTGTCCTCGGAAAGTGACTCTCACATCCACCTCGCCGTTGAATTAAGCGCACCGGGACTCCCCACCGACTATGCGGTGATCGAACTCCCCACCTCGGTATGCGGGCGCTTCGTCACCCTGCCCGAACGCGAGGGGCGCAGCTTCGTGATGTATCTCGACGACATTGTGCGCTTCTGTCTCCCCATGATTTTCCCGGGCATGGGCTACACATCTTTCAAGGCGTATTCTTTCAAGTTCACCAAGGATGCCGAAATGGAGATCGACAACGACCTCCACGTGGGTCCGGCCGAAAAGATAGCAAAAGCCGTGCGCAACCGCAAGAAAGGTGCCGCGTTGCGAGTACTGTACGATGCCATGATGCCCGAAGCCTTGCTGCAGCGTCTTGTCAGGAAACTCAGGCTCGACAAGCTCGACACCATCCAGCCCTCAGGCAGATATCAGAACCACAAGGACTTCATGTCGTTTCCTTCCTCCTGCCGCAAAGACCTCAGGTACCCGGCATGGCCGGCCGCAGTTCCTCCCGAACTGAAAGAGACGGGATCGCTCATGAAGGGGATCACCGACAGAGACAGGTTCGTGCATGTACCTTACCAGACATTCGACTACGTGGTGCGTCTCCTCCAGGAAGCGGCTGTGTCGAAGGGGGTGAAATCGATAAAGATAACGCTTTACCGTCTGGCCCGGCATTCAAAGATAGTGGAGGCGCTTATATGCGCCGCCCGCAACGGCAAGAAAGTCACTGCCGTGGTGGAACTGCTCGCCCGCTTCGACGAATCGAGCAACATATCATATTCCAAGCAGATGCAGGATGCAGGCGTGAACGTGGTGTTCGGACCGGAAGGTCTGAAGATCCATTCCAAGATAATCGACATCACCCTCAGGAACGGAACCGATATCTGCGTGACAGGGACCGGAAATTTTCATGAAGGAAACGCCCGTGTGTACACCGATTATTTCATGATGACCGCCGACCCGAAGATCGAAAAAGAAGTCGACAAGGTGTTCGACATAATCCGGCGACCCTTCCGCCAGCAGACATTCAGCCATCTGCTTGTCTCTCCGTTCAATATGCGCGAACGCTTTATTGGACTCATCGATGACGAGATCCGGGCTGCCCGCAAGGGAAAAGAGGCCTGGATCAAGATAAAGATAAACCATGTCACCGACGAACAGATGGTGGAAAAACTCTACGAGGCCTCCGCGGCCGGCGTACGGATAGACATGCTCGTCCGCGGCAACTGCTCGCTTGTGACAACAGTGCCCGGCATAGCTGACAACATACAGATAGCCGGGATCATCGACCGCTATCTTGAGCATTCGCGCATCTTCATTTTTCACGCCGGCGGGGAGAACAAGACATTCATCGGGTCGGCCGACTGGATGCCGCGAAATCTCGACCGCCGCATAGAGGTGGTCGCTCCGGTCTACGACCCGGACATCAAGGCCGATCTGATGCGGACCGTGGACTATGGACTGCGCGACAACATCAACGCATCGGTGGTGGACGGTTCAGGCCGCAACGAACTGAGAGTGACAGCGGGAGAGAAAATGCCCTTCCGCTCCCAGGAGGAGTTATATAAGGCATACAAAGGAACAAACACACTAAGAGAGTGTTTGAATTTAACACGAATTTTATGTTGAACTGTTTTTTAAATTCTTTTCATCCCCCCAAAGGGCCTTTCCGGTGAATTTCACCAAGCCTCGTCGGTCGCATAGCCTGCTATGCTCCATCCTCAACTTGTGAAATTCCCTCGGAAATTCCTCTTTGGGTGAATGAAAGTTAAATTCAAACACACTCTAAATCCTGTGGAATAATATAAACTGACAGACAATGAAAGAGAGAACCTACGCAGCTATCGACATCGGCTCCAACGCCGTGCGGCTGCTGATAAAGAGTACCGGCCGCGACGGCGAAGCGCGCGGTCTTAAAAAGGAACTGCTGGTGCGGGTACCGCTCCGTCTCGGCTTCGACGTATTTGCCAAAGGAGAGGTGTCGGACAAGAAACGGGAGGATCTCGTACGGCTTATGAAGGCATACCGGCATCTGATCCGCATCTACGATGTGGACCGTCTGCGGGCATGCGCCACCTCGGCCATGCGCGACGCCCGCAACGGCCCGGATATCATCCGCGAAATCAGGAAGGAGACCGGCATCGACATCGAGATAATAGCGGGAAGCGAAGAGGCACGGATCGTTTACAACAATCATATCGAGAGCGGCGACGGCACATCGGGACGGTACCTCTATGTGGACGTGGGAGGAGGAAGCACCGAACTCAATTATCTTGACAACGGGATACTCGTTGACTCGGGATCATTCAACATCGGTACGGTCCGAATTCTCACCGGCAAAGTGAGGCCCGAAGAATGGGATGCGCTCCACAGATTTATCGAGGAGAATGTCGTACACGGTGAAGATCTCGCCATAATAGGTTCGGGCGGCAACATCAACAAACTCTACAAGATGGCGGCGGACAAGGATCGTGAGAGGGAGTCGTTCACGGTGGAGGAGCTGTCGCGGATGTACCACTCGATGGCGCCACTCGGCGTAAAAGAGCGTATGCGACGCTACGGTCTGCGCGAGGACCGTGCCGACGTGATTATCCCGGCGGCGGAGATTTTTCTCAACATAGCCTCAGTGACAGGAGCCCGACGCATCATAGTGCCCACTATTGGCGTGGCCGACGGCATTATCGACGGACTGTATCTCTCAGACCTGAAGGAACAGGAGGAAAAATAATCTCGAAAGAAGTAAGACGCGTCACCGGATCTGTCGCGAGCTTAAAGCATGCGCCATGGCGGCGCAGCACCTCTGCCGCAAGTGTGAGACCCACGCCGCAACCCGATGGCCTGGTTGTAAAGAAAGGAGTAAACAGCTCTTTCGCCACATCCTCGCTTATACCTGGCCCGTCATCAGCCACAGTCAGCAAGGCCGACTCTCCCACGCGCGATACCGACACCGACACTTCCCCGATCGCCTCCCCTACACTCTGGGCGGCGTTTTTCACTATATTTACCATCACCTGCTGCAATTGGGCTGAGTCCGCCATGGCTATGACCGGTGTGTCGGGAATATCCAGTTTCAGAGATACGCTTTCGCCCGCCAAAGCCCGGGCGAACGGCGCCAGCATACGCGTCTCCTCACAGAGATCTACGGGCGCGAGACGCGGCTCCGGGATTCTCACCACATCGGCATAGGCGCCGATAAACCGCGCGAGATTGCCACAGCGGTAATGGCAGCTCTCAGCCAGTTCGGCTACCGCAGGGTTGTTATCGGCATGTACATCGGCAAGCGTCTCAAGAAAAGACATCAGGCCTCCGAGCGTGTTGTTCACCTCGTGAGATATCGTCCGTATCACCTTGCCGTAGGCATCCCTCTCGGCCTTGCGCAGTTCCTCGCCAAGCGGCTCAACCATGACGAACCTCCGGCGCAGTCCCGATTCCATGAAGGACAGCTGATGGCAGCTGTAGATATGGGTAGCATCGATACGAACCGTCCTTTTACTGCCTAAAGACAACGCAGCAAGCTCCGAAGGCATTCTGCCGGAAACCGACTTCAACTGCTTTCCGAGCAAAGCGGATTCGTCTGTACCGCAAATCTCGACAAACGCCCCGTTGACATGTGAAATGCGGCCTTCGAGGTCAAGAATCGCGATTCCAACCGGGGAGGCCTGAATAAGAAGATCGAGAAAATGGTCCTGCTCGCGCACCCGCAGACGTTCATCCTTGAGGAGGACTATCATCTCGTTGAAAAGGCTGGCGATGCGGTCGCTCACCGGCTCGCCGGTGGCACGCAGACGGTTGTTGAAGTCCTGCGACGCCATTATTTCGAATCCGTTGCATACCGTGCGCGAGGGCATCATCACGCCGCGGTAAAGCAGCACAAGAGCCACCACCGACAGGACCAGCATCGACACCAGCAGCCATGAGAATCTCCCATACGCCACGATTCCGACCATCTCACACGAAATCACGGAGATCGTAACCGCCCAGAACAGCACTTTCGGCCTCATCATATCCCTTTTCTTCCTTCTTCCGGGACATTGAAGTCCTTCCCGGAGATATTGTATTTTTCCATGCGGCGATAGAGCGTCTGACGCGTTATGCCTAATGACAGTGCCGCTTTCGACATATTGCCGCCACTGGCCCTGATAGCCTGCCACACAGCGTGTGATTCTATATCTTCAAGCGAAGAGAGCGGCACCTGCGGTGCCTCATCATGCATGTTTTCGCACTGACGGTCGATATCCTCAACTCCAATTACTGCCGTCTGCGCCGTAATCATGACACGCTCCACCACATTGCGCAGTTCACGGATATTACCCGGATAAGGGAGCCGCACAAGACGCCGCATGGCGTCGGCCGAGAATTCGGGAACCGTCACGCCGCTCTCCCTGCAATAGTTTGTGGCGAAATAACGCACCAGCGCCGGAATGTCATCGCGGCGCTCGCGCAGCGGCGGAAGCCGGAGCGTGACAAGATTTATACGGTAATAGAGATCCTCGCGGAATGTGCGCTCACGGACCATGCCTGGAATGTCGGCGTTGGTGGCGCACACCACCCTGATGTCGACCTTTCTGCTGCGGGACTCTCCCACCGGCTCGAAAGTATGCTGCTGCAACACGCGCAGTAGCTTCACCTGACTCGCCTGGTCAAGATCCCCTATTTCATCAAGAAACACGGTTCCTCTGTCGGCAAGCTCGAACCGTCCCTTTCTGGCGGCCACGGCGCCTGTGAAAGCCCCCTTGACATGTCCGAACATCTCGCTCTCGAAGAGCGACCTCGGTATCCCGCCGAGATTCACCATCACGAAAGGATTGTGGCAACGGCGCGAATTGGCATGTATAGCCCGTGCTATCAGCTCCTTGCCGGTGCCGTTCTCACCGAGAATCAGCACCGGGGCGTCGGTTGGAGCCCCCCTCTCGACTGTTGATAGAATCTCGAGCAGACGCGGATTCTCGCCAACAATTCCACAACGGTCAAAACCGGGGGGCCGGCCGGAACCGGAATCCGTCACCCCGGCAGCCGGGCGAAGACTCAGAGCCGTCGCCACGCGTTGGAGAAGCACCCTGTTGTTCCACGGCTTAGTGATGAAATCATAGGCGCCGGCGCGCATTCCTTCCACAGCCAGTTCAATACTTCCCCAGCCCGTTATGAGTATGACAGGGAGGTCCGGAAGATGCAGACGCAGACGGCGGAGAAGACTCAGGCCCTCCACGCCACTCGTGGTTCGGGAATAATTCATGTCTATTATGGCAAGATCCACGCCTCCATGGTGCACCGCCTCCATTACCCCTGCCGGGTCGGAGGCACAGGCCACTTCGTAGCCTGCCCGCTCCAGAAGGAGTTTCAGCGACATAAGTATGTTTCGGTCATCGTCCGCTATAAGAATCATTCGGATGTGGTCAAATTAGTCTTTATAAAACGTTTCTTATTACTGATTTATTTTTGCGTTCCCTGGTTCATTGGCGCACCACGCTCTCGAAATCCGCGTCGATGCCGGAATCTTTCACGAAGTCCCAAAGCGTGACGCTGCGGAGCTGGTAGGTGTAGTACCAGTAGAGATAAAGCCGGTCTATGTACTGGCGGAGAGCCTCATCCTTGCTCACGCGAGAGTCGTTGAGATCCAGCGTGGAGATCTTTCCAATGAGATAGGTCTGCACATTGGAGTCGTATCTGGCGAGAGCGATATCACGCGCCCGAGAGCCTATCTCCACCTGACGGCGCTGATTGCGGCAGCGCTCCACCAGCACATACAGGTCCTGCCCGAACTCCATGGCCTCCCGGCGGAGACTGGCCTCTGTAAGACGGCGGTTGCTCTCGGCCACCTTCACGCGTCCGCGCCGCTTTCCCCAGTCGAGAATCGGTACGCTCACGCCCACCTCCACCACAGAATTGTCACGTAGACCCGATGTACGGTAGGCACCGGCAAAGTCGGCGGCATTTCCGGTGAAACCCACCTGAGCGAATAGCGAGATCTCGCGCATCGCCCCTTTCGCGGAGGCCACCGCATAGTCAGCCTCCAGCTGACGACGGCGCATGCTGCTCGCAAACTTGTTGCGCGACATAGCCTTGTCGTATGCTTCGGCGTATGACACCTCCACATTCGGCACCGAATCGGGCAGCACGGGAACAATCTCATCATGTTCCCCATAGTCCAGAAAAGCGCGGAGTTCGAACATGCCGGACCTAAGCGCGCTCTCCGAATCAGTGAGCGCGGAACGTGCGTCGAGAAGGTTCAGCTCCATCTGAAGCAGATCGTTACGCGATATATGCCCCATCTCCCGCTTCTCTACTGCCACGCGGTAGAGTTTCTCGGCATTGGAGAGGTTGGAGAGGGCTATCGAATAGTTTTCGCGCGCCATCAGCAACGAGAAGAATAGACTCACCGACTTCATGGCCACCTCCTCGGTGGCCGACAAGTATGCGGCTTTCGCCTCCTCGTAGCGCACCGGCTCTATGCGGCGGTTCCAGCGGATATGGTTGGTTCCGAACACCGGCTGGCTCAGAGTGAGCGCCACCGGAATGGACATGAAGCGGTTGTAGGCTCCGGAACCGAACTGCCGCATGAAGTCGAGCGAGGTCGAAAGTGACACTTTTCCGCCTGTCAGCCAGATGTTCTGCGAGAGCGACAGCTCACCGGACACATCTATATAATTGTTGCGGACAAAAGAATAGTCACCGGCATCGTTCATGTATGGAGAATACTGACGTCGGTAGGAAGGCACCGTGGCGGTGAACGAAATCTCGGGCAGGAGGTCGGCGCGGTATGAGCGGTATTCCCAATAAGCGCCCTGCAACTCTGCGAGAGCGGCCGCTGCGTCCACGCTGTGACTCCTGGCCCGGGCCACGGCCTCCGGGAGAGTGAGACGAATCTCCTCTCCGCGGAGGACCGCCGCCATAACCAATATAACTAAAACCGGTATGAGAAACCTGTTCATAATATAAGAGAGTGGAAAATCATTCTTCCTTCAGGGCTTCCGCAGGATGAATCCTCATCGCTCTTGAGGCGGGGAACCATGCGCCGAGCAGTATGGACAGCGTCATCACCAGGAATGTCAGCGCGCCGGATATCCAGAACACCTCCTGTATGGAGAGCCGCGACCCGTTCATGAGCGACATATTCCTGTAGAGCAACAAGACATCGAGGAGTATGGCCGGAATGGTTGCAATGACGAGGAGCAGCATGCTCTCGGAGAGAATCCGGCGGAAAATGTCGCCACGTGTCGCTCCGGTGACACGACGGAGCGCTATCTCCCCCTCACGTTGGCGGATCCGGAACCAGAATGTGCCAAGTATGCCGAGGAATATTATCATCAGCAGGAAAAACATGCAGGCAACGAACAGATTGAGCCTGGTGTCATTTTTGGCCGACACATCCTTCCTCTTCGCTTCGAGACTGACCGGAGTCTTGAGAAACACGTTCCCCGATGCAAGGGCAGGCTGACTCTGCAACGATTCCAGAAATCTCTTCCCGGTACCCGGCCTCACCTTTATCACGAGATTGCTGTAAATAGCGAGATTGCCTCCGGAGCCTTCATTGACAGGCAATATCATCATGCCGTTCCGATGCGGTTCATATTGGAACCTGCGCATGAAGGAGGATATTGCTCCGATTCGCCGGACTGTCACACCATCTTCTGTTTCCGACACATAGTTCTGACCGACGAGTCGTCGGACATCGTAGGGCTTCTCCTCCTCTCCGAACACATAATCGGAAATAACCACTTCCCCGCGCTCAAGGGCCGCCTTGACATCAGCCGCTGAAAAACCGCTGCTGCCTTCGAGACCGAGAATTTCAGCCGCCTCGGGCGACATCTGCCGCATATTGAAAAAATACCTCAGAGAGTCACCGTTGACAACGAATTCCTGATAATTACCCATGTAATTGAGGGTGAACGGAATTCCATTCTGTACAAGACCGGCTTTCTCCACATATTGATTTCTGCGGAGGGCAGCCGTAACGCGGCGTATGTCGCGCGAGATAAATTCCGCCTTCCTCTCACCGTAGTCCACATAGCCGGGCGACTCCTCGTTTAACTCCGAATATGACGCCACATATATGTCATCCACCGGACCAATGCCCATCGGGCGGGTCTTGAGTTCGATGTTGCAGACAACGTTCATCATAACCACTACCATGGCTACCGACACCACCACCAGCTCAAGAATCAGCCAGATATTGTCGCGCCATTCATTGCACATCTGTTTGATAAGTTTTCTTTTCATAATCAGTCGTGTTTACCGGAAATAGCTTCCGCAGGATTCTCCCGCGAGGCTTTCCATGCGGGCAGGATAGTGCTGAGTATATTGAGGACAAGGCAGAAAAATGCCGCCATACCGAGAGTTTCCCAGTTAAAAATCAACGAGAACGAGGGGCCGCCCTTTATAAGCTGCCATGTTCCGGCATTTTCAATTGGAAAGAATGTCGTGATATAGAGTTTGCAGAACAAGAGGCTGAAGAGCACTCCTGCAACGGTACCGGCTACTGTCATCACGAGATTCTCGACGAGGAACTGCCCGAGAATGTCGCGACGTGTGGCTCCGAGGGCGCGGCGCACCCCGATCTCTGAGACGCGACGACGCAGACGGCTCCTGGTCATACTGCTGATGTTCATGGCGGGTAGAAGCAGCAGCACGGCATAAATATACCATGTGCCCATCCTGGCGCTGTCCGGGTCCGGATCATTGTTGTTGCCGTTATTGCCTATGTATTCGGCCAGCGTGAAGGGTTCCTGATGATAGATGAGGCTGCTACCCTCCTCGCCAAGCTTCTTGTTTAACCGCTCATAACGGGCCTTTACCTCTCTCTTCACCAGCGGAATGGCTTCTTTCGACTCCAGTTCCATCAGAGGAGTCGTATTTCCGACAAATTCGCTGTACTCGTTAGGAGTATCCTTCCGGTAAGGGACCCAGACGTCGGAATGGGCGAATGTGAAGAAGGGACTCACATCCTCGACCACTCCGGTCACCCTGTATGGAAGCTGGTTTATATAAATGGTGCGTCCCCGGACCTCGTCATCATTGAAAAGTTCGCGGGCGCGGCTCATCGCAATCACCGCCACGCGGCTTCCGCTCTCCACATCGCCGGCGGTGAAGGGATGTCCGGACTGGAATCTGATGCCGAACATCTTCCAGTACACGTCATCCACTCCTCTGACACTCATCTCGGTCACTATCCGGCCGTCTGAGCCTACATCCTTCGTCTCCGGAGCGTTGGTGAAGGACAGATGTTTTATACCCTTGACTTTAGAGTATAATTTTTTAACGCCCGTGTCAGAAAGCAGACTGGATATAGACCCGTTTTCAAAATGAAGATCCACACCGAAGCCCACCATCATGCGGTCACGATTGTCTTCGGGCGGGGTCGGTACGAAACTGACACGGTCCACCGTGAAAAGCACCATCACCATGAAGATGGCGAGGGCGGTCCCGCCCACCGAGATCCACATTACCAGCGGCTGATGGCGCATCTCATACCATATCTGACTGAAATATCTTCTCATATTCTGTTTGTTCGTCTTATAGGTTTCATTCAAATTATCTGGCGCCCATCGAGGAAATGAACCACACGGTCGGTTTTCGATGCCTGTTCCTCGTTATGAGTCACCATCACGATGGTGCGTCCGTCGGCACGGTTCAGCTCATGCAGGAGAGCCATCACCTCGGCACCCATGCGTGAGTCGAGATTTCCCGTCGGCTCGTCGGCGAGGATTATTCGAGGGTCACCCACGATGGCGCGTGCGATCGCCACCCTCTGACACTGGCCGCCCGAAATCTGCGACGGAAAATGCTTCATGCGGTGACTCATGCCAAGCCGTTCCAAAACCTCCCTGACGCGGCGGTCACACTCTGCGGCCGAGACCCCGGCACGGTATATCAGCGGCAATGCCACATTGTCGGCCACATTGAGCGACGGTATCAGATGAAAGCTCTGAAACACAAATCCGATGTTGCGGTTACGGAATTCCGACATCCCGGAATCCTTCATCCCGGCAGTGGAGCTGCCGAGCAGGTCCACTGTCCCTTTGGTGGGATTGTCAAGAAGTCCGATCAGATTGAGCAGCGTGGACTTGCCACATCCCGACGGACCCATAACGCTTACAAATTCCCCCTCCTCCACCGTAAGGTTCACGTTCTCAAGCGCCACCGTCTCGATCTCTTTTGTACGGTAGATTTTCTCCACCCCTTCAAGTTTTATCACATCCATAGCTATATGCTTATGATTTAAACAGTTGGTTTTAATTCACTATTTGTTTTTGATTTTTATATGTCGGTTGTTTTTAAAATCTTTCGGATCGTCGGCAAGTATTCTCTCGCCCTCTTCAAGTCCGGCTACCACCTCGACGGCATCGAAGCTGCTGTCGCCAAGTTTTACCGTCCGGAGTTCATATTCGTTCTCTTCCGTCCCGACATACATCAGATATTGTCCTTTTCCCTTATAATAGTTTCCGTTGGGAATATATAGCACATCGGGTATGGAGTCGTGGACCACTCCCAGCTCGCAGCGGCGTCCGGAGCGCAGATGTGAATCGGCATCGTTGTCGAGCGTTACGGTGAAGCGCACCACCCCTCCCGACGCGAGGGGAACAATGTTGGCCACCCTTCCACGGATAAGCGCACGGCCTATCCTGACATTTACCGCCGCACCTATCCCTAATTTGTCGGCATCTGCCTCAGGCATCTCTCCTTCGATGCGGAATCTGGACAAATCGGAAATCACGGCTATCTTCTCTCCCTGGCTGACAGTGGATCCTATCTTGGTATTTAGGTATGTCACAGTGCCCCGGCGCGGGGCGGTGACGCGGGCATTGTCAAGGGTACGCCGCATCTGGGCGAGGTTCTTGTCGAGAATGGAGCGCTCAAGATTACGTCCTTCGGCACTGGCCCGGTGCGTCTTGCACAGATTGTCAAGCTGACTGCGCAACTGGTCGAGTTCGAGGCGCGATATGCGCCATGCCAGCTCTGCCTGGCGGATTCTGTCACCGGTGCCGCTCCCGATGCTGTCGAGTTTCCGTTCGTTCTCCATCTCGACCCGGAGCCGCTCCGTCTGGATCTTCTTGCTCTTTATCTTCATCTCGAGACTCCCGCGCTCGGTGCTCTCCCCGAGCTGTCCCCGCTCCTCCTCGGAAATCTTGATCGATCGTTCGTCCGAAAGTTTCTCGTATGCCACGCGCTCGCTGTATGTGTCGAGCACAAGAAGCGCTGTCCCCGCTTCCACCACGTCCCCTTCGCGGACGCACGCCTCCATTATCACCGAGGTCACCGGAGAAACCATGATTTCCTCGTAGACCGGCACGATAAGCCCGGACGCCACCGCGGCAGTCTCTATGCTGCCGCGCTTCACGATCCCGGGAGTGACATCTGATTCATTGTAAGTCTTGCCGCCGGTGAATATAAGCGCCGCGGCCACGCCTGCCAGAACCAATACCGGCGCTGCGACCGACAGCGCCATCCGCAGTCGCCGCTTCCTTTTTGCCTCTTTAGATATTTCTCTGTCCATGCCAATGGCTTTTCAATATTTGTTCCAATTTGGCATTTATCTGACTATGCGCATATTAGCATCAGGCCACCTTGTCCGATTCCGTACAGTTGGTACTTATTCGGACACCTCTCCGTACAATCGGCCCGTACAGAAAGTCCGTAAATCCTCTCAACCGTTGCATCCCGCATCCGCTGCCAATATTTTAATTCATAGCTAAACAGCTTATTGCAACTTTGCCAGAAAAGACAGACCTTCTTTACTTGTTGATATTACCAAACATTCTTGACCAACACCGAACCATTCCTCTAAAGAAAAAATCATTTCTTTATATTGCAGCCTGGGAATCTCAGGATTTTTATCTAAATTTACAAAGTGATAGATGACGCTCTCACAGAAGATATTCAACTCGGCTACGGAAGTAATGTCGCAGAGCGTCACTTGATCGCGACATGAACCCGCAGCCGATGTTTTTATATGATTATGAATGACGAAATTGTAATATACAAATCCGAGGATGGCATAATAAAGGTAGATGTACTTTTTGCCGATGAAACCGTTTGGTTGACACAAAGACAAATGAGCGAATTGTTTCAACGGGATATAAGTGTTATCTCCCGTCATATCAGCAATGTATTCCAAGAAGGAGAACTTGACGAAGAAAGGAATTTGCATTTTTTGCAAATTGCAAATTCCGACAAGCCCGTCAGATATTACAGCCTTGATGTTATTATATCCGTAGGTTATAGAATTAAATCCCAACAAGGCACACAATTCCGGATTTGGGCTACCCAAAGGCTTAGAGATTATATAGTCAAGGGTTTTGCCCTTAATGACGAGCGTTTCAAGAGCGGCAGTTCCATGAACTACTTTAAGGAACTTCTTGACCGTATCCGTGAAATAAGAGTAGAAGAAAAAGTTTTCTATCAACAAATCAAGGATATATACAAGACGAGCTACGATTATGACCCTAAATCCGAGTTGACCGACAAATTCTTCAAAGAAGTACAAAACAAACTTCTTTGGGCAGTAAGTGGTCAGACAGCGGCTCAACTTATATATTATCGGGCAAATCACTGTCTCCCCAATATGGGGTTGAAATCCACCTCCAAACCCGGCAAAGTAAGAAAATGCGACATTACCACCGGAAAAAACTATCTTAACGAGACTGAGTTGCAGAATTTGAAACTCATAGTCGAGCAATACCTCGCCTTTGCCGAGACGCAAGCCCTCAATCACCGCAAGATGTATATGAGGGATTGGATTGACAAACTCCGTCTTATTCTTCAAATGAATGGTCATAATATTCTTGAAACAGCAGGAAAAATTCGTCATGAACTTGCTGTGGCAAAAGCCGAGAAAGAATACGCCCTTTACATCGAGGAACAGAAACAGCTTGCTCAACTTGAAAGTATAAAGGAACTTGATCGGGACTTAAAAAGGCTTCAATTCAAGAAATGATGTAGTCAAGACTTAATATTACAGTACACTGACATTCAACATTTAAATTTACACAAACCTCTTTGTCTTATTTTTAAGTCTCGTGCAAAATCACTAAATTTGCATTGGTTTATTCTTTATATGTTATTATGGCTGATTTGAATCGTTTAAAAGTGGTTCTTTCAGAGGAAAAGAGAACCAGTGTTTGGTTAGCAGAACAATTGGGTGTCAATCGCACCACTGTTTCTAAATGGTGTACTAATACCAACCAGCCTGACTTGAACACCTTGGCAAAGATTGCGGAGTTGCTTCGTGTAGATATATCGTATCTCCTTAATAAAAGAATGCTATGAAAAAGTTCGATTCAAATGAATCTGACGCGGAATCAAATGGCTATGAAAATGGCTATAAAAACGGCCAACCATAACAAATCCCACCTAATCCAATCCAATCAAAACCAATCGACGCTTTACTCGCAACCATTTGAGTATCAGAATTCATAAATTTGCAAACATCTAATAATCAAAGGAAAGCCCGCATCGACTGCGGGCTTTCCACGATTCCACTATAAACTATATCTAACTAAACTTACCATGTTCAAACTTTCTCACGAAACCTTGGACATTCTATCCATATTGCTTTGTATCTTTAAAACAATGCCAATGATGCCCGGTTGACTTTTTTCACCTATTTTACACCCATTTAATATCTTTTTACCATGAACGATGATTTGCAGCATGTCCTTAACATTTCAATGCCTTCAGGAAACCCGACATCCTGCGCTCCGCAGTTAGTCGGGGATTATGTCCATCGCCGTTTTTCTCGCCGCAAGCCTTCTGCGGATATTGCGGACGAGTGCGAGCCCGAGAAGCGGTAACGCCACTCCAGCGACTGTGTAGAGAATCCAGAATAAGTCTTCGTGGTTACGGTAGTGTATCACCATGTGACATCCTATCTGGGCCGGATCAAGTCCGTACCACCATATTTTCAGGGCACTCACCGGCTTGAACGATATTATGTGGAAGATGAAGATGTACAGCGTGTTGTTCCCGATATGCACAAGCGTGCGCCTGATGATCCCCGCAGAGGAATCTACCAATACAGATATATGGTGGGTAAGGAGAAATCCGGCAATCCCGGTCAGCGGCAGTGTGAGCACATCGCGGAGCTGCCCCCTGTTGTTCATGCCGCAGAAATGGTTTGCGGCCGCCACGCACAGGATGGCAAGACATATCAGAGAGAGCCACCATCTATCTTTTATTGCCGGTTCGAAGCGGCGATAAAGCACGCCGGTTCCGAAGAAAAACATACCCCATATTTCTCTCAGTCCACCGTTTGGGATAACAGGTATTTTAAGCCCGCAGCCGAGACGGAACGCCTGGAATGCAAGGGCGGCAACACAGATTGCGGACACAGTGATTTCAGGACGCCATCCAGCTTTGGAATCAAGCAAACGATATATCACAAGGAATAGGATACTTGCCACAAGAAGTCCGCGGAAGAACCAGAACGCACCCGCCATAAACTCATCGTAACCGCTCATCGAGGTAAATATCAGAATGAGTCTTTGCACGAAATCCGAGGGCGAATATGGATGTGTCACCCCACCCTGCCAGTTGCCGTACTGCTCGTTTAGTATCCCGAAATGAAAGAAGACATTATGCAGCACAAGGAAAAAAAGACTCCATTTCACGAAAGGCACATAAAGTCCTTTGAACCTTTTCGCGCAAAACGCCCAAGGGTCGGCAAGATATTTCCGCGAAAAGAAATAACCTGCCGTTATGAAGAAGAGCGGCATGTGGAACACATAGATGAAGTTGGAAAGAATGGTCGGAAGTTCGGCATGGCCTGCCACCATCAGTATGATTGCGATTCCCTTACAGATGGAAATCACGGTGTTTCGAGGAGCTGCCGTCACCGCATTTAAAGTCATCATGAGAAGATTTATTGTTAATGGATATGGTGAGATGCTTGTTTTGTCATCGCAAGCGATACGTCACAGTTGTAAAAACAAAGCGCGGAGAGATGGTCTTATCTCCCCGCGCCAGGTTTATTCAGACCGCCACATATCAAAGCAGTGGTCAAACAATATGGTGCGTCAGTTCGCTTCCACAGTCTCTACATCGAGAATCTCCTCGGGACTGTCGGTGAGCTGCAGACTGGCGAGCTCGTCTTTGTTGGCCACGATCAGCTTCTGGTACTCACGTAGGCCGGTTCCGGCGGGGATGAGGTGTCCGCAGATCACGTTCTCTTTCATACCCTCGAGCGTGTCGCTCTTGCCGTTGATGGCAGCTTCGTTGAGCACCTTGGTTGTCTCCTGGAAGGATGCCGCGGAGATGAAGCTTGACGTCTGGAGCGCGGCGCGAGTGATTCCCTGCAGAATCTGTTCCGAGGTGGCGGGCACAGCGTCGCGTACCGTCATTATCTTCTTGTCGTTGCGCTTGAGCACAGAATTCTCATCGCGAAGCTTGCGCTGCGTTATGATCTGACCCTTGAGGTAAGTGGTGCTGTCACCGGCGTCGATGATATACTTCTTACCCCAGATATAGTCGTTCTCCTCCATGAACTCGCGCTTGTCGACCACCTGCTGCTCGAGGAAGCGTGTGTCGCCGGGATCGAGGATGTTGACCTTGCGCATCATCTGGCGGACAATCACCTCGAAGTGCTTGTCGTTGATCTTCACACCCTGCATGCGGTAGACGTCCTGCACCTCGTTGACGATATATTCCTGCACGGCAGTGGGACCCTTGATGTTGAGGATATCGGAGGGAGTGATGGCACCGTCGGAAAGAGGCGTTCCAGCACGCACATAGTCGTTTTCCTGAACAAGGATCTGCTTGGAAAGAGGTACAAGGTACTTCTTCTCTTCGCCGAGTTTGCTCGTGACTGAAATCTCGCGGTTACCTCGCTTGATCTTGCCGAACGACACCTCTCCGTCAATTTCCGACACGACGGCGGGGTTCGACGGATTACGCGCCTCGAAGAGCTCGGTGACACGGGGAAGACCGCCGGTGATGTCACCCGCGGAACCTGCGGAACGGGGAATCTTCACGAACACCTGTCCGGGCGTAAGCGTATCGCCCTCGTCAATGAGGAGATGCGCGCCTACGGGGAGGGAATAGGAGCGGATAAGCTCGCCATCTTCATTATATAGCTGCGCGGAAGGCACTTTTGTGCGGTCCTTGGACTCTATCATGATTTTCTCGTGGAGATTGGTGGAGTCATCGCCCTCCACACGGAAGGTGACGCCTTCCTCCACATTCTCGAAACGCACCTTACCGCCCTCTTCCGCGATAATCACGGCGTTGAAGGGGTCCCATTCGCAGATCATCGTATCCTTGGACACAATCGAGCCGGGCTTGCAGTAGAGACGCGAGCCGTAGGGAATATTCGCCGTCATGAGTACGATTCCGGAGTTGGGCTCCACAATTCTCATCTCGGCCATACGACCCACAACGATGTCGACATTGTCGGAATCCTTGACAGTACGGAGTTCGTCGATTTCGAGGCGGCCTTCGTGGCGGGTGGTCACGTCCTTGACAGCGGCCACGTTACCTGCGACACCACCGACGTGGAACGTACGGAGTGTAAGCTGTGTACCGGGCTCGCCGATGGACTGGGCGGCAATCACGCCCACAGCCTCTCCCTTCTGCACCATACGGTGATTCGAGAGATTTCGGCCGTAGCATTTCGCGCAGACACCCTTTTTCGATTCGCAGGTGAGAACTGACCTGATCTCGACAGACTCGATCGGAGACTGCTCGATACGGTCGGCGATGGCCTCGGTGATTTCCTCGCCGGCATGGACGATGATCTCATCGGGATTGTAGGGATCCACCACGTCGTGGACCGACACACGGCCGAGTATGCGCTCCTTGAGGGAAGCGACAATTTCCTCGTTGTTCTTGATCTCGGTGCAGACGAGTCCGCGGAGAGTTCCGCAGTCCTCCTCCGTAATGATGACATCGTGGGCCACATCGACAAGACGACGCGTTAGATAACCTGCATCGGCAGTCTTAAGGGCGGTATCGGCGAGACCCTTGCGGGCACCGTGGGTGGAGATGAAGTACTCAAGCACCGACAGACCCTCCTTGAAGTTTGCAAGAATCGGGTTCTCGATAATCTGGCCGCCTTCGGCACCGGCTTTCTGGGGCTTGGCCATAAGACCACGCATACCGGAGAGCTGACGGATCTGGTCTCTGGAACCTCGGGCTCCTGAGTCGAGCATCATGTAGACAGAGTTGAATCCCTGCTGGTCCTCCTCCATCTGCTTCATGAGCGTTCCGGCAAGACGGTCGTTGACCCGGGTCCATATTTCGATAACCTGGTTATAACGGTCGTTGGCCGTGATGAAACCCATCGCGTAGTTATTGAGCACCTCCTCTACCTGAGCATGACCCTGAGCTACATATTCCTCTTTCTCCTTGGGAATGATCACATCACCGAGGTTGAAGCTCAGACCTCCCTGGAAGGCCATCTTGTAGCCGAGGTTCTTGATGTCGTCGAGGAACTGCGCCGAACGTGTCACACCGCACGCCTTGATCACCTTGCCGATGATAGTACGGAGCGACTTCTTGGAGATAATCTCGTTGACATATCCGATCTCACCGGGAACGTACTGATTGAAAAGTACGCGTCCAACGGAAGTGTTCTCGCAAAGATGGCGCACTCGGTTGCCTTCGCCGTCTACATCGTCCACCATAATCGTGACAGGAGCGTGGAGAGTGACGCGACCCTCGTTGTAGGCGATCTCCGCCTCTTCGGGACCGTAGAACACAGTTCCCTCTCCCATATCGCCCTTGCGGAGCTTGGTGATATAATAAAGTCCGAGCACCATGTCCTGGGAAGGCACGGTGATAGGAGCGCCGTTGGCGGGGTTCAGGATGTTGTGGGCACCGAGCATAAGCATCTGGGCCTCGAGCACAGCCTCGTTGCTGAGAGGAAGATGGACCGCCATCTGGTCACCGTCGAAGTCAGCGTTGAAGGCCGTACATGCCAGCGGGTGAAGCTGGATGGCCTTTCCTTCGATCATCTTCGGCTGGAACGCCTGGATACCGAGACGGTGAAGCGTCGGGGCACGGTTGAGAAGCACGGGATGTCCTTTCATGACATGTTCGAGAATATCCCATACCACAGGCTCCTTGCGGTCCACTATCTTCTTGGCGCTCTTGACAGTCTTGACTATTCCGCGCTCGATGAGCTTGCGGATGATGAACGGCTTGTAAAGTTCGGCGGCCATAAGCTTGGGAATACCGCATTCGTGCATCTTGAGCTCGGGTCCGACCACGATCACGGAACGCGCCGAATAGTCGACACGCTTTCCGAGAAGGTTCTGACGGAAACGTCCCTGTTTACCCTTGAGCGAATCGGAAAGCGACTTGAGGGGACGGTTCACGTCGCTCTTCACTGCCGATGACTTGCGGCTGTTGTCGAGTAATGAGTCGACGGCTTCCTGCAGGAGTCGTTTCTCGTTGCGGAGAATAACTTCGGGAGCCTTGATCTCGATGAGACGTTTCAGACGGTTGTTGCGGATGATTACGCGCCGATAGAGGTCATTGAGGTCGGAAGTTGCGAAACGTCCGCCGTCAAGGGGCACAAGCGGGCGCAGTTCCGGCGGAATCACCGGGACGGCCTTGAGCACCATCCATTCGGGACGGTTGCGGTCGGCCGAAGCGATGAAAGAGTTCACCACCTGAAGGCGCTTGAGCGCCTCGGTCTTGCGCTGCTGCGAGCCGTCGGTGTTGGCACGCTCGCGGAGCTCGGCGGCAAGCTTGTTGAGGTCCAGCTCGGAGAGAAGGTCATAGACGGCATCGGCTCCCATCTTGGCCACAAACTTGTTGGGGTCGGAGTCCTCGAGATACTGGTTTTCCTCGGGGATTGAGTCCATGATCTGCATGTACTGGTCCTCGGAAAGCAGGTCGAGCTTCTCAAGGGGACGCGCTTTACCGGGATCGATCTCGAATTCGACATTTCCGGGATTGATCACGACATAACGCTCATAATAGATGATGTCGTCGAGCTTCTTGGAAGGAAGGCCGAGCAGATATCCGATCTTGTTGGGGAGAGAGCGGAAATACCATATATGAGCCACCGGCACCACCAGCTCGATATGTCCCATGCGTTCGCGGCGCACCTTCTTCTCGGTGACCTCGACACCGCACCGGTCGCACACGATACCTTTGTAGCGTATGCGCTTGTACTTTCCGCAATGGCATTCGAAGTCCTTGACAGGACCGAATATCTTCTCGCAGAAAAGTCCGTCGCGCTCCGGCTTGTAGGTGCGGTAGTTGATGGTCTCGGGCTTGAGCACCTCTCCGCTTGACTTCTCCTTTATCTCCTCGGGAGAAGCCAGGCCGATGGTGATCTTCGAAAAGTTGCTTTTTATCTTATTGTCTTTCCTGAAAGCCATGTTATTTCTTGTTGAATCCTTCTTTGCCGCCGGAACGTCAGCCCCGGCGGCAAATACGGATATTGATTGTTCTTGAATGTAAATTACCTTCGCGTTCCGCGTCTTATTCGAGCGTGATGCTCAGGCCGAGACCCCGAAGCTCATGCAGAAGCACGTTGAGCGATTCGGGTATGCCGGGATTCGGCATGGAGTCGCCCTTGACAATAGCCTCGTATGCCTTGGAGCGTCCAACCACGTCGTCGGATTTGATGGTGAGGATTTCCTGAAGGATGTGGGCGGCGCCGAATGCCTCGAGCGCCCATACCTCCATCTCTCCGAAACGCTGGCCACCGAACTGCGCCTTACCTCCAAGCGGCTGCTGGGTGATGAGCGAGTAGGGACCGATGGAACGCGCATGCATCTTGTCCTCCACCATGTGGCCGAGTTTCAGCATGTAGATCACGCCGACAGTGGCCGGCTGATCAAAGCGGTCGCCGGTACCTCCGTCGTAAAGATAAGTCTTGCCATAACGCGGAATTCCGGCCTTGTCGGTCCATTCGTTGAGGTCGTCGAGCGACGCGCCGTCAAAGATCGGGGTGGCGAATTTCTCGCCGAGCTCACGTCCGGCCCATCCGAGTACAGTCTCGAAAATCTGTCCGAGGTTCATTCGCGAAGGCACGCCGAGCGGGTTGAGCACGATGTCTACGGGAGTTCCGTCCTCAAGGAACGGCATGTCTTCCTGACGCACCACACGCGACACGATACCCTTGTTACCGTGACGTCCCGCCATCTTGTCGCCCACGCCTATCTTACGCTTCTTGGCTATGTAGACCTTGGCCATCTGCATGATTCCGGAAGGAAGCTCATCGCCGATGGTTATGTCGAACTTCTTGCGGCGCAGCTCGCTGTCGATCTGCTTGGACTTGCGCATATAGTTGGTGATCAGCTCACCGACCATGCGGTTCACGCGCTCGTCGCGGGTCCATCCGGAAATGTTCACAGTCTCATAATCTATGGCACCGAAGTCCACATTTTCGAAACCGCTTCCCTCTGGCACGATATAATCGCCGATGAAATCCTTGACGCCCGCCGACTCCTGGCCTTCGAGCAGCGTCCGCATCTTCCCGACCATAATCTCGCAGAGTTCGTTCTGCTTCTCTTCGTATTCTTCATCAAGCACGGGAAGCTGCGCGTTCGCCGAGTTACGTCCGCTTTTCTTCTTTACCGCACGAGAGAACAGATTTGTTCCTATCACGACACCCTTGAGCGAGGGAGAAGCCTTGAGGGATGCATCCTTCACGTCGCCGGCCTTGTCGCCGAAGATGGCTCTCAGAAGTTTTTCCTCCGGAGTGGGGTCGCTCTCCCCTTTCGGGGTGATCTTACCGATCATTATGTCGCCCGGCACAACGTAGGCACCTACACGGATGATTCCACGCTCGTCAAGATCCCTTGTGGCATCCTCGCTGACGTTCGGGATGTCGGATGTCAGTTCCTCCATTCCGCGCTTTGTCTCGCGCACGTCGAGCGAGTATTCGTCCACATGCACCGAAGTGAGGATATCCTCACGGACCATACGCTCGTTGAGCACGATGGCGTCCTCATAGTTGTAACCTTTCCAGGGCATGAATGCAACCTTGAGATTGCGACCGAGCGCGAGTTCACCTTTCTCGGTGGAATATCCCTCGGTAAGTATGTCGCCCTTGCTTACCCTCTGTCCCTTGGAGCAGACGGGACGGAGGTCGATGGTGGTTCCCTGGTTGGTGCGGCGGAACTTCGGTAGCCTGTATTCCTTTACCGCAGACTCGAACTGTACGAATTCCTCGTCCGGGGTACGGTCGTAGCGGATACGGATCACCGTGGCGTCCACGTACTCGATCACGCCCTCTCCTTCGGCCATCACCTGAGTGCGGGAGTCCCGTATAAGCTGACCCTCGATACCGGTTCCGACGATCGGAGCCTCACTGCGGAGCAGGGGGACTGCCTGGCGCATCATGTTCGATCCCATCAGAGCGCGGTTGGCATCGTCATGCTCGAGGAAGGGGATGAGAGACGCGGCGATAGAGGCAATCTGTATGGGAGCCACGTCCATAAGCTGAAGTTCCTCGGGAGCGACAATCGGAAAGTCGGCTCCGAGACGGGCCTTGACGCGGTTGCGCACGAAAGAACCGTCATCGTTGACCGGAGCGTTGCCCTGGGCGATGGTGTTGCCCTCCTCTATCTCGGCAGTCATGTAGACCACATCGTCGTTGCTGAGGTTCACCCTGCCGCCTTCCACCTTGCGGTAAGGAGTCTCGATGAATCCGAGATTATTGATGTTGGCATAGACGCACAACGATGATATCAGACCGATGTTCGGTCCCTCCGGGGTCTCGATCGGGCAGAGACGTCCGTAGTGGGTGTAGTGCACGTCGCGCACCTCGAAACCCGCACGCTCACGCGACAGACCGCCGGGACCCAGGGCCGAAAGACGGCGCTTGTGGGTGATTTCGGCCAGAGGATTGGTCTGGTCCATAAACTGCGACAGTGCGTTGGTGCCGAAGAAAGTGTTGATCACCGCCGAGATCGTCTTGGCGTTGATAAGGTCGATAGGCTTGAACACTTCGTTGTCGCGCACGTTCATCTTCTCACGGATGGAGCGCGAGATACGCGCGAGTCCGACGCCGAACTGATTGTAGAGCTGCTCGCCGACAGTACGCACCCTGCGGTTGCTGAGGTGGTCGATATCATCCACATCGCTCTTGGCGTTGATAAGACCAATGAGATACTTGATAATCTCTATTATGTCCTCGCGGGTGAGAACCTTCACGTCCATCGGAGTGTCGAGACCGAGTTTCTTGTTTATGCGGTAACGGCCCACTTCTCCGAGGTCGTAGCGCTTCTCGCTGAAGAAAAGGCTCTGGATTACCTCGCGTGCGGATGCGGCATCCGGCGGCTCCGCGTTGCGCAGCTGCCGGTAGATATAGCTGACCGCCTCCTGCTCGCTGTTGGCGACGTCCTTCTGAAGTGTATTGAAAATTATGCTGTAGTCCACGGCGCTGACATTCTCCTTCTCCAGAAGAATAGTCTTGACACCGCTTTCCAGTATCTGTTCCATGTTGTCTTCCGTGACTTCGTTGCCACGGTCCACCACGATTGTGTTGCGCTCATAGGTGGATACCTCGCCGGTATCGGGATCAACGAAATCCTCAAGGCTGCTCACCATCACACGGCCCGCCAATTTGCGGCCGATCACAGCCTGAAGATTGGAGCGGGTAACAGTTATTTCTTCGGCGAGGTCGAAAATCTCGACTATATCCTTGTCCGTCTCGAACCCGATGGCACGGAGAAGAGTAGTGACCGGTAGCTTCTTCTTCCGGTCGATGTATGCGTACATCACATTGTTGATGTCGGTTGCAAACTCGATCCAGCTCCCGCGGAACGGGATGATTCGTGCCGAATAGAGCTTGGTGCCGTTGGCATGTACGCTGTTACCGAAAAACACACCTGGCGAACGGTGGAGCTGCGATACGACAACGCGTTCCGCGCCGTTTATCACGAATGTACCCTGTTCCGTCATGTATGGAATCAGGCCGAGATACACGTCCTGGATGGTGGTGTCGAATTCCTCGTGATCGGGATCGGTGCAATAGAGCTTCAGCTTCGCCTTGAGCGGCACGCTGTAGGTGAGCCCTCTCTCGAGACATTCCGCGATGGTATAGCGGGGCGGGTCGATATAATAGTCGAGAAACTCAAGAACGAAATTGTTACGGGTGTCGGCAATCGGGAAATTCTCCGCGAACACCTTGTAGAGCCCCTGATTCTTGCGTTTTTCCGGTGGAGTGTCAAGCTGCAGGAAATCCCTGAACGACTTAAGCTGCACGTCAAGGAAATCAGGGAAAGGCAGCGGATTTTTAATCGACGCGAAGTTTACACGCGGTTTTTCGGTTAAATTTACTGACATTGGGTGATATATTGGAAAACCATTTCTGTTTCGGACTTGTTGTCTGAGAGCAGACGCGTCCGGATGCCTTTACGGGCAAAAAAATCCGAGCACAAATCGTGCCCTCGGATGTGAAAATTTCCTAAAGACGGTTAATCATGCCTTACGCGCACCGCGCGGACCGCCCCCGTCCGAAGGAGGATATGAACACAAATAGGTTAAGGGCGCTCGAAAGGCGCTCTTAACCCATTTGCGGGATAATGTCTGGTCTTATTTGAGCTCAACCTCGGCACCAGCCTCTTCGAGCTGCTTCTTCAGGCCCTCTGCCTCAGCCTTGGGAAGGCCTTCCTTGATAGTGTTGGGAGCGCCGTCCACGAGTTCCTTAGCCTCCTTAAGGCCAAGACCTGTAAGTTCCTTGACGAGCTTCACAACAGCGAGCTTGCTTGCGCCGGCAGCCTTGAGGATCACGTCGAAGTTGGTCTTCTCCTCTGCTGCGGGTGCGCCGGCTGCGGGGCCTGCGGCCACTGCCACTGCGGCTGCGGCGGGTTCGATGCCGTACTCGTTCTTGAGAATCTCGGCGAGTTCGTTGACTTCTTTTACTGTCAGGTTAACAAGCTGTTCTGCAAATGCTTTCAAATCTGCCATTTTCGTATCTATTTTTTATTTTTTTTAAACTTTGGTTATTCTCTGTTGGAGAGGGTCTCGAGTATGCCGTGAATCTTGCCGGCACCGCTCTGGAGAGCGCTGATCACGTTCTTAGCAGGCGACTGCAGCAGAGCCACAACGTCGGCGATAAGCTCGTTCTTGCTCTTGATATTCGCGAGGGTCTCCAACTGCTCCTCGCCAATGTATACGGATTCCTCCACGAAAGCTCCCTTCAGCATGGGGAGAGTGTCGTTCTTCTCACGGAACTGCTTGATGAGTTTCGCGGGCGCGTTGCCGACGTTGCTGAGAAGCAGCGTGGTCTCGCCGTGGAGAAGGTCGTAAAGACCTGAATAATCAGTCTCACTTGCCTCGAATGCCTTCCTGAGAAGAGTGTTCTTCACACAGAGCATCTTTACGTCGGCACCGAAACATGCACGGCGCAACTTGCTCGTCTTCTCGGCGTTGAGGCCGGACGTCTGGGTCAGGTACACACAGCTGTATTCCTTCAGCTGCTCGCCGATATGGGCGATAATCAATGCTTTATCTTCCTTTTTCATTTCTGTTCGGTGTTTAAGGATTATTCAGCAACCGACTTGGGATCGACCTTGACGCCGGGACCCATAGTGCTTGAAAGATAAATGCTCTTGATGTATGTGCCTTTTGATGTGGCGGGTTTCAGCTTTATCAGCGTGCTGATGAATTCCTTGGCGTTGTCGCGCATGGCGTCGGCAGCAAACGATACCTTGCCGATCGAAGCGTGCACGATACCGGTTTTGTCGACCTTGAAATCAATCTTACCCTGCTTCACCTCCTTGACGGCCTTTGCAACATCCATGGTTACCGTACCGCTCTTGGGGTTAGGCATAAGTCCGCGGGGACCGAGGATGCGGCCCAACGGACCGAGCTTGCCCATCACAGAGGGCTGCGTGATGATCACGTCGACATCTGTCCAGCCTTCCTTGATCTTCTGCAGATATTCATCAAGGCCGACATAGTCAGCACCTGCTTCCTTTGCAGCAGCTTCGGCATCGGGGTTGCAGAGCACAAGCACGCGCACCTGCTTGCCGGTACCGTGAGGAAGCGAAACCACGCCGCGTACCATCTGATCGGCCTTGCGCGGATCTACTCCGAGACGGACATCGATATCAAGCGATGCGTCGAACTTCTCGAAAGAAGCCTCCTTCACCTTTTCAGCAGCCTCATTGAGTGTATAAGCCTTCCCGGGATCAATCTTCGATAAAGCCAACTTTTGATTTTTTGTCAGTTTTCCCATTTTCGTGAAGATTTTTAAATGTTTTCAGGGAACGCTCCTTTCACGGAGACACCCATGCTTCTTGCTGTACCAGCTACCATACGCATGGCAGACTCCAAGGTGAAACAGTTCAAATCCGGCATTTTGTCCTGGGCAATTACCTTTACCTGCTCCCACGTGATCTCTGCCACCTTGTTACGGTTCGGCTGCGCGGAGCCGCTCTTCAATTTGGCGACTTCCTTGAGCTGTACCGCCACCGGAGGAGTCTTGACTATGAAGTCAAAGCTCTTGTCGGTGTAGTAGGTGATTACGACAGGAAGAACTTTTCCGGCCTTATCCTGGGTGCGGGCATTGAATTGCTTGCAAAATTCCATGATATTG
>ERZ777305.979-NODE-979-length-41049-cov-44.740865_pt1 | contig 41049 bp, 28 predicted proteins | sample MGYA00374965_ERZ777305 | MGnify/ENA primary metagenome ERZ777305 (study PRJEB29328, sample SAMD00013331) | mouse gut metagenome | study: EMG produced TPA metagenomics assembly of the Metagenome analysis of fecal microbiota from mouse which was promoted... | reverse complement strand
GGTTTGTTATGCCTAATAACATTATTTCGCACTAATTTTTAGACAATCTCTTAAAAAAAGTTTAAAAAGGTCACAAAAAAACTTTAATACCCGATTTTTTGTATTAATTTCGGATGCATTGTAATTTATTTGAGAATGCCCGGAATATTTCACGAAATAAGTATTAAATTTGCATTCAATAAAAGAGTGTATAATCCCAAAACCGCATACAGATGATTTTAGAAGAACTCGACATCGAGACCCTGAGAGAAAAAGGAATATCCGAAGAAAAACTTCGTGATGAACTCAAAATGCTTGCTGAAGGCTTTCCATTTCTTAAAATAGAGGCTCCGGCAACTGTCGGTCATGGCATTTCGCCTTTGTCCGATGACATAAAAAAGACTGCTGTCAAATGCTGGGATGACTTCCTCTCAGCGGGAGGCATTGTGATGAAAATGGTGCCGGCAAGCGGCGCGGCATCAAGAATGTTCAAGGATATTTTCTCTTTCGTGAATGGCAATAAAGAGAAACCCGACAATGATTTCATGAAAAAATTCTTCGAAAGAATTGAAGATTTCGCATTCTTCCCTCGATTGAATTTCATTTGTATTTCGCTTTACGGCAAAAGCGTCGATTCGCTTGTCAAGGAAAAACGCTTCAAGGATGTGGCACAGGCTCTCATAGGCAAGGACGGTCTGAACTATGGCTATCTTCCCAAAGCTCTATTGCAGTTCCACAAGGTCATCGGTACTTCCAGAACCGCTTTGGAGGAACATCTCGCAGAAGGCGCGATGTATGCCTCAGGCAAAAATGAAAAGGTGACTGTGCATTTCACAGTATCGCAGGACCATCTTCCTCTCGTCATGTCGAAAGTTGAGGAGGCTTCGGCACATATCGGTCATAAATATGGTGTCACCTTCGATGTGTCTTACAGTGTCCAGAAATCACATACAGACACAGTAGCGTCAAATCTTGACGGCTCGCCGTATCGCGAAAACGGCAAACTCTTTTTCCGCCCCGGCGGTCATGGCGCGCTTATCGAGAATCTCAACGACCTTGATGCGGATATCATATTTATCAAGAACATTGATAATGTCGTTCCTGATGAACGTCGTGCGTCAACCGTGGAGTATAAGAAAATTATCGGCGGCATACTGGTGGCGACAAAACAGAGAATCAACGAATATTGCAAAAAACTCGACAAGGGTACTCCTTCTGCCGAGGATCTGGAAGAGATGTTGCATTTCACTCGCACTGTGCTATGCATAACACATGACAATGCCGATGAAATGTCGGCTGAAGAAAAAGCCGAATACCTGTTCTCGAAGCTGAACCGTCCGACACGCGTGTGCGGAATGGTCAAAAACGAGGGTGAGCCCGGCGGCGGTCCTTACCTCGCATATAACGCAGACGGAACTGTATCGCCTCAGATTCTCGAAGCATCTCAGATTGACCCCGATAATAAGGAGACGGTAAAAATGATGAAGAACGCCACTCACTTCAATCCGGTGGATCTCGTTGTCTCGACAAAAGATTTCCGCGGAAAGAAATTCAATCTTCCCGATTATGTCGACAAGGCTACGGGCTTCATTTCTCTTAAAAGCCGTGAGGGCGTAGAGATAAAGGCTCTGGAACTTCCCGGTCTCTGGAACGGTGCCATGAGCGACTGGAACACGATTCTTGTTGAGGTTCCCGCCGACACTTTCAATCCGGTCAAGACTGTAAACGACCTTCTCCGTGATTCACATCAGCCTGTTGCCTGAATCGTTCAAAAAAACTGTATCTGATGAAAAAGACCTTAATGTTTCTCATGCCGGCAATGCTGCTCGCCTCATGCGCGGGCGGCAACGCCGACAAAGACAAAGCCAAAAACGAATATAAAAACGCCCTCTCCGATTCCATAACAATAGCTGAGAGACAGATCGATTCGTGTGAAAACAAAATCAAGATTCTGACCGACAACTTAAACCAATGGCTTAGGGACTTCACGGTTGTCGACAACAAACGCGAAGTGGAAAGCTATTATATCTTTAACGGATGGCAGGACCGCTACCCTCTTCAGAACACAGGACTCGTGGCTCGAATTTCAAACGGTGAGCGTCTTGAACTGATTGCGACATTAAAAGGCTCTACTTTCAACAACATAAGGGTTGAATGTGGAGAGAATGCGGTGGAATCGGCTATTGTGCCTCACGACCAGGCTCTGAACTACAGAAGAGAAGGTCTTAACACAGTCATGTTTTCAGGAGCGCAGGCAGACTCTGTGGCAAATCTGATAGCGGACAATGAACTCAACAACATCTCGGTTGTTTTCCTTGAAGACGGTAAAACCAAGGGATCATGGCGCATGCCGGAAGACTATAAGAAGATGGTGTCGGCAACATGGATGCTGTATTCTTCAAGGACCCTGCAGATAAAACTTGAAAATTACATGAAGTTGCTTTGCCGGAAAATTGAAATTCTGAGAACCCATAAAGACCGCGAATGAAAAGACTCCTTATACCTATGATGCTGATAGTCGGAGCGGCAATAGCCTCCGGCGAATGGCATTTCCCGGAGAAATATACCGGACCGAAGACCGTAACAACCGACACCTCCTGGCATCCGGATATTTTAGAGGGATATGAGGCGCGTTATGTCAATCATGGCGAGGCATTTGACGGTCCCTGCCGTTCCACAATCATACGGAAGATATGCAAAAACAGCAAATCACGGAAGGCATACCTATATATACATGGCTTCAACGATTATTTCTTCCAGAAAGAGATGGGGGAACTGTTTGTTGATTCAGGATACAATTTCTATGCTGTGGATCTCAGACGTTATGGACGCAGCTGGCAACCTTGGCAATACCCTTTTAACGTACGCAAACAGAATGAGTATTTCGAGGATATCGATTCAGCTTTGGCTCAGATACGCCGCGACGGAAACACAGACATAACACTCTCGGGTCACAGCACGGGAGGGTTGACCGTGGCATACATGGCAGCAATGAAGGGAGCGCGGATCGGGGTGAACAGAGTTGTCACTGACAGCCCGTTCCTTGAATGGAATTTTTCACCGCTCATGAGAAATGTCGGTGCGCCTATTATCGAGTTTTTGAGTAAATTTTCGAAAAACAGCAAAGTCAAACAGGCTCATTGCGACGGATATTCTTACTCACTTTTGAAGGAATATGACGGTGAATGGACCTACAACACCGACTGGAAAATGATTTATTCCCCACCTGTGACTTTCAGTTGGGTAGGCGCAATCAACCATGCGCAATCGGAACTTATGAAAAATGCGTCACACATCACTGTCCCGATACTTGTCATGCACAGCTCCCGGAAAATCTCAGGTTGCAATTATAATCCTGAGTTCAAGACCGGAGACGCAGTGCTGGATCCGGAAATGATTCAGAAACGCGGCGAGAAGTTAGGACATATCCGTCAGGTATGCACCATCGACAGCGGAATCCACGACCTTATCCTCTCCCCTTCTCCGCACAGAGAAGCCGCCTACGACACAATTTTCAGCTTCATACGCCGGCACTGACCCGTTACGATCAATTTCGGGACATGCGACTCCTGCATCAACATTTAGAGCTTGTTTAAAAATAAAAGTGAGCCAGCCGCCACAAATTTCACTTTAAACAAGCTCTTAATTATTGGAAAAGCTAAAAAAGCAAGAGTGACTCTTCAATGAAGAGTCACTCTTGCTTTTGGGTGAAATGTGGGTCTCGAACCCACGACCTTCGGAACCACAATCCGACGCTCTAACCAACTGAGCTAATCTCACCATCTGCTTTCCTTAAAAGCGATGCAAAGTTAAATCTTTTTTTTCATATAACCAAATTTCTCCAATATTTTTTTAACGTTTTTAGTCCTAAATTCTTTTCAAAATTCTTTTTTTGACTGCCGGTTTCACACGTTAACACAAGGATTCACGCATTCTTACATATCTCTGCAGACCATATTGCACTGCGCTCGAGAAGTGACTTAGAAACTGAACTCGTCTTGACTTAGAGCTTGTTTAAAAATAAAACGAAGTCAGGATTTCACAATTCCGACTTCGCTCGCATTAAAAATTTCTTTCTAATACAATGAATAAAACACAGTGCAAATACAATAATCGTAACTATATAACAAAACCCGTTGCAAAAAGGTTTGCGGATTCGTTATTTTTCTGAAGTTGTTTTTTTACAACCTGCCTGATCAAGAATGTCTACGAGTGAATGAACTCAGGCGTTCGACACCTGCTCCGTATGCGCAGGAAAGTCAATACAACACATTAAAGTTGCCGGAATGCTGATTTCTGAGCAATTTTTACTAACTTTGCCCGTCAATAGAATCAAGTGGCACAAAAATTCCACGCTCAATATAAAATCACTTTGCGCACCGGGACTTTTTGCGCTCGTTCTGTTTTACACTTACTTGATATTTATGGTGTTGAAAAAATATTTTATCATCCTGTTTTTAGCCGTGCTCCAGTTTGCGGCATCCGCGCAGCGTCCGATGTCAACAACCGGAGAAAAGCCTGGAGGAACCGGGAAGCAGTCTGACCTCGGCAATAAGGATAACGTAAAGAGCAAAACAACCTACAAACAGGGAAACGCATGGAAACTGTCTTATCCCCTCGGCAATCATGAGGAAGCGGACATCGACACCCTCCTGTATAACTATCAGCGGCAGTTTGTGCCGGCGATGAATTCCGATGCATGGGCAACAACCGGCTCTTTCGCGGCTGAAGGCATAAACATGCTTTACTTCCAGCGTCCGCAGCCTTCGGCATTCCTGTTTGAAGACGCGCTGAACTACTGGTTGCCGACATTCAGAAAGGAGAAATTTTATAACGTATATATACCTATGACGCTGTTGTCGTATAATTTCGGCGGCAACCGCGATAACCACACAGATCGGCTGAAAGGTATATTCGCTGGAAATGTAAACCGCAAGATAGGAATTGGTGCGAACATCGATTATCTGTACACCAAAGGGGCGTATAACAGTCAGGCAGCTAAAAACCTCATTTACGGGTTTCAGGGATATTACACCGGCAACCACTATGAGATGCAGGCTTTCCTGAATCACTACAATTCACAGAATCAGGAAAACGGAGGTATAACCGATGACCTCTATATCGAAAACCCTGCAGTGCTCCAGGGAGGTGTCGACAAAATCGAGCCCAAGAGCATCCCGACAAGACTGAACGGAGCCCAGAACAGGCTCGTTGGTGCGGAATTCTATATGTCGCACGCGTATAAGATCGGTTTCTGGCGCGATGACACGCAGGAAGGAGACACAATCGAGCGCATGACACTTGTGCCTGTGACCAAATTCATATATTCTTTCGATTATAAGTATAACCACCGCACTTTCAAAAACACTCGCGCAGAGGAAGCATCACAATTTTGGGCAAACACCTATTTCAACCCTGATTACACCCTCGATGACACTCATTACTGGTCTTTCTCCAACACTCTTGGCATCTCGATGATCGAGGGATTCCAGAAATGGGCTAAATTCGGTTTGTCCGCATATGCGACCTATGAGTTCGACAGGTTCAAACAGTCTTATCTCCTTCCTCAGCCGTCTGAAAATCCTGCGGAACTCTCACCCATTCCGGAGGGGGCGTCACTTGAGCCGGAAAAGAAACGCAACAGATTATGGGTAGGTGGCAGACTTGAAAAAATGAAAGGTTCGTTGCTGCGCTATGCCGCCAATGCCAAATTCGGTCTTATGGGGGATGCCGCAGGTGATCTCGACATCGACGGTTATGTTGAAACACGCTTCCGACTCGGTAAAGACACAGTAAGAATCTCTGCTGAGGGATTCTTCAGGAACCAGACTCCGTCATATCTCCTGCGCCATTATATATCCAACCATTTCATATGGAACAATGATTTCGGCAAAACCCGCTCATTCCGTGTCGGAGGACATCTTCATATCCCCTGGACAAAAACAGACCTGCGTGCAGGCGTGGAGAATATACAGAATTGCGTGTATTTCAATCAGAATTCAGTTCCCAGTCAATATGGCGGAAGCGTGCAGATTTTTTCAGCATCCATTGACCAGAAACTTAAGTTCGGCATATGGAACTGGAACAACACCGTAACTTATCAGGCATCATCCAATCAGGATGTGATTCCGTTGCCGGCTCTTAGCGTCTACAGCAACATGTTTCTGGGATTCACCGCATTCCGTGTGCTTCACATGCAGATAGGAGTGGATTGCGATTATTATACGAAATACAGGGGATATGATTACCAGCCGGCAACAATGTCTTTTCATGTGCAGGGAGAAAACCCGATATGGGTGGGAAATTTTGCCGTTGCCAACGCATATGTCACCGCAAAACTCTATAAAGTCCGCTTCTTCGTACTCTGGAGCCATGTGAATCAAGGACTTTTCGGTAGCAATTACTTCTCCCTCCCGCACTACCCTATCGATCCCCGCCAGCTGAGATTCGGTCTGTCAATAGATTTCGCCAACTGACAGCAGTGGCATGCAAGCAATAACGCTTCCGATACTATTGGCGGTGTGTCAAAATTGATAAAATTTGACACACCGCCTTTATTTTAGCCGGATGGCGAGGATGCTGTCAGAATGGTCCGAATCATTCAGCCAACGACCCAGACGGGCTATTATGACACATCCTCCAGACTGTCGTTGTCTTTCAGACCGCAAGTCTATATTATTTTATTACGCCGAGTTTCTTGCCGACTTTTACGAATGCCGCGATAGCCTTGTCAAGTTGCCCGCGTGTGTGGGCGGCTGAAAGCTGAACGCGGATACGAGCCTGATCTTTCGGCACTACTGGATAATAGAAACCGGTCACGTATATTCCCTCTTTCTGCATCTCTGCCGCAAAATCCTGAGAAAGCTTTGCATCATAAAGCATAACCGCGCAAATCGCGCTCTGGGTAGGCTTGATGTCAAACCCGGCATCCACCATCTTGCCGCGGAAATATTCCACATTCTCCATAAGCTTTGTGTGAAGGTCATCAGACTCGCCGAGCATTCTGAACATCTCTATGCTCGCACCCACGATTGACGGAGCAACCGAGTTTGAGAAAAGATAAGGACGCGAACGCTGACGCAGCATATCTATTATCTCCTTCTTGCCGGTTGTGAATCCGCCCATCGCGCCTCCGAACGACTTGCCGAGCGTACCGGTAAAGATGTCTATTTTACCGTAACAGTCGAACTTCTCCGCCACTCCGTGACCGGTAGCGCCTACGACTCCGGCTGAATGGCTTTCATCCACCATGACGAGCGCGTCATACTTTTCTGCAAGCTCGCAGATCTTGTCCATGGGGGCTACGTTGCCGTCCATTGAGAACACACCGTCGGTGGCAATCACCTTGAAGCGGCAGCTTTTAGCATCCTGAAGGCAACGCTCAAGGTCCTCCATGTCGGCATTCTTGTAACGGAAGCGTTTCGCCTTGCAGAGACGCACGCCGTCGATTATCGAGGCATGGTTCAATGCATCGGAGATGATTGCATCCTCTTCGGTAAAAAGAGGTTCGAACAGACCGCCGTTGGCATCGAAACAAGCTGCGTAAAGAATCGTGTCCTCTGTCTTGAAATAATCGCTGATCGCAGCCTCAAGCTCCTTGTGAAGATCCTGCGTGCCGCAGATGAAACGAACCGACGACATGCCGAATCCACGATTATCCATCGCCCGTTTCGCCGCTTCTATCAGACGGCTGTTGTCTGCAAGACCAAGATAATTGTTGGCACAGAAATTCAACACTTCACCCTCAACGCTTTCCACTTCTATGTCTGAGCTTTGAGGTGTCACTATAATTCTCTCGTTCTTGTAGAGTCCGGCATCCTTGATGTCCTGAAGCTCCTTGCGGAGATGCTCCTGAAATTTTGTGTACATTCTTATGGTATTAATATTTCCCCAAAGTTAACGATAATTTATTAATTTTGTCTAAATTTGCAGACGAAATTGTTCAACATTCTTAATGTCATGAAAAATATACTGATTATCGGGGCTACCGGTCAGATTGGTTCCGAACTGACCATGCGACTTCGCAAAGAATACCCCAACGGAGATATAGTTGCCGGTTACATCCCCGGCGCGGAGCCTAAAGGCGAACTTGCTGAAAGCGGGTCGTCGATGGTCGTTGACATAACAAATCCGGCGCAAATCGCCGAGGCTGTCGACAAATACAGAATCGACACAATCTATAATCTTGCGGCGCTCCTTTCCGCTGTAGCCGAAGCGAAACCACAGCTGGCATGGAAAATCGGTGTAGGCGGACTCTACAACTGCCTTGAGATTGCAAGAGAAAAGGGATGCGCTCTGTTCACCCCAAGCAGCATTGGCTCTTTCGGACCCGACACTCCTCACACCAAAACGCCTCAGGATACTATACAACGCCCCGAAACCATATACGGAGTGACCAAAGTCACCGGTGAAATGCTGTCGGACTATTATGCACGCCGTTTTGGAACTGACACCCGTTCAGTAAGGTTTCCCGGCCTCATATCATATGTTACTCCTCCGGGTGGCGGCACTACGGATTATGCAGTCGACATTTACTACTCAGCTGTCAAAGGGGAAGAATTCAAATGTCCACTCAAACCTGGAACATTCATGGACATGATGTATATGCCCGACGCTTTGCGTGCGGCTATTGAAATAATGGAGGCGGATCCCGCAAAACTAATACACCGCAATTCATTCAACATCGCCTCCATGAGCTTTGACCCTGAAATCATTTATAACAAGATACGCGAATATCGCCCTGATTTCAAGATGACTTACGAGCTCGACCCCCTGCGTCAGAAAATCGCCGACTCCTGGCCCGACAGCCTTGACGATACTTGCGCCCGCGAGGAATGGGGTTGGAAACCGGAATATGATCTTGATGCCATGACTCGCGACATGCTCCTTAACCTCGAAAAGAAATTACGCTGAGAACTCGTCTTAACTTATTTTCTTAACATCAGCGAGATATTTCCGTGGATTTAACATTCATCCCCTGAAGAACCCTGCAGGGGATGAAAAGAATTTCCACTTGTCTTATAACTTAAAATTCGTGTTAATTCAAATACACTCTAAAGTAATTTTTTATAAATTTAACAATATGAAACTTAAAACGATAATTTAGTTTTCAGTTTTTTTATTTAATTTTGCCGCTGTTTTCCAATCTACAATAAGAGCTTGTTTAAAAATAAATGGAACAGACATCAATTTCGTCCGAAGCATACAACAGACTTCTTGACGCGATTTTTCCCATAATCTTGAAAAACGGAATGAAGGCAACCACAATGGACAAAATGGCAGCCTGTCTTTCAATGTCAAAAAGAACTCTTTACGAAATTTTCGACAGCAAGGAGGAGATGCTTAAACAGGTAATAGGATATTCACATAAAAAACATATTGAGAATCTCTGCCGCATTTTTAAGGAAGCGGACACTGTAATGGAGGCGTTCTATCTCACGCTGAAAACACACCAGAGTGTGATGGGGCAGGCTTCTGCAGCATTTTACCAAGACATGGACTCGTCTTATGCCCGGCTTCGCCCCGTATATGACAACCAGTCTGACACTTGGCAGCGGAATATGCTTAAAGCCATTGATGATGGAATTAAACAGGGTGTCTTTCGCTCGGATGTCAACTACCCTATTCTATTAAGAATGTTTCGTATTCAGATGGAATCACTAAAAAGAATGGAAGAATTTTTGCCTCAGGATGTAACACTCAATGAAGCCTTCGATACCATCAGCATAAGTTTCCTAAGGAGCATTGCATCTCAGGAGGGAGCAAAAATACTTGAACGCATAAAAAATTCTTATTCATAATAAAGCATGAATCTAAAAAAGTCTCTTTTAGCGACTTTGTCGCTTATTGTGCCTTTGACGGCTGTCTCACAGTCTTCAGCCTCGGCATCCGACACGCTCAGGTTGTCTCGTGAGCAATGCGTTGCAATAGCCTTGCAAGACAACCCGACAATCAAAGTGGCTGACCTCGAAGTCAAGCGAGTGGACTATTCTAAAAAGGAAGTCATTGCCAACCTGTTCCCCTCAATTGACTTCTCGGCGGCATATCAGCGTTCTATCGAGCTCCAGACCCTGAGCATGAATATGGGAGGGGAAGCCACAAAAATCAAAATGGGTTCCGACAACATGTGGAACATGGGGTTCTCTGCCTCCATGCCGTTGATCAACGCATCTTTGTGGAAATCAATAAAGATTTCCGACACTCAGATTCTTGCCAATCTCGAATCGGCAAGAGCCTCGCGTCTCGACATGGTCAATAACGTGAATCAGGCTTATTACAGCCTCCTGCTTGCCATTGCCTCTCGCGATGTAATCAAGAAGAACTATGAGATTGCAAAAATAAATGCGGATGTTTACCGCAAACAGTTCGAGCAGGGCACCGCTTCTGAATATGACGTGCTACGCAGTTCTGTGCAGGTGACCAACATTGAGCCGGAACTTCTTCAGGCGGATATTTCGGTGAGACAATGCCAGTTGCAGCTAAAAGTGCTGATGGGCATGGACTCTGCGGTCGAAGTGATGCCTGACATCACACTGAAACAGATGCAAAGCGATATGTTCGGATATACAACCGCTCTTAACCGTTCTCTTGCCGGAAACACATCACTGCGTTCACTCGACATTCAGACCGACATGGCACGCCAGAATGTGACGCTAAAGAAACTCGCCTGGATTCCGACTCTTGCAGTGACATACAATCTGAACTGGAACTCACTGAGCAACGGCAATCCGTTCAAAAACCAGGATTTCAATCCTTATTCCACTGTAGGACTTGCATTGCAGGTGCCCATTTTTTCGGGTGGTTCCAAATATTTCGGCGTGAAGCAGGCTGAGGTACAGCTCAAAGAGATGGAATTCCAGCGCGAGAACCTTGTCAGTTCTCTCAATATGCAGGTTGAGCTTGCCATTGACAATATAAACCGCCAGGTGAAACAGATCGCGGCAAGCGAGGAAGGAATGAGACAGGCGGCGAAAGCTTATGAGATAATGCAGAAGAGTTTCGAGATCGGTGCCGCCACATATCTAAATCTGAGAGACAGCGAACTCGCCAACACCTCAGCCCAGCTCTCCTATCTACAGAGTATCTACAACTATCTTGTCTCAACAAGCGAACTCGACCTGCTTCTCGGTCGCGACGGGACAGCGTCTTCAACAGTTTCCTTAAGATAATAAATCACAGTCATGAATAAAATATTGTTAACGTCTGCCGCTTTGGCTCTGATTCTTTTCGGAGCATGCTCAGGTGCGGACAAATCCGAAAAAGATTCAAAACAGGACACTGCTCCTGTAGTCAAGACAATGCAGGTAAACGACAGGGAAGTCAACCAGATCGGGAATTATACCGCAACCGTGGAACCCGAGCTTATAAACAACATCTCGTCTTCCGCCCCCAACCGAATAAAGCAGATTCTTGTGGATGAAGGAATGAGGGTGTCAGCCGGTCAGCGTCTTGTAGTAATGGACGACATCAACACCACAAGCTACCGGCTTCAGCTCGACAACGCCAAGGCAAATCTCAGGAATATCGAGGTTGACTACAACCGCGCACTTGAACTTTACAAGATAGGCGGCGGAACAAAACAGCAGGTAGACCAGATGGAGACCCAGCTCGTAAACGCTAAAAACGCAGTTGCCTCCGCCGAACGCACTCTGCGCAACATGAATGAGAACACGGTTCTCACCTCCCCGATTTCAGGCGTGGTGACAGCCCGCAACTACGATCCGGGCGACATGACAGGCTCTTTGCCAATTCTTACTGTGGCACGCACACAGCCAGTAAAAATCATAGTGAACGTTTCCGAAAGCGAACTCTCGAAAGTGAGACGAGGCATGCCTGCGATCGTGACTTTCGACACATACGGCAACGAGATTTTCAACGGCACCGTGACTCTTGTGTCTCCAACGGTAGATCACGCATCCCGTACGTTCGGGGTCGAGGTGACCCTTTCAAATTCCGACAACCGTATACTTCCCGGTATGTTCGGACGCGTGGAACTCAGTCTCGGCACGGCACGCCGCGTTGTTGTGCCCGACAAGGCTGTTGTAAAGCAACCAGGATCCGGCAACCACTACGTATACGTATATAACACAGACGGCACTGTAAGCTACAACAAGGTCGAGCTCGGTCAGAGACTCGGCGACTCTTACGAGCTTATAAGCGGTGTGGAACCTGGTTCTACCGTAGTCGTTTCCGGACAGAGCCGTCTCGCAAACGGAATGAAAGTAAAAGTAACAAAGTAAGAAGTCTTCATAAACTGTAAAATATGAGTCTATACAGTTCAGCAGTAAAAAGACCGGTGATGACGACGCTTTGCTTCGTTACTGTCATCATCCTCGGTCTCTTTTCCCTTGCAAAACTCCCGATTGACCTTTATCCGGATATCGATACAAACTCGATAATGGTCATAACGATGTATCCGGGAGCCTCGGCAAAGGATATCGAGCAGAATGTCACCAAACCTCTGGAGAATACGCTCAACTCCGTGGAACACCTCAAACATATCTCCTCCACCTCAAGGGAGAACACATCCGTGATCACTCTTGAATTCGAATATGGCTATGACATAGATGTCCTGACGAACGATGTTCGCGACAAACTCGACATGGTGAAGTCGCAGCTTCCCGATGATTCGGAAAACCCGATTATCTTCAAGTTCTCCACCGACATGATTCCGATCTGCCTTCTCTCGGTTCAGGCAGACGAGAGCATGGCGGGCCTTTACAAGATTCTTGATGACAATGTCGCCAACCCTCTGGCGCGTGTCGATGGTGTCGGCTCGGTGTCGATTTCGGGTGCCCCGAAACGCGAGATTCATGTCTATGTGGATCCGAACCGTCTTGAGGCATACAACCTTTCGGTAGAACAGATCGCGTCTGTTATCGGAGCGGAAAACAGAAACGTGCCGGGTGGTTCCTTCGACATAGGGTCAAACACCTATGCTCTCCGCGTGCAGGGTGAATTCGAGGAGACTTCACAGATGTCTCATATTCCTGTGGGAAGTTTCCAGGGCAAGATCGTATATCTCAGCGACGTGGCTAAAATCGTCGACAGCCTTGAGGAACGCACGCAGCGAACCTACAACGACGGCAAGGAGGGCGCGATGATCATTATCCAGAAACAGAGCGGCGCCAATTCCGTTGAAATCTCCAACAAAGTCATGAAGATGCTGCCATCGCTGGAGAAGAACCTTCCGTCAGATGTGAAAATCGGTGTGATTGTCGACACATCAGACAATATCCGCAACACAATCGCAGCTCTTGTGGAGACAGTGATGTATGCCCTTCTCTTCGTGATGATAGTGGTATTCGTGTTCCTTGGACGCTGGCGTGCAACGCTGATTATCGTAATCACGATACCGGTGTCGCTAATCGCCTCGTTCATCTATCTCTTCGCCACGGGCAACACCCTGAACATTGTCTCCCTTTCCGCCCTTTCGATTTCTATCGGTATGGTGGTCGATGATGCCATTGTGGTTCTTGAAAATGTGACCACCCATATAGAACGCGGCGCCGACCCGAAACAGGCGGCGGTGCACGGCACAAACGAGGTGGCGATTTCCGTAATTGCCTCAACTCTCACTCTTATCGCCGTATTCTTCCCCCTCACACTCGTAACGGGAATGACCGGCGTTCTCTTCCGCCAGCTCGGATGGATGGTGACTATCATGATGATCATCTCCACTACCTGCGCCCTCTCGCTAACCCCTATGCTCTGCAGCCAGTGGCTCAGACTCAAAGGGAAGGCTACCGACGGCAACAAAAAGAACTGGTATTCCCATATCGAACGCGCTCTTGACAAATTCGATGACGGCTACACCTCTCTGCTTCGCAAGGTTGTCACACACCGTGCGCTGACAATCGTTGTCTGCCTCGGTATCTTCGTGGGTTCTATATTCCTTATGAAATTTGTCGGCACTGAGTTCTTCCCGACTCAGGATGACGGACGTCTCGGAGTAAATCTCGAGCTCCCTATCGGTGCACGCGTGGAGGAAGCACAGGAAGTGACAGGAAGACTCGACTCTCTCTGGAGAGCCAAATATCCGGAAATTATGGTGATGAACTATACTGTCGGTCCGGCAAGTTCCGACAACACATTCGCTTCGCTGTCTGACAACGGCGCGCATATCATCTCCATGAACATCCGTCTTCTTGACCCGGGCGACCGTAAACGCGGCATACGCGAGATAGCGGAAGAGATGCGTAAAGACCTTTCCGACAATTTCCCGGAATTCAAGAAAGCGCAGGTCAACATCGGTGGCGGCCGCGGACAGGGAATGGGCGGACAGAGCACAGTGGATTTCGAGATCTACGGATACGATTTCGACGAGACCGACCGCGTTGCAGCAGACCTTAAGCAGATTCTTGAAGGAATCGAAGGCACCGCCGACGTGACGGTGTCTCGCTCTGACTATCAGCCGGAATATCAGGTTGATTTCGACCGCGAGAAACTCTCGATGTATGGCATCAGCCTGCAGACGGCAGCATATTATCTGCGAAACCGCATCAACGGATCCACCGCGTCGCAGTTCCGCGAAGACGGTGAGGAATACGACATAAAGGTGATGTATGCCCCGGAACACCGCACAAGCATAGAGGATATCGAGAACATTCTCATATACTCAAACGAAGGGAAAGGGATACGTCTCAAAGAGCTTGGCACTGTAGTGGAGCGTTTCACTCCACCTACAATCGAACGAAAAGACCGCGAACGTATCATCACTGTCTCAGCTGTGGTCGATGGCGTTCCTATGAGTCAGATCGTGACACAAGCGGAACTGCAGATGGACAATATCGATATTCCCGCAGGTATCACCATCCAGATTGCCGGAAGCTATGAGGACCAGCAGGATTCATTTGGCGACCTCCTGATGCTCGGCGTGCTCATAATCATACTTGTATACATCGTGATGGCAGCGCAGTTCGAGTCTCTGACATACCCCGGCATCATCATGACCTCGCTTCTCTTCGCATTCTCCGGCGTATTCCTCATTCTATGGATGACGGGGCACACTCTCAATGTGATGTCGATGATCGGAGCGATCATGCTTATCGGTATCGTGGTGAAAAACGGTATCGTGCTTATTGACTACATCACTCTTAACCGTGAGCGTGGAATGTCAATCAGGCGTGCCGTGATCGATGGCGGACGCTCACGTCTCCGTCCGGTTGTGATGACCACTCTCACCACAATCCTCGGTATGGTGCCGATGGCTGTCGGCTCCGGACAAGGTGCGGAGATGTGGCGCCCGATGGGAACAGCCGTCATCGGTGGTCTGACCTTCTCGACAGTGCTTACGTTGCTCTTCGTGCCAGTGCTCTACTGCGTGTTCGCCGGCAACGGAGTGAAGAGAACTCGTCGCAAACTCCGCGCACAACACTCTAAATAGAATCACCCTTCCCTCTCTCCTCCCCATCTCTCCTCATCCCCATAAATCCCCATCCATCCCTATACCGCCCCATGTCCCCATAGGGCGGCCCTAAATAAAAAAAATGAAAGCGATATTCATCTCATATGACCAGGCACATCACGAAAACATCATCGATGTGCTGACCCGCATGTCTTGCCGAGGCTTCACAGCCTTCGGCGAGGTGCAGGGACGCGGAAGCCACACCGGCGATCCGCACTATGGCACCCACGCATGGCCCTCGTTGGCATCGGCAATCCTCACCTTTGTAGACGACGACCGTGTTGACCCCGTTCTAAAAAAGCTAAAAGAACTGGACGAAAACAAACCGCTCCTCGGTCTGCGAGCCTTCGTCTGGGACACGATAGCCACAATCTGACGGATAATGGTGACAAAATTTAATTCACTTAAATTCACTTCAACTGTTGCAAAAGTCACAAATAGTTTGTAACTTTGCAACAGATTCGCGCACGTGGCGTAATTGGTAGCCGCGCTAGACTTAGGATCTAGTGTCTGACGACGTGGGGGTTCGAGTCCCTTCGTGCGCACATGATGAGGTCCGGAAGAAATTTCTTCCGGATCTCATTCTCTTTTCATCATTATTTTCTTTCCCTCAGAAAACAACAATAAAAGACCTCAAGGAAGCCACAAGATGCACTATATAAAAAATTTCGAATTAAATTTAGACCGCTTCCAACAAAAAAATATAAACGCAGGGGTCGCAGATTTTGTTGGAAGCGGTCTAAGAGCATACCAGACGGTTATTGAATGATCGACTCAAGGGTTGACATTGTTCCTTCTCTCCTCAACCTGTCACAGAATGTTTTGTAAAGATCTGTGAAAACTTCCGATTCTTTAAGCGCCACACCTTTGAAGGCGGATAGACCGAAAAAATCCTCCTCTGTGTCAGAAGCTATGTTACGCCTGTCTTCCTCCGTAAGCCACGGCTCAGAGACCTCAAACACGTTTCCGTTGTCATCCCTGTGATACTTCAGGTAATCACGATAGACGGCTGTCAGAAATGCCATGCGGACAAGATCCTTCCCGTCGGCAAGCATCTTGCCGAGGTTCGGAACTATATAGACCGGAAACTTGGATATTCCGTCAAAACAAAGACGGGCTATCTGGTCACTGACCGAGCTGTTGCCGAACCTTTCAATCAGTGTACGCTTGTACTCCTCAAGATTCACGGAACTTGGTGCCGGAACATATGGCGTGACATCTTTGTCCATAAAATCCTTTACGAACTTCACGATTCTGGAATCACGCATAGCCTCGTCCACTTTCCGATAGCCGGAAAGAAACGCCGGATATGACAGCAGGGTGTGAGATGCATTCAACAGACTGAGTTTCATATTCTCATAGGCTGTGACATCATCTGTAAACTCCACCCCGGCTTTTTCCCATTCTGGACGACCGGCAACAAACTTGTCCTCGATAACCCATTGTATGAAATCCTCGCAATACACCGGTGCCTTGTCTGCCGTTCCGTTACGCCTGTTCAGCCGTTCGATGTCTGTGGCAAGCGTAGCGGGGGTGATGCGGTCGACCATGCTGTTGGGAAACGACACATTTTCCTCCGCCCAGACAGCAAGCTCATTGTCCTGCGCTTTAAAGAAACTCATGAAAGCCTTACGCGCAGTGTCTCCATTGTGTTGCAGATTGTCGCAACTGAGCAACGTCACACCCCCGGCACCATTCTCCCGACGTCTGCGAAGTCCTTCGGCGATGAAGCCGAAAACTGTTTTCGGCTTCTGACGATTCACAAGGTCATGAGCGATCTGAGAACTGCCGGTCATGAAAGCTCCGCTTTCCTTGTCGATATTATATCCACCCTCGGTAATTGTCATGGATATTATCCTGATATCACCATCGGCTACAAGGTTGATTATACTTTCAGGATCCTCCTGTGCCCACACAACGTCTGTAAGCGAACCGATTACCCGTGTCTCCTCATAGCCATCGCGTCCGCAAATGGTAAGGGTGTATTCTCCGTTCTGTTCCTTGAGAGCCCTGTACAGACGTTCATCGGAGGGCAACAGCATCGCACCTGCAATCCCCCACCCGTATTGACAGGCATCAATACTCATCAAGGCGTCAGTATACGCCTCTTGATGGGCACGGTGAAAATTTCCCACCCCAAAATGCAATATACCGGGTTTCACTGACTTCCGGTCGTAACCGAAATGTTTCACATTAGTATTCATTTATAGTTCTTATTAGTATTTTTCCACTTGGTGTTTTTTCGTAGTCTGCAATTCTTCCACAATAGTGTTTCAGTAGCCCTCGGCAACGTGTGTTATAACCAGATTTTCGTCTGCTTCATAGCGGCGAGGAATACCCGATGAGGCAAAAAGGTTATAGACACTACGGTCAGTCTGTGCGGAGTAAGGCATTGTAAATCCGTTTTCTTCCCAGTAGGCCTTTACAGATGCCTCACCTTCCTCACGCGATATGCATACGAAAAAGCAATCGGGATCCCTCTTCTTACACTCATCATAATAATCCTGCACGACAGGCAATTCGCGCCGACAATCTCCGCAGCCGGTACTGAAAAATACAATGACACTCTTGCGGCCTTTCAGCATTTCCGTGCTGACCGACGACCCGTCATCAAGAGTAATTTCAAAATCAGGCAGTCTGTCGCCCGTCTGCAACGACCACACAGGCTCGACTTCATCATTGATACACCCCGGTGCCGTCACCATAATCAGCAATATTGACAGTATTTCAATTATTCGTTTCATATATTCATAACGTGATTTAACACTCTATAGTGAATACTCAAAAGAATAAAATTCTCTGCCGAAGTGTCGGAAGCCGTCTAAAAATACCCACGGGATCACCCCGTGGGTATTCATTCTCGACAACTGCCTACAGGTCATTACTCTTACTCAATCAATTGGGGGCAGCGTCGAGTCCACATACATCGTTGTCATTGTTTTTATCTGAAGCTATTGAATATGTCCCGCATTTCTCCTGCTGCGGCTCCGCTGGCTTTACAAGCCGTAGAAGAACTATCGTGGCAATCGGATGGAGAAAACCCATACAGTAGAATAGATATTCTCCCATTGTCGCCATCAGCGAACCGACCACAAGATTGAAACATGCCGCTCCTACAGCACCGGCGCCGCAGGCGATACCGGCAACCGTGGCAACATTCTTCACCGGAAATGTCTCGGCGATAACGACTCCGATGTTATAAAGCCACACAAGACACATAAACGCCACTATGGCAAACACCGCCGTTATAAGTCCTAAACGCAAGGTAAAAGAAACTGAATGCCAGTGACTGAGAAGCGGAACGAGTGCGATTACTGGTGCCACACATGCAGATAGACTCATCACGGCCTTGCGCGATTTCAATGCGTTCCACCCCTTTGCCACAAGCTTGTCGGAATACGCCGAGGCAAGAACTCCGCAGGTTGCACCTACAAGGAAAGGAATACCTCCTATATATTGTATCATATCGAGGGTCTCCTGAACACCAAGTCCCTGCTCAACACCTAAGTCCCGGAGGAAACCGGGCAACCAGAAATTGATGAAATACCATACCGGGTCACTGACAAGTCTTATGAGAAGCACACCCCACAATGCACTTGTGCCGAAAAGAGCCCCCACTGAGAATGAACGGGTATCCCTGAGTGTCGTACCCTTTGGCTCGCCAAGCGTGACCGCAAGAAACTCCTGACGCGGACGGCGATACACGATCCACCAGATACCTGCGATTATCAGACCGGCGACACCGGCTATGATAAATACATCCTGCCATGGAAAATACCTCACCATCCAGGCAACGGCAAGTGGTGCGCACATAGTGCCTATCGATCCTCCTGCCTGACATATGGAGTTGGCTGTGGCGCGGATCCTTTTCTCAAACCATAATGTAACAGCTACAAGCTGACCCGTGAAAATAGTAGGCTCAGCCAGTCCTAAAATCCCTCGGCAAACGGCAAACTGATATACATCCTGCGAGATACCCCCTCCGATACAGGCGAGCGACCACGCTGCGATACCACCGAACATCACGGGCTTGGGTCCAAACTTGTCGACAAGGATACCCGACACCGGATACATCACCGCATAACATATCAGGAATACGTTGAGAATCCATGCGAATTCAATATCTCCGATGTTGAAATGTCCGAGGATTTCCGGTTTCAGTATAGAAAGAAGCTGGCGGTCAAGATAATTGCAGACAATGGCAATCACCATTGTTCCGACAATCACCCACCTGTGGATGTAAGGATTTTTATACATATTGTTCAAGTATTATGTTTCAGGTCAACGTTTTACATAAGCGCATCACAAAAGATGCCATCCGTCACGCCACAAATTTACCCAAAACGGACCACTCTCCAAACCAATATATTTCAATCCGTGATAATTCCAACACTACAATAATATCCGCATTATCTTACAACTCAAACAATTGACTATCGCCATCAACATAACACAGTACCTGAAAAACCCTGAAAAACTTTTGTTCCTGACAGCTGTTTCACACGCGCTCCAACAAATTCTTCTTCTGCGTTCTTCTTCACTGTTTTAACCACACAGCACACTGTCTGGTTATCACACATATGGCATATAAAATATTTATTACCAACACATCCGGCTTAAATTACTCCAATCACATTATTAATTTGTTCAATCTTTTGCACATTACAAAACACTCACATCAGTCCTTTCGATACTGATTTTTGCTAATTTTGCCTTATGAAAAGTATAATTGCATTACTGGCGTTACTCTTGTGCGGCACACCTTATATAAGCGCACAGAGCAGATATGAATCCCGACTGCCGTTCAAGCAAAAGAAAGGATACACTGTCGGCGGCATAGTGGAGTGCGACGGCAGACCACTGAAAAATGTATCCGTATCTGACGGTTATGAGATTACAGCCACTGACTCCAAAGGAGCATACCATCTTAAATCCGACAAACGGAACAGACAGATATTCATTATCACACCCTCCGGTTATGAACCGACACGCACCGATGCCGTACCTGACTTCTGGGCGGATCTCACAGATGCTTCCGACACATTCGAACGACATGACTTCCGACTTGTCAAAACCGGGAACAAAGACTTCGGACTAATCGTAACGACAGACATGCACTTCCACGGCAAACGCAATGATGAAAAAACTTTCCGGGATTACATGCAGGTAATCAAACGCGAATTCGAATTGCTGCGAAACGACAGCATGCCGGTATACTCGATCGGACTCGGAGACATCAGCTATGACCAGCACTGGTACGAGACAGGTGTTGACATAGAACGCACCCGACAGATTCTGAATGAAAACGGATGGCAAGCACCTTTTTATAATATAATGGGCAATCACGACAGTGACGGGGCTGTTTGCGCTGGAGATTCAACAGATTTCTTATCGGCTGTAAGATATATGAAGACATACGGTCCGAGATATTATTCCATGAACATAGGAAACGTTCATTTCGTGATGCTCGACAATATCGCCTACTATAACACCCCCTCATCCTCTTCAGGCTACGAAGGAATCAATGGCAAACGAGACTATAAGGCAATTTTCACCCCCGAACAGCTTGACTGGCTTGAGAAAGATTTGAAGACAGTCAATAAAAAGTCTCCACTTGTAATATGCATGCATAGTCCCATACATTCTTATAAGAATGCCTCGCTTGAAATAACCTATGGCACAGACCGCGAAACATCTCAAATGCTCGAAAAAATTGTCGCGCCTTTTGAGAAGGTACATATTCTTTCGGGTCATACACACAAAAACGGACTTACTCGCGTTAAAAATGGCAATCACGAACTTATATGCCACAATCTAATAAGCACATGCGGAAGCATCTGGTGGAACAGTTCATTCGGGCAGCCCAACCTCGGACATGACGGCAACCCTGTCGGATTTGATGTATACCGCATTTCCGGCGACAGCGTAAGCTGGAGATTTGTCACTTATGAGAACAATCCCGGCGAACAATTCAAAGTCTGGGACAGCAATAGTCTGAAAAGACATTTTTCCACCGATTCTGAAGCCTTGACTCTACAGAGGCATTTCCCAAAATGGGGAAACTACAACCATCTTCCGGCAAACTCCCTGCTGGTCCAGGTCTGGGCATGGGATCCTGAAGGGCAACTTACCGCAATGCAAAATGGCGCGGAACTGCCTGTAAAATGTGTGTATGAAATACACCCGGACTATTACAGTCAGACAGCTATAACCAAAGCGGTCTGGAACGGAGACTACAAAAAGGCGTTGTCAAAACCTAAGCGTGTACGCATGTTCCTTGTAACGGCTGCTGACTCCACATCTCCGGTCGAAATTTCCTGGAAAGACCCTTTCGGCAACCTTGACAAGCGGAACTTCTTCCACAACAGTTCCAACCCATGATTCAGAAACTAAATTTAAACAGTTTATAAAGAATCATCCCCATACACCACTACTGCTGCGAACCCGTCACAACCGGTTCGCAGTTCATTTTTTGAATAAAAAAGAATTATTTTTTCTTAAAAAAAGTTGAGCTATAGCCAAATATCCGATTATTATATTTATTATATATACAATATTGACATTCAATTCTTTATCACAGAGATAAACCTCACATCCTTATTTTAAAGTAGCAGAATTACACAATTTAGTGAGGAATACTGCCCTATATTTGCAATGGTTAACCTCGGGAGCGGGAGCGGATGCGCCCTATCCCAAAACTAATGAAACTAACACCAAAAACAACTCAATTCAAGAGCTTATGAACAGAATCGCTCTATTTTTGATTTCCGTATTCCTGCTCGCACTCCCGGCAGCTGCTCAGCAGAAGAATATAAGCGGAATTGTAACCGAGCCATCGGGAGAGCCGCTCATCGGCGCAACAATTATGGTCAAGGGAACAAACACCGCTGCTGTCACAGACATTGACGGAAAGTTCTCAATCAAGGCTAAACCCGGCGATACCCTCCAGGTAACATATGTCGGTTTCCAGAAACAGATAATCAAGGTCGCCGCATCCGACAATCTCACAATCGTGATGCAGGAAGAGGCGAACACTCTTGACGAGATGGTCGTAGTTGGTTACGGCACAATGAAGAAAGCTGACCTTACCGGCGCTGTCACAAACGTTTCCGGCAGCAAGCTTGAAGACATGCGTGCCTCTTCGGTATCGCAGTCTCTGCAAGGTTCAATGCCCGGTATCTATGTGAGCCGCACAAGCGGCATGCCCGGTGCCGAGGCAACTATCCGTGTGCGAGGAATCACATCTATCGGTGATTCCGACCCGCTTGTGATCGTAGACGGTATCCCAGACTCCATGGAATCGGTAAACTCCTCCGACATCGAAAGCATTTCGGTGCTTAAAGACGCAGCCTCTGCTTCAATCTACGGAGCACGCGCCGCAGCCGGGGTTATACTCATAACCACTAAAAAAGCAAAAGAGGGCAAGGCTAAGGTCGAATATCAAGGTACTGTCGGATTCGTGCAGTCTACTGAGACTCCCAAACCCGTTGGAGCAATCGACTATATGAACATGTACAACGAACTCAAATGGAACGATGGCGGCAATCAGGAAGGTCAGGAATACTCTGCATATCCCAAAGATTACATCGATTCATATCTCGCAAACAACGCTGTGAATCCTGATGAATATCCGATTACCGACTGGCGTGAACTGATGACCCGCAAAACCGCACCCACAACAAAGCATGACCTCAAGGTGTCTTACGGCAACAAGGTTGTACAGACAAAGGTTTCATTAGGATATGAATACACGGAAGCTCTCTACGAAGGACGTGATTACCAGAGACTCACCGCACGTGTAAACAACAACTTTAAAGTCACCAAATGGCTGCAGTTCGGACTTGACGCTTATTATCGTCGCGGAATCACCCGTCAGCCGCAGACCAACCCACTTGCCGCGACACTTTATATGACACCACTTGACCCGGCGGTAAATTCAAATGGCACATATGCGGCAGACCACAACAGCAGTAACCCCTGGGCAACTATGAACGAAGGTGGACGCAACAATCAGTGGACAGACCGTCTGGGTGCAAAACTATCTGTTATCATAACTCCCTTCGAAGGTCTTTCCATAAGCGGTGTATGGGCACCCGGAATGCTTTTCACACGTAAAAAATCTTACGTAAAAAAAGTCAGCTACTACACTGCCGACAACCCCGATGAGCCAGCCGGTTACGCGAGTGGATTCTCTCTTAACAAACTCACTGAAAACAGAAATCTCAACACATGGGGCACAAAACAGCTCTTTATCAATTATAACAAGACATTCGCTGAAGATCACCGCACCGATTTCATGATAGGTTATGAGGATTATGAGGCAAGCTCAAACCCATTGGAAGCAGCATCTGATGCAATGGAGTTGTCTGATTATTTCTATCTTACGAACGCAAATACAAACAATCTCAGCGTTGATGGCTCAGAAACTCAGAATGCCTACCGTTCAATTTTCGGGCGTATAAATTATTCCTACAAGGGACGCTACATGGCACAGTTCAACGCACGCTGGGACCGATCTTCAAGATTCGCACGCAAATATCGCACAGGCTTCTTCCCTTCCGCATCCGTCGGCTGGGTAATGAGCGAAGAGAGTTTCTTACGCGATGTAGACCCGAGAATACTCACATTCCTTAAACTTCGCGGCTCCTACGGTACTCTCGGTAACGAAAGAATCGGTAATTATCCATATCAGGCGAGCATGACATTCTCACACCCGGTAATGGTAGACGGTTCCGGCAAACCAGTTTCTGTCCTGACTGCATCTCAGCGCGATTACAACATTCCAGACATAACATGGGAAACGACCCACAGCTGGGACGTAGGTCTTGACGCCACATTCCTCAATTCCAGACTTAACCTGACATTCGACTGGTACTGGAAGAAAACCAAAGACATGCTTCTGTCGATACAGCTCCCTATATTCATGGGCTATGACAATCCTAAACAGAATGCAGGCGACATGACTACCAAAGGCTGGGATCTTCAGCTCGGATGGCGTGACAACATTGGCGATTTCTCATATTCTGTAAACTTCAACCTCTCCGATTATCGTTCTGTCATGGGTAACATGTCCGGGAAACAGCAGGAAAGCGGTGGCACCATCACAATGGAAGGTGTAGAGTATATGTCATGGTATGGATTTAAATCAAACGGTCTGTATCAGAATGCCGAAGACCTTGCAAACAGTCCCGTGCTGAACGCCAACACTACTGTAGGCGACATTAAATATCTTGATGTAAACGGTTCCGAGGGTTTGCCTGACGGTGCGATAAGCGCACAGTATGACCGCGTTGTGCTCGGTTCTTCACAACCACGTCTTATCTATGGAGCACAAATCGCTTTAGGATGGAAAGGTTTTGAAATGTCGGCTGCATTCAATGGTATCGGCAAACAGAATAAAATGCTTTCCCGCGCCATGCTTTATCAGAGACACGCTGCCGGCTGGACACAGTTTACCGGTGAAGTTATAGGTACTTCGTGGAGCTACTACAACACTCCTGAACAGAACCTCGCTGCCAAATATCCGAGATTATCAGATATGGCTATTGACGGCTCAAGCGGAAACAACTCACAAGTTTCTGACTTCTGGATGTTCAACGGCGGTTACTTCCGCTGCAAGAACATAACACTCGGCTACTCTTTCCAGTCGAACATCACCAAGAAACTGAGACTCAACTCTCTCCGTGTGTTCGCATCTGTTTCCGACCCGTTCTCAATCGACCGTTATCCGCAGGGATGGGATCCGGAGACTACAGACACCGGTTCAAGCTATATCGCACGCACATGGAATTTCGGCGTGGCAGTTTCGTTCTAACCAAATCAAAATCTGAAACAACATGAAAAAGTATATATATTCTTTATTATCGGCTGCTGCCGTAATGATCGGTTGCACGGCGTGTGCGGATCTTGATTTGAATCCGCCGGCAGACGCATCTTCCGAGACTTGGTTCTCAAATATAGAGGAATTCGAATTCGCGGCAAATGACCTTTACCGTCTTGACCTCTGGTATTGGGAATGCAACCGCGCATGGCATACTGACCGCTGGACTGATGACTGGGAACAACAAGGTCACGGTTATGAATGGAGCACAGGAGCTCTGATGTCGACAACAGGCTACGTGAAAACAATGTGGCTCAATACATACAAAGCTATAACACGCTGCAATGCCATAATCGCAAACGTTGAGAAACAGCGTGGAAAACTGTCTGAAAAACAACTTGACAGATTCGAAGGCGAGGCAAGAATGTTCAGGGCATGCTTTTACTCATACCTGACGTTCCTGTATGGTGATATCCCTTATTATACTGATTATATCACAATAGATCAGGCATATGCAATGGGACGAGAAAAACAGTCCGAAGTGATTAAAAACATATACAAAGATTTCGACAAGGCAGCCGAGCTACTCCCCGAAACATCTTCAGGAAACGTCCGCGTCAAGAAAGCGACAGCATTTGCATTTAAAGCACGTACCGCTTCGTGGATGCTTGACTATCCTGTAGCGGCACAGGCTGCAAAAGCATGTATGGAACTGGGCACATACAAGCTTGACCCCAATTTCGAAAAGATGTTCTACATTGACACCTATGCTTCTGACGAATTCGTATTCATGATTCCAAGATCACGCGAACTGCATAATGACCTTATTACAATGAGCTCTTTCCTGCCAAGGAACAACTCCGGTAAATCTCTTGCGGTTCCATCGCTTGAACTCTTTTGCGCATTCCTTTGCTCAGACGGTGAACCCATCGACAAATCACCTCTTTTCGACCGTCAGAACCCTTTCCGAAACCGCGATCCACGCTTAGGTTATACAACAGTTGAATTCGGCACAGAATTCCTCGGTTTTGAGTGGGATCCGTCAAAAAACAAAGTATTGAACGTAAATACAGGCAAGCAAGCAAGTAAACAATAACGATTCGCAGCTCGTTCAGACTCTTGCTTCATGGACCGGACTAATTCTTAAAAAAGGTGTTACAGAAGCGTGGCTAAGCGACAAAAAAGCTGATCCAAACGCTATAATCATGCGCTATGCGGATGTACTTCTGATGTATGCTGAAGCAAAAATAGAGATGAATGAAATTGACCAGAGCGTGCTTGATGCCATTAATGACGTTCGTTCAAGAGCATACAAAACCACCCGCTCCAACACTTCTCTCTATCCTGCGGTTACAACGACCAATCAGGATGAACTTCGTTTCCTGCTACGTTCTGAACGTCGCATGGAATTTGCATGGGAGAACCGCAGATGGTTTGACTTGATGCGATGGAGACTTTGCGATATTGCGATTAACCGCCCGGTGATAGACCTTCCGGCAAAAGCTCAGCTACAAAAAAACATCAAGAGCGGTGATTACTACTTCCCTTCCGATGCGCTTCCGGTAATTGAAGAAAACGGTCTTGTAAATCTTCAGCCCCTTGTCGACTCTAAAGCAAAATTCCGCAAAACCATGGAACGTAAATTTGATCCGGCAAAAGGGTATCTTCTTCCTCTCCCACTTTCCGATGTGACATTGATTCCTGGAATGATTCAGAACCCCGGATATTGACATCTCGCAGTGTCTGCGGTTTACAGAAACCGCAGACACTGTTTACCCCATTAAAAATAACACAGGTAATATCTTAAGGTAAAAGATTTATAGGCTAACTTACTTTATCAAATGAAACCAATGACAAACAATCTATGCGCAGCCACTGCGCTCGGCTTGACTTTAGCCACTGTTTCCTGTTCGGATTCTTCCGATGGAGGAAACACAATTATTATCCCTGGTGCACCGGCAGTCGAAGTGAAAATCGGCTCACAGATGCCGCTATGGCAAAACGACACTTTTGAGATTCATTCCATAAGCACAGGCAGAGGTGAATCAAATTTCTACATCTTTCCTGACGGAACATCCATGCTTATTGATGCCGCCGGCTCTTTGGTCACAGAAGAGATTTGCACGAAAAAAGGAGTGGGAACGGTAACTCCTGCAAGACCGGGATGGCATATCTCAAGTGCCGATATAATTGCCAATTATATCAAACATTTTAACCCAAGAGGCGAAAATGTAGATTATTATCTCAATTCCCACACTCACGAAGACCACATGGGTTCCTGGCCTGAAAAATATGAGGAATACGCAGACTTCCCCAAACATACCGAAGGAAATTTCTATATGAACGGTATTGCAAAACTCGGAACTCTGCTTAATTTCACAAAAATCATAGACCGAGGCTATACTCTTCCAATAAACATGGGAACCGATGATAGAATAAAAGACTATCAGAGATTCCTGAAATGGAGCATGGATACAAAAGGTCTGATATATGAAGTTGCAAAACCCGGTCATGATGACCAGATTGTGATGCGTTATAATCCATCTGCCTATCCTGACTTTAAAATTCGCATACTTTGTGCATCAGGATATGCATGGACAGGCAACGGTTATGATACAAAAAGAACCATACCGACATCTAAAACTGAGATTAGCAAAGCCAGTCCCGATGAGAATATTTTCAGCGTAGCCTTGATGATGGATTTCGGTAAATTCAACCTTTTCACAGCAGGAGACCTTCAATGGGAGGCTACATCTTCCGCTCCTTGGCTCAATGCCGATGAAGGTATAATCCCTGTAGTAAACAAGGTGGAAGTAATGAAAGCGAGCCATCATGGCTCAACCAACGCCAACAGCGAGGAGCTTGTGAACAAACTTTGCCCACAGACAGTATGGATAAATCCATGGAGAAGCGAACAGCCAGGCATTCCCTGCATGCGAAGATTTGTAGCCGCCAATCCCGACGTTTCTTTCTTTACAACAGGTATTGTTGAAAGCAGCAAGGCTCCGCTTGCTGAAGTAGAGAATAATTTTAAATCCTGGAGCGGACACATAGTGATGAGAGTCTTCCCCGACGGTAAATACTATGTATATGTTCTTGACGATATTGACGAGAGCTATACAGTCAAATCAATCCACGGACCATATATCAGCGAATAATCACGATAGATAATTGTTAACCTCGGATAGGCACACGACTTGCGCGTCTATCCGGTAAAACCAAAAAACATTATGAATAAAAAAATTACATTCTTAGGATTTATGGCATTCGCAGCAATGCCGATGTTGGCTCTGACCCCTAACGGAGAAGGCGTGTATGAAATCTCCAATGCTGCTGAACTTGAAGAATTCGCTGCTATAGTAAATGGCGGAGAAAATACGGCAAACGCTGTTCTGACAGCAGACATAGACATGGACAACGTGACCCACACACCTATCGGAAATTCAAAAGCTGTTGCTTACAAGGGCACTTTTGACGGACGTTTCCATACAATTTCATCTCTGAATATGGAAGTTGATGGGGGCACAAATCTGGCTCTGTTCGGTTATGCCGGTGTCGGCGCTAAAATCTGCAATACAATAATCGATGACCTCTCGACATTCTTCGGTGAAGACAAATGTGCCGCATTTGTAGGACAATGCACCGATGCTGAAGAGGGTGTCGCAGAATTCACCTGTCTTGGAACTTCAGCAGAGGTTCACGCTTACAGTGCGGATACCGGAAAAGGCAGGGCTGCAGCACTTGTAGGTCCGTCAGACGGAAATGTCGCCTATAAATTCACGAATTGCTACAACACCGGTCTTGTAAGAGGCGTTACAGTAGGAGGTATGTCTTGCCATGCTCCCAAGGCTGTATGCAGCGGATGCTTCACAATAACCGAGGTAAAAAAACAGGCAAATGCCGATGCAAAACCGGGTAATCCCGGCAAAGTCGGAACTGTGCTTATAGCTGGTGTGTCTGAGCCGATGGATGGATGGGGATATAATTTCTTCTTTGGAGGTAGTGCTACCAATCCTTCTGTGTTCTACCCGAACATTGTTGACAGTAATATAAAATGGACAGATTATAGCAAACCGGCTGTTGATGGCAACTACGGCGTATACAAAGTCTACGAAGAAACCTGGGCATCAACAGGTGCAATGTGCTGGTTCCTGAACAATTGTTCGGATGTGGATCCTGTATGGGGGCAGAACCTTGAAGAGATGGAACTTTATCCCACATTCGCTCCGGGAGCACCTGTTGTAAGCAAGAAAGCCGATGCATTCGAATTTGAGAACACTGGCAAGACTACTACTTCCGCCGTGAATGAGATCGCATCTGACACTCAGTCCGCTCCTAAAGGAATATACACTATCCAAGGCGTGAAGGTCGAGAATGCCACAACTCCCGGATTGTATATAATTGATGATAAGAAAGTTATTGTAAAATAATCTTATCGAGGGTGTGGATGTTGTCTGTCAGGACTACAGCCACGCCCTTCCTCATTTCTCTTAACCTTATAGTATCAACACGGAATATAACCGTAGAAATTGCAAAATCTACAGAATTGCAATTGCATGAAAATGGCTCTGACTGGTCAATTTCAACCTCATCAGTCAAGGTAAAAGAACGAAACGACACGAAAGATGGAATAACCGTTTCATATACTACCGCATCTACTGTTACAATACCTTGATACCGCTGACGCTGCAATTTGGCCTGTAAAACTCGTTTCATTCTCTCTTAAGCCGGGTGAAGCAGGGGACTCCTCGGGTAAAATATCAATTACGGAAATCAAAGCCACATATTGCGCATCAAGTTCTGTGAATGAGATTTCTAGTGAAAATCACTCTTCTGACGAAGTTGTAACCGATGAATGGTATACACTCACCGGAATAAAGATACAGAGAGAATATCTTTCTCCCGGCATATACATCCGCAGGCGAGGCAATCATACTGACAAAATAATTATAAGATAAAAGCTTATGAAATCAACACTGGCGATAATACTGACAGCAATGGCGGCATCTCCCCTCTTCGGAGCTGTTGTCAGAAACATTCCCGACAAAGATGGAATGACAATTAAAGGCGTTGTGTATTGCGGCGATGAACCGGTACAGGGCGCACAGGTATCAGACGGCGTCAACGTTACGCTTACCGATGAGAACGGATGGTATTATCTGGCATCGGCGAAGGAGTGCGGTCACGTTTTCGTGTGTAACCCGAAAGGTTACAAATACACGCGCAAAGCAAAATACCCGGAGTTTTACAAGACGGTAGACACAGAAAGACCTTCTGCCGTTGAACAGGCTGATTTCGAACTTGAGCGCGACGAGGCGACAGACCATACGATTCTGTTTCTTGCCGACATCCAGATGTGCGGACGCAACGAGGACATCCGGCAATATGAGGAGAATGCCGTAGGTGACATCAACACAAGCATCTCCAATGCCCGAAAACAAGGCAAAGATGTATATGTGATCACTCTTGGCGACCAGTCTTACAACACATACTGGCATTCCTATAATATAGGCATACCGGAGATTCACGAAAGCATGAACCTCCTCGATCCGGACGCGATATTCAACTGCATGGGAAACCATGACAACAATCCCAAGATTGCCGGCGACTGGGCAGCCTCCACCGATTACAGAGAGCAGTGGGGACCGACTTATTATTCATTCAATATCGGTGAAATACATTATGTCGTGCTCGACAATATCGAGTTTACAAACGCCGAATGCAAAAACACATTCGAATGCAACATAACCACAAATGTTATAAAATGGCTCCGGAAAGATCTTGCCAATGTCAGCATGGACACTCCCGTTGTGGTATGCATGCACGCCCCTCTGTTCTATCGTCCGCAGTGTTCGAAACCTAATGTGCCCGATCCGACAAAATACCGTTACAACTACGGTTCACAGTTCTATAACAGCGTAAAAGGTTTCAAAGACGTGCGTGTATTCACAGGACATGCACACACCAACTACACGGTTTCTTACCTTAACATGACAGAATATAACGTGGGAGCTATCGGGGGCAACCTCTGGTGGACAGGATATTTCGTCAATGGCAACAGCGTCTGCACTGACGGCTCTCCGGGGGGATACAGGGTGCTCGACACTTCAGGCAAGGAGCTGAAAACATATTACAAGTGCATCGGCTTTGACAATGGATACCAGTTCCGTTGCTATGACCTTAACAATTGTCATATCACAGCCTCCAGATTCGCGCCTTCATACAAGAACCCTGCGGATATCGACACCTGGCTTGCCAATGGATACGGATTCGACAGTTCCGACTACAATTCAGACGGCACTCCCAAAATCCCGAACAGAGTGCTGATCAATGTGTTTGCCTACGACACAAACTGGAAAGTGGAGGTTTTGGAAGACGGGAAGCCGCTTGAAGTGTCGCGCATCAGCGGTTACGACCCGTTCTCAATGATTTCCGACGGCTGCCAGCGATTCGAGAAGACGGGGCATAACAACTCGGGAAATCCGACACAGAACTCACATCTGTTTCTTGTCACAGCTAAATATGCCACATCTCCCCTCTCCATCAAGGTCACTGACCAGTATGGTTCAGTATACACACAGGTTATGGAAAGACCAAAAGGTTTCAGCATAGACAGATACACTCCGCAGAATGAACAGAGTGCCATATTCGACATTGATTCCGATTCATACAGCTATCCCCCGGAGTTTTACAATATCAACGGAATAAAGGTTTCCAGACCGGAAAAAGGACTATACGTCATGAGGCTGGGAACAAAAACAAAGAAAGTATTTATCAGATAAACTACAGTACATATGAAATTTTCATTGAAAAAGTTTTCCATAGCACCGGTGATTGCTCTCGCCTGCTTCCCGTCTTCGGCTCACAAGACTACGCCGGAATGGATCGACAATGCCGTTTTCTACGATATATACCCCTCCTCGTTTATGGATTCCGACGGTAACGGCATAGGTGACCTGCCGGGCATTATCTCGCGCCTTGATTATGTGAAGAGTCTCGGTGTCGACGCCATATGGATGAATCCTATATATAAGTCGGCATGGTTCGACGGAGGCTACGACATCATCGATTACTATCAGGTAGATCCGCGCTTCGGTTCAAACAGGGACGTTAAACGTCTTGTTGACGAAGCCCACAAGAGAGGGCTGAAGGTATGTCTTGACCTTGTGCCGGGACACACGTCAAACAAAGCCGACTGGTTCCGCAAGGCGGCGACAGAGGGTCCGGACGGCAGATACGCGGATTACTACATATTCGCCGATGAAATCTCTGCGAAAGACAGCGCGGACATACGGAAACGCTATCTTCTCGAGGATCCGGATTCTTCAAAATTGGGACCGTGGGTGCCTACAGAGGAGGCAAAGGCAGGCACTCCGTCCGACGGAAAATATACAGGAAATTTCTATCAGAAGAATTATTATCCCTGCCAGCCGGCTCTGAACTTCGGATTCGCGAACCCGGATCCGTCCAAACCGTGGCAGCAGCCTGTTGACGCCCCGGGACCTAAGGCTGTAAGACGCGAAATGAAAAATATAATGGCTTATTGGTTCGACCTCGGGGTTGACGGTTTTCGTGTGGATATGGCTTCGTCTCTCGTCAAGAACGACAAAGACAAAAAAGAGACCATGAGACTATGGGCAGACATGCGCGAGTGGCTTGACCGCGAATATCCCGGAAAAGTGCTTATCGCTGAATGGGGCGTTCCGGAACAGTCGCTGCCGGGAGGCTTCGACATGGACTTCCTTCTCATACACAGAAGCCCCGGCTTCAAGCAGATTACCCGTGGAAGCGTCAAAGACAAATCGGTCGGGAAAGACGCTTATTTCGAGAAAACAGGCAAGGGCGCATACGACAAATTCGTCAAGGAATATGGCGAGCAATACCGGAAATCGAAAGACTTCGGCTACATCTCGCTCTTCTCCGCGAACCATGACATCAACCGTCTCAACTCCGAAGGACGCGACACCCCGGACCAGATAAAGACTTTCATGACATTCCTCCTCACAATGCCGGGAGTTCCTTTCATCCATTATGGCGATGAAATAATGATGAGAAATGTCAAGGGATTGCCAAGTGTGGAGGGATCCCGTGAGGAACGCAGCGGCACGCGAACCCCCATGCAGTGGGATAACTCCGTGAATGCCGGATTCTCTACGGCTCCTGCCGAGAAACTGTATCTGCCGGTTTTCACCGACAACGGCAAACTTACGGTAGAGGCGCAGGAGAAAGATCCCAATTCGGTTCTTAACTTCACCCGTGAGCTGATAAGACTGCGACATGAGCATCCGGCTCTTGCCAACTCCGGAGAATGGAAATCAATTAGCGACCCTGCAAGACCATATCCTTGGATTTACACTCGTGAGAACGACAGGGAAATATATGTGATTGCCCTTAATCCCGGTGGGAAAGCGGCAAACGCTTCCGTGCCGTTAACCGTTGCCGGGAAGCCGGAAACTCTTATAGCCAACGGTAGCGTCAAGGTGAGACCGACAGCTGACGGAATCTCTCTGAAAATGCCCGGGGTGTCTTCGGCTATATTCAGAATCAAGAAGTGATATTATTGCATATCAATATATTATATTTAAAATCAATTTTTGGAGTTATTAAATACAGTTATCTTTAACCGAAAGAAAGGGGTGAAGCTATGAATAACGGAACAAATTTATTTATAACTTTACGAACCTTTCCTGCAGTTCCCGGAAGTTGTGGAAACCACATGCTGCCGGACTTCCCATAACGACAACAATAATAACGAAACGACCAATGAAGAATTTAACCATTTTAGCGGCACTTCTCACATGTGCCTCCGCCATGAACGCTCAGTCTACGTTCCGGTCTTCGCTTCCTGTGAAACCGGGAAAAGGCGTAACCGTCGCAGGTACCGTGGAATGTGACGGGAAACCTGTGCCAGGAGTTGTAGTATCCGACGGATATGAACTCACAAAAACCGACAAAAAAGGTGCCTATTACCTCAAGTCAAAAAAACAGAATCCACAGGTGTTCATTACATCTCCTGCCGGATACGATGTATATCGCGATGATGTGGTGCCACAGTTCTGGGCAGACTTCACTCTTCCTGCTGACAAATACGAACGTCACGATTTCCGCCTTACAGAAAATGACAACTCCCGCCACGCGACAATCATCATCACTGACGTGCATCTCGCAAACCAGCGTAATGATGTGTCGATATTCTCCGGCCCATACACAGATGTGATCCGCAGGAATGTGGAGAGTCTCAACGCCCAAGGCATACCCGTGTACACGCTGAATCTCGGCGATGCTTCATGGGATGGCTATTGGTATGGACACAACTACCCTATAGCAAAATTTCGCGAAAGCCTCAACAACGCCAATTACCCGACTGCTGTCTACAGCTGCATGGGAAACCATGACAACGACCCCAAGGCGCAGCCGGGGCGCGATGCCGATTTCAACGCTTCCCTCCCCTATCAGAAGGCACTCGGTCCGAGATATTACTCACAGAATATCGGTAATGTGCATTACGTTTTCCTCGACAACATCCATTATATCAATGATCCGGCACCTGCTCCGACATACACCGGCATCAACAACAAACGCAATTACAAGGAGGATTTCACTCCCGAGCAGCTTGCGTGGCTACGCAAGGATCTCGCGAATGTCTCTTACGACACTCCGATAATCGTGGCGATGCACGGTCCGATGTTCCGATGGAAAAAATTCGATCATAAGAAAAACTGGTCCGCACTCAACGACGAGATAATGATCCGCACTGACAATGAAAGCACCCGCGAACTCCTCGACATACTCAGACCTTACAAAAACGTGCACTCTGTCTGCGGACACTCCCATAAACAAAATCTGATCCGCCTTCCTGAAGAAATACAGAACTTCACCGAACACAACATATCCGGCACCTGCGGCGCATGGTGGAGAACCCGTGCCACCGGTCTGAAGAATCTATGTCCCGACGGCACTCCGGTGGCTTACGAACTCTTCAATATCGATGGAAGCAACATCTCTTGGGAACACAAAACGTTTGAATATGACCCTGCACGGGCGTTCTACGCATGGGACATGAACGGTGTGAAGGACTATTTCAAAAACAATGAAGAGGTGCGGGCATTCCTCAACATGTATCCCGAATGGACCGACTACAGCAACCTTCCGGACAACTACATATATGTCAATCTCTGGGCTTGGGATCAGGACGGAAAACTGAAGATTACTGAAAATGGCAAGGAACTTCCCGTGGAGATGGTCAAGGAGGAAAATCCGCTGTATACGTTGTCTTACATGGTGCGCACCACTGTCTGGAACAACGAATGGAACAACAAGGGTTATCACAATCCGCGCGAGTTCATGCTTTTCCGAGCAAAAGCATCGACTCCTGACGCTCCGGTAGAAATAAGCTGGACCGATTATTTCGGCAATGAGACAAAGTCAACTCTTGAACGTCCGGCAGCATTCTCTCCCGAAACTCTCTGACAACAATGAATATGAAATATCTTCTGAAATCCGGAACTGTTCTGCTGACCTCTTTCCTACTTGCGGCATCACCTTTGTCGCATGCCGGGAACCGGTCATGCAAAGCCGCATCCGGAAGCATACGCGAAGAGATCGCCGCCAATCCCGAGCTGGCGGCAGGTCTCTTCAATCCGTATCCCGACCACAACATCGGAGTCATCTCTGATGCGCCGAAGGGCTACAGACCTTTCTACATAAGTCATTACGGGCGCCACGGCTCAAGATGGCTTGCCAATGACAGGGAATATTCCAATGTCACAAATCCTCTGGAGAGAGCGGCAAAATCGGGTAAACTCACAGACAAGGGGCGCAGGCTTCTTGAAAGAGTGATGATCGCACGCGAGCAGGCACGCGGCATCGAAGGATGTCTCTCCCCTCTGGGAACCCTTCAACACCGGGGCATCGCCGAAAGAATATTCGCCAACTATCCCGATGTTTTTGCCAACCGGGCTGAAATCGACGCGAGATCAACAATGACTGTCAGATGCGTCATGAGCATGAATGCATTCTGTCTGCGTCTCAAGGAGCTTAACCCGGATCTGGAAATCGGTTTCGAGGCTTCCGACCGCAACACCGCTGTTCTCGCCCATGTCTACGGAATCGCCAATGAGGTGGATCCCGCATACAAGGATTATTGCAGGAACGGCGAGTATCTCAGACGCGCACATGCGATTGTAAGAGAGAAAATGGGATCGGAAGACTTTCTTGATTCACTTTTCACAGACTTTGTCTTCGAAAACAAGGAGGAGGAGATGAATTTCATTTTCTATCTTTTCTATCTCGTATCGGACCAGAAGAACGTAATGCCTGAAAACCGGATGTGGGACATATACACCCCTGACCAGCTTTACTGGATGACTGTTGCCGAGAACTTCAGAGGCATCGCCAAATTCGGAGGTCATCAAGGTTGCGAAAAATGGACTCTCGCTTACGCGGTGCCTCTGCTTGAAGACATTGTAGGAAGATGCGACAATGCCGTGGCAGGAAACGGACGCGCCGCCGACCTGCGTTTCGGTCATGACGTCGTGCTCATGGCTCTTGTGCCTCTCATGTGCCTTGACGGATACGACAACGTGCCTGACGACCCTGAGAAACTGCTTGCCGCATGGAACCTTTATGACATAACGCCCATGGCGGCAAACATGCAGATGGTTTTCTACCGTCCGGTCAGAAAGAATGACGGTGAGGTTCTCGTAAAGATACTCCTCAACGAACATGAGGTCACCCTGCCCATGAAAAACCATAACGGAAAATATTACAGATGGAACGATGTCAGAAAACTGTTGAACGACAGAATAAACAAATACAAAACCAAAACAGAACGAACAAAATGATTCAGGCAAGAGTAATAAAACCACACGACATAGAGTTTTTCGAAGTTCCGGCTCCGGAAGCGAAAGACCTTAAAGACAACGAAATTCTTCTCAGAATACACAAGATCGGTGTATGCGGTTCGGACATACACGTGATGCACGGTCAGCATCCGTTTGTAACATATCCTGTTATCCAGGGGCATGAATACGGAGCTGAGGTTGTTGCCGTGGGCAAGGATGTCACGGCAGTCAGACCCGGTGACAAGGCGACAGCGCGTCCGCAGCTTGTTTGCGGCGAATGCGGGCCCTGCCGCAACGGGCGTCCCAATGTATGCGAGAACCTCAGAGTGCAGGGATTTCAGGCTCCCGGGTGCGCCCAGCCATATTTCGTGGTGCCCGAAGACCGCATCATAAGGTGTGCGCCGCACCTCAGCTACGAGCAGATCGCGATAATGGAACCTTGCGCAGTCGGTATCCACGCCTCGGGACGCACCGATGTCAAAGGCAAGAATGTGATAGTTACCGGTGCCGGCACCATCGGAAACCTTGTGGCGCAGGCGGTTAAAGGTCGCGGGGCGAAGAAAGTGCTGATTACCGATGTCAGCGACCTGCGTCTCGAAAAAGCCCGCGAGTGCGGACTTGAGCATACCGCCAACACCGCAAAGGAATCATTTGAGGATGCGGTGAGACGTGTTTTCGGAGACGAAGGTTTTCAATGCGCGTTTGAAGTGTCCGGCGTGCAGAAATGCATCACGGACCTTGTCGCGAACATAGAGAAAGGCAGCGACATAGTGATTGTTGCCGTATTCTCCAAGAATCCGGAAGTGAATCTCGCGGTTCTCGACGAGCATGAGATAAGGCTTATCGGCTCGATGATGTATCTGCACGAGGATTATCTTCTTGCCGCCGGGATGCTTGCCGACGGTCGTCTCAACGTAGACCCGCTTGTCACCCAGCGTTTCGGTTTCAAGGAATACAACGAGGCTTACGACTGCATCGACAACCACCGCGAGGAATGCATGAAAGTCATGATAGATCTGAAAGCGACAGAATGACCGGAGTCCCCACACATCCCCATACATCCCCATCCCGCCCCATTAACCCCCATACCCCCCATAAAACATGAAAACAATCACCTACAACAGACCGGTTGAAGTAACCGGAGAATACGATGTCTTGGTCGCCGGCGCCGGTCCGGCGGGCATATGCGCCGCCGTGGCAGCCGCAAGAGAAGGTTCCAGAGTGGCACTTATAGAAAGATACGGCGTGGTCGGCGGCAACCTGACCACAGGCTATGTCGGTCCAGTGCTCGGCATGGTCGGCAAAGGAACCATGCGCGACGAGATAGTGAAGATACTTGAGATTCCCGACAACGACATGATCGGAGAGACCGGGAAAGCGCATGATTTCGAAAAAGCCAAACTCACTCTCTCTGAGTTTGTGAATCATCCCGGCATTGATGTATATCTGCAGAGTTCGGTATATGATGTCGTAAAGGAGGGTGACAAAGTGACGGGACTGATTCTCGCCACCAATGAGGGACGCATGGCGCTTCTTGCACCTGTGACCATCGACTGCACCGGCGACGCGATTCTCTCAACTCTTGCGGGCGCGCATATCGAGAAAGGACGCGAAGACGGACTCATGCAGCCCGTAACCCTTGAGTTCACAATCGACAACGTTGACGAAACCTGTGCTGTGACATGCATAGGCGATGTCGACAATGTGGAGATGAACGGCGAAAGATTCCTTGATTTCTGCAAGCGTTGTGCCGATGAAGGGAAACTCCCGGAGCATCTGGCGGCTGTGCGTCTGCATCCTACCGTTAAGAAGGGGCAGCGCCAGGTCAACACTACCCAGGCGAACCGCGTGGATATCACCAAAGTCCGTGAAATCTTCCCTGCGGATCTTGAGCTCAGACGCCAGATAGCGTTGCTGATGGATTTCTTCCATGAGAATCTTCCCGGCTACGAAAACTGCAAATGCATCGGCAGCGGCACAACCACGGGTGTGCGCGAGACACGCCGCGTAATGGGTGACTACCTGCTTACCGCCGAAGATATGGTGGAGGGGAGGAAATTCCCCGATGTAGCTGTCCATGAAGCAGAGTTTATTGTAGACATCCATAATCCCGAGGGTGCAGGTCAGGCTGAAGACAAGATACAGTATGTCATTCCGTATGACATTCCTTACCGCTGTTTCCTACCCAAAGGCGTGGAAGGACTGCTTGTTGCCGGACGTTGCATCTCGGGCACCCACCGCGCCCATGCTTCCTACCGCGTGATGTCCATTTGCATGGCTATGGGTGAGGCGGCAGGAACAGCCGCAGCCCTATGCGCGAAGGAACACAAGACTCCGCGTGAACTTCAGGTGAAAGAACTTCAGAACGCATTGACCGCTAAAGGGATTGAATTATGGTAAGAATAAAACAGGAAAGAGAGATACCGGTTGTTGCCGGTTATGACGTTGTTGTATGCGGCGGCGGACCGGGTGGAATAATCGCCGCCCTGGCTTCGGCACGCGAAGGCGCCAAGACTTGTATTATCGAGCGTTACGGTTTTCTCGGCGGTATGGCGACCGCAGGACTTGTCGCACCGATAAGTGTGTTCAATTACAACGGCAGACGTATAATCGACGGTCTGCCGTGGGAGTTTGTGGAACGACTCGCCGCTATCGGCGGAGCACGGGAGGAGAAACCTCTCGGCAACATCACATTCTCCCCCGAGAAATACAAGCTTGTGGCGCAGCGTATGCTCAAGGAAGCCGGAGTCGACATATATTTCCACTCCTATATAACCGGAGCGGAATATGAGAAAGACCCGGATGGAAACAGCCGTATCAGGTATGTCATCATAGACAACAAGAACGGTGCTGAAGCGATTGCCGGGCGGTATTTCATAGATGCCACAGGCGACAGCGATCTTGCCGCGATGGCGTGGGTTCCGATGCAGCCGGTGCCGGAACAGCTCCAGCCCGCGTCGCTGATATTCATGCTTTCGGGTGTGGATACAGATGCTCTCCCGATGATACGTCATTCACAGCAGGGTGTGAATTATCACGACCTTAAGATACGCGACCTATTCACAAAACTGCGCGAGGAGGGCACGGAAGAGGTACCGATATTCGGCGGTCCATGGTATTGCGGCATACTCGCCGACGGTATTGTGCTCGTGAACATGACCCGCCATTTCGCAGACATGACCGACAACCGCATTGCCGGAGACATGGAATGCCTTTTGCGTGAGAACGCCCACAGATACACGGAACTGCTGCGGAAATATATACCTGCTTTCAAGAACGCGGAACTCATAGCCACAGCTCCGATGACCGGCATTCGCGAGACACGACGCATTCTCGGTGCCCATACCCTTACAGGTGAGGAATACCTTGAGGCAATCGACTTCCCCGATTCTGTCGCCAGAGGGTGCCATCCGGTCGACATCCATTCGGCAAACAGCACCAGCCAGCGTTGCCAGTTCATGAAAGACGCGGGATTTGTGCCTTACCGTTCCCTCTATGCTCCGTCCTTCCCCAACCTTCTTGTGGCAGGACGCAATTTCTCCGCCGACGGAGTCGCATCGGCATCGGTGCGTGTGCAGGCATCGGTAATGGGACTCGGCCAGGCTGCCGGCACTGCCGCCGCCATTGCTGCCAAAGGAAACATCGGTGTAGACAAGGTCAACACCGATACACTGCGCGCAAGATTACTGGAACTCGGCGCCAACCTCAGCAACTGAGATTTGTCAGAACCTGTTTAGTCCTTAAAAACTATAGATTGTGTGTAAGATAGTTGTAATAGGAAGCACCAACACCGACATGACCATCCAGACCGATGTTCTCCCCCAAGTGGGAGACATCGTGGCGGGTGGCAGGTTCAGGATATGTCCGGGCGGCAAGGGTGCCAACGAAGCTATAGCAGCCTCCCGTCTCGGAGGCTCGGTGAGCCTTATAACCAAAACAGGAAATGACGGGTCAAGCCGAAAATCCGGTGCATGGATTTTGAGAAAAGTGTTAAATTTGTG
>ERZ777305.977-NODE-977-length-41064-cov-10.313785_pt1 | contig 41064 bp, 34 predicted proteins | sample MGYA00374965_ERZ777305 | MGnify/ENA primary metagenome ERZ777305 (study PRJEB29328, sample SAMD00013331) | mouse gut metagenome | study: EMG produced TPA metagenomics assembly of the Metagenome analysis of fecal microbiota from mouse which was promoted... | reverse complement strand
AGGTGCCAGTCCTAATTTTGTTTTGCCTCAAAAAGTTTTATCGGACAGCAATGATTTGCAATAAGAAACGTGTTGCGACAAGAGAAACGTGACATGAACATGACCGCCTTCACCTGATCTTGACAAATATAACGATATTTACCCACACACATATCAAGCCAACGGACATAGCCGGCGAATGATTTTCAGCCGGATAACATGCACAAAGGCTGGCCACAAAGACAAAACGTTCTTGCGGAATCGTGACAATTTGATTAACTTTGCAAAAAATCTACTTGGGATATCGTAACCCTCATAAAAATACCATGCACAGCCACCTTACAGCCATAAAACTTATCGCGGGTGCCACTATGGCACTTGCAGCCGGATGCACCGCTTCGTCGCAGTCCGACAATACAGAAATACTGCAAATCGACATGCTTGCCGACATCGACCGTCCCGACTTCGATGAAACCAGCTTAAAGGATGTCAGATATGCGCTGCTCGACACGGCTACAGAAGCTCTGCTTGGAGAATACGCTCAGATACAGGGAGTGATCGGCGACACAGTGATAGTCCACGACATGACAGCGATGGGCGACAACTCCCGCCTGCTCCTTTTCGATGCCAACGACGGCCATCTCATACGCTCCATACGCCATATCGGCCAGGGACCGGGCGAATACCGATGGATCAGAGGTGTAGTGACAATTCCGGAACGCTCCGAGATCATATTGCTGTCCGACAAGGCTCATCGATATACCACCGACGACCGCTATATCGAAAGCTACAGCATGAGCAGCAAGCATGGAGGCGCTCTGCCGATCGGATCGGCCGAACGCGGCATACATGAAACCGACGCCTTCGACGGAGATCTGCACATCTACCAATACGACGACCGAATGACTCCTGTCGACACTCTCGTGATCAATAATTACGAACCGAGATGGATCTCCATCGCCTTCAACCAGTCCGACAAAGAGTCGCTGATCAATATAGTCGACACGGTATATTCTCTCGTTCCGGGCGAGATGCAGCCGGTGGCCGTATTGTCGCGCGGAGTCAAAGCGCTCACGCCTGAAGTGGAGCACAAAGTCTACATCGGACGCACCGATTACGAACAGGCGGAGAGGGAGCGTCAGGGTTATATAGAGTTTTTGCGGTTTATCAACGACGGACCGCGCTTCACAGTGACATACGCCTATGGTGGCCGTAACTATTTCGACACCTATTCGCACAAAAGCGGCAAACTGATAGCACGACGTTCGTTCAGCGACAGCGACGAGGACGCCGGCCTGCTTATACCGCACGACGGACGCACCATGCACATTACCAACTATCCGTTTATCAGCAACGGCCGCTATTACTCAATAGTCAGCGAAGATGAAACGCTCGGCTCCGACGGAGAGCCGTCGGAAGAGCTCAACCGCGCGCTGATATCCTGGAGCATCGAGGGCGAATAACCCGTCGTGCGCGCTCACAATCAGCGCATCGTCAGCTCAGAACGAGAACTGCACCATGGCGCCCACGCGGCGTCCCCAGCGCTGACGTCCTGAGAAATTGTGGCGCAGGCCATAGTCAAATTCCACTCCCGTCTGCAGACGCGGCACAGGATTCCACATCAGGTTGACGTTGCCCATCATGCCGTATTTATACTCTTCGGGATCGACCTGACCGGACGGCAGATAACGCGTCTGGCTTATGGAAGTGCTCGCATACAGCTCCGGAGTGAAGTTATATTGCACGCCCAAACAGTAGCCGAACGAAGCCGGCATCTGGAGGCGGCCCGGACGTTCGGGGTCGGGCACGAGGTCGTAATTGCCCATCAGCAGATCGCCGCCCATGCCGGCATAGCCGCGCCCGTAATTGACACTGCAATAGGTGGTGATATTGCGCGTGGGATGCGCCACCGGCGACAACATCATGCCCCATCCGGCCTTGTAGTGGTTGCGGCCCGAAAGGAGGTCGCGGTACGACAGCGAACGCACTATGCCCGAAAGACGCACATGGGAGGTGGGTCCCCACTCGTATTGCACGAATCCCGCGCCGTCGGGGAGCCACTCCTCGATCGGTTCCGACTGTCCGTCGACAGCAGTAATGTGTGTTTCGGGAGTTTCGGCCGACACCGCGAACACCCAACGCCCCACTTTGGGCATCCAGCGCACGAGCACACTCGTGTTGCTGATCTTGTTGTTGGGTCCCTGCGCATCGATCATCGGAGGCACCGCAGCCGGATCGCTGAACGACGACGAGGCATAGCCGACAGTGAAATCGTTGACCGTGGCGTAGGCTTTCTTCAGATGAAAGTCGCGGGTGTTGTATCCGTTGAAGTTGGCCTCGATATATATCTGACAGTTGCCGAAGCTGGGATTCCGGCCGATGACACTGACAAACAGAGTAGTGCCGGCGGGCGAAGTGCCGAAATGCCTCATCTTGGCCGGATCGCGGTCAATAGGTATCAGATACGGAGCGAAAGCCGACGTAGGCTGCGCACCGTCCCAATCGAAATAGCCTCTCATCCTTACGCATCCTCCTATACCGCCGGCAAGCGATGCATCCTTGCTCAGAAACATGAAATAGGGCACTTCCGGATCCTGCGAGTGGCGGAACTGATCGTCATAGAACATCTGTATCAGGCTGCGCACGGAGTCGCGCATTTCGGGTGAAACGGTTTCTATGTCGCGGCCGGCCATGACCATATGCTGCGAGGCAAGCATAGAGTCACGATGCTGGTCGGCAAGACTGCGGCTTTGGCCCGACGCGGCCGGAGCGAGAGCACCCACTATGGCCGCTACGGCCAGAAGACGCGATAAGGCGATGGATGTCATGGATTGAAACGTGTGTGAGAATAAACATGATAGCGGCGTCGGAAGCTACGGACTTCCGACGCCGCCTGTATTCTCAACAACAGAGCGGCCATGATGGTTCGCGGCCGGCCGCCCCGCGATATGACATGGTGAGCTGCCTCAGTCGTCGGCTGTGGCTGCAAGAGTCAGGCCCACACGTTCCTGAAGTCCGAAGAGCAGATTCATCACATGCACCGCCACAGATGCCGATCCTTTCATCGAATCGTCGAGCACCGCCGACACCACTACCTTCTGGCCGGTCTTCTGCACATGAAGCAGGCACTTGTTGGTACCTCTCACACCGCCCAGATCCGGAAAGCTTTCGCTGAGGAATGTGAATCCGTGATCCTCGTAATACTCGTCGTACATATCCTTGATGTCATCCTCCGATATCGGGGTGTCCATATAGACCGTGCATGCCAGACCACGGTTCCATCCCCCGGCTATGCCGGTGAGATGGATAGGCGCGCTGCAGCTCGACTGAAGCACCTGGAGCGCTCTCTGCGCCTCGCCGATCTCCTCATGCTCAAGCACCACCGACACTTCACCGGGACGCTCCGGCGAACTTGGCGTCACCATATTGACATGGATCGGAGCGTTGAGCAGCAGATTCTTGGCCAACGGAAGCAGAGCAAGCAGCATTATATGGGCGAGCGGACCGGGGATGGACGCACGCACGGCTCCGCGCACGAGCGGCTTGCGGTTAAGTTCCGGCACGGCATAGACCCATGGCGACTCCTCGTCCTCGGGCGAGCGGAAATCGGGCGAAAGATCTATCACCTTGACCCCCTCGGGGATAGGCGTGTGGCGCATATAGCGCTCTGAATCGCCGTCCTCGCTGTTGCACAGGAATATGACGTTGACCTCCTCGGGATTTCCCTTGGCGCAGAAGCTCATATATGTTTCGCCTGTCAGTCCACGGTGGTGGCGCGCTATCAGCTCCCCCTCCTCGGAGGGTGCTTCGACCCACACGATCTCCACATCCGGGTGGTTGATCAGTATGCGTATCAGATGTCCGGCGGCCGTGGAGTCGCCGCCTGTGATTCCGGCTTTAATCATTTTCGATGGTTTTGTCGCGCATGTGTGCGTCGTAACGTTTTGAGAGCAGCTCTTCGGGGAGTATGCTCGACAGTGTGGAGAGTATCTTTGATTTAGGCGCGTCGACCGTCAGAGCCACAAACACAGTGTCGGCTCCGGCTATCGTGCCCATGAAGTAGGGTGAATGCAGATCGTCGATATCGTAGGCGACTCCGCCGGCATATCCGTTGCGTGTGCGTATGACCAGCAGCTGTCCGCTCATGGTCACCGACTCTATCGCCGCGCGGCTCACCATACCGGCAGCTCCCTTCTCCACATCCTTGTCGGGAGGGAGCACTCCGCCCATGACGTATCGGTAGCGCCCCATCTCGGTGGGTATTTTCGAGGTGCGGAGAGTCTTCAGATCGCGCGAGAGCGTTGCCTGGGTCACGTCGTAGCCGCCTTGCAGCAGCAGTTCAAGCAGCTCGTCCTGACTGCCGACTATATTGTTGAGCAGTATATCGGCTATGGCCGTCAATCGTTTCTGTCGCTTTTTCATTATGCATCAGATTGGGAATATATGCGCAAATGTAATATTTTTTTTAATAATATGCAAACAGCTGCTTCATGCAACGCTCCCCCATATCTCTCCATATCTGCTTCGCGGAGGAAGGATCAGTCACCTACCGGACGCGTGGATATGCCTCGCGTGGCTATCCAACCTATCATGACCCCTACGGCGGCCGTCATAAGGAACACCGTCAATACGTCAGCCGACGACAGCGCTACGGGGTAGACAGTCACCGACAGTTGCGACGGATCGCCTCCGAGCTTTATAAAACCGCCCCACTCCTGGGCCAGACAGAGAGCAACACCCAGCAGCAGACCTGTCACAGCACCTGAAAAGGATATAAGCCAGCTTTCCCACATGAATATGCCGCGTATCATGCGCGGTGTGGCTCCCATGGCCGACATCGTGGCTATATTGGACTGCTTCTCTATGATCAGCATCGACATGGTCGACACCACATTGAACGATGCAACTACAACGATAAAGGCCAGCATGACAAAGGTGATCCACTTTTCGACAGCGATCATGCGGAACGACTGCTCCTGCTGCTGCAACCGGTCTTTCACCAGCAGACGTCCGCTCCCCAGCTCACGCAACCGCGCAGCCACGGCGCCGGCATCGTTTCCCGCACTGACCGTCACGGCTATCGAGGTGGCCTCCGAGGTATAATCGAGGAGCTTCCGCGCCACATCGAGAGGCACTATCACCCTGTCGGCGTCATATTCGCTCTGCTCAAGCTCGTAGACGCCCGACACTATCAGGCTGTCGGCGCGGAAAGAGGCCATCGGATTGGCCTGATTGATTCGTCCGCGACGCCTGGGCGCATAGAGCCGGAGCATGGCTCTGAATCCTGGGCGGGCGGCCAGACTTATGGCCGAGCCGACGCTGAGCGTCGCGCAGTTGTAATCGCCTTCGGTCTGCAGGTAGCGGCCGTCGATGATTATATCGTCGATGCCCGACTGCGCTCCGAAACCTTCGGGCACACCCATCAGGGTGACCGGCATCTGGCGCCCGTCGTAGACAGCCAGGGCGCGTTCCTCCACCATTGGCATGGCGCACTCCACTCCGTCAACACCGCCGATCACGGCAACAAGCGAATCGGCATCGACAATGACCTTGCCGCCGGCCGGCATCACGCGCAGCTCCGGGTCAAGCTTTGACAGACGCGAGGCCGCCAGATGCGAGAAACCGTTGAACACCGACAGCACGCACAGCGTGGCGGCAGTGGCGACAGCCACTCCGGCCACGGATATGCGCGATATGACGTTGACCGCGCCCATGCTCTTGCGCGAGAGCAGATAGCGCACGGCGATTCTCAATGATTCCATTGCAGCGGCAGAGATTGACGACGATTGGGCTGCACCGACAGCCGTCAGTCGGCCTCGGGCAACTCCTTTTCAGCTCCCTCGGCAGTAGTCGAGTCGAGCAGAGAGTCGATCTTCTCTATATAGTCGAGCGAGTCGTCGAGATAGAACGCGAGTTCGGGCGTCTTGCGCAGCTGATGCCGTACACGCTGTGCAAGCTCATAGCGCACGGTCTTCTGGCTCTTGTTGATATTGTCGATCACCTCCTGAGCCTTGCCTGAGGGGAATACCGACAGGTATGCCTTGGCTATGCTGAGATCGGGCGACACGCGCACGGTGCTGACCGATATTATCACACCATGGGTCTTGGCCGTCTGCTGACGGAATATCTCGCTCAGCTCCTTCTGGAGCAGGCGGGCGATCTTGGCTTGACGTGTTGATTCCATAATTGTCAGATTTGTTCTTGTAACATTACATACGCCGGGCGAACGGCGTCCGGCCTTTATTTTCCCAACAACCGCCGGAGGATGTTGGCTCACTGCGGCAGCTGAAAAAAACATGGCGGTGTGTCAAAACATCGGTTTTTGACACACCGCCTGATATCTGTCGGAGCATGATTGAAGCCGCCATGAGTGCCGCCCTCACCGTGATGGCGGTGACGCGACGGCGGCCGCTATCACTCCGCTGCGGGAGTTTCGGCCGCGGGAGCCTCGGCTGCAGGAGCTGCCGCGTCGGCCGACGGCAGATTGGTGTCATAACCGACCGGAGCGGTCTGTTCTACCGGAGCGGTGGGATTGACACGCGAACCGGAGCGCTGCAGAGCCGTGGGCATGAAGAAAGCCGAAAGCACGGCCAGAACGGCAATAGCACCGGCCAGAGTCCATGTCATTTTCTCGATAAAACTGTTGGTGCGGCGCACGCCCATGATCTGATTGGAGCCTGCAAACGATGACGACAGGCCGCCGCCCTTCGACTTCTGGATCAATACCACTCCGATGAGCAGCACTGCCGCAATCAGAGTCAATACGATGAGAACTACGAACATAGTGTTGGTATTTATTTCTGTTTTAGATTATTATTCAGTATGAGTTTCTTCAGGAAACGCAATTGGTCTGCAAAGTAAATACTTTTTTCTGGAAAATTCAAACTTAATGTATGGATAATTTCATAAGCCTTTTCGTAGCGGCGCCTTTTGATATAGATTTTCGCGAGGCTCTCGCTGAGCATTGAGTCGGGGGGCGGAGCCTGCCGCGAAGCGGCGTGGCGCGGTGTCGACGGCCGGTTTTCAGGCTGACGCGAATCAGCTTCATCGGCTGCTTCCTCGTGGCCGTATTTATCGATAAAGGCGTCCATCAGACGATCCTGTTCGTCGGCTTCAGGCTCTTCACCGTCGTCCAGACGACTCTCCTCCTGTTCCTTGATCAGCACCTGCGAATAATCGGCCACGGGATTGAATATAAGCCTTTCGAGCAGAGCTTCCTCTGCCGGGTCGATAGTGCCGTAGGCGTTAAGAAACGTGTCTATGGCAGTTTCGGTGGTAGGAGTTTCGTCGCCGGGAGCCGGAGGATAGAACCCGTCGAACATGCGCCCCCGGTCGTCGGCCAGACGGAGCATGGCGGTGCGGTCGGCCATTCCGAGAGCCACACGCGCGGCGAGCATCTGCCGCGCGTCGGCATCGAGCCTGTCGGATCCGCGCTGAAGACGCATGGCCGCGGGGAGCACAAACCACGGATAGTCGGCGATGAGCCTGTCGGCAAGCCCGGCCGGCACTGCCTCACCCGAAGCCACAGCATCCATAAATCGAATGAGATTCTCGTCGGTTTCCATCACCAGTTGCCCAAAGTTGCGTTGAATATCTGTATGACAAGTTCGTCGGAGATCTCCTCGCACAGCTGATCCTGCACTTCGGTCAACATCTGCGACGAATCAAAATCGCGATATGCCGAGAATGTCTGGTCGATATCGTTTCCGTCCTTCTTGCTGTCGGTGTACCGCACTCTGACGGTTATGGTCAGACGGGTCTTCGACGCGTAGGCATCCTCGTTGACAGCCTGCGGACTGAGCGAATAGCCTGTTATCTCACCCTCCATCACCAGATCGGAATTGCCGTCGGTGGTCTGCAGACGCGTGTTGCGCTGCACATAGTCGAGAAGTTTGTTTTCGAAGGTCTGCTGCAGAGGCGGATAGACCAGTGCAGCACGGATCGGAAAATTGTCGATGCGCACCGTCTTGTAGACCGTGTAGTCAAGCGCGGCGCCATTGAGTTTGTAGCTTATGCGGCACGACGAGGCAAGCAGAAGCAGCAACGTCACAGCAAACACTTCGGCGGCCATCATCCGACAACGGCGGGCTATATGTCGTAGGGATCTCTTCACGACTGCAAAGTTACGTCAAAATTCCCGCTCCCGCAAGCGTGAGACTCCGCGCTTGTTGCACAATCGAAAAAGATTAGCTACCTTTGCAGCCGCAAACGCCCAACGGGATGCTCGACCGAGCGCTCACCGGAACAATGCGATATGAAGTGGAAAAATTTGGCTGCTTGCAACCACTTGAAAAAATGCTAAAACCGCTACCTTCCATCATCTCCCCCACTGCGAATGGATGCCCGGCTTTAGCGCGACGCGACGCCCGGGCATAATTATTTATAAAAATGATGGAAAACAACCGACCGACAGAAACAGAACAGATCAGACAGGGACACTACCTGTTCACATCCGAATCAGTATCGGAAGGACACCCTGACAAGGTGGCCGACCAGATTTCCGATGCTATACTCGATGAATTCATCGCACAGGATCCGCAATCGAAGGTGGCCTGCGAAACGCTTGTCACCACCGGACAGGTTGTCGTGGCCGGCGAGGTGAAAAGCAACGCGAGCATTGATCTGACAGGCGTATGCCGCCGGATCATCGAAGAGATCGGCTACAACCGCAGCGAACTGAAATTTGACGCACAGGCCTGCGGGGTACTCTCGGCTCTCCACGAGCAGAGCGGCGACATAAACCGCGGTGTGGAACGTGCCAACGCCGCCGATCAGGGAGCCGGCGACCAGGGGATGATGTTCGGCTTCGCCTGCGACGAAACCGCCAACCTCATGCCGCTCGCCCTCGACCTAAGCCACGCGCTGCTGCGCGAGCTCGCGGCCATACGCAAGGAGGGAAGCACGATGACCTATCTGCGCCCCGACGCCAAGAGTCAGGTGACGGTAGAATATTCGGCCGAGGGACGCCCCGTGCGCATACACACCATCGTAATCTCCACTCAGCACGACGAATTCATCCAGCCCGCGCCCGGCATCAGCGCCGAAGAGGCCGACAAGCTTATGCTTCAGCAGATACGCCACGATGTAGCCACCATACTCATTCCCCGCGTAGTGGCGCAGCTTCCGGCCGACATTCAGGCCATGTTCGACGACAGCCTGATACTCCATGTCAATCCGACCGGCAAATTTGTCATAGGCGGCCCCCACGGCGACACCGGGCTTACCGGCCGCAAGATTGTGGTGGACACCTACGGCGGACGCGGCGCACACGGCGGAGGCGCTTTCTCAGGCAAAGACCCCTCAAAAGTGGATCGTTCGGCCGCCTACGCCGCCCGCCACATAGCCAAGAATCTCGTGGCCGCCGGAGTGGCCCGCGAAGCCCTCGTGCAGGTGGCATACGCCATCGGCGTGGCTCAGCCGGTGAGTCTTTACGTCAACACCCGCGGCACGGCACGCGTGGCGATGACCGACGGAGAGATCTCGGCACGCGTGGCCCGCATGTTTGACATGACCCCCTACGGCATAGAGCAGCGTCTGAAGCTACGCAACCCGATATACCGCGAGACAGCCGCCTACGGCCACATGGGTCAGCAGCCCTGCGCCGTCACCAAAACCTTCGGATCGGGCAACAACCGTTTCAGCCGCACCGTAGAGCTGTTCACCTGGGAGCGGCTCGACCGCGTCGACGACATCCGCAAGGAATTCGGCCTCAACTGACCGACCGCCGGCGCTGACGACTGACCGCCAGATGACGCCGCCCAGACCATATTGCGGGATCTTGTGGCGATTTAGCCACGAAACGTTTTGAAGCAAGGCAAAAAAAGCGTATCTTTGTGCGCTCTTTTGCCTTGTCTTGTAAAGCACGGTCACCGGCGCCATGCGGCGGCAAAAGCGCTGCAACGGAGAAAGAAAGAAATCAAACAATTATCAGATAAACACTTAAATGGCTACATTAGAGAAAATCAGAAGCAAATCGGTGCTTCTGCTTGTAATCATCGGCGTGGCGCTTCTGGCGTTCATCATCGGTGACTTCTTCACTTCGGGCCGCACCTTCTTCGGTACGGGCACCACCGTCGCCAAAGTAGGCGGACAGAAAATCGACATTCAGGAATTCCAGCGCCAGATGGAGGTCGCCAACCAGAGCGCACAGCAGAGCGGCCAGAAGATCGACCAGGCCCTGCTGCAGCAGCAGGTGCTCGGCAACATGGTTTCCGAAAAGCTCTACAAAGAAGAACTCGAAGCTCTCGGCCTGAAGGTGACCGATGACGAGCTGACCGAAATGATGCTCGGCACCGGCGCTCCGATGGTCGACCAGATGGTGCGTCAGCAGGTAGGCGTGGAGAGCGCCTCCGCCCTCCACGATATGGCTTTCAACCCAGTGAAATACGGCCTCGACGAGCAGACAGCCATGCAGCTCCGCAACCTGTGGATCAACCTTGAGAACCAGATGGAGCAGTATCTCCTGCAGCAGAAGTTCCAGACACTCTTCACCGGCACTCTGGTGGCCAACAAGCTCGACGCCAAAGCCCTCTATGACGAAGGCCTCGGCACAGCCACCGTGGCCTACGCCCATAAAGACTACACATCGCTCGCCGACGAAGACTTCGAAGTGAGCGACGCAGAGATCAAGGCCGCATGGAACGAACGCCGCGAGCAGTTTGCCATCGCCGAGGAGCAGCGCCGCATAAGCTACATCGACGTTGACATCCAGCCCTCGCAGGCCGACCTTGTGGCCGCCGAGAAGACTGTAGAGGAGGCCATCGCATCGCTGCGCAGCACCCCCGACACCGAGGGAGTGGCCGGCAACAACCTCTTCGTCGTAGACCGCAGCAAGACCACCGCAGCCGCCATCCGCAACTCGCAGGTGCGCGCATTCGCCGACTCGGCTGCCGTAGGCTCCACTGCTCTCGTGGCTCGCATCGGCAACGACTTCACCCTTGCCAAGCTCATCGGCAAATCGACCGAGATCGACTCCATCAACTGCAACATATTCGTTGTAACCGCCGGACGTTCGGCTGCCGACTCGATCATCGGACAGCTCAACTCCGGAGCCACAACCTTCGAAGCTCTCTCGCAGAACCCCGACGTGGCACAGCCTCAGGCCGACGTGAAGCTCTCGCTCACCGACCCTCAGCTCGCACAGTTCAAGAAAGCGCTCTCCGACGCTCCCGCCGGACGCTATTTCATGCCCGACACCCTCAACCCGCAGAATGTGCTGGTAGTGCGTGTCAACAGCCGCCAAAACCCCGTAACGGTCTATGACCTGGCCACGATCGAATACCGCGCAGAGCCTTCAAACGCCACCATCAACCGTCTGCAGGCATCGCTCCAGGCATTCCTCAACGCCAACACCACAGCCGCCGAATTCAACAAAAACGCAGCCGATTCGGGCTACACAGCCATTCCCGCCACCGTATCGCCCTCGACTCCCCAGATCGGACGCCTGAACGATACACGCGGCGCTGTCAACTGGGCCATGAACGCCAAGAAAGGCGCAGTATCGCCCATCTTCGGCGACGAGGCCACAGGACGTTTCCTGGCAGTGGCTCTCGACGACATCTACGACGACTATGTGCCCGCCAACGATCCGCAGACACGCGCTTATCTCGCCGAGAAAGTGCGCAACGACAAGAAAGCCCAGAAGCTCATCAGCGACTATCAGGGCAAGGCATCGGATCTCGCCGGATACGCACAGATCATGAACAGCCGCATAGACTCCGTGATGGTCAACTTCTCGCAGTTCTCGATCTACACTCCCGCCCTTGGAGGTCCGGAGATGATAGCCGAGGTGAGCTGCTCGGAGCCGGGCAAACTGACCGGCCCGGTCAAGACCGACAACGGCGTGGTGGTGTTCAACGTGGTCAATGTCGACAACAACGGACGCCCCTACTCCTTCGACGAGAGCGCCACACTCTTCCAGCGCACACGCGGAGCCGCAGCGCTCGGCAACCAGATTGCCGCCATACTGCTCGGCAAGCGCAAGGTGGAAAACAACATACTGAAGTTTTTCCGCGACTGATCCCGTCGGGCCTCAACACGACTGACAACAGCAACAACACTACAGCCCGAATGCCGCAAGGCACACGGGCTGTAGCCGTATTCAGACCGGACGGCCACAAGCCATCCGACTGACCTACCACACACCTCAAACTATCATCAACTTCACCATCAATCACATCCATGAAATCTTTACGTGAACTATACCGCATCGGCACCGGCCCCTCGTCGTCGCACACAATGGGTCCCCGCCGCGCCGCCCAGATATTCCTTTCGCGCAACCGCGCAGCACGCAAGATTGACGTGACCCTCTACGGGTCGCTCGCCGCGACAGGACACGGCCACCTCACCGACGTGGCAATAATAGACACTATCAAACCCTCCACCGACGTGGAGATAATATGGAAACCCGACATATTCCTGCCATTCCATCCCAACGGTATGAAATTCCAGGCCCGTGATGCCACCGGCACCGTGACCGACGAATGGACCGTCTACAGCGTTGGCGGCGGTGAACTCGCCGAAGAGGGAGTACCCCGCTCAGGCAGCGACGACGTCTATAAAATGTCGTCGCTCACGGAGATACTCCACTGGTGCGAGGATACCGGCAAGACCTATTGGGAATATGTCGAGGAGTGCGAGGGTCCGGAAATATGGGAATATCTCGCAAAAGTATGGCAGACGATGGCCGCCGCGGTAGAGCGCGGCCTTGATCAGGAGGGAGTGTTGCCCGGCCCGCTCAACCTGCGTCGCCGCGCCAACTCCTACCACGTCAGAGCCTCGGGCTACAAATCCAACCTGCAGAGCCGCGGCCTGGTGTTCAGCTACGCCCTTGCCGTGAGCGAGGAGAACGCCTCGGGCGGCGAGATCGTGACCGCTCCCACCTGCGGATCGTGCGGAGTGGTGCCGGCTGTGCTCTATCACCTGAAGAAAAGCCGCGACTTCTCCGACTCGCGCATATACCGCGCTCTCGCAACGGCCGGACTGATCGGCAACATTGCCAAGACCAACGCCTCTATAGCCGGCGCAGAAGTGGGATGCCAGGGTGAAGTGGGAGTGGCCTGCGCAATGGCGGCGGCAGCAGCCAACCAACTGTTCGGCGGCAGTCCAGCCCAGATCGAATATTCGGCCGAGATGGGTCTTGAACACCATCTTGGCATGACGTGCGATCCGGTGTGCGGACTCGTTCAGATACCCTGCATAGAGCGCAACGCCTATGCTGCAGCCCGCGCCCTCGACGCCAACCTCTATTCATCGTTCACCGACGGAAACCACCGAGTGTCATATGACCGCGTGGTGGAGGTGATGAAAGAAACAGGCCACGACCTGCCATCGATCTACAAGGAAACCGGCGAAGGCGGACTCGCTCGCCGCTGGAACACAGCGAAACAATGAGCAGCCGGGGCATCCTGATAGTCACTAAATTCGGCTATCGGCGTGGCGGCGCCGAGGCGGTGGCGATAGATCTCGCCAGACTCCTCCACAGCCACGGATGGCGCACTGCCATATTTGCGATGGACTTTCCGGCCAACGCCCCTGCATCGCCCGACATACCCCTCTTCACAGCTCCGGAAGTCAGCATCGACGGCTCTGCAGCCGACAAAGCGCGCGCCGCCCGACGCATACTCGGCGGCGCGGGTGTGGGAGCGGCTTTCCGCCGCGCTCTTCGCGAGTTCAGCCCCGACATAGTGCATTTCCACAACATCCACTCCTATCTGTCGCCCGAAGTGGTCAGAATCGCCGCTATGTCCGGCGTCCCCACAGTGTGGACTCTCCATGACTACAAACTTATATGTCCGGCCTACACATTCCTGCGGGCGGGCAAAGTATGCGAGGAGTGCCTGAACGATCCGTGGGCAGTGGTGCGTCACCGCTGTATGAAACGATCGCTCGCAGCCTCCCTGCTTGCCAGAGCCGAGACCGCCAGATGGAGCGCAAAGAAGCTACAGCGGTGGACCGACGCGTTTATCTGTCCGAGCCGCTTCATGGCCACGCAGATGGAACATGGCGGCTACAATCCGGATCGCATCCACACCCTCTGCAACTTCACGACATCGGGCATCAGCTACGAAAAACGGCCTCGCTGGCCATACTTCTGCTACGCGGGGCGGCTCTCGCCCGAAAAAGGGATCGACACGCTGCTGCACACCGTTGCAGAAGCCCCGCTCCATGGGCTTACGCTCAAAGTGGCGGGCGACGGCCCAATGGCACGGCAACTGCACGAACGCTACGGACGCTGCGAGGCCATAGAGTTTCTCGGCCGGCTGGACGTGGCAGGAATAAACACGCTACTGTCGGAAGCCTCATTCAGCGTCGTGCCCTCGGAATGGTATGAAAACAACCCGCTGAGCGTCATAGAATCTCTTTCGGCCGGCACTCCCGTAGCCGGGGCAGCCATAGGAGGCATTCCCGAGCTAATCGGCGACGGCGACGGCATCCTGTTCGAGCCGGGCGACGCAGAATCACTGCGCCGAGCCATAACGACAGCCGCCGAAACCGTCTGGGATCACGATGCTATCGCAGCGCGGGCGGCCGAAGCATTCAGCCCCGACCGCCACTACCGGCGGCTGACAGAGATCTACCGCAGCGTCATGCACTGACGCCGGCTACACGACGCCTCAACAAGCAGCAGCATACAAGTAAATCTTGAAAACTGATTGATCTTAAGCAACTCTCTTAAAAATATAGTTGATATTATTAAGCTCATCAGCAACCCGCGGCTTCTGCGGTGCTTTTCGACTTTGCCCGATGCTTTGTAAAATTCAGCTACAGCCGTGCAGCTCGGCTACACGCCCTCGTCTTCAAGCAAAAATCACTCAAACAATTCTCAAAAATCACTCGCAACTCATTTTTGAGAGTTACTTACCCCAAGAAACCGCCCCAGTTTCAGACTAAATTTGTAACTTTGCAATAAACCAAACAACCGAATTTCCCTCCCCCATTATGACTCCTCTGACAGTAATCGTCACCGTGGCCTGCTACTTCGCCCTGCTCATCGGCATATCGTGGGTGGCCTCACGCGGCAGCGACAACGACACATTCTTCACCGGCAACCGCAAGGCTCCCTGGCCTGTGGTGGCTTTCGCTATGGTCGGCGCTGCCATATCGGGCGTCACATTCATCTCCGTTCCGGGGATGGTGGCGGCCAAAGGCTATGCCTACCTTCAGATGGTGATGGGGTTCATCGTGGGTTATGTGGTGATCGCTGTGGCTCTCGTGCCGCTCTTCTATCGTCTCGGCCTGGTGTCGATCTACGGCTACCTCGGCCAGCGGTTCGGAAGCAACAGCTACCGCAGCGGCGCGTGGATCTTCTTCGTGTCGAAGATGCTTGGCGCTTCGGTGAGGTTTTTTGTAGTGTGCGCCGTGCTTCAGCTGCTGGTGTTCCGTCCGCTCGGCATACCTTTCGAGGTCAACGTGGCCGCCACCATAGGTCTGATATGGCTCTACACTGTCAGAGGCGGCGTGAAAGCCCTCGTATGGACCGACCTGCTGAAGAGCGCGTGCCTGATTGGCTCGGTGGCGCTCTGCATCATATTCATCGCCAAGGATCTCGGACTCGGCTTCACACAGCTCGTTGACGCCGTCGGCAGCCATCACAGCAGCCGTGTGTTTTTTTTCGACGACCCGAAATCAGGCCAGTGGTTCTGGAAACAGTTTCTGGCCGGAGTGTTCATGGCCATAGCCACCAACGGCCTTGACCAGGACATGATGCAGCGCCATCTGTCGTGCCGCGACTCGGCGAGTTCGCGCAAAAACATGATATGGAGCGGCGTGATGCAGTTTTTCGTGATAGGCCTCTTCCTGATCTTAGGCACTATGCTGCTGCTCTACACGTCGCACAACGCTTTGGAACTGCCTGAAAAGTCCGACGAACTGTTTGGCCTCGTGGCGTCGCACGACGGCATGCCTGTAGTGGCCGGGATAGTGTTTGTGGTAGGGCTGATAGCGGCCGCCTATTCGGCCGCTGGCTCGGCTCTGACCTCTCTGACGACCTCTCTTACCGTGGACATACTCGACGCTCCACAGCGGCTCGACCCGCAGCGTCTCACCATAGTGCGCCGCCGCATACACGGCGCCATGGCCGCCGTGATGGGTCTGGTGATCGTGGTGTTCTACCACCTGAGCGAGGATGACGCCATCAGCGCCGTATATACCCTCGCCTCCTACACCTACGGACCCATACTCGGACTATTCGCTTTCGGGCTGCTGACCCGGCGGAAGGTGCGCGACTCATGGGTGCCGGCCATCTGCATAGCCGCCCCCGCCCTGGCATGGGTAGTCCAATGGCTTCTCCACCGCACATGGGGTTATGAAACCGGCTTCGAACTTCTCATCATCAACGCCATGCTCACCATGATCGGCCTCACCGCTGCCGTTCCGGCCGCACGGCGACAGACACCTACCGCCTATGCCGAAAAACCTGTTTAGCCGCTACATCTGGATCATCGACACCATCAGACGTCACGGAGCGATCACCCGCGACCAGCTGAACGAATTATGGTGCCGAGCCGACGTGTCGGACGGCGAACGGCTTCCCCGACGCACGTTCTACAACTATCGCAACGCCATCGAGGAACTGTTCAAGATCAATATCGAGTGTGACCCGTCGACCTATGAGTATTACATCGACAACGGAGGTGACAAGCACGACGACTCGGTGACGGAATGGATGCTCAACTCGGCAGCGATGAGCAACATGCTCACCGACGCACGCTCTGTGAGCCACAGGGTGTTTCTGGAGGATGTCCCGTCGTCGCGCCAGTTTCTGGCTACAGTCATCAACGCAATAAAGGAGCAGAAGCCGCTGCGCTTCACCTACAGCAACTACACACGCAGCAATCCCACGCCCGACGTGGCGGTGGAGCCCTACTTCCTGAAACTGTTCAGACAGCGGTGGTACGTGACCGGGCGCAATGTGGCCGAGGACAAGATCAAGACCTACGCTCTCGACCGCATGGCCGCCGTGATACTCCTCAACGACAAGTTTGCGATGCCCGACAGTTTCGATCCGGAACAATACTTCGCCGACTGCTTCGGAATAATGTTTTCGCACGCCGAAGCCAAGAGAGTGGTGATCCGCGTCGAAGCCCGTCAGGCAAAATATTTCAGAGCGCTTCCGCTCCACTCCTCACAGCAGGAGATGATCCACGACAATTATTCAATATTCACCTACCGCCTGAAGCTCACCGCCGACTTTCTGCAGGAACTGCTGAGTCACGGAGCCAATCTTACCGTGATGGAGCCGGCTGAACTGCGCGTCATGATCACCGAGAGCCTGAAGGCGAGCCTACGCAATTATGAGAATTGATCTGCTGACAGTATTGCCGGAGATATTCGAATCTCCGCTCGGATGCTCGATCATCAAGCGCGCCCGCAACAAGGGACTCGTCGACATCCATGTACACAATCTGCGCGACTATACCACCGACCGTCACCGCAAAGTGGACGACTATCCGTTTGGCGGCGAGGCAGGGATGGTGATGCAGGTGGCGCCGATAGACCGCGCCATCACAGCCCTGAAGGCCGAGCGCCACTATGACGAAGTGATCTTCACCTCGCCCGACGGCGAGACCTTCGACCAGCCCATGGCCAACTCCATGTCGATGCTCGAAAACATCATAATACTCTGCGGCCATTACAAGGGGGTGGACTACAGAGTGCGCGAGCACCTGATCACACGCGAGATTTCAATAGGCGACTATGTGCTCACCGGAGGCGAGCTTCCGGCGATGGTGATCACCGACGCCATAGTAAGGCTCATTCCGGGAGCGATCGGCGACGAACAGAGCGCTCTGTCCGACTCGTTTCAGGACAATCTGCTTGCTCCGCCCGTCTATTCCCGTCCGGCCGACTACAATGGCTGGCGTGTGCCCGACATACTGCTGTCGGGTCATCAGGCGCGCATAGACCAGTGGCGCTACGACCAGGCGATGGAACGCACGCGCCGACTGCGCCCGGATCTGCTCGACAGGCATGAATAAACCCACGCACATCCCATGAAAACTACAACCATATCTTCGGCCACGGATACATGGAGATGACCGCAGGGTATTTCATGAGCGAGTATGCCGGTGCCGGACTCCGATTCCACAACCGCGGCATAAGCGGCCAGACTCTGAGCGATCTTGCGGCACGATGGCAGGAGGATGTCATAGCGTTGCGTCCCGACGTGTTGATGCCGGCCGACAGCGCCGACACGTTCAGATAAAAAAAACAGTGAGGCCGCGCTTTGCAGCGCGGCCTCGCGATATATTCGGGGGACAATGTGCCCTCGGGCGTCGGAATTACTCCGATACGACCTCGAAGGGGATGGTCACTGCCACTTCCTTGTGGAGCTTCACAGTGGCCTCGTACTTGCCCACTTCCTTGACGGTTTCCTTGATGACGATGAGCTTGCGGTCGATGTTGTGACCAAGCTTCTCGAGAGCCTCGGCGATCTGGATATTGTTGACCGATCCGAAGATAGTGCCGGTGGAGCTGGTCTTCGCACCGATGGTGAGAGCCACGTCCTTGAGCGACTCGGCCACAGCCTCGGCGTCGGCCTTGATCTTGGCGAGCTTGTGGGCGCGCTGCTTCTGCTCTTCGGCGAGCGACTTGAGGGCCGACGGGCTGGCTATCACGGCCTTGCCCTGGGGGATGAGGTAGTTGCGGCCATAGCCGTCTTTGACGATGACCACGTCGTCCTTGTAACCCAGCGACGGAATGTCTTCCTTAAGTATGATCTTCATAATTGCTGTCAGAGTTTAGGGGTTATTTCATCAAGTCGGTGACGTAGGGAAGGAGTGCCAGATGGCGTGCACGCTTCACGGCCTGTGCCACGCGGCGCTGGAACTTCAGCGAAGTGCCGGTGATACGGCGGGGAAGTATCTTGCCCTGCTCGTTGAGGAACTTCTTGAGGAATTCGGGATCCTTGTAGTCGATATACTTGATGCCGCTTCTCTTGAACCGGCAATATTTTTTCTTCTTCACGTCTACCGACAGCGGAGTGAGGTAGCGGATTTCTGACTGTGTCTGTGCCATAGCTTAATTCTCCTTTGTGGTTTCTACATTTTCTTCCTTGGCGGCAGCGGCCTTTCCTGCGCGGAGCGAACGACGCTTCTCGGCATACTGGGCAGCGTACTTGTCGAGACGGAATGTGAGGAATCGGATTACGCGCTCGTCGCGACGGAAAGCTGTCTCAAGCTTCTTGATGACGGTCGGGTCGGCGTCGAATTCGATGAGGCTGTAGAAGCCGGTCGACTTCTTGGCGATGGGATAGGCGAGCTTGCGCAGACCCCAGAGCTCTTCGTTGACGATGGTCGCGCCTTCGGCTTTGAGCACATCAGCGAACTTTGCTACCGCTTCCTTCATCTGAACGTCAGACAAAACGGGAGTTAAAATGAAAACGGTTTCGTACTTCATGTTCTTTGGGTTGTTAATAAAAATGATTATCTGTCTGCTCCGCAATGAGCCGACGAGCCCAACCGGACCGGCCGCACACTGCTAAAAGCGCCGCGAAGTTACGCATTTTATTCCATTCGGGCAAATTATTTTTCACCAAGTCCGGAGAACATAACGAACGGTACAGTGAACGGTACAGAACCATACAGATTGTTCTTTCCCGAATATCGCGCGACATCCGGCTTGCAAAACCATGCCTCAGTTCCTAAATTTGCAGCGTTTACAACTTCAAACAAAACAACCATGGCAAAATTCACAGGCACAAAAGATGAGTTCATCGACCTCTTCGGAGCGACACTGCTGACCAACGCAGTGAAATACTACACCCGCTCCATCCGCAAAGCCGGACAGTGCAGCCACTGCGGCCGACAGACCGAGCTTCAAGCAGCACACATCAAAGACACTCCGGGACGCATTGACATAGCACGCGACATACTCGAACGGCACTACTCCACCGGAGGCGACACCGTGGAGGTGGACATGCAGGAATTCCTCGAACGGTTTTACGGAGCCCACCTGCCGCTCGAATCGCACTTCATACCGCTCTGCGACTCGTGTCACAAATCCTACGACATCGGCGCCGTCAGATACCGCCGGCCGGCCGGGAGCAACCCGTTCGGACGCTTCGGGATGCCACAGAAAAGCCGAGACTGACAGCTTATGCTTGGAGCGATAGCCGGCGACATAATAGGCTCTTTTTTCGAGCGCAGCCGGGTGAAATTCTACGACTTCGATCTGTTTTATCCATGGAGCCGCTTCACCGACGACAGTGTGATGACCCTTGCCGTGGCCCAGTGGCTCATGCCCGACTCCGACCGCTCGCCCGACCGTCTTGTCGGGATAATGCAGGAGTTCGGGCGCGAATATCCCGACGCCGGCTACGGCTACCGGTTCAACCAATGGCTTCACAGCGACAACCCGCAACCCTACGGCAGCTGGGGCAACGGCTCGGCGATGCGTGTGAGTCCGGCGGGGATCGTGGCGTCGACCCTCGACGAAGCCCTCGGATTAGCCCGCATATCGGCTTCGGTGACCCATAATCATCCGGCCGGCATAGCAGGCGCCCAAGCTGTGGCCGCCGCGATATGGATGGCCCGCCGCGGCGCTTCGAAAGGCGAGATCCGCGACTACATCCAATGGCACTTCAACTACGATCTGACGCGCACCATAGAGGAGATCCGTCCCGACTACAGATGGGACGTCTCCTGCCAGGGATCAGTGCCGGAATCAATCATAGCGTTTCTCGACGGCCGCGACTTCGAGGACACCGTGCGTCTGGCCGTGTCGCTCGGCGGCGACACCGACACCATGGCATGTATCGCAGGCTCTATCGCCGCCTGTGTCTATCCGATCCCCCGGGAGATTGCCCTTCGATGCGAGGAGATCCTCGCCCCGGGGCTGCTGGCGACCTTGCGCGACTTCGAACGGGCCACAGGACCGGATTGAGTCGCTGAAGGCGACAGACGCGCATTGCACGGACGGGAATTGTTGCGTAACTTTGCGTCCGGATATGACACACACTGATTTAATACCTTCGCGGCGCGGATGGCTCGCCCTGTCGCCCATGATAGTTTTCCTGACGCTCTACGTGGCTGTATCGGCCATGATCGGCGACTTCTACAAGATGCCCATAGCCGTGGCGCTGACGGCCGCATCGGCGTGGGGTATCGGCGTGGTGATGCGCGGGGGTCTGAGCGATCGCATCGGCGTGTTCTCCCGTGCGGCCGGCCACAGCGACATTCTCTACATGATCTGGATCTTCGTGCTTGCGGGTGCCTTCGCCTCGATGGCCAAGGAGATCGGCGCGGTCGACGCCACTGTGGCGCTGACGCTCCGTGTGTTTCCTCCGCAGCTACTGTTGCCGGGCATGTTTCTGGCCGCATGTTTCATATCGCTGTCGGTAGGCACCTCGGTGGGAACCGTCGTGGCTCTCGCCCCTCTTGCCGCCGAGATGGCCGGCGCGGCCGGCGCCCCGACCGCCATGTATGTGGCGGCGGTGATCGGCGGAGCCTTTTTCGGCGACAACCTGTCGTTTATCTCCGACACCACCATCGCGGCCACCCGCACCCAGGGGTGCCGCATGGACGAGAAATTCCGCGCCAACATCCGCATCGTCGCCCCGGCCGCCCTGGTGAGTTTCATAGCCTACGTGTTCATAGGTTCCGACTTCACCACCGCAATGCCCGGCATGGGTCCCGCCGCAGCCACACCATGGCTCATAGCTCCCTATCTGCTGATCATCGCCCTTGCGGTGGCGGGCATCAACGTGGCCATAGTGCTCTCGGCGGGCATCGCCGCCACCTTCGCGCTCGGCCTCGCAGGCGGCCACGACGCCCTGACACTCTGCGGCTACATGGGCGCCGGCATCGACTCGATGGGCAACCTCATCATCATCACCCTCATGGCCGCCGGGCTGCTTGGCGTGATCAAATCGGCCGGCGGAATCGACTATCTGCTGCAGCGGCTCACGGCCCGCATCAGCGGCGCCCGCGGCGCACAGGCCTGCGTGGCCGCACTCGTGGGGATCGTCAACCTGTGTACGGCCAACAACACCGTGGCCATAATCACCACCGGCGCCATAAGCCGCGACATAGCCCGCACCTACGGAATCACCCCGCGCAAGACCGCCTCGCTGCTCGACACCGCCTCGTGCATAGTGCAGGCGCTGATCCCCTACGGCGCCCAGACCCTGCTGGCCACCGCCCTTGCCGGGATCTCGCCCGCCGCTCCATGGCCCTACATGGTCTATCCGTGGGCTCTCGCCGTCAGCGTGGGGATTTCGGTGGCATGGGTGAGAAAAAAACGAGAAAAATGACTCCCGGCTGCAACTTTTCGCTTTTTCGCGCGACATATTAAGAAAAGCATTCAGATTAAGAAAAAGCATTCAGATCCGATCGACGGCACTTGAAAGAAACTCTTCATATAACATCCGAATAATCAAGCCAATCACGAAAACTATTTTTTAATATCATTAGCAGTATGAAAATCAAACGATGCCTGGCTGCGCTGACAGCCGCCACCGCCCTGCTCTGCGGAGCGACGGCCACGGCCCAGCAGATGCCGCAGCTTCCAACAGACAAGGAGGTGCGCATAGGCAAACTCCCCAACGGACTGACCTATTACATCCGTCACAACGAATACCCCAAGGGACAGGCCGACTTCTACATAGCCCAGAAGGTCGGATCGATGCAGGAGGAGGACCATCAGGCCGGACTGGCCCACTTCCTCGAGCACATGTGCTTCAACGGCACCACCCACTTCCCCGGCAAGGATCTGATCAACTATCTTGAATCGGTGGGAGTGAAATTCGGCCGCAACCTCAACGCCATGACCGGCTTCGACCAGACGGTCTACAACATCAGCAACGTGCCCGTGGCCCGCGAGGGCGTGCAGGACTCCTGCCTGCTCATACTCCACGACTGGGCCAACGACCTGCTGCTGCTCCCTGAGGAGATCGACGCCGAGCGCGCCGTGATCCACGAGGAGTGGCGCCAGAGCAATGTCGGACAGATGCGCATACTCGAGAAACTCCTGCCTGTGATCTATCAGGACGAGAAATATGGCCACCGCCTGCCGATAGGCACCATGGAGGTGGTTGACAACTTCCCCCATCAGGCTCTGCGCGACTACTACGAGACGTGGTATCGTCCCGATCTGCAGGGCATCATCGTGGTGGGCGACATCGACCCCGACCGTATCGAGGCCAAGATCAAGGAGATGTTTGCCGACATCGAGATGCCCGCCGACCCGAAAGAGCGCGTCTACTTCCCGGTGAGCGACAACAAGGGCACCATCTACGCCATAGGCCACGACAAGGAGCAGCAGAACTCCCTGACAGTGCTGATGATCAAGAGCGACGCCTTCCCCGAGCAGCTCAAGAACACCCCCGCCTACTACGCGCAGGAATATGTGGAGTCAATGATCACCTCCATGCTCAACACCCGCCTGAACGACATCGCCTCGCGTCCCGACGCCCCGTTTGCCGGAGCACAGGCCGTGATGGGCAAGTTCTTCATCGCCCAGACCAAGGACGCGCTTGATCTCTACGCCATGTCGAAGGACGGCGACCACCCCAAGGCTCTCGCTGCCGCCTACCGCGAACTGCTGCGTGCGGTCCGGGGCGGCTTCACCGTCACGGAGTATGACCGCGCCCGCAGCGAGTATCTCTCGCGCATGGAGCGTGCCTACAACAACCGCCGCCAGTGTGAGAACTCCTCCTACGTGCGGGAATACATCAACAACTTCCTTGAGGGCGAGCCGATCCCCGGCATCGAGGCCGAATGGCCGATGGTGCAGATGATAGCCCAGAACGTGCAGGTGGCGCAGATCAATCAGGCTCTGGCCGCTCTGCCGGTGTCCGACAACCGTGTGCTCATGGCTCTGCTGCCCGACAACGACGAGGGCCGCTACCCCACCGACAGCGAGTTTGCCGAAGCCCTGGCGGCTGTCGACGCCGAAACCATCGAGCCGTTTGTCGACGAAGTGAAGTCGGAGCCGCTCATCCCCGAGATACCCAAGCCCGGCACGATCGTGTCGACGTCGGAGAACCCGCAGTGGGGCACCATCGAATGGACTCTCTCGAACGGCGCCAAGGTGGTGATCAAGAAGACCGATTTCAAGGATGACGAGATACTTTTCTCGGCAGTGGCCAACGGCGGATATTCGCCGAAGTTCGGCGACGACTATGCCGCCTCGCTGCTGTTCATGAGCGACGCCCTCTCACAGTATGGCCTCGGCGACTACTCCAACATGGATCTGCAGAAGTATCTCGCCGGCAAGCAGGCCGGTGTGAGACTCAACTGGAGCGCGTTCTCGCGCTCAGTGGTCGGCAATACCGTACCCAAGGATCTGCCCACGCTCATGGAGCTGATCTATATGAGCTTCACCGCCGTCAACTTCACGGCCGACGAGTTTGAGGCTCTGCAGAAGTCGGTAGCCTCGTCGATCCACAACCAGGAGGCCACGCCGCAGTTCCAGTTCAACACCACCGTGCTCAAGAACCTCTACGGCGGCTCGCCCCGTGCGGCCATGACCACCGTAAGCGACGTGGAGCGCGCCGACCGCGGTCAGATCATCAGCATCTCGCGCGCCATGACGGCCAATGCCGCCGACTTCACGTTCACCTTCGTGGGCAATGTCGACACCGACGCCCTCCGTCCGCTCGTGGAACAGTATATAGCCAGCCTCCCCGGCGACCCGGCCACAGCCGTCAGAAAGGTGACCGAGTTCGAGCCGTCGCTCCTCATACAGGAGGGGAGCCGCACGGCCCAGGAGTCGGTCAAGATGGAGACACCGCAGACCTACGTGGCCATATTCGAGGTGGCCGACATGCCCGCCGACAGCCGCAACAGCCAGATAGCGTCGATGGCCGGACAGATACTCTCACGCCGCCTCAACGACATCGTGCGCGAGAAGGAGGGCGCGGTCTACTCGATCGGCGCATCGGGATCAATGACTCTCGACGCTCCGCGCAACGTCATATTCCAGACCGCCTTCCCCATGAAGCCGGAGATGAAAGACAAGGTGCTCGCCATCATCGCCGAACAGTTTGAGGAGCTCGCGGCCGACATCAAGCCCGAGGAGCTGTCGCGCGTGCAGGAATACATGATCAAATCCTACACCGAAGGCAAGGAGCGCAACGGCAACTGGCTCTCCGCGCTCACCACATGGGAGCGTACTGGCATCGACACCTTCAACGACAATGTAGCCACGGCCGGATCGATCACCGCCGACGAGATCAAGGCGTTCGTCCGTCAGGTGCTCGACAAGGGCAGCTACATAGTAGTGGTGCTCGAACCCGCGGAGTGATATTCTCCTAATCATCTATAAAGTAGTGCCGACCCGGCGGGTCGGCACTACTTTTTTTTTGGGGGGGGAGGAGAGAGGGGGCATAGCTATGGACTGACTGTCCCTGCGGCTCATCTACGAAGATCCGCTTAGCGGGCGATCAGACTCCCCCACCAAGCCGCCCTGCAGGCGTCATGGCGGGGCTTACAGAGGTCGGTGGTCTACGACCACCCCAAGCGGGCGGGGCGCGGGGGTAGAGGGCGCTATGTGGCGGCGGGTGGCCCGGGCTGGCGCGGGCGGCTGATCTCGCAGGCTCCGCAGCTCGGCCGAACGGGGGACGGCTCTCTCCTCCCCCGGTCTACGCGGCGCGCTCCACCGCCCCGCTGACGCGTGGCGGTGGGCGGCGTGCCGCTCCGAACCGGGGATAACATCTGCCCGCACGCTCCGCGGCTCCGAGGACGCCACCCCATCCGGCAGGAGGAGAGAGCAGGAGGAGGAGAGAGAGCGGCGGGCGGCGGGGATAGAGCGGGGCACACGGCAGGGAGGAGGAGAGGAGAGAGAGGCAGAGGAGGAGAGAGCGGAGCCGCGGAGCGTGCGGGCAGACAGTAACCGGGGTTCGGAGCGAGACGCGGGCGACGCGAGGCGATAGCGAGCGGTGACCGCGCGAGGCGGAGACCCCGGAGGGAAGTGAGGGCACACGACAGCGCGGCGAGTCCCGGAGGGTACGAGGCCGCGCCACGCGTCAGCACAGGGCGACGAGATGGGTGATTGAGGAGGTGAACTGGTATTAATATTCGGTATTTATACCCATATAATGCAAAATTGAGATCTACGGAGAAAAGGAGAGGGAAGCGCACTACTGTGCGCTTTAGTCGACAAATATGTACCCCCCCCCGACACACATTTACAATCTTGTTAAACTTTTCTTCACAAATATTCGCACAAAGCAGCAATAATTAATTTCATGCCGGTTTTTTTTGAACCGAAGCCACGACTTGCATAATTCCTGAAAATTATCTTTTTATACATTTTCATATTACTAACAAAACAGGACAGAGATTATGAAACGATTTCTACTCACCCTTCTCGGGGTGGCCGCTCTCTGTGGCCTATCGCCACACCATGCCGCCGCCCAGAGCGTCGAGAAACTAAGCATGGATCTCGGGTTGCGAACAGCAGACCACAACACAAAGCTTACCTATACAATCGACGAAACACAAACAGCATGGTTCGATACAAAACCAGCCTCACCTACCACTTCATCGATTGGAGGATTTACAAAGATTGAGAACGACACTTTTCTCATAGAGTTCGATTACTTTGACCTTTGGACACTTAGCCAAGCTTCGCTAAAATCAAACTATACGGCGGCCTACGGTTCCAAAACCAAGCCCGGCATATGCCTTTATCCCGGCACAAGATTCAGAATTTCACTCAAGGATCCAAACAAACGTATCTTAACACTGAAAATAAACTCTGGATCAACGGCCGTCAAATTTATTGAAGCCACCGTCAGAAACAACACCCATCCAATAAATTCACTGACAGATATAACTGCCAACGACAAAGTGAACATAGGATATTCAAAAACTGAAGAGACAACCCCTATTTCAGTAATAACATTCAGCAGCACACCGATAGGATTTGAACATGGCATAACTGTCGAATTGCCAAAAACAACATGCAAAACCGTAGCATACAGCACTACAACTGTCAATCAAGCATCCTACAACAAATTGAATAATTTCGTCTATTCAATCGCCGGCATAGAGGCCGAAGTGATCGACGTAGCCGACATACCCAAAACCGGCAAGATCTACGGCTATGCAAGTGAAACTAAAGTATGGGACGGTGCTGACTGGATCACTCCGACGCAGTCGACTTACGACGACCAGACTGTAAAATTCCGTCTTGGCAAAGTGATCACCGAATTCACTCGTACAGAAAACACTCCTGCCGGGAAACCTACAGTCACCTACAGTGCTGCATCCAAGACCCTCGGCGCCCACATAGGCGTGGAGGTCCGTTCCTATCCCGACGAATCGGTGATCTATAACGGCAAACCGTCGGCCACATACACCGCAGAATACCGGCTGAACAATCCATTCAAAACCACTCCCACCAGTAACGTCTCTTCAGCATATGTGTCGTCGCGCAACCTTTATGGAGGAACGAATCTCGCCGTCAGCACTGTTGCCAACTGGAAAAATTTTGTGAAGAAATATGACGACGGAACCGTTTTTAGCCTGACATACGTTTCACACATGGCAGCCGCGACAGCCGACAAACCGGAAATAGCCAAGTCAAAAAGCATAGTCAAACTCTCACGAACGGCCGGAATCTCCGACACCACAACCATCATAGTCCCAACCTCGTCGACTATACAAATCCAATATATGGATCCGATGACAAACACAGGAGCCAGCGCTTCCTCTATCGCTTACCCGACTGTAAAAGACGGAACTCTGCCGGCCTTTGTCTTCGACGAGGTGGATCTGACCGTAGCTACCGATGAGCCTACCGGATCGAGAGCGCCCTCGCTGACCGTCAGCGCCGCCACCGATGATCTGGCCAACCTGCAGGGTGACGGATCTTATCTCTTCAAAAAATCCATCAACATCAAGGCTACGCTCGACGACGAGGACTTCCCCGACGCCAAGTTCTACTACATGACCGGCGATGCTCCGGCTGCGTCATTCGACAAGAGCAAGGCCACGGCCGTTGGCGATGACGGCACAATCACCGCCAACGCCACCGGCTATGTGAGCGTATTCGCCGTGGTGACCGTCGGCGACAAGGAAGTGGCAAGCGCGCCCGCCACCGTGGCACTGGAACGCTTCCAGTCGACAGTGATATCGACCTACGCCGATCTGCTCAAACCCGAAAACAACGGCAAGGTCATAACACTCGACATCACCACCCGCACCCGCTACACCGGCTACTTAGGAAGAAAAGTAACAAAGGATTCACCCTATTTGCCATTTGCATTTATCTACGACAACGACGGCAACCCCATAAAGGTCTCAGCCGTACACTTAGATGTTTCTCCCACTACTGTCTCGGCATTGAACTATCTGGTAACCGGCCCCGGAGAGCCCAAGTCAAAAGCCAAGACGCTTTTTGTCAACCCGTCTACGACACTCGACGATGACAAGTTTATTGAAGCCAAATCCATAGTAGGACGCCTGCAAGTAAAGGACGGACACCCGGAGATAATCCTCGTCGACGAATTCAACGACGACAAATTTGACTGGCGCGACTTCTGTGCCACCAAGACCAAGACATCGGACGAGATACGCATGACTGCAGAAGACAAGAGCAAAGCCGACGAGGCATTCAAGCGCGAATACAAATCGACCGAACTTCTGCCCGGGCACTGGGGCCGATACGTGACTATCGAACGGCTCAGCAAATTCGACAATTCGAGCGAATCGACCGACACGACCTTTACATCAACCGAAGGCAACAAGATCAAACTGATGTATGGCGCCGGCTATCCGTCGATAGCGGGTTTCAGCGAGAGACATTGGAAGACAATGCTGACTGCCATCCCCAAAGGAAACACTGCAACCAAATATGCGCTAAAAGGCATGGTTGACAACAACCGAGAAGCAGAAGGGATGCAGGTATTCGTCAAGGACGCATACTACAACATCAGCAAGCCCTATTTCACTGCCACACGCACAGGAGCGACAATGACACTGCGTGACACCCCCGACGCGGATGCCGACCAGACGTTTGAATTTATAGGTTTGACTATACCCAATGCAAACGGCAACGCCCTGTCATTCAAGGTAGATCAGACAAAAGAGGATCAGCCCAGCGCTGCACAGATCGCCTTTGCAACTCCGGCAGGATACTACGACATGAACCAAGATGGCAAAAAACTCAACAACGCCACCGAAGCCATTGCCGTAGACGGACGCTATCGCATTAAAATGGCAGCTAAAATACCTGGCACCACCACTCAACCCGAACAGAGCGACACAGCGATCGTCAGTCTGCACGATATCGTCCAGAAGGGTGTTGTCGGCAATTTTATCAGCGACTTCGACCGTATGACTCCGGCCGACATCGAAAAGAATCCTTATCTGACGATAAGAACACTTGGCAACAACGCCCCGAAATACCCTGATACCTACGTCTTCTATCCGACGATGATGGTCTACGACACGTATGGAGAGTATATTCTTGTTCGTGAAATCATGCGCGACACCACGGCCACAGACAAGCCCATCATTGCAGACACACACTATCCCCGGTATTATATAATCAAGTCAACTACTACCAGAAAACCAAGCTATTACAAACAGCAATCTAACAGCGGAATATACAGATGGAAACATGATACCAGATCAACTGCCATCACAGCTGCCGACGGTATAGAAGAAATCATTGCCAAAGCAATAGTCAATGAGCAGGGCAATGTGATATTTGACAACAGCGGGGCACAATTCACAGCCCACTGCCTGCATATCAGCATTAACGACTATCAGAAGCCGGCCTTCGTCAGTCAGTATGATGAACTGGCCACGGCGGTTGAATTTGACAACATTGCCACAGCCACGATAGGCAAGGAGCAGCTCAACATGATCGTGGATCTGCCCGACGCGGTGATCACCAAGGATGCCGACGGCGAATATCGCGTAAACACCGCCACGGCCAACGCTCTGGCGTGGAACATACTCCGCGCCGCCGACAAGGATACCCACACCGGCATGATCGATCAGGCTCAGGAGGGTGACCGATTTGCAGTGAAAGCGCTCGTGCTCAACGACGGCAAGGGCGGATATGCGCTCGAAGTCATCGACTTCAAGGCCGGATATGCCCGCAGCCTCCACGTATGCCGCCATCCGGGACATGACAGCTACTATGCCGACCAGAACTTCGACGGAGTCGACGCAGGCAAGCAGGTGGAGATGCTCGGAGTGGAGCTGACCAAGGACGCCGACGGCAATGTCACCACCGAACTGTCATCTACCGTGAGCCTCGTGTGGACATCGTTCCCGGATCTGGAAGCCGACCACAAGGCACTGATCGTGGAGTCAGACGGCCAGAAGACACTGACATTCAACGTGGCCGGAACTCTGGTGCGCGGCGACGACGGATCGGTGTCAATCGACGTCAACGAAATGACAGCCGTGCCAAGCTATCCTTACTTCGATGACTACAACAACAAATTTGTCTTCAACGACGCGCCCTACAACCATTACAACGATCCGCAGTACAACAACTTCCTGGACTATTTCAAGGTCGACGTGCGCGGCCCGGGCTATCTCACCGCCTACTACCGCTTCGCCACGACCGAAGAGGGTCTCGCTGATGCTCCGGAAATGAAATTTGACGAATCAAGGACAGCCAAGTTCTCCGAAGCCGGATATATCGACGTGTACACATGCAACCCCGGCAAACGCGGACTCTTCCACGATAAGGTGCGCAAGTTCAACAAGATCGCCACAGTAGCTCCGTCGCTCTCCGACATACTCGACGCCGAAGAGTCGGCCGAAATAGCCCGCTACCACCTCACCGGATCGCTCCTGATCACCGGTACGGCGCAGTATGAATACCACAAGACGGATGCGCCCGATATCACAAAGATCGGATATATCGCAATGGCCACAGATGCCGACGGACGCCACGTGCGCATACTGTTTCAGGATGCCTACAAATTCATCCCGGAGGTGGGACAGCATATAGCCGACTTCGGACTGGCACAGACCACGGCAAGCTTCTTTGACGCCGAACGCACACATCGCAAATACAACCTACTGGCCACCAGTAACATCAAGCCGTTCAAGCCATTCGAACCGGAGGCCGGCCAGGAGATAGCGATGCCCCGCTCCATAGCCCGCACAGCTATTGACGCTGCCGACAAGAGTCGCCGCGTACGCCTCATCGACATGAAGATCGGCGGCAACGCCACTGACGGATACACGCTCACACCTGCCGACGGCACAGAGCCGATACGCCTCAACAATGTGCTCTACTGGACTCCGGCCGACGGCTTCGATCCCGACGCTGAATATGCGGTCGAAGGCTACGTGATGCCCGCCAAGCCTGCGGAAGCCATAGCCTCGCTGACGGCCAAGGCAGGCACGGAGGAGATGGAGTTCTGGCCGCTCTACGAGGAGAAAAAGCGTCAGACCGACACACCCGAACTGCTCGTCAGCGGATATGAATCGGCCGACGGCGACAGCTACGTGGCCGTAGAGCCTGTCACTCTGACAGCCACCGTGGAGGGACGCGACGCCGACGCTCCGATAGAGTATTCGACCGACGGAGGCGCCACATGGACCACGATGACCGACGGCAAGCTGACCATCGACCGTTCGGCAAAAGTTGACGTCAGAGCGCACTTCCCCGGATTCTCGCCCAGCGAAACGGTGAGCGTGGAGATCAAGCGCGAATATTACTCTGCCGAGGCTGTGATCACACCGGATCAGCGCGGAGGCTACACTACCGTGACATTCGCGCCCGGCGAAAACGCAGCGGACGGCACCGACTTTACCGTCTACTACACTCTCGACGGATCGGAACCCGACATGAATGCGGCCAAGTTCACCCCGGGCATGAAGCCTCTGGAGCTGACAGAGGCCACTACGGTCAAGGCGCTGATGATAGAGCAGGGCAAGCGTCCGGCCAAGACCGTCGCGTCGCAGGCACTGACCGTGCGCGCCAACGATCTTGACATCACCGCCGACAAGGGCGAAGGATTCACCACCGTGGCCATCGCGCCCAAGGATGCCAAGCATGTCGATCCCAAGGCCGAGATACGCTACACCACCGACGGCACTGAGCCTACAGCCTCATCGCAGCTCTACAAGGGAGAGTTTGAAGTTGAGGCTGCCGACAACGGCATGACCATCAAGGCCATCTGCATAGAGCCGGGCAAGACCGCCGGCAATGTGGCTTCGGCTACGGTGGCTGTGGAGGGTCTGCGTCCGAGCTGCGACGTGACAATCAGCTACACGGAAGCCGACGGTGTCTACACCATCACGCTCACCGCTCCGGCCGGCAAGATCTTCTACGCGCTCAACGACGCCACAGAGTTTAAGCTCTACGATCCGGCCAAGCCGATCACCTACGTCTCCGACACCGACGGCACATGCCGCATCCGCGCCTACGCTCTCGAAGAGGGCAAGAAGGAGGGCCGGATAGCCGAACAATCGTTCGCCGTCACGGGCATTGACGGCGTGGAAGCCGATCAGGAGGCCGGAAGCGTGCGCGTGGAGGGCAACTCGATCATCGTGCCCGAGGGCGCGCAGACCTTCGACATCGCCGGACGCCGCGTGAATCCCCAGGGACTCCCCCGCGGCATCTACATCGTGCGCCTCGCCTCGGGCAAGGCCGTCAAGGCGGTTGTGAAGTAAACCTGTACGACCATCCATACAGTCGTTTTTCAGACTGTTTTTTTTAAGTTAGTATATGCGGCGCGCTCCGATGTGAATCGGGGCGCGTTTATTTTTTGAGGGGCATTGCTGTGAGCTGACTGTCCCTGCGGCTCATCTACGAAGATCCGCTTAGCGGGCGATCTGTAAACCCCACCAAGCCGCCCTGCGGGCGTCATGGCGGGGAGAGGGGTCGGGGATAGAGGGCACGGACGCTATGTGGTGGTGGGTGGCCCGGGCTGGCGCGGGCGGCTGATCTCGCAGGCTCCGCAGCTCGGCCGACCGGGGGGGGCGCGCTCCTCTCCCCCGGTCTACGCGGCGCGCTCCCCCGCCCCGCTGACGCGTGGCAGGTGGGCGGTGCTCCGCTCCGAACCGGGGATAACATCTGCCCGCACGCTCCGCGGCTCCGAGGACGACATCCCATCCGGCATGAGGAGAGGGGGAAGCGAGGGCACAGAGAGTCGGAGTCGGAGGCAGAGGCGGCGATGCCATACGGCAGAAGGTGACCCGGGCGGGAGCCGGGGAGAGGGGGAGGCGGCACAGAGGACGGCAGCCCATCCGGCAGGAGGAGAGGGAGCGAGAGGGCGCGAAGAGGGCGCGAAGAGGGCGCAAAAAAAGCAGAGCTATCGGAGTATCGGAGTTTCCTTATACTATAGCTCCGATGCTCTGATAGCTCTGATGTGCCGGGGAGGGGCGGGCGGCTACTTCTCGCGCATATATACGTTGATGGGGGTGCCGGAGAAGTCCCAGTGCTCGCGTATCTTGTTTTCGAGGTAGCGGCGGTAAGGTTCCTTGACCCACTGGGGGAGGTTGCAGAAGAAGATAAATGTGGGTATCTGCGCGCCTTTGAGCATGGTGACATACTTTATCTTCACATATTTGCCCTTGTTGGCAGGGGGCGGATATGCCGCGATGGCCTCAAGCATGACGGTGTTGAGCTGTGAGGTGGGCACCGCCCGGCGGCGGTTGCCGTAGACCTCTACAGCTGTTTCGAGCACCTTGTAGATGCGCTGCTTGGTGAGGGCAGAGGTGAAGAGTATGGGGAAGTCGGTGAATGGCGCGAAACGCTCGCGGATAGTATCCTCGAAGTGGCGTATGGCCTGCGGCGACTTGTCGGTCACGAGGTCCCACTTGTTGACACACACGACGAGTCCCTTGCGGTTGCGCTGTATGAGCGAGAAGATGCTGACGTCCTGTGCCTCTATGCCGCGGGTGGCGTCGATCATGAGTATGCACACGTCGGATGCCTCGATGGAGCGGATCGAGCGGATGACCGAATAGTATTCGATGTCCTCCTGCACCTTGTTTTTCTTGCGGATGCCGGCGGTGTCGACGAGATAGAAGTCGAATCCGAACTTGTTGTAGCGCGTATAGATGCTGTCGCGCGTGGTGCCGGCGATGTCGGTCACAATATGCCGGTCTTCGCCGATAAAGGCGTTGATGATGGAGGATTTTCCGGCGTTGGGTCGTCCGACGATTGCGAACTTGGGTATGTCGTCGAGCTGTTCCTCCTCGTCGGCGGGCTTTTCCGGCAGCTTCCTGACCACTTCGTCGAGGAGGTCGCCGGTGCCGAATCCGCTGACGGCCGACACGGGATAGGGGTCGCCCAGTCCGAGTGAATAGAATTCGGCCACGTTGTAGAGCCAGTCGTTGGAGTCGACTTTGTTGGCCACGAGTATCACCGGCTTGCGGCTTTTGCGGAGTATCTCGGCCACGTGGTCGTCGAGATCGGTCACTCCGTTCATGGCGTCGACCACGAATAGTATCTCGTCGGCCTGCTCAATGGCGAGCTCCACCTGCTTGTTGATCTCGCTCTCGAACACGTCGTCGCTGTTGACCACCCATCCTCCGGTGTCGACGATCGAGAATTCCTTGCCGTTCCAGTCGACACGCCCGTACTGTCGGTCGCGGGTGGTGCCGGCCGTCTCGTCGACGATGGCTGTGCGGCTCTGCGTCAGACGGTTGAAAAGAGTGGATTTACCCACATTGGGGCGTCCCACTATAGCTATCATTTGTCCCATAGATGTGTGTGGGGTGTTTGGTTTTCGTTTACAAAGTTAGCATTTTGGCTCCGCCTCTGCAAATATCGCCGCGCCGCTGACGCCTCACTCGATATAGCCGAACGAGCGGAGCTTGTTCTCGCGGTTGCGCCAGTTGGACTCCACCTTGACAAACAGTTCGAGGTAGACGCGCTTGTCGAAGAATGCCTCGATGTCTTTTCGGGCGTCGGTGCCCACCTTCTTGAGCTTCGCGCCCCCCTTGCCGATAAGTATGCCCTTCTGGGAGTCGCGTTCCACGTAGATGACGGCCATGATGTGGATGGCGCCCTCTTTTTCGTCGAACTTCTCGACGATCACCTCTGTGGAGTAAGGCACCTCCTTGTCGTAGTTGAGCAGTATCTTCTCTCGGATGATCTCTGTGACGAAGAAGCGCGCGGGCTTGTCGGTCAATGCGTCCTTGCCGAAGTAGGGCTGCGACTCGGGGAGCAGAGCCACGATGCGTGCCATGAGGTTGTCGACGTTGAAATGCTCCTTGGCACTGGTTGGGAACACTTCGGCGTTGGGGAGCAATTCCTTCCAGCGGGCCACCTTGGCTTCCAGGTCGGCCTGGCTGGCCACGAGGTCGATCTTGTTGATCACGAGCAGCACCGGCACCTCCTCGCGGGCCACCTTGGCGAGAAAGTCGGCATTTTTTGTCGGATCCTCCACCACGTCGGTGACATAAAGCAGTATGTCGGCGTCGGTCAGCGCTCCCTCGGAGAATCCGAGCATACTCTCCTGAAGCTTGTATTTTGGCGAGAGCACTCCCGGAGTGTCGGAAAAGACTATCTGGTATTCGGGGGTGTTGACAATGCCCATTATGCGGTGGCGGGTGGTCTGGGCCTTTGAGGTGATGATGCTCACGCGCTCGCCTACGAGATCGTTCATCAGTGTCGACTTGCCGACATTGGGGTTGCCGACGATATTGACGAAGCCGGCCCGGTGTTTGTTGTCTGCCATAAAATGCTTGAATTTCGATTACTACCATTTACAACAAAGATAGCACCCCAAAAGATGCTATCTTCGTGTTAAAATCAGCTGTCGGTAGGGGGAATGTGTGTTGAATCAGATATCCCAGACCAGATACATGGCGCCCCATGTGAATCCGGCTCCGAAAGCTGTCAGTATGATCTTGTCGCCCTTCTTCAGACGATCCTTGTACTCGTCGAGACAGAGGGGGATGGATGCCGCCGAAGTGTTGCCGTAGTGCTCGATGTTGACAAGCACCTTTTCGGGAGCGATGCCTGCGCGCGACGAAACGGCCTCGATAATGCGCAGGTTGGCCTGATGTGGCACGAGCCAGTCGACATCGTCCATCGTCAGGTTGTTGCGCTGAGCCACATCCATGCTCGAGGTGAGCATGTCGGTCACGGCGTGCTTGTAGACGTAGCGGCCGTCCTGCTGGAGGAAGTTCTGTCCGGCGTCGACGGTTTCGTGCGTTGTGGGGAGCACCGATCCGCCGGCAGGCATGATCAGGTGGTCGCGACCCTCGCCGTCGACATGGAACACGGCGTCGATCACGCCCGTACGCTCCTCGGTAGGCTCAACGAGCACAGCGGCTGCGCCGTCGCCGAAGAGGGCGCAGGTGCTGCGGTCCTCATAGTTGACCATCGACGACATCTTCTCGGCGGCCACGACTATCACCTTCTTGCGAAGACCCGAGCGGACGTAGGCCGCGGCGTCTTCTAGCGCTACGATAAATCCGGCGCATGCGGCCTGGATGTCGTAGGCGTAGCAGTTGGAGAGCTTGGCTTCGTGGGCGATCACCGAACCCGTTGAGGGGAAACGGTAGTCGGGGTTGGAGGTGGCGCAGATCAGCAGTTCTACCTCTTCGGGGCTTGTGCCCGTGTCGGCAAGAAGCTTTTCCACGGCCTTTGCGCCCATGTAAGATGATCCGGCGCCCTCCTTCTTGAGGATTCGGCGCTGCTTGATGCCTACACGGGTCGTGATCCACTCGTCGTTGGTGTCGACCATCTTCGAGAGCATCTCATTGTCGAGTATGTCGTCGGGAACGTATGAAGCGATTCCCGAGATGCGAGCGTAAAGCATGTTGAGTATATTTTGAGAGTTTGGGCTTCTAAAAAGAATCTCCCAAATGGCCGACACCGTGGCACGGCTCTTTCAGGAGATGTGATGATTTTCGACCGGGCGGTGCGGCCTTGTGCCGGCCGCCGCCATCAGTCGGCTACGGCTTCGCCTCAGAGCGCAGCCTTGGGCTCGATGGCGAGCTTGCCGCGGTAGTAACCGCACTCGCCGCACACGGTGTGGTACACGTGCCATGCGCCGCAGTTGGGGCAGAGTGCCAGAGTTGGGGCAACGGCCTTGTCGTGGGTTCTACGCTTAGCTGTGCGGGTCTTCGATTGTTTGCGTTTAGGATGTGCCATTTCTTTCTATGTTTATTCTTGTTTTATTCTTTTCTTATCTCGGTTAAAGATGTGTTCGTTTCGGTTGCTGCGCGGGTGGCCGGTCATTCGTCGGCCGTAGCGCCGTCGCCTTCGGAGGAGAGCTTCCGCAACGCGTCCCAGCGCGGATCGGAGGGCTGCTCGGGAAGAGAAGCCGCGGCGTCGATCGAGTCGATCTCCTCGATCAGGCTGTCCTCAAGCTCTGTATCCTCGTCGGAGGCTCCCCGCTCGGTGGCGCGGTGTTTTTTGAGCATCGCGCTCATCTGGCGGTTGCACTTGCCCATCGGGTGGACGTGCTTTATGGGTATCGACAGCACCACCGTGTCGTAGATCATATAGGCGGTGTTGAGGTAGTTGTCGGCCTCGGGGATCACCAGCAGGTCGTCCGACTCGTCGTTGTACTCGTCGCCATATCTGACGCTGATGTGGTAAGTGGTGTCGATCGGCATCTCAAGATCGTCAAGACAACGGTCGCAGATGAGCGTCACCACGCCCTCGATATTGAAAGTGAGGTCGTAGATGTCGACCTTATGCACCACCGTCAGCTTCACCAGAAGGTCGGCGTTGTGCACATCCTCGCTCTCCATGTTCTTGAAGAACACCTTGTCGAGATGATACTCAAACTCGTGAGTGCCTTCGGGCAGACTCTTGAGCGGCAGCTTGAAATCGGTAAACTTTCCCACGTCAGGATTATTATTGATGCGCGGCTTCCGGCAGGAAAACCGATGCAAAGATAACTATTATCTCGCTAACACCAAATTTTTTTGACAACGGATCACTTGCCGGCCTCGGCCTGAAGCTCGGCGCGCTTGAGATATTTCTCCATCTCGATGCCGTTCTGTGCGCCATACATCGGGTAGTCCTTTATGATCTCGCGGTAGACGGCAGCCTCGGCGCTGTAGTTCTTCTGCTCGCGGAGCACTGTGGCCTTCTTCATCATGAAGTAGGGGGTGTAGAGCGGATTCTCGTCGGAGATCTTTATGGCCTTGTCGTAGCATCCGAGTGCCTCGCCAAGCTTGTCGAGATTCACGTAGCAGTCACCCTGAAGGCTCTTGGCAGCTGCGCCGATCACACTCTCGGTGGCGTCATACTTATCCAGATACTTAGCAGCCTCTTCGTATTTACCATCCTTATAGAGCAGGATGGCGGCGTTGAGGGCGGCACGGTTGCCGGCGGAGTAGCCATAATTGTCGGCCACCTGACGGTACTGCTCCAGAGCGGTGGAGTCGTTGCCTGTCGACAGCGTGATGTCGGCCTGACCTACGGCATTGTCGGCCGCAGCCATGCCGGGACGGCGTATGGCATAGATCCATATCAGGATCGCACACACTACCACTCCTATGGCCAGAATCACCCACATGATGGTGCGCTGGCTGTTCTGCACTTTCTGTTCGAGGCCGGTCAGCGACTCGTTGATCTCGTCAAGAGCCGTCCGCGTCTCATTGTCATTGTCCTTTGCCATTATTCTGTAATTCTGAATTAGCTTATTGATCCTTGCATTGTGTGCCGCCACAGAGCGCCGCAGCTGCGGCATCGAGCCACGTCGGCACATTTCGAGCCGCAAAGTTAATAATTTTTTCGCCCACATAAAAGCTTTTATGTCGCCTTTTTATTCCCCACGACCAAAAACATGCCCTTCTCAAATAAAATCGCTAACTTTGCAGATGCAAAACAAGATCATACAAAACAACAATCATACATTTATGAACTTCGTAGAAGAACTCAAATGGCGTGGCATGATCCACCAGATGATGCCCGGCACAGAAGAACAGCTGCAGAAGGAGATGACCGTGGCCTACCTCGGCATCGACCCTACAGCCGACAGTCTGCATATCGGACACCTCGTGGGAGTCATGATGCTCAAGCATCTTCAACGCGCCGGCCATAAGCCCATCGCACTCGTAGGAGGAGCCACCGGAATGATTGGCGACCCGTCGATGAAAAGCCAGGAGCGCAAACTTCTCGACGAACAGACACTCCGCCACAATCAGGAGGCCATCAAGCGGCAGCTCGCCAAATTCCTCGACTTCGACTCGACCGAACCCAACGCGGCCGAACTCGTCAACAACTACGACTGGATGAAACAGTTCTCGTTTCTCGACTTCATCCGCGACGTCGGCAAGCACATCACCGTCAACTACATGATGGCAAAGGACTCGGTCAAGAAGCGTCTTTCGGGCGAAAGCCAGCAGGGAATGTCGTTCACCGAATTCTCCTATCAACTCGTACAGGGCTACGACTTCCTCTGCCTATACCGCGACAAGGGATGCCGCCTGCAGCTCGGCGGATCCGATCAGTGGGGCAACATCACCACCGGCACCGAACTCATACGCCGCACTCTCGGAGGTGAGGCCTTCGCACTCACCTGTCCGCTCATCACCAAAGCCGACGGAGGCAAGTTCGGCAAGACTGAGAGCGGCAACGTGTGGCTCGACCCCCGCTACACATCGCCCTACAAATTCTATCAGTTCTGGCTCAATGTTTCAGACACCGACGCCGAGAAATACATCAAGATCTTCACCACACTCTCGCGTGAAGAGATCGACGAGCTTGTAGCACAGCAGGCCGCAGACCCCTCGCAGCGCCCCCTCCAGAAACGTCTCGCCAAGGAGATAACCACAATGGTACACTCCGCCGACGACTACGAGATGGCAGTGGAAGCATCCAAGATACTTTTCTCCAACCATGCAGGCGAAGCACTCCGACGTCTCGACGAAACGACCCTTCTGCAAGTCATGGAAGGTGTGCCACAGCACATCATTTCGCTTCAGGCGCTTCAGAGCGCAGAAGGCGTCAAACTCGTCGATCTGCTCACCGACGCAGCACCCGTATTTCCCTCCAAAGGCGAAATGCGCAAAATGACACAGCAGGGAGGCCTCTCGGTCAACAAAGAGAAAGCCACAGACCCCTACGCCACAGTAACAGTAGCCGATCTTCTCAACGGAAAATACCTGCTTGTCCAGCGCGGCAAGAAGAATTATTTCCTTCTGATTGCCCAATAATGCAGAAAAATTCGTAACTTTGCACCGCTTTAGGCTATCACCATTGATAGCTTGAGCCACGGATTGTCTCGTGGTGTAATGGTAGCACAGCAGTTTTTGGTTCTGCTTGTCCAGGTTCGAGTCCTGGCGAGACAACCTCCACAAGCGTCTTCGACTTCACATCAAGCGAGGACGCTTTCTTTATTTCCCTCCACGCCATAGCACCGCCACAATCCGGCCGAGCTGCGGAGTGTGCGAGATCAGCCTCTCGCGCAAGCCCGGGCACATAGCGTTGTCATCCCAATCCCCCACATCATCTCCACTATTTTCACCCTGTGCTGACGCATTGCGCGGCCACGTGCCCTCCGGGACTCGCCGCGTCATATCGTACCATCTACTCCATCCGGGGTCTACGACTCGCATCGCAACCGCTCCGCTATCGCGGCGCGTCGCCCATGCTCCTCTACGAACCCCGGTTACTACCTGCCCGCACGCTCCGCGGCTCCGACCACTCCGCCACTCTCCTCTACCGCCCCACCTCCTGATCCCCCCAAACTCCCCCACTCCATCCGATAATTCCGATTATTGTGCTATTCCTCCTCTTCCGGATGGGTTGGTCCTAGACCACCGACCTCTGTAAACCCCGCCATGGCGCCCGCAGGGCGGCTTGGTGGGGTTAGCATCACCCGCCCGGTGGATCCTCGTAGATGAGCAGCAGCAACAGGCCATCCATCGCGGTAACGCCTCATCTACGAAGAAGCCGTCCGTACCCCTCGGTTCACCCCACCAAGGCGCTGCTGCGCGCGCCATGGCGGGGCTTACCAAAGTCGCATGGTCTCCGACCATTCCCGCCTTCCTCCACCGGCAGGGGTAGCGCTATCGCTTCCGATCCATCCGGCTTCTCTTCTGCGACCGGCACATAGCGCTCTTCCACTCCATTGTCGCTTCATCCGATCCACCTCCGATTATTCCGATGGCTCCGATAAAAAAACAAAACTGCCTCCATGGTCGGAGTGACCATGGAGGCAGCTTGTCAAAAAGGGGGCGGTTA
>ERZ777305.974-NODE-974-length-41191-cov-3.180742_pt1 | contig 41191 bp, 33 predicted proteins | sample MGYA00374965_ERZ777305 | MGnify/ENA primary metagenome ERZ777305 (study PRJEB29328, sample SAMD00013331) | mouse gut metagenome | study: EMG produced TPA metagenomics assembly of the Metagenome analysis of fecal microbiota from mouse which was promoted... | reverse complement strand
ACCCGGGAGTACGCCCGCCGGAATCTTATGGAGATCGGGCTTCGGGCTTTGGCGGAGGACTATCAGAATAAGAGGCGCAAATTTATCTATGTAGATCAGGATGTGCTGAATGTCACTGTGGGCAAAGATGTAGAATATCTGGACGATCGTTGGAATTTCCAGTGGGAGTTTCTGTGGCGGCCGGACAGCATTTACGCCGAATACCGGGAGCGCTATGAGAGGGCGTCCCAGGATCCGTGGATTCTCCACTATGCAGGGGACAGAAAGCCCTGGTCCTATCCCTGGCTTCCCTTTGCAGACTATTTCTGGGATATGGCGGCCGAGGCTGGAATGACCAAAAGGATCCTTGAGGCCAGCATCCGTATGGAACGGGAAAATAAAGACCGTTTGAGTTGTTTCCGGGGCTTTCGCTTTCCCTACGAGCAAGTGAAGCCAGGCAGCAGGATTGCCATGTACGCAGCCGGAAATGTGGGTCAGGATTTTGCAAAGCAGCTAGATAACACGCTTTACGCCAGGCTGGTTCTCTGGGTGGACAGACAATATGCGGAAAAATCCAAAGAGATGCAGATTCAGCCTCCAAAGGCTCTGACTCTTCACCGGGAAACGTTTGACTGCGTGATTGTGGCTATTGACGATGAGAAGATTGCGCATGAGGTGATGGAGAATGTGAAGAGCCTTGGAGTCCCGGAGGAGAAACTGATCTGGCAGAATTACCGAAGATGTGACTATGAAGAAACAGAGGCAGCCCAGGCTGTCCGGGAATGATTAGAGGTGCATCCATGGATAAGAAGAAGGTATCGGTGGTGGTGCCGGTTTACAATGCAGAAGCCTATCTGGCCGAATGTATGGAGAGTATCTGTGCCCAGACTTGGGAAAATATTGAAATTATCTGCGTGGACGACGGATCTTCGGACGGAAGCGGAGAAATTCTTGAGTCTTTCGGAAGAAAGGACAAGCGGATTCGCCTGCTCAAGCAGGCCCACCAGTATGCAGGGACAGCGAGGAACCAAGGATTTGATGCTTCGCTGGGAGCGTATGTGATATTTCTGGATGGGGATGATTTTTTTGAATCATCCCTGGTGGAGAAAATGGTGTCTGCCGTACAGGAGAGCCATGCGGATATTGCCGTCTGTAAAAGCCGGGGACTGGACGAGAGAACCGGAAAAGAACATTCCTTGGCAGGTGCATTGAATATGGCGCTGCTGCCGGAAAAGAAGGTGTTTTCCAAGTGGGATATCCCGGAACACATTTTCCAGCTTACGGCCGGTTGGGCGTGGGATAAAATCTACCGGTCGGAATTTCTCAGAGAAAAACATATCCGGTTTCCGGGCTTCCGGGCGGCGGAGGACCAGCTTTTTGCAGATCTGGCATTTGGGGAGGCCCGTGGGATTACTGTTGTAGACGAGGTGCTTGTGAATCACCGGACGCATGTACCCGCTTCGCTGGAGGACAAGAAAGATCAGTACTGGCACTGCGGTTATGAGATGCTTTTTGCAGAACGATCAGAGTTAAGGAAAAGGGGGCTTTTTCCTCTGTTGGAGCAAAGCTTTGTCAACCGGGCAGCGGGATATCTTACATGGAATGCCTGTTCTATCACTGATCCGGAGTTCTTTTCGGAATTCTATACTTATTTTCAGCAGAAAGCGGCGGGAGAGTTTCGATTTTCCGGCTATCCGCCGAAGTACTACCACGATCCGTTTACTTACAAAATTGTGACCGGCATGGAGCGTTTAAGCGAAAAGGAATTTTTATGCGGACGCATCCGGGAGCTGAATGAGACGGTGGCGGATCGGGATGCTTATGTGGAAGAGGTGCTTTCTTACGCGGAGCAGCTGAAGAAAGAAAAACACTGGAGGCTTCCCTATGACCGGATACCTCCGGGCTCCCGGCTGGTTGTGTACGGTTACGGCGACGTGGGAAGGGATTGGTGCGAGGATATCCGCAGGGCAGGCAGCCTGGAACTCGTAATGGCGGCAGATAAGAATTACCAGGCGTTTGGGAAAGCGCCGGTACGGGTATGTTCCCTTAAGGAAGCGGGGAAGGCGGAGTACGATTATATTTTGATTGCCGTTTATGACCGTGAAACGGCAGACGGGGTAAAAGACATACTGCTCAGGGAAGGATTCCTGCCGGAGAAGATTCTATGGTTTCCTCCGGCGGAAAGGATAAAAGAATGAAAGCATATTTATTCGGTGCAAAATCCATTGCTATTGGTGTCAGCCGGGCTCTCAGGGATTTGGACAAAGATTTTATTCAGGAAGGGTTTCTGGTCTCTTCTCTGGAGGGAAATCCGGAAGAGATTGACGGTATCCCTGTTGTGGAGCTTGCTTCGGCCGCGGAGAAGCTGGGCAGCCGGGAGAAAAGGGAAATACCGGTTTATCTGGCTGTGCCGGAAGATATCCACCAGGTCGTTACAGGGATTTTGGAAAACTATGGATTTGCAAATTGCGTTCCCGTTACTGCAGAGAGGGAAGCCCGGTGGATGGAACGGTATTATGAGCGGCTGGGTCTTTTCCCCTCGGTGCATCATTTGACGAAAGGCAGTACAACCCCGGAGGTCTCTGTGTTCGCGGCACGGTTTGCCAAAGACCGGAAACTGGAAAACCCTCCGCAGTTTCCGGACTATGTACATTCCATTCTGCTGGGGTGCAGCGCGCATCCTTCCGGGGAACAGCAGGCGGAGGCAGACTTTTTGGATAATACCGGAGAACATATTTCGGAGAAGAATCCCAATTACTGTGAGATGACGGCTTTCTATTGGATTTGGAAAAATGCTTTGGAGAAAGCGGGGGACTACGTGGGAGTTTACCATTACCGCAGGGCTTTGGATTTGTCAAAAAAAGATCTGCAGCGGATGGCGGAGCATGGGGTGGACGCAGTCTTGCCTTATCCCATGATTCATCTGCCGGATATGCGGGAGCATCATACCCGGTATATCAAAGAGACGGACTGGCAGGCCATGCTGGCTGCCCTAAAGGAACTGTATCCCGATTATGCCCGGGCGTATCCGCGGCTTAGCAGAAGCATCTACTTTTATAATTACAATCTTATCCTGGCGAAGAAAAAAGTGTTTTCCGATTACTGCGGCTGGGTCTTTCCGCTTTTGAGCCGGGTGGAGGAGCTGAGTGTTCCCAGAGGCTGGGAGAGAGGGGACAGGTATACGGCTTACATGAGCGAAAGCCTGCTGACATTGTACATTCTCTATCACAGGGAATTGAAAATTTATCACACAGGAAGGATTCTTTACACCTGAAAAGAGGAAGGGGAGAGATATGTGGCAGTTTTAATCTGCGGCGGAGCCGGGTATATCGGTTCTCACATCAATAAATTTTTAAGTCAAAAAGGCTATGAAACCATCGTGTTTGACAACCTGGTTTACGGCCATCGGGAAGCAGTAAAATGGGGAACATTTGCAGAAGGGGATCTTTCCAGGGAAGCAGATCTGGAAGCCGTATTTTCCGGGCATGAGATTGAGGCGGTTTTTCATTTTGCCGCTTACGCATACGTAGGAGAGTCGGTGAAAGAGCCGGAGAAGTATTATTACAACAATGTGGTTAATACCCTGAATCTTTTGAAAATTATGAGGCGGTACGGGTGCCGGCGGATTATTTTTTCTTCTTCTTGTGCCACTTACGGGGAACCGGAGACAGTTCCCATTGAAGAAGACCAGAGACAGGATCCCATCAATCCCTACGGAGCCACGAAACTGATGGCAGAGCGGATTCTCCGGGATTATGGAAAGGCGTACGGACTTTCCTACGCGGTGCTGCGCTATTTCAATGCGGCGGGAGCCGACCCAAAAGGAGAGATTGGGGAGAGCCATACACCGGAGACCCATCTGATTCCTCTGGTCCTTTCTGCTGCTTCCGGGAGGCAGAAAGGGATCCGGGTGTTCGGGACGGATTATCCTACCCCGGACGGAAGCTGTATCCGGGATTACATCCATGTGTGGGATCTGGCCGAGGCTCATTATCTGGCCCTCCGGTATCTGGAGCAGGGAGGGAAGAGCGATTTCTTCAACTTGGGAAACGAGCGGGGAGCATCTGTTCTGGAAGTGGCGGAGGCAGTGAAGCAGGTGACGGGAAAGGAATTTCCGGTGATTTGCGGCGGCAGGCGTCCCGGCGATCCGGCGGTTCTGGTGGGAAGCAGCCGGAAGGCCAGGGAGATTCTGGGCTGGGAGCCTAAGTATCCCCAAATAGAGACCATAGTGCAGCATGCTTGGAACTGGCAGGAGCACGGGGAATTTTGAGACAGGGAGAAGAGGCAATGTACGATTATCTGATTGTGGGAGCAGGTCTCTATGGGGCTGTGTTTGCCGGCCGGAAACGGGAACAGGGATGCAGGTGTCTTGTCATTGACCGGAGAGATCACATAGCCGGAAATATTTATTCCGAACAGGTGGAGGGGATCGAGGTGCACCGGTACGGGCCGCACATTTTCCACACGGATCGCAAAAATGTGTGGGATTATGTAAATCGATTCGCGGAGTTTAACCATTTCATCTATGCTCCGGTGGCATGCTGCAGAGGGGAACTTTACAATCTTCCTTTTAACATGAATACGTTTGTGCGCATGTGGAATATCCGTACTCCTGCACAAGCCTATGAAATGATCCGAAGGCAGATCGAGGAGGCAGGAATCGGGCAGCCGGAAAATCTGGAAGAGCAGGCAATTTCCCTGGTTGGAAGGGACGTGTACGAAAAGCTCATAAAGGGCTATACGGAGAAACAGTGGGGACGCCCCTGCAGGGAGCTTCCGGCCTCTATTATTAAGAGGCTTCCGGTCCGTATGACCTTTGACAACAATTATTTCAATCATCCCTACCAGGGAATTCCCAAGGAGGGGTATACGGAGATGATCCGGAGGATGCTTAAGGGAACCGAAGTGAGGCTGGGCATTGATTTCCGAAAAGAGAGGGAGGCATGTTCCCGTCTGGCAAAGCATGTTGTGTATACAGGGCCCATTGACGAGTATTTTGACTACCGGCTGGGAAACTTGCAGTACCGGAGCCTGCACTTTGAGACAGAGGTTCTGGATCTGCCCAACTATCAGGGCGTGGCAGGGATGAATTTTACGGATGGGGACGTACCCTATACCCGGATTATTGAACATAAGCATTTTCTCTTCGGGGCCGGCAATCCGGAGAAAACGGTGATTACCAGGGAGTATCCGAAAGTTTGGTCTCCCGGGGAGGAACCCTATTATCCTCTGGGGGATGCAGAAAACCTGGCGCTGTACCGGAGATACCGGGAGATGGCGCAGGGAGAACGAAAGGTACAATTCGGCGGGCGGCTTGGGACATACCGCTATATGGATATGGATCAGGTGGTTGCGCAGGCGATGGAGGACGCAGGATGAAAGTAGCGGTAGTGGGAGTGGGTTATGTGGGCCTGGTGACAGGGACCTGCTTTTCGGAGATGGGAAACAGCGTGTGGTGTGTGGATGTGGACGACAGGAAAATCGACGGCCTGAAACAGGGAATGATTCCTATTTATGAACCGGGGCTTGCAGAAAAGGTTCACAAAAACCAGGAGATGGGGAGCCTTCATTTTACTACGGATATCCGGGAAGCCCTGGAGAACAGTGAAATCTGCCTGATTGCTGTAGGTACGCCCATGGGGGAGGACGGAAGCGCAGATCTGCGCTACGTGCTTGCCGTGGCTGAGAGCATTGGAAAACATATGGTACGGCGCATGTACGTGATCAACAAATCTACGGTTCCCGTGGGGACAGCCGGGAAGGTCCGGGAGGCAGTCCAGAGGGAGCTGGACAGGCGGGGAAGCGATCTCACCTTTGAGGTTATTTCCAACCCGGAGTTTTTAAAAGAGGGAAGCGCCGTGGCGGACTGTATGAAGCCGGATCGGATTGTCATCGGCGCAGACAGCCAGGAAGCAGCAGATGTTATGCGGGAATTATACAAACCCTACGTGATGAATACAGAGAGCTTTATTCTCATGGATACAGCCAGTGCAGAGATGACTAAATATGCGGCCAATTCCATGCTGGCCGCCAAAATTTCTTTTATCAATGAGATATCCAATATTTGCGAACGGGTGGGAGCAGACGTGAACAAGGTCCGGCGGGGCATCGGAAGCGATCACCGGATTGGCTTTTCCTTCATCTATCCGGGCTGCGGATACGGAGGAAGCTGCTTTCCCAAGGACGTGAAAGCGCTGATCCGCACAGCGGGAGAACAAGGCTATGAGCCGAAGCTTCTGCAGTCTGTGGAGGATGTGAACAATGCCCAAAAGGGTATCCTGGTGGAAAAGGTAAAGAAACGTTTTGGAGAAGATCTTTCCGGCCGGACCTTTGCAGTCTGGGGACTGGCTTTTAAACCGGATACCAATGATATGCGGGAGTCGGCAGCCATTTCCATCATTGAAAGCCTGACGCGTGCGGGAGCCAGGGTGAAAGCCTACGATCCCAAAGCGGTGGAAGAGGCCAAGACTTTTTATCTCCGGGATGTTGCGGAGGTTATTTACTGTGACAGCAAGTATGAGGCACTGAAAGATTCGGACGCTCTGATTCTGGTTACGGAATGGAAGGAATTCCGCAGTCCGGATTTCTATGAGATCCGGAAACTTTTGAAAACACCGGTGATTTTTGACGGAAGGAACCAGTATGAGCCGAAACACGTGAAGCGCTACGGGCTGGACTACTATCAAATCGGTGTGCGGCCTCTTTTGATGGAGGAGGAGCAAAGCTTATGAGAAAACGGATTTTGGTGACGGGCGGAGCGGGCTTTATCGGATCGCACCTGTGTAAAAGGCTGGTGGAGGAGGGAAATGAGGTTCTGTGTGCAGACAATCTTTTTACCGGATCCAAGGAAAATATCCGTCCGCTTTTCGGCTGTGGCAATTTTGAATTTCTCCGTCATGATATAACGGAAGAATTGTACGTGGAGGCAGATGAAATTTACAACCTGGCCTGTCCCGCCAGCCCGGTCCACTACCAGTACAATCCCATTAAGACGGTGAAAACTTCCGTTCTGGGCGCCATGAATATGCTGGGGATGGCCAAGCGGGTAAAGGGACGCATTCTCCAGGCCAGCACCAGCGAGGTTTACGGAGATCCGCAGATCCATCCTCAGCCGGAATCCTACTGGGGAAGGGTAAATCCCATCGGAATCCGTTCCTGCTACGATGAGGGAAAGCGGCTGGCGGAGACTTTATTTTTTGATTATCACCGGCAGCATGGGACGGATATTAAGGTGATCCGCATTTTCAACACCTATGGACCCTATATGGCCGAGAATGACGGCCGGGTGGTTTCGAATTTTATCGTCCAGGCCTTAAAGGGCAGGGATATTACTGTCTATGGGGACGGAACGCAGACCAGGAGCTTCTGCTATGTGGACGATCTGGTGGAGGGAATGTGCAGGATGATGAGCAGCAGGGAGGGCTTTACAGGGCCGGTAAATCTGGGAAATCCCGGGGAGTTTACTATGCTGGAGCTGGCAGAGAAAATCCTAAGCATCACTGGAAGCAAATCGAAAATCGTACATAAGCCTTTGCCCCAGGACGATCCGGTACAGAGAAAGCCGGTGATTGATCTGGCGCAAAAGGAGCTGGATTGGCGGCCGAAGGTGTCTTTGGAAGAAGGACTTGAGAAGACAATCGCTTATTTTGAGGGAGCGGGGGGAGTATGAACGGAAGGACATTATATGAATAGACTGTTTAAATTGCGTACCCTCGGGTATGCGGAGGTTGAGGAGGAGCTTTGGTTTCCGAATCTGTATTTTAACGGCCTGCTGAAACTAAATAAACGGACGGGACGTGTAGACATTGCAGGCACATTTCCCAATTATGAAATCAGCAGAGGGTGGCTGTATTCCGCGGCGTATTATGTAAATGGCACTCTGGTCTTTGTTCCCAACGAAAGCAAGGAGATCGCGGCTTATGATATGGAGACCGGAAAATTTATCATCACTCCTCTGGATCCGGAATGGATTGGAGAGAAAAAAACATATTTTGCGAAGGCGTATGTATACCGGAATTTTGTGTACCTGTTTCCTCTGGGCGCCAAGTGCATGGTGCGGTATGATGCGGTAGACCATTCGGTGAAATATCTGGATAACTGCATCCGGGAGCTTCTTCAAGCCCTGCCGGAGAATTCCTACGGGCTTTACCAGCAGTTTGAAGTGATAGGGGAAAAGATTTATATGCCCTTTCTGGAAAAAAATGCGGTGGCAGTCTTTGATCTGAAGGATGAAAAGACGGAAATCTGTTATCTGGATATCACGGGAGGATGTTCTACGATCAATTATAGGGACGGTTTTTTTTATCTGGCATCCTGGGAAAAGCCAGAGATTTATCGTTGGAATATGGAGAGCGGGGAGATTCTGACATACAAAAGTTTCCCGGAGGATGCGGACGGAGGGAAAATTTTTTTATACGCCTGTTTGATGGGAGATACGCTTCTTTTCTTCCCGGAGCAGAGGGACCGGGTTCTCTCTCTTTCCGTGAAAACAGGAGAAATAAAAAGGCTTTATAAGATGTGCAATGCAGACGGGGAAGCGAAGAACACGTTTTTTGTCCAGAAAACCCGGGAAGGATTCTGCATTTTAACTTCCGATATGGAAGAGCCTCATATACTTTCTTATGAGGCAGGCCGTCTGGAGATAAAAGCTGTCTGCCGTCTGGATCAAGCTTATAACCGAAGAAAGATTTCCGATTATCTCCTCCGGGAAGGATATTACAGGGGCTGTCTGGAGGCGGAGAAGGGGTTGGAGTGCTTTGTAGAGGTTGTCTCCGGTGCCGGGAGAAGGGAGCGGACGGGAGAAGAGATGTCTGGATGGGGGGAACGGATTTTCCGGCAGATCCGGAGGGAACCATGACGGAAAAGTACCAAAGCTTCACGGCCCGGAACCGGACGGTGGAGTACCGCATTGTTTTTGAGCCGCTGCCGCCTGTATCTGCTGTCCATAAATGGGTGGGTGCACAAAGTGTATCCGGCTGCCTGTACGGGATTCCAAATGATATGGATGCCGTTTTAAAATACAGACGGGAAAAGTGCCGGTATCTGAAGTGCGCAGGCAGCGGTTTGTTCCAATGGACCGGAGGATGCGTTTGGAACGGAACTCTCTATGGCTTTCCCAGGGCATCCGGCAGGCTTTTGAAAATGCCGTTGGATACGGAAGCCGTGGAATATCTTTCTTTGCAGGAGGAGTATTCCGGGGAGCATCACTACGGAGGTGTCTGCACGAAAGAAGGGATGGTGTACCAGCCTCCCAGGAATTCGGATCACATTCTTGTCTGGGATTTAAAGAAAGAGAAAACGGGAAAGATTGCCCTGGCGCCGAAGACAGAAGGCAGGACCTTCCGGTACTGCGGAAGCATTCTGCATCCTGGCGGGTTTGTGTATTTTCTGCCGGAGCTTGGGGAGCGGGCGATCAAGCTGGATTCCCGCACAGGGGAATGGGCATTTATCGGGGAACGGATTGATGCTATGGTATTTGATGCCAAAGCGGCCGGGGACGGCTGCATCTATGGTTACAGTGCGTATTGTCCGGGAGTTTTAAAGCTCAATACAGAAACAGACTGTGTTGAGATGATACATAAGGAAATCTGCCCGGGAGCTTACGGGACTAAGCTGGGAGTAAACGGACATTTGTACAGCATACCGGGAGACGGGGAACACGTGTGGGATTACGATCCGCTCACAGATTCCCTGAAAAGCATTTACCGTTTTTCCCATAAGGCGCAGGCAAAATATGCAGGAGGGGCCACCATGGAAAACGGCAGTATTTACGGTGTGCCGGCAAGAGAAAACCAAATGATCCGGCTGGAACCGGATGCGGAGGGACTGGAAATACCAAGAGATATTTACAGTGCCTATTTTGCAGATTGCTATTGATATGAAAAAGAGGCGGCAGAAGGAGAAGACGGCATGAAAATTTGGGAGAAAAAAATAATTTTGTACGGCAGCTCCGAAATGCGGGCGGATTTTAAATATTTGTTTCCGGAGGTTTCCGTGATTGGAGAGGAACCCTGCGGAAAGATCGGACGGAAGGAAGACCAGGGACAGGAGGTTTTCCGGGTTGTCTGCGGAAACAGGCCGGACGGCGCTTTTGAGGCGTTTGCGGGAGAACAAGGATTGCGGTACAAAGAAAATTATCTCTATATGAAAGACTTTTTCCGTTATTACAATCCGATGTTTCTGGAGCGCGGAAACCGGAAGCTGGCTGTGTGGGGAACGGGAGGCGCCGCATGGGAGCTGTGGGAGAAGCTGGAGCAAAAAGGGCTTTCCTCTGAAATAGATTTTTATATTGACAATGACCCAAAGAAGACCTCCTTCCAAGGGAAAAAGGTAGTGTCTCCCAAGGAGATACGGGGAAGAGAGGATCTGTATATTCTTGTAGCTGCCTGGCAGTGCCAGTGGGAAATTTACCGGCAGCTGGAGACATATGGCTTCCGGCCGCAAAGAGACTTTATTCACTGTGCTGCGGTGCTCCGGGATTATGAAGAACTGCTGGAGAAAGTATGCTTTGCAGAGAGAAAATATTCTTGCGTCTGCCACCGGCCTTTTGGGTATTGCGACGTAATCTACGGAGAACTGTATGTATGCTGCCCGGATTTTCTTCCAGTCTCACTGGGAAGCATGCGGTTGGAGCCTTTTATGAGCTGCTGGAATTCCTATGCCGCCCGGATAGTAAGGCTTTCCGTATTAAACGGGACCTTTGCATTCTGCAGCCGGCAGTACTGCGATCTGTTTGAATTTGAAAAGGAGGGAGAAAAACCCTTCCGCCCGGAGCTGCCCTATGAGAGGCTCTGCCCGGAATATCCCGCTACCCTGATGGCAGGAATTGATTACAGCTGCAACTTAAAATGTCCTTCCTGCAGAAAGGAAGTCTGCACAGCCCGCAGGGAGGAACGCGAGGAGATGAACCGGCAGGCGGAGGATCTGCTGGAACACGTGATTCCCTACGTGGGACGCTTGTGGATGGCGGGAAGCGGGGAAGTGTTTTTCAGCCGGGTTTACAGAGAGATGCTGGGGGACAGGCGCTGCAGGAAACGGGAAAGCATCAGCATTTTATCTAATGGCACGCTGTTTGACGAGAAAAGGTGGAACTGGATAAAAGAAGCCTATGCTTGCGTGGAAGTGGTCATTTCCATGGACGGAATCCGGGATGCCACCATTGAAAAACTGCGCCGGGGTGCAGATGCCAGGAAATTAAAAGCCAATTTAGAATTTTTAGGAAACTTGCGCAAAAACAATCAAATACGTAAATTGTTTTTGAGCTGCGTCCTGCAGGCAGAAAATGTGGCGGAGCTGTATGAACTGCTGGAGTATTGCCGTGCAGTCGGCGTGGATAAGGTCCAATTTTTAAAGCTGAAGGACAATGGAATCTATACCGATAATGAAAATTTCAGCAAAATGTCGCTGTTTGACCGTGAGGATTGTTTGAAAGAAGAATACAGATCTTATTTTACGGAGGAGGTTCTCGGGCATCCGCTGGCAGACTGGTTTAACAGTACCCGCGCGCTGGGAGTGGAGAAGAAGCCGCGTCTGGATCCGTACGATACTTTTTGATGATATGCACAGAAAACTACAGGAGGAGCTTATGGGAGGTCTGTTAGCAGGAAAAAGAGCGCTCATAACGGGCGGAGGAAGCGGAATCGGGCTTGCAATCGCAAAGAAATACGTCAAAGAGGGGGCAAAGATTCTGATTACGGGCAGAAAGGAAGCAAAACTGGCCCGTGTGTGTGAAGAATCGGATATCCGGATGGAGTTTATGGTATGGGACGTAAGGGACACAGACGGATGCAGGGAAAAGATTGAAAAGGCGGCTGAGGCGCTGGGAGGGCCCATTGAGATTCTGGTAAATAATGCAGGCGTTCTGACCCCCAACGATTTTACGTGGAATTATCTGGATTTAAGCCCGAAAGAGTGGGACTACGTGATGGATACGAATTGCAAAGGCATGTTTTTTATGTGCCAGAATATGGCGAAGCACATGCTGAAAAATCAGATAAGAGGCCATATCGTAAATATAACATCAGAGATGGGATTCCGTCCGGCATGTGTGACTTATGGGATTTCAAAGTGGGGGACGGTCGGAATGACGAAAGGACTGGGGATGATGCTGGCGCCGAGAAATATTATTGTGAACGGAATTGCTCCGGGAGCGATTACAACGGAAATGATGGGGTGGAAGGAGGGAGATCCGGTATTCCGGGACAGCCATCCCAATAGGCGGTTTGGATTTCCTGAGGAGATTGCGGAATTGGCGGCATTTTTGGGAAGCCATAAGGCAGATAATATTGTAGGCGAGGTTATTTTAAGTGACGGCGGGAGCCATCTGCATTGACGGGCGGGAACGGATATCTGATTTTCGATATCAGGAGGCAGGAATTTGTTGGAAAGAAATGATGTTATACATACAATCTATGAGGCGGACCTTTCGGTAAAAGCGGTTTATAACCGTTTTTTTGAGACAGACAGCTGTATTCTCTATGTGGTGGATGCCCAGGAACGGTTTACCGGTGTTATCACAAGCGGAATTTTTGGCCGGGGGGGGGTACCGTCGGTCAGGAAAGATTGTTCCGTGGTTCACCTCCGGGAAGAGCAGGAGGTATGGAAAGAAGCGGAGCGCCTATTTGAAAAGCACCGGATTACAACGGCGGTTCCCGTATTGGACAGCGCCGGGCAGATTTCCTATGAAATACGAAAAAAAAGAGAAAGCCAGAGCGGAGAGTTTCTGAAGGACTTTTATGAGAAGCTGGACAGATATGGAAAGAGCCGTTTCTTGGGCCGTGAGGTAATATATTTGAGGGAGATTTTGAAAAACCAGCCCATTACGGTGATCGGCACCAGAGAACAATTCCGGGAAATCTGCGGCGGCGTATTTGGGGAGACGGATCCGGCTGCATTTCGGGAGGTTCTCGAGGATCCCTATGAATTTATGTGCGGCAATAGGGGCCTTTTGATTGATGTAACCCTGACGGAATACTCCGGCCGCCGGGATTTGTATGCGTATACCCGCAATGGGTACGCGTGGCAGGACTTTCTCAAAAAAGTGCGTTCAATGATTGAGATGGAATGCTTCAGCCGTTTTTACCGGGTGACGGAAAATCCGGCAGTGACGGTGAAGGATTATCTGCAAAAGTATTCCGACGGAAACATTACCATTTCCTCCTGGGATATTCTGACCCTTCCCATGAGGGAGAACCTGCGTGCAAGCCGTCTGGAAATCGCAGAGCAAAGAGGGCTGTACCGGGAAGAGTCTTTTCATTACTGCTACCGGGGAAACGGAGTGGAGATTCGGGAGCGCACCGGAGGCGTGCAGCTTTTAATGGAACAGACAGATGTAATGCTGCAGTATGTCTGCTTAAACGAAGAATTGCGGGGCTATATACCGGTGCTGAATTTTGTTTTTGACAAAGACGTAGAGATTCCGCACAGAAGAGGGGAACCGATCGTGAAAAAAAGGCTGTTCCGCCTTAAGGATTATGTCCTGGACCTGGAGGAAAGAGGAGAGGGGCAGTCCTTTTATGAGAAAAGGAAGGAGCACACCGCCTATTTAAAGGAATTGGAAGCTTCTTTTCGGTTTTCTATGACCAGAAGGCTTGAGAATGACTGGATGGTCTGGACGGACTGTACAAGCAGGCTGGTGAACACGGAAAACGGCGTGAGAAAGACCTGCGGCCAGCCGGAAGCGTATGCAGGGACCGTTTATTTTTTCGGTATGTGTACCATTTATGGTGCCCTCGTGGAGGATGCGTACACCATACCATCTCTGGTTCAGAAGGAGATTCGGGCTTCCGGCAGAAAATACCGGGTGGTGAATCTGGGCAATGAGATACTGTCGGACATGCGGAATTTAAAAGAAGTCCTGAATCTGGATAAAAATGATCTAGCGGTGGTTCTTTTTCCTTATATCACGGATCGGATCAAAGAACAGATCCCCGTGATTGAGATTGGTGAGGAGTTTAATCGGCTTTGGAAAGAGGAATTTTACGGGAAAGAATGCTTTATGGATTCCGTGCAGCATTGCGGAGATTATGGGAACCGGATTTATTCCAAGATTTTGTTTAGAGAATTGGCCGGGTATCTGACAGATACCGATCATGTACGGCTGCGGAAAAATACGGTTTATGATATTTTTAGGAAAAATGAAAAAGATTTGAGAAGCCTGTACGGGCTGGATGCCTATTTGGAAGAACTGTATAAAGAAAAGAAAAAAATATCCGGGTATGCAGAGAAAACCGGCTGCATTGTAATGAACTGCAATCCTTTTACGCTAGGTCACCGCTGCCTGATAGAATGTGCGCTTAAACAGGTTGACGCGCTCATTGTCTTTGTAGTCCAGGAAGACAAGTCCTTTTTCTCTTTTGAAGACAGGTTTGAAATGGTAAAAAGGGGAACCTGCGATCTGAAGCGGGTGTCTGTAATCAGAAGCGGGACGCTGGTGTTGTCGTCGGAAACATTTCCGACCTATTTCAAAAAGAAAGAGGTAAAAAATCAGGAACCTGTCTGTGTAGAGGAAGACTTGAGAATCTTTGCACAGTACATAGCGCCGGCGCTGGATATACGGTATCGGTTTGTGGGGGAGGAACCCAAGGACTATGTTACGGGTATGTATAACCGGGCGATGAAGCAGATTTTGCCTGCCGTGTCCGAAATCCGCGTAATCGAAATACCCAGAATGTGTATCCGGGGAACTATAATTTCAGCTACCGAGGTCAGAACGCATTACAGACAGGGGAATTTTGAGCGTGTGCGCGAATGGGTTCCCAAAACCACCTTGGATTATCTTATGAAAATAAAAAGGGGAAGTGAAGAATGCAAAAATACATAGTTTGGGGAGCCGGCGGCCATACCCGGCTGCTGATGGAGAACTTTTCCGGCCTGGAAGATTCCGTGGAAGTATTTCTGGACCGGGATTGCCGGGAAAAGAGTCTTGGGAACGTGCCTGTAATCCGGCCGGAGAAATGGGAGTATGACCGGGAATCCCGGATTGTGATCTCTGCGGAGCATGGATTTCATGAGATCTATAAGGAGCTGGTTTGGAAGTACCGATGGAAAAAGGAGCGGATATTCTCCTCTCACGAGTGGATCACAAACCTGCTTGCCGAGAGGAGAATTAAGCTCTCTCCCAAAATGGTGCGGCTGGAAAGCTGCACCTTATGTCAACTGGACTGTCCCTATTGTTATATGAGGACGGGAAATTTTGGGACTATGGGAAAGGGATACTTGAAATACGAAGCGTTTCAGGCGTTTTTGGATAAAAATCCGCAGATCCGGAAAATTGAAATTTCCAATAACGGCGAGGTGTTTTTAAATCCGGATTTGGCAAAAATCCTGCGGCTTGCGGGAGAACGGAAGATAGAGGTTGTTATCGGCAACGGAACGAATTTTAACACGGTTTCCGAGGAAATTCTGGAACTGCTAGTTCAGACAAAGGTTTCTTATATCAATGTCTCCATTGACGGAGCGTCCCAGGAAATTTATTCCATGTACAGGCGCAACGGGAATTTTGACAAGGTAATCTCGAATATCCGCAGATTGAATGCCTATAAAGAAGCATACCATTCCCCCTATCCGGTGCTCCAGTGGCAGTATATCTTGATGGAGCACAATGAGTGCGACGTGGAAAAGGCGGCTGCCATGGCCAAAGAGCTGGGCATGAATATTTGGTATAAATACGAATGTGTGAAGGGAACCTTCAGGCCCAGGGACAGGGAGAAATTGGAACAGATTACCGGGCTTAGCTATTTTTCTGTGGAGGAGTACAACCGCTGCCATGAAAAGGCTTACGGTTCGGATATGTGCTATCAGACCTTGTTCAGTCCTCAAATTCATTTTGACGGCCGGCTGCTGGGATGCTGCATGCTGTGGAAAGAAGATTTGGGGCTTAACGTTTTTGACACGGGCCTTGTAGAGGCTCTGAACTCGGAACCGTACCTGCGGATGATCCGTTTGCTGCTGGGGATGGAAGAGGCGAAAGGGCAGAAAGAGATTCCCTGCCTGCACTGCGGACCGTGCGGAAGAAATATCAGGAACCGCAGCTTTTTGTATTTATAATGGTTTCGGAAAGGAGAGAGAATGGAAAGCAAACACTGTACCGGCTGCGCGGCCTGTGCCGATGTCTGTCCGGTCAAAGCTGTTTTCATGGAAGAAGACGGGGAGGGATTCGTCTATCCGAAAGTAGAGGAGAACCTCTGTATTTCCTGCGGGAAATGCCGGGCGGTGTGCCCGGCTGCGCCGCTGTCCGCAGAGCCGGACCGTACCGGATGCGTGGAGGTCTATGCAGCCTGGTCCCTGGATCCGGAAATCCGCTATGACAGCACTTCGGGCGGAATTTTTACGGAATTTGCCCTGGCGGTTCTGGCCGGGGGCGGGGCGGTCTGCGGAGCTGCTTATGACGGGAAACACATGGTCCGGCACCTGATTGCAGATACGGAGCAGGGCATAGGAAAGCTGCGTCAATCCAAATATGTACAGTCTGATATGAAAGGTATTTATCAGGAAGCCGGGAGCGTCCTGCGGCAGGGGAATATGCTTTTGTTCTGCGGAACCCCTTGCCAGTGCGAAGGCCTGTTCCGCTATTGCGGAGAGGAAAAAATCGACACCGGAAATTTATATCTGGCAGATTTTATCTGCCGGGGTTCCAACTCTCCCAAAGTATATCGGAAATTCTTAAAGGAGCTGGAAGAAGAATACCGGTCTTTGGTGAAACGAGTGTGGTTTAAGAACAAAACCTATGGTTGGAACCGCTTCAGTACCCGGATTGAATTTGAGAACGGGGAAGCATATCTCCGGGATCGATATCACGATCCCTATATTCGGGGGTACATAGAAGAAAACCTTTATATCCGGCCTTCCTGTTCGGAATGCCGGTTTAAAGGGTTCCAAAGAAGGGCCGATGTCACCCTTGCGGATTTCTGGGGCGTACAAATCCAGGGATATATGGAAGAGAGCGACGGGGGTACCTCTATGGTTATGCTCCACACGGAGAAGGGAAGACGGCTTTGGGATCTGATTTCGCATCGTTTGTATTGGAATGAAAAGGAACCAGAAGAGGCGGCAGCGGGAAACGAGTGCTTTTACCATTGCGCTCCCCCGGGAAGACACAGGGAGCAGTTTATGGAGGATTTGGACCGCATGCCGGTGATTGAGAATATAGAACGTTTTTTGAGAAAAAGCCAGAAATAAGGAAGGCAGGCATATGTGGGAACCTAATCCGGAAGAATTGATTGACAAGGAAAAATATAGAATCTTAGAGAATGTCTACGGACAGCACAGTATCATTCCCTACAGGGGAACTTACTTTGTGATAGAACCTTCCGCCGATTTTGATATTGGCGGAAGATTACGGCTGAATACAAATTGCTTCCAGGAGAACGGGCGTGTTACGAATCTGAGAATGGACGCCCGTTCCAGCCTTGCGGTACACGGAAATTTTGATATTTTTTACGGAGGGGACGTGATTTGTTTTGCCGGGGCCAGTCTCGAGCTGGGGAGCGGATTCTGCAACAGCAATCTCATTCTTCGGTGTACGCAGCGGATTGTTATCGGGGACGATGCGGCCATCTCACACAACGTGACAATTATGGATTCGGATGCCCACGGAATCCTGGGCGGAGGACATACAAAGACCAAACCGGTCCGCATCGGCAGCCATGTATGGATCGGGTCCGGAGCCAAGATCCTGAAAGGAGTGACTCTGGGAGACGGAGCTATTGTGGCGGCCGGAGCAGTGGTAACAAAAGACGTCCCTGCCGGCTGTATAGCGGCAGGGACGCCGGCCCGGATTGTCCGGGAGCATGTTGCATGGACCTTGTAAAGAAAGCTGCTAAATACGGAATTGGCCGATCAGCTGATTCCGTGGTTTCTGTGTTGAGCAGATCTTCGTCCTCGTGATACAGGTATGTACCGGCGCCTACATAGCCAATGCGCTTCTGGCCTTCAAAAAGCGGATCATACATGGAGAGAATCATGCTTCCGGTTCCCGGAGATTTCATAATTCCCATACTGGTCAGCTGCGGCCGGGCCAGTATGGTTCTGCTTTTCAAGTCCTGCGCCGTCCCGGTTTGTACCGAAATTTGTTTCCTCCGGCAGGACGGAAAAATTGTCTGAATTCCGGGCTGTTTCTATTATTGACACGATTTCTAGGTCTTGATAAAATAGTCCTGTAGGTAAAGAACGGATTTGAAAAACTTACAGAGCAGAGAGGAGACAGTGGGATGTACCATTGCCATGTTTCGTTTTATCTTGCAGGCCGCCCTTGCAGAGCATTTGAAATTGCAAAGGAGATGCAGCCGCTGGAATATTTTACCCATGAATTTGTCTGGAGCGGGGAATTTGAAGAAGCGCTTGCCGGGCAGGCCAATGTGGTTTTTGCCAATTTAGAGGGACTTCCGGGGGAGGAAGCGCTGCGGATTCTGTCTGGAGACGGATTCGCAAAGGCGGAGCTTATTCTGCTGGCAGATTCCGGGCAGATCCCTTTTTTGAAAGATATTCTGCCCAGGGTTCAGGACCTGTGGCCGGAAGCCATGTCAGAGGAGGAGATTCGTTTCCGTTTTCTGAAATGGCAGCAGAAGTGCAAAACGGATAAAGATTTCTGGCAGACCAGCCAGTACCTGGAGGCTGCTATCAACAATGTGCCGAATCTCGTATGGTTTAAAGATAAGGACGGGATTCATGAGAAAGTGAATGACAGTTTCTGCAAGACGGTGAATAAGACCAAGAACCAGGTGGAAGGGCGCGGCCACGCCTATATCTGGGACGTGGAGGAAGACGATCCCGCCTGCATCGAGTCGGAGCGGGTGGTTATGGACAGCAGAAAAACCTGTGTCTCCGAGGAAATGGTGAAAAGCGGGGAAGGGACAAAGCTTCTGACTACCTACAAGTCGCCCCTTTATGATCTGGACGGCAGCGTGATGGGGACCGTGGGCGTTGCCATCGACGTGACCCAGGAGCGGGCCTATGAGCAGGAAATCATACAGAAAAACCACACGCTGGAGACGATCTTTACAGCCATGGACTGCGGCGTGATGTGCCATACGCTGGACGGTTCCCATGTTATCAGTGTGAACCGGGCGGCTCTCCGGCTTCTGGGATACAGTTCCCAGGATGAGATGGAGGAGGAAGGCTTTGATATGGTAGCTTCTGCTGTTCTGGAGGAGGATCGGGAGAAGCTTCAGGAGGCTATCCGGGAGCTGAAAAAAGAGGATGACAGCATTAGTGTGGAATACCGGATCCGCCATAAGAGCGGGGAAGTCCGTCACGTGATGGGAAATGTAAAGCTCCTGAAAGAAGACGGAGTACTCTTTTACCAGCGTTTTCTTCTGGACTGTACGGCCCAGAAGCTTGAGGAGAAAAAGAACAAGCAGCGCCAGATGGAGCTGGTCCACGCCCTGAGTATTGATTATAACTTAGTGTGTGTGTTCGATCTGGATACGGGAGACGGAATGCTCATCCGAAGCGAAGAGGAAGATAACTGGCTCCTTGGCGCGGATGCGTCCGGCAAGCTGTCCCTGACAGAGAGCATGGCGCTTTACATACAGAATCTGGTGTATGAGGAAGATAAGGAAATGCTGTGCCGGATGTCTTCCCCGGAGCATATGCGCGGGGAACTGGAGGGAAAGAAGCAGTACCATGTAAATTACCGGATTCTGAAAGACGGCGAGATCAAATATTTCCAAATGAAAGCCGTGCGGGCGGGGGGATGGGAGGAAGGCCACGGCGTTGTCCTGGGCTTCCGCAGTGTGGATGAAGAAATACGCAATGAAATGGAACAGAAGAGCCTTCTGGAGGATGCCCTTCTCCAGGCAAACCGGGCGAGCAAGGCAAAGAGTGTCTTCCTCTCCAATATGTCCCACGACATCCGCACACCTATGAACGCCATTGTAGGATTTACGGCCCTTGCCATTACCCATATCGATCACAGGGAGCAGGTGGAGGGGTATCTTAAGAAAATTATGACTTCAGGCAATCACCTTTTGAGCCTGATTAATGATATTCTGGATATGAGCCGCATTGAGAGCGGGAAAATACACCTGGAGGAAAATCCCTGCCATCTGCCGGATATCCTGCACGGCCTGCGCAATATCGTACAGGCGGATATCCATGCAAAGCAGCTGGAGCTGTACATTGACACGGTAGATGTGCTGGATGAGGAGATTTACTGCGACAAGCTGCGGCTGAACCAGGTGCTTTTAAATCTTTTGAGCAACGCCATCAAGTATACGGGCGCCGGCGGCATGATCAGTATGCGGATCACGGAGAGGGCCGGTGCGCCGGCGGGCTGCGCCAACTATGAGTTCAGCATCCGGGATACGGGAATCGGTATGAGCCCGGAGTTTGTAGCCCATATTTTCGAGCCCTTTGAGCGGGAAAAGAATACCACCATCAGCGGAATCCAGGGAACCGGTCTGGGAATGGCGATAACAAAAAATATTGTAGATATGATGAACGGCTCCATTGAAGTGAAGAGCGAGCAGGGGGCCGGCACGGAGTTTGTGGTTGCCTTTACCTTCCGCCTGTGCGGAGATTCCAAGGAGCCTCAGGGTATCCCGAAGCTGAAGAATTTAAGGGCCCTGGTGGTAGACGACGATTTCAACACCTGCGACAGCGTATCCTACATGCTCCAGCAGGTGGGAATGCGTGCAGAGTGGACGCTGTCGGGAAAGGAAGCTGTGCTGCGCACCCGCCAGGCTATGATGCGGGGAGACGGCTACCGCGTCTACGTGATCGATTGGATGCTGCCGGATATGAACGGTGTGGAGGTAGCACGGAGAATCCGAAAAGAGATGGGGGAAGACGTCCCCATTATTGTGCTGACGGCTTACGACTGGTCGGAGATTGAAGACGAAGCCAGGGAAGCGGGAGTGACGGCCTTTTGCAGCAAGCCGCTGTTTCTGTCGGAGCTTCGGAGCTGCCTGCACTCCATTGTGGAGGAAAAAGAGGAAAAGACAGAGGATGAGAAAAGCTGCCCGCAGCCGCTTCGCACCGGGCGTATTCTTCTGGCGGAGGATAACGAGCTGAACCAGGAAATTGCCATGGAAATTTTGGGGGATGCAGGATTTACGACGGAGATTGCGGAGAACGGAAAGATTGCCGTGGAAATGCTGGAGCAATCTGAACCGGGGTACTACCAGCTGGTGCTGATGGATGTCCAGATGCCGGTTATGAACGGTTATGAAGCAGCCAAAACCATCCGCAGGCTGGAAAATGCCAAACTTTCCTCCATTCCCATTCTGGCCGTTACGGCCAACGCTTTCGAGGAAGAGAAGCAGGAGGCGCTGCGGTGCGGCATGAACGGCCATATTGCGAAACCCATTGATGTAGATGTTCTTCTGGAGACCTTGAATGAACTGCTGTAGATAGAAAGAGAGAAGAGGAAAATTCTGAAGAAATTTTTAATTTTTTGATCACAATTTCAACACAATTCCCTGCTACACTGGACACAGACAAAGGAAGGGAGTTATGCCTTATGTATGAGTTTGACAGCAGCAAAACGGATTCGGAAGGCCATTCGGGCAGCGAGTACCGGTACAGCGGTCCCTTTTACCAGGACAGCTACCGCACCGGATCTTCCGGCCGGACGGCGGGAGATGTGCCGCCGAAGAAAAAGAAGAGTTTTCTGCGGCTGCTCGGCAGGGCGGCCTGTGTAGGGCTGGTGTTTGGAATCATCGCAAGCGCGGCATTCCAGGCTACGAATTATGCGGGCAGGCAGATGTTCGGGGAGGATATGACGGCTCTGAACCAGGACAGCAGCCAGGCAATTCCGCAGATTGAGAGCGTGGTACCCCAGACGGGGGAGGGCTCCGGGCTGATGAATTCCGGCAGTGCGGATGTAACGTCCATTGTGGAGAAATGTATGCCTTCCCTGGTGGCGATTACGAATGTCAGCGTGCGGGAGGTGCAGAGCTTTTGGGGGTTTGGATGGTACAATATGCCCCAGCAGCGGGAGCAGACCTCTACAGGTACAGGGATTATCATCGGACAGAATGAGACAGAGCTTCTGATTGTGACAAACAACCATGTAATTGCGGGGGCGACTAATCTGACCGTCCTGTTTAGCGTAGACGAGGGCAAGGATGGGGCGGATGCGGTGGAAGCCCGGATTAAGGGAACGGATGTGACCAAAGACGTGGGCGTGATTGCCGTTTCCCTGAAGGATATTCCGGCAGAGACCATGGCGGAGATTAAGACGGCTTCCATCGGCGATTCCTCTAAGCTTAAGGTAGGAGAACAGGTTGTGGCCATCGGAAACGCCCTGGGATACGGGCAGTCTGTGACGACGGGCATTGTCAGCGCCCTGGGCCGGGAAGTCACCCTGCAGAACGATGACGGAACACTTATTAACAACACCCTCATCCAGACGGATGCGGCAATCAATCCGGGAAACAGCGGCGGGGCCCTTCTGAACATGCAGGGTCAGGTGATTGGAATCAATGAAGCCAAGTATTCTTCCAACAATGTGGAAGGTGTGGGTTATGCCATTCCTATTTCCGATGTGGAGAGCCTGATTGGGGATTTGAAGACCATGACTACCCGCTCTGAGGTGGATGCGGACAAGATTGGCTATCTGGGCATCAACTGCCAGGATGTGACGGAGGAGATTTCCAAGCAGTACGATATGCCGTTGGGAATTTACCTGAAATCCGTAGTGAAAGGCTGTGCGGCGGACAAAGCCGGGCTGAAAAAAGGCGATATTCTGACCCGGTTTGACGGAGTGGCCGTGAGCAGCTATGATTCCCTGCGGGAACGCCTCCAGTATTATGAAGCAGGCGAGACCGTAGAAGTGACGGTGCAGACACCGGATGACGACGGTTATACGGAAAAGACCGTGAGCGTGACGCTGAATTCCAGGGAAGAGATCGACGCGGCTTCAAAATAAGATTGTGCGGGATAGACCGGGCATGAGAAGGAAATACTTGTAATTCCTTTCAAATGCTTGGTCTTTCTGTCTTTTTGTGATAGAATAAAGCATGAGGATATATCGGATAAAGAGGTGGAACGATGGACGAGAAGGATTACAAAGACGAGACACTTGAAATAGAAGAGGAAAAAGACGACAGTACGGATAAGGAAACGGACGGATATGAGGATGTCTGCTTTCTCTGCCACAGGCCTCAGAGCAAAGCCGGAAAGATGATTACCCTGGGGCAGGGGATCTGCATCTGTGCGGACTGCCTGCAGAAAACCATGGATACTTTTCATGACAGCAACGGGGATCTTTCTCGGATTCCGGGGATTAGTATGATCAATCTGGCGGATCTGCAGAATTTGATTCCCCAGCGGCAGAAGGTGAAAGCCAAAAAGAAGAAGCCCAAAGAAGAGGCAAAAAAAGTCTTTGATATCCGAAGCATACCTGCGCCCCACCGGATTAAGGCCAGCCTGGACGAGTATGTGATTGGACAGGAGTATGCCAAGAAAGTGATTTCTGTGGCAGTATACAACCACTACAAGAGAGTGGCCACGGGAACCCAGGACGAGATTGAGATTGAGAAATCCAATATGCTGATGATAGGCCCCACAGGATGCGGGAAAACCTATCTGGTAAAGACCCTGGCCCGTCTTCTGGACGTGCCTTTGGCCATAGCGGATGCTACTTCCCTGACGGAGGCAGGCTATATCGGCGACGATATTGAGAGCGTGATTTCCAAGCTTCTGGCAGCGGCGGACAACGACGTAGAGCGGGCAGAGCAGGGAATTGTCTTTATCGACGAGATCGACAAGATTGCCAAGAAGAAAGACACCCACCACCGGGATGTGAGCGGGGAGTCGGTGCAGCAGGGACTATTGAAGCTTCTGGAAGGCGCTGAGATTGAGGTTCCCGTGGGTGCCAACAGCAAGAATGCCATGGTTCCCCTGACCACGGTGAATACCCGGAACATTCTCTTTATCTGCGGCGGTGCTTTCCCGGATCTGGAAAACGTGATCAAGGAGAGGCTGAACAAGAAATCCTCCATGGGCTTCCAGGCGGATTTGAAAGACAAATACGACAGCGATCCGGATCTGCTGGGCAAGGTGACGCTGGAAGACCTGCGCAATTTCGGCATGATTCCCGAATTCCTGGGACGCCTTCCGGTGATTTTTACCCTGAGCAGCCTCACAAAAGAGATGCTGGTGCGTATCTTAAAAGAACCGAAGAATGCCATACTCAAACAGTACCAGAAGCTTCTGGCCCTGGATGAGGTACAGCTGGAGTTTGACGAAGGGGCCCTGGAGGCCATTGCCGGAAAGGCCATGGAGAAGGAAACGGGAGCCCGGGCTCTGCGGGCCATCATTGAGGAATTTATGCTGGATATCATGTATGAGATACCCAAAGACGACAACATCGGCCGCGTTACCATTACCCGGGAGTACATCGAGCACACCGGCGGCCCTGTTATCGCCATGCGGGGCGTCCTGGCCCTGGAAGGCGCCGGAGCACAATAAACAGCATTCGGCCCTGGCAGGGCGAATGCGGAACTAAAAAAAATCAGCAGGAGCCCAGTCAGCGCACAGAAAGAGTTACGGGCACAGTATTACGTGACCGGAAATCTTTCTAATGAAGGGGCATTGGAAGGGCGAATGCGGAACTAAAAAAAATCAGCAGGAGCCCGTACAATGCCCAGAAAGAATTACGGACGCATGTATTGGCGGCCGGAAATCTTTCTAATGAAGGGGCATTGGAAGGGCGAATGCGGAACTAAAAATAGGAGGCAGCCATGAACAAAGATATTTTTGACAACATCGGAAGAACCATCTCCGATGCAGCCGAGACCGTCGGCCGCAAGACAGGGGAACTGGCGGAGATGGCCCGCCTGAAAAACCAGGTGTACGGCCTGGAACGTGCCATCAAAAAAGACTTTACGGATCTGGGAAAGATGATTTACGAGCGGTATGCCGGTCAGGGGATTATTGACCAAGATCTTCTGCCTATCTGCGAAGAAATTGCCCAGAAAGAGATTTTGATTGACCAGTACAAAGGAGAGATTGACGGCTTAAAGAATGAGATCTGAGAGGAAAGACAAAAAGAAAAGAGATGCGTATTTCTGGGGAGGCTTATTCGGTATGAGCCTCCTTCTGAACCTGGCGGCAAGAATCCTGCCTGGATTTGCGGAGTGGTATGCAGTTCATATTTATCCGATCTGGGTGCGTCTGCTGGGAGGATTGTGTTCTCCCCTGCCCTTTTCCGTCATTGAGGTGCTCTTGTATCTGGCCGGCCTGGGAATTCTGGCAGGCATTGCCGCGGTTTTGGCAAAGAAGCTCTCTCACCGGCGGGCACTCTGGATTCTGGCCCGGTGGACCTTGCTTGCATTTGCCCTGTTTACCTTAAACTGCGGGATTAACTATCAGCGGACGCCTTTTTCCCGGCGGGCCGGGTTTTCCCTTCAGGAGTCCACGGAGGAGGAGCTGATTGCCCTCTGTGAACGCCTGGTAGAGGAGATCAACGAGGCGGCCGGAGAGATTGAAGTGGACGGGGAAGGACACTGTCTGGTGGGAGGCGATCTGGCGGCGGAGGCCCGCCGCGCCATGCAGGCAGCCGGAAAAGAATACCCGGAGCTTGCAGGCTACTATCCAAATCCCAAGCCGGTGGCCAGCACCTGGTATTTGTCCTATCAGCTTCTGCAGGGAGTGTACAGTCCGTTTACCGTGGAGGCCAATTATAACAGCAAAATGCCGGATCACGACAAGCCTTCTACTGTATGTCATGAGCTGTCTCATCTGAAAGGGTTTATGCGGGAGGACGAGGCAAATTTTGTAGCATATCTGGCCTGCCGCAGCTCGGACAACCCGGAATTCCGCTACAGCGGCAGCATTCTGGCCTATATTTACAGCGGAAATGCCCTCTATTCCCAGAATCTGGAGGCCTTCCGCCAGGTGCGGGAGAAGCTTTGCGATCAGGCGGTGGCAGATCTGCTCCACCACAATGCTTATTGGGATACATACCGGGGAACGGTTTCGGAGGTGTCCGACAAGGTAAACGACGTATATCTCAAGGTCAATTCCCAGGAGGACGGAACCAAAAGCTACGGGCGCATGGTGGATCTTCTCCTGGCCTGGAACCGGGAACAGCCGTAGACGGGAATTGCGCTCAGTTTCCCTTTCGGAGCTCCGCGTCCAAAAGGGCGTTTTCGTAGCGCCTTCCGGCTTCGTTCCAGTTGATAACATGGAACCAGTCCCGGATGTAATCGGCCCGGCGGTTCTGGTGTTTCAGGTAATATGCGTGTTCCCAGAGATCCAGATTTATAATGGGCTCCAGATTTTTTGGCAGGGGTGTTTCCTGGTTCGGCAGGGGGAATAGGGCCAGCTTGCCCCGCTCGTCGGCGGCAAGCCAGAGATAGCCGGAGCCGAAGAGCTTCAGGGCCATCTGGTAAAAGGTCTCGTAAAAGGCATCCAGGTTTCCGAAATCCAGCAATAGGGCTCTCTCAAGCCGTCCCTGGGGCAGGGTAGGGTTGGGCGTCATCCCTGCGAAAAAGAGCTGGTGGTTGTAAACGCCTCCGGCGTTTTTCAGAACATCCTCCCGGATGGATTCCGGCAGCTCCCGGTTATCCAGGATGAGGCGTTCCAAGGTCCAGTCGTGGTATTCTGTCCAGGGCTTAAGCAGACGGTTCAGATTGTCCACATAAGTCTGGAGATGTTTATCGTGATGGTAGTACATGGTTTCCATGTCCACATAAGGTTCCAGGGAATCATAGAGATAGGGAAGGGGCAGAAGCGTAAAGGGATAGTGCTGGATCATGTATTCACCTCGCATTAAGGGCTTGGGACGCAGGGGTTTTGCGCTTTTTTTCAATTTTATGTGTAAGTTTGCAAAATATGCACTTGACAAATATCGTCATATAGACTAAAATAATATCTGCACGTGAGTTATCGGAGTATGGCGTAGCTTGGTAGCGCGCTCGGCTGGGGGCCGAGAGGTCGCAGGTTCAAATCCTGTTACTCCGATTTTCAGAAGCCGGAAACCAGAGGATTCTGTCTGAATCAAAGGGTTCCGGCTTTTTTATGTTTCTTTGATTTCACAGGTGCGGGTATTGACAAAACAAAAACCAACTGCTATATTTTGTATCAGAACAAAGGCGTTCTCCCTAGGTGAAGAGCGTCTTTTTTTACGCAGACAATGCCGGCAGGGGCCGGGATAAGGAGAGATGACATGAGCCATTATTCAAAAAAAGATATTTTGAGACTGGTGGAGGAAGAAGATGTAGAGTTTATCCGCCTGCAGTTTACGGATTTGTTCGGTGGCCTGAAGAATGTGGCCGTAACGGCCAGCCAGCTGGAACGGGTTCTGGAGCGGAAGTATGTATTTGACGGTTCCTGTATGGAAGGGTTTGCGGATAATAACGATACGGATCTGCTCTTGTGTCCGGATCTGGATACGCTGGCAATCTTCCCCTGGCGTCCCCAGCAGGGCAAGGTGGCCCGGCTGATCTGCGACATCCAGCGGCCCGACGGTTCGCCTTATGAGAGCGATCCCCGCTATATTCTGAAAAAAGTCCGGAAAGAGGCCCGGGAGATGGGGTATCAGCTGGATGTGGGGCCGGAGTGCGAATTTTTCTTGTTCCATACAGATGAAGAGGGAAATCCCACCACCTACACCCATGAGAAGGCGGGATATTTTGATATGGGTCCGGTAGATCAAGGAGAGAATGCCAGAAGGGACATGGTGCTTACCCTGGAGGAGATGGGATTTGAGGTAGAGTCCTCTTACCACGAGGTAGCACCCGGTCAGCATGAGATTGATTTCCGGTATGATGAGGCTCTTTTGACAGCGGACCATATCATGACCTTTAAGCTGGCCGTGAAGACGATTGCCAAGCGTTTCGGACTTCATGCAACCTTTATGCCGAAACCCCGGACGGGAGAGAATGGCTCCGGGATGCACACCAATATTTCCCTATCCAGGGAGGGGAGGAATGTGTTCCAGGACCCGTCGGATCCCAACGGCCTGAGCAAAGAGGCCTACTATTTTATTGGGGGGCTTTTAAAGCATGTGCGGGGAATGACAGCCGTTACCAATCCCCTGGTAAACTCCTATAAGCGCTTGTTTCCGGCCAGGCCGTCCGCAGGTTATACGGCGCCCTCCTATGTGGCCTGGTCGGCGGTAAACCGGACCCAGCTCATACGGATTCCGGCCCAGAGGGGAGAAAACGCCCGAATCGAGCTGAGAAGTCCGGATCCCTCCTGCAATCCCTATCTGGCGCTGGCGCTCTGCCTGGGGGCCGGTCTGGAAGGAATCCGGGAAAAAATTCTTCCTCCGGCAGCCGTGGATCAGGAGATCCGCCGTATGACGGAAGCCCAGCGGAGGGAATTGGAAATCGGGATACTCCCGAGGAATCTGGAGGAGGCCCTGCAGGCCATGGAAGAAGACAAACTTGTCCAAAGCATTCTGGGAGAGACTGTAAGCCACAGCTATATCCGGGAAAAATACCGGGAGTGGGAGCAGTATGTCTGTCAGGTGTCTGCGTGGGAGACTGACAGGTACCTCTACCGGATCTGACGCCTCAGGAGGACACACGGGTTATACCGTGAGGGAGGTGTGAGCGTGACCAATGTAATTGTACTATTTCCGAAAATAGAAGAGGCCAAAAGCGTGCGCAACCTCTTGGTGCGTCACGGATTCCGGGTTCCCGCTGTCTGCACCACGGGCGCCCAGGCCCTGGCCCAGGCCGACATTCTGGAGGCCGGAATCCTGGTGTGCGGTTACCGGTATGTAGATATGATATATTCGGAGCTGCACGACTGCCTTCCGCCCCATTTCGAAATGCTTTTGGTGGCATCCAGGCAGGTGTGGAGCGAGTGCACCGGGAATGATATTGTGTGTGTGTCCATGCCCATCCAGGTGCAGGATCTTTTAAATACCTTGGAAATGATGGTTCTCCAGCTGGAGCGGCAGAGAAAACTTCTGCGGCAGAAGCCAAAAGTGCGGTCCAGGGAGGAGGAAAAGACAGTCCTGGAGGCCAAGCGGCTTTTGATGGAGCGCAATAACATGTCCGAGGAGAAGGCGCACCGCTATCTGCAGAAATGCAGTATGGACGGAGGGAGAAGCCTGGCGGAGACGGCACGGATGGTTCTAAGCATGATGGATTTTTGACGGGAATTGGTTTCCGGTCTATGATAACGGGTGAAACGAAAGGAGAAGATGTGGCATTGAAGTTTACGAAAATGCACGGAATTGGCAATGATTATGTCTATGTGGATTGTACGAGGGAGGAGCTGGAAAACCCGGAAGAGGCGGCCCGGCTGGTGAGTGACCGGCATAAAGGAATCGGATCCGACGGCCTGATTTTGATCAAAAGTTCTTCTGTGGCGGATTTTGAGATGGCTATGTACAATGCAGACGGATCCTACGGGAAAATGTGCGGCAACGGGATACGCTGTGTGGCCAAATATGTTTACGACAACGGACTGACGGACCGGACCGAGATTACGGTAGCCTCCGGCGGAGCAGTGAAGCATCTCCGGCTGACGGTTTCCGAAGGAAAAGTAACCCGGGTGCAGGTTAATATGGGAGAGCCTTTATTAAAACCAAAGGAAATTCCTGTTCTTGGGACCGGGGAATCCCTGGTGGCAGAGCCCGTCTGTGTGGAAGGACAGGAATATGCTATGACGTGTGTGTCCATGGGAAATCCCCATGCGGTTGTATTTCTGGAACGTGTAAACGATTTGAAACTGGAGGAGCTGGGACCGAAATTCGAAAATCATGAGCGGTTCCCGGATCGGATCAATACGGAATTTGTACGGGTAATAGATAGGAAAAATCTGGAAATGCGAGTCTGGGAGCGGGGATCCGGGGAGACCATGGCCTGTGGGACAGGAGCCTGTGCAACAGCCGTCGCCGCCGTTCTGAACGGTTATGCGGACCGGGAAGTGACGGTGCATCTTCTGGGAGGCGATCTGGATATCTGCTGGAGCGAGACGGACAACTGCGTCTATATGACAGGACCTGCGGCTACGGTATTCCGGGGAGAGGTGGATTTGGAGGAGCTGCGTTAAACTGGAATTGACCGAGCTCCTTAGAACGAGGGATACTTCTTGCACGAAGGGCAAGAAGGTGTATGAAACGCCTAAAATTGCTTGGCAGAAACCGGACGCATTTCAGGAACTTCATCCCATCCGGAACGCGCTTTCGCTCCATTCAAACGCAGCGGATGCTAAATTCGCCCGGCGCATGCCGCTTGGGCTCATTAAGCATCGGCGTTTTCATAGGGTTCCGGGTGGGATAAGGTTCCTTGAAACTGCGTCCGTCATCAGCTACAACTTCCGATATATAGTACTGTTAACTTGTTGAAGACGAAAGGATTTGTGTAGAAACTGGAAACATTTTTCCGAAGAGTAAATAAAAAGGAGTTTACAATTATGTATAAGATCAACGACAACTATCTGAAACTGCCGGGAAGCTATCTCTTTTCCACCATCGGAAAGAAAGTGGCGGCCTATTCTGCCGCCCACCCGGACAAGGCTATAATCCGCCTGGGAATCGGAGATGTGACCCAGCCTCTGGCGCCGGCGGTCATTGAAGCTATGCACAAAGCAGTGGATGAGATGGGAGACGCGGCCTCCTTCCGGGGCTATGCACCGGATCTGGGATATGAGTTTCTGCGCACGGCCATTGCCCGGGGAGATTATGCCGGCCGGGGTGCAGATATTCAGGCTGACGAAATTTTTGTCAGCGACGGTGCTAAATGCGATTCCGGAAACATCCAGGAAATTTTCAGCCTGGATAACAAGATTGCGGTCTGCGATCCGGTGTATCCGGTCTATGTGGACACGAACGCCATGGCAGGACGGACAGGGGAGTATGATCCGAAGACGGAGCGGTGGAGCAGGGTTATTTATATGCCCTGCACTGCGGAGAACGGATTTGCCCCGGAATTGCCGGATGAGACACCGGATCTCATTTATCTTTGCTTTCCCAATAATCCTACAGGAGCTGCCATTACCCGGGAGCAGCTGCAGGTGTGGGTAGACTATGCCAACCGCGTAGGAGCCGTGATTATCTACGATGCCGCCTATGAGGCCTACATTTCCGAGGAAGGAATCCCCCACACCATCTATGAGTGTGAGGGTGCCAGGAGCTGTGCCATTGAGCTGAAAAGCTTTTCGAAGAATGCGGGCTTTACAGGAGTGCGCCTGGGCTACACGGTGGTTCCGAAAGATTTAAAGTGCAGGGATGTATCCCTCCATGCTCTGTGGGCCAGACGCCACGGAACCAAGTACAACGGGGCTCCCTACATCATTCAGCGGGCCGGGGAGGCCGTATACTCCGAAGCCGGCCGGGAGCAGCTGGCAAAACAGGTGCAAACCTATATGTACAATGCAAAGACCATACGGGAGGGCTTGAAAGCGGCAGGCTACACGGTCTACGGAGGTATCAATGCCCCCTATATCTGGCTGAAGACGCCGGGGAAAATGACCTCCTGGGAGTTCTTCGATTATCTGCTGGAAGAGGCAAATGTAGTAGGAACGCCGGGGGCCGGGTTCGGACCAAGCGGGGAAGGATATTTCCGGCTGACGGCTTTTGGCTCTTATGAGAACAGTGTAGCGGCGCTGGAACGGATACGGAAGCTGTAAATCCCTCCCCGCATTCCCTTGGCACTTGACAGTATTTGCTGTTATGGAATAGAATAACAGTTAGAAAATGCGGGGGTGCAGGCCGTACCGCCGGGCGGGGAGAGGACAGGATGGATATCAAAACCATTGCAAAGATGGCGAACGTTTCGCCGGCTACGGTTTCCAGGGTGCTAAACGGGAAAAACGTATCGCCGGAAATCAGCGAGCGGGTGCAGAAAGTGATTGAGAGCAGCGGATATGTTCCCAACTATATGGGGCGCAGCCTGCGCATCCAGAGGAGCAATACGCTGCTGCTTTTGCTTCCCACCATCCAGAATTCCTTTTACTCCGAGATTGTAAATGCCTTTGAGATCCAGGCCAGGGCCGACGGGTTCCGTACATTGTTCGGAATTACCAACCGCAACCCGGAAGTGGAGAAGCAGTATCTGGATTTGCTTTTTACCAAGCAGGTGGAGGGGTTGGCCAGCTTTATTCCCACGATTACAGCCCGGGAAATCAATCACATTTCTGCCAATTATCCTTTCGTAGCCCTGTGCTGGCGGGGCGGCGGGGAGATCAAAGCCAACTATGTCTGCATAGACAATGCCAGGGCCTGCTATGAGATCACTCAGTATCTTTTGTCACTGGGGCACAAGAAGATCGCCATCCTGAACGGGGCCTATAAGGAGCGGCTCTACGAGCAGGAGCGCCAGAGCGGTTTCGGCGCGGCCATGCAGGAGGCGGGAATTGAGGTTCCGCCGGAATATGCTGTGATCTGCGATTACGGCCATCAGGACGGATACAAAGCCTGCGGGCAGCTAATGAGCCTGCCGGATCCGCCCACCGCTATCATTACCCTGTCGGACGCCCGGGCGGTAGGAGTCGTTCGCTGGTTAAAAGAACATAAGCTGCGGCCGGGCCGGGATGTGGATGTAGTAGGCTTTGACAATGTGGATATTTCCCAGATGGTGGAGCCGGAGATTACCACCATCGCCCAGCCCCGCAAAGAGCTGGGGAGCGAGGGCGCCAAGCTTTTGATCAGCCAGATCCGGGATCGGGAACAATCTGCCCGGGGCATTATTCTCCAGCATAAAATGATTATACGGGAGACCACCCGCAGGCGGGATACAGGAAAAGGGAAGGCAAAATAGCCTTCCCTTTTCACGTCAAGAGACAAAAAATTCAGCGAAAGACCTTACCGGATGCCTTCCGGCAGGGGGAACATTTTCACATAGGCTTCAAAGAGCTCTTCCAGTTTCCGGTGTTCCTCCTCTGTCACATCCAGAAGCGGCGCCTGCATGTGTCCGCCGGGAAGTCCCCGGAGGGTCTGCACGTCCTTGAAAATGCTCATGCGGCTTCCGGATTTCAGCTTCACTACAATGTCGTTGCACAGCCACATGGCTTTTTTCACGGCTTCCTTATCACCGGCTTTGAAAGCCCGGTAAATTTCTACCAGAGGCTCCGGGAAGACAGAGGAGACGCCGGAGACGCAGCCGTCGCAGCCCAGCTCCAGGGCCGGATAGAGGAGCCGGTCAAAGCCCACCAGGACCGAGAATTTCCCCTCCCGGATGCGCAGGTAATCCAGGGTGCGGTGCATATCGCAGTAGCTGTATTTAACGCCGATCACGTTGGGACACCGCTCAGCCACTTCCGCGCAGACCTGAGGGGAGAGATCGTTGGTGGTACACTGGGGAATGTTGTAGAGATACATGGGGAAATCCTCAGGGATACTTTTGGCCACAGTACAGTAGTACTCGGTAAGCTCCCGGTCTGTGAGACCGAAGAAGGCGGGGGATACCACCCCGATGCCGTCCGCGCCGATTTCGCGGGCATGGCGGGCCAGGCGGATGGTCTCTTCCTGGCGGATGGCTCCCACATGGATAAATACCGTCACCCGCCCGGCTGCTTTGCGGACCACGCACTCAGCCACAGATTCCCGCTGCTCGGCCGTCATCAGCATCATTTCCCCTGTAGTTCCGCAGGGATAGAGACAATCCACCCCGGACCGGATGAGAAATTCCGTCATAGTCTCCAGGGCTGCCAGGTCTGCCTGGCCGTCTTCCCGGAAGGGTGTTGTCATGGCTGTGATAACTCCATACATCTTTTTCATAAATCGTTTTCTCCTTTATTTTAAAATATAGTGTTGCCTTTTGTGTAAAACAAGTGTTATAATAGCGCCAAAATTCCCAAAGAAAGGTGGAACCAGAAATGAAATTTGGTTGTTTTGGCTTTGTAAACCAGTTAGATGACATTGTGGCCTGCGGTTTTGACACTGCAGAGCTGGATTTGTGTGAAATTGCCGCTATGGATGAGAAATCGTTTTCTAAATTTTACGAGAAAGCGATGGGATCAGGGCTCACATTTGAGGTGTTTTCCGGACTTCTGCCCCTGTCGGTCCGTATTCACGGGCAAGATTTCGACCGGGAGAAATGGCTGTCCCACATTGATCTGGCTTCCCGGCGGGCGGCTCTTCTTGGAGCCCGCATGATTCCCTTCGGGGCGGGAAAGTGCCGGAGCATTCCCGAGGGCTGCGCCGATGTTTTGGCGGCCCGGAGGCGGACGGCAGAATTTATCAGCAGCATTTGCGGCATTTTTCAAAAATACGGCCTGGATCTGGTGATTGAACCCCTGGGTCCGGCCAACTCCAACTTTCTGAACCGCGTGGGTGAGACAGCGGTTTTTGCCGCGTCCCTGGGAAAAGAAAACTGCCATACCATGTGCGATCTGCGGCACATGCACAAAACAAAAGATGACTTCGGAACTATTTGTGAGAACCGGGAGGAAATCCGCCATGCCCACATCGATTATCCAAGAGGAGATCTGCGCAGATTTCCTCAGGAAAATGACGGATATGATTACGGTCCCTATTTTGAAGCCCTTCTGCGTTCCGGTTACAACGGGATTCTCACCATCGAAGCTGCCAGCTTCGAAAATTTTCGTGCAGAAGCGGATAAAAGCCTTCGTTTTTTGAAAAAATGTGAGTATGAGGCACTTCTACGTCTGTAAACTGGATTCCTATGACGAGAAAACGATTTATCAAAAACGGCGTCAAGTGTAGATTTGATGCCGTTTTTGTTTTTAAAAATCCACATTCTCGTGGTCTTTAGTATACGCTTTTTATCTCTATATTGCAAGAAAATTTCAGAAATATGACAAGATATGTGCAAATTATACAAAAAAGAAAGTAAAAAATAGTGAAAAATGAACATTGCATTTCTGCGAAACCTCTGGCATAATTAGCTTAAATCGTTTTCACAAAAATGAAGCAAAACACGAAACGATTCAAAAAAATCTAAGGAGGAATGGAAATGAAAAAAGTAATTGCAATGCTTCTCGCTATGACCCTCTGCGTATCCCTGACGGCATGTTCCGGGAAAGAGGAGCCGGCCAAAACAGAAACCCCGGCAGCGCCGGAGACAGGCAGTGATGCGGAGGAACCGGCAGAATCCGGTTCCGGGAAGACAGGCGTGCTGAAAATCGGCGCCATCCACGATTTGACCGGAAACGGTTCTGTACTGGGAATTGCTTCTGTAAACGGCTCTGAGCTGGCAGTCAAGGACATTAACGAGGCAGGCGGCGTGGTCATCGGCGATACCACCTACACCTTGGAATTGATTCCCTATGACTGCAAATCCGATCCCAACGAAGGAATCAGCTCCCTGCAGCGTCTCGTACAGGTAGATGATGTGTCTCTGGTTCTAGGGCCCTCCCTCTCCAATGTAGGACTGGCCAGCGTGGATACCACCAATGAACTGAAGGTGGCTTATCTGGGACAGTTCGGAGACCCCAGATGTATGCAGGGCGAGAATCTGGATTCCCTGAATCCCTATATGTTCCTGATGCAGCCTTCCGCGGCCCAGTCCGGTATCTTCAGCATTTCCTATCTGGTAGAGAAACTGGGATGCAAGAAGGTGGGCTTTTTGATTGCGCAGGATCACGCATACTGTGCAACTCAGGCCAACGCGGCTCTTCAGTACTGCGAGGACAACAATATTGAGGTAGTGGCTGTGGAATACAACAACCAGGCGGACCTGGATATGAAGACCCAGCTGACCAATATTCAGAATGCAGGTGCGGACTGCCTTTTCAATGCCAATCCCACCCAGCCTTTGACCGTTTCTACCAACCAGAAGAGCCAGCTCGGCTTTAACGTTCCTCAGACGGGATCCCTGGACTACTCGTCCCCCTTTGCTTCCCTTTGTGCGGACGCAGCCAGTGCAAGCAACATCTACTTTATGTCCAACTGCAGCTATGAAACAGAAGAGTTTAAGGAGCTGGATGCCAAATGCCAGGAGGCTTTCGGCCAGGAAGCTACCATTAAGACAGCCCTTGGATACGATCAGGTGCTGATCGCGGTAGCGGCAGCCCAGGCGGCAGGCAGTACAGACCGTGAGGCTATCCGGGATGCCCTGGAAACAATTTCCGGCGTGGATACCATTATCACGGACAGCTTTAATATGGATCCGGAGACCCATATGCCCCTCGGTGTAGAGATTTTCATGATGGGCATTGAAAACGGGGAATACAAAGGCCTGGAAACCTGGTGCCCGGATTATCTGAAATAGGTTTTCTTAAAATATTGACAGCATAGATGGACTTAAAAAAGAAAACAGATGTAAACAGAAGGGCCGCATGTCATGAGGCGTGCGGCCTTTCCCGGCATCTAAGAGGGATGCCGTGTAAGAAAAGGACGGTGAATATGGGATATTATCTTCAGCTATTGGTTAACGGAATATCGATGGGCGCCGTGTATGCAATTATTGCGGTGGGCTGGGCGCTGATTTTCAGTATTTTGAAATTTTCCAACTTTGCCCATGGAGGAACGATGGTAGTAGCCGCTTACGGCGGAATGCTCTGTACCCAGGTGTTCGGCGGAAATCTGTGGCTGACCCTGATTTGCGCAGCTTTGATTGGCGGTGTGCTGAATATTGCGGTGGAGTTTGTAAGCTTCCGGCGGATCCGCGTGAAGACCAACCAGCTCCTTCTGCTTTTCGTTTCGGCCATTACCATGGGTCTGCTCCTGCAGAATCTGGTGGCCATCCGGTTCGGGGGAATTTTCTATTCCTACCCGGATTTCTTTGCAAACACGAACCGCTATATTACGGTTCTGGGACTGAGTGTGGATACGGCGGATCTCTACATGCTTTTAGTTGCCTCCGTGTGTATTCTTGCCCTGATTTTGATTTTAAAGAAGACGCGGCTGGGCGTGGCCGTCCGGGCGCTTTCCATGGATTCCCGTGCTACCAGCCTCATGGGGATGAATGTGAATCTGATTGTTTTAAGCACCTTTTTCCTGGCGGGGGCGCTGGCCGGAGTAGCAGGCGTATTTGTGGGAACCCGCACGGTGCTTTCCCCTACCCTGGGATCTACCTACACGGTAAAAGCTTTTATGGTAGCGGTAATCGGAGGACTGGGAAGCTTAAACGGCGCCCTGTATGCGGCTCTGATGCTTGGGATTCTGGAGACCTTTCTCACAAGCTGGATTGGCTCTGCCCTGCAGCCCGTAGGCTCTTTCGTTTTCATGATGATCTTCCTGCTTCTGTTCCCCAACGGACTGGCGGGCAATTTCACATCCGACAAGGCGTAAGGAGGGAGAACCATGGCAAGCTATTATTTGACGTATATGATAAACAATGCGTTTATCATTGTAATCGGCATGCTGGGCGTATACGTAATCACGGGACTGACCGGCATGTTTTCCATGGGCCAGGCGGCCTTTATGGCAGTGGGCGGCTACACGGCTGCCATGCTGGCGAAATATCTGGGAGCGCCGATTTTCATTACGCTTCCGGCATCCATGATTGTAGGAGCTTTTCTGGGATTCCTTATCGGAATTCCCGTTATACGGCTCCGGAGGGATTATGTGGCAGTGGTGACACTGGGCTTTAGCCAGGCCCTGGTGGCTCTTTTGAACAACTCGGCCAGTATTACAGGCGGTGCTCTGGGCCTCAATGGAATTCCCCGTTACACCAGCAAGCCTATGATTGTGATCATTCTGGTTCTGGTGACGGCCGGTATCTGGCAGTTAAAGAAATCCCGCTTCGGACGGGAGTGCGTTGCCATTAAGATGGACGAACTGGCAGCGGCCTCCATGGGTATCGATGTGGCAAAGACGAAGCTCATCGTGTTTATCCTGGCCTGCGCCATCTCTGCTCTGGCGGGATGTCTGTACGTGCATACCACCTCCTACCTGGATTCGGCTTCTTTCGGCTGGGACCAGTCTTCCATGTGGATTATCATGGTATATTTCGGAGGGGTAAGTTCCCTGACGGGCTCTATTTTCTCCGGCATTGTGCTGACCATGATTCAGGAAATTTTCCGTTTCTCTGCCGAGTGGCGGACGGTAATTTACTGCGTGATTGTGCTGGTGATTATTAATTTCCGGCCCCAGGGACTCTTTGGGGAAGCGGAACTGGACGGAAAAACCCTGCGGAAGGTTGGAAGAGGAATCCGATCCCTTCCACAGAAACTGAGAAATGCGGCGGGCGGAAAGGGGGAGCGGTAATGCTGCTGGAGCTTAAGTCTATCCAAAAGAGTTTCGGAGGCGTACAGGCGGTAAAGGATGTCTCCCTGAAAGTAGAAGAAGGACAGATCATTGGGATTATCGGTCCCAACGGGGCAGGGAAGACCACCGTGCTGAACCTGATTTCCGGTATTTATCCGGTAGACACTGGGGAAGTGATGTTCCGGGACCAAAACATTGCCGGCATGAAGCAGCACAAGATCGCGCGGCTGGGCATTTCCCGGACCTTCCAGAATATCCGGCTCTTTAAGGGCCTGACGGTTCTGGAGAATGTGATGACGGCTTTGGATGCTGCCACCAATTACAATATTTTCTCGGCTATTCTGCACTTGCCTTCCAAACACAGGCTGGAAAAGGCCAACCGGGAGAAAGCTCTGGAGGCCCTGCGGCTGGTAGGACTGGAAGAATATCGGGATGACAGTCCCTTCAACCTCCCCTACGGCCTCCAGAGACGGGTAGAGCTGGCACGGGCCATAGTGAATGAGCCCCGGCTTCTCATGCTGGACGAGCCGGCTGCGGGATTGAACCCCAGCGAGATCGAAGAGTTCATTGCCCTGATCTTAAAGCTGCGGAAAAAATACGGATTCGGGATTCTTTTCATTGAACACCGGATGAAAGTGGTGAACGAGCTTTCCGAGTACATCTATGTAATTAACTTTGGAGATTTACTGACGGAGGGAGAACCGGAAAAGGTCGTGAACAATCCAGAGGTCATTAAAGCATATCTCGGAGAGGAGGAAGTGACATGAGCTTTTTCGAAGTAGAAAATCTTTCGGTAAGCTACGGGCATATTTCGGCCCTGCGGGATGTCTCTGTCCGCGTGGAGGAAGGAATGATTGTATCCATCATCGGCTCCAACGGTGCGGGAAAAAGTACCCTGATGAATGCCATCAGCGGGGTGGTAAAGCGGGAGAGCGGAACTCTTTGCCTGGAGGGAAAGGCCCTGCCGGGCCAGGCCCACCGGGTGGTACACAGCGGTATTATCCAGGTGCCGGAGGGAAGGCGGGTCTTCGCCGGACTTACGGTGACGGAGAACCTGATTATGGGCGGCTGCCGGATTCCGGCTGCGGAAGCCAGAAAGAAAATTCCCGGCATGTATGATTTGTTTCCCATTTTGGGGCAGCGGAAAAACCAGATGGCCGGAACTCTTTCCGGCGGCGAACAGCAGATGCTGGCCATTGCCAGGGGCCTGATAGCGGAGCCGAAGATTCTGCTCCTGGACGAACCCTCCCTGGGCCTTGCTCCCATTATTGTGAGCCAGGTATTTGAAATTGTGAAACAGATCAACGAACAGGGAATCACCGTCCTTCTGGTGGAGCAGAACGCCAGCAAGGCCATGGCGATTTCCGATTATACCTATGTGCTGGAGACAGGAAGAATCGTAGCGGAGGGCTCCTCCGACAAGCTGCGCAATGACGACACCATTAAAAAAGCATATTTAGGAAAGTGAGGAGAGAAAAAATATGAGCGAACAGAAAAAAATGCGGATTGGCATTATCGGAGCAGGCTCCATTGCACATTCCGCCCATTTCCCGGTATTTTCCTCTTTTGAGGATGTAGAGGTAGCGGCGGTTATGAACCGGACCTACGAGAAGGCGGAACAGGCCTGTCGGCAGTATGGTTTCGGCAAGGCCGTGAAAACTTTTGATGAGTTTCTGAATCAGGATTTGGATGCGGCCGTTCTTCTGACGCCGAAGACCGTGCGGAAAGAATATCTGGTTCCGCTTCTGGAGGCCAAGCTGGATGTTTTGATTGAGAAACCCCTGGCAAGCACCATGGAGGAGTGCGAGTATTTGGCGGAGGCTTCCAAAAATTCCGGCCGCATCGTGATGGTGGCCTTTAACCGCCGCTATTCTCCCGTGTTCCGGCGGGGGCTGGATGAATTTAAAGATAAGGCACCCCACTATGTGCTGGCCCACAAGTGCAGGGAGTTTAAGGAATACCGGGCAACCCTGGAAAATTCCATACATATGGTCGACATGCTGCGCTATGCCCTGGGCGAGTGCGGGGAGGTGACGGCCAGGGCCAAATGGTCCGATCGGTTTTATGAAGACCTTTGTACGGCCCAGCTGGAGTTCGAGAACGGTTCCCTGGCACTTCTGGGAGCCAGCCGGGAAGCAGGCCAGTGGTATGAGCGGGTGGAAATGTTCGGGGATAATAAGACGGTAATTGTGGAATCTCCCGACCGCCTGACCATCATCCGGCCGGAATATGAGGAAGTGCGCAATTCTACGCCTCTGCACAAGGGATGGTCCAATTATCTGGATGCCATCGGATTCCGCCCCTGCGACCGGCACTTTATCGACTGCTGCAAAACCAGGCAGAAGCCGCTGACCAGTGCGGAGGACGCTTTGAAGACCATGCAGCTGATGAACCGCATCCTGCAGTCCGCCGGACTGCCGGATATGACAAAAGAATGGGGGCATTAAAAAATGATGAAGATTGCGGGACACACCATGGGGACGCCGGAGTACAGCTTGTTTGAGGCCATGGATCTGTTTGCGGAGATTGGTCTTGCGGGCATCGAGATTATCATCCAGACGGACGGCTACAAGTGCGCCATTCCCTTGGACGCGGATATGGAATATGTGAAAGAGGTGCGGGCCAAGGCGGACGCTGCGGGACTGAAGGTTTCCGGCGTAACTCCCTATATGAATTTGTACAACAGCCTGAATGAGGCGGAGCGGGAGCAGTCGGAACAGGAGCTGAAGCGCGTCATTGATATGGCCGTAATTCTGGGAGCTAAAAACGTGAGAATCTACGGCGGAAAGCTGGTGGACGGGGAGACGGATCCGGACGGGAAAAAGCTTAATCAGCTGGTGAAGACCATGCGGGAGTGCGGAGACTACGGCAAGCCCCACGGCATCCGCCTGGTGCTGGAAAATCATTTCGGCACTATGACGACCACGGCGGCCCGGACGGCGGAGATTATCAAGGAGATCGATCACCCCAATGTGGGCATTCTCTACGACCAGGCCAACATAGCTTTTTTCCCGGCAGAAGAGTACCCGGAGGCCATTGCTCTGCAGAAAGACAAGATTTATTACGTACACTGCAAGGATCTGGTGTACCGGGGCGGCGTGGCCAGGAAACCTAAATTTACCATGGTGTCTCACGTGAACGAGGAGGACCGGACGGTTTATTCCAGAGTGCCGGGGGACGGTATTCTGGATT
>ERZ777305.971-NODE-971-length-41246-cov-17.654269_pt1 | contig 41246 bp, 37 predicted proteins | sample MGYA00374965_ERZ777305 | MGnify/ENA primary metagenome ERZ777305 (study PRJEB29328, sample SAMD00013331) | mouse gut metagenome | study: EMG produced TPA metagenomics assembly of the Metagenome analysis of fecal microbiota from mouse which was promoted... | reverse complement strand
AACCGAGTTCTTCAAACAAATCGCTAATTTTGCACTTGCCAGTTGAACCTGCACAGCTGCTGCCACGCCTGTACCATTAAGACAATACCTGATGATAATTTGGGTATTTATGATTTTTTTAGTAATTTTGCAAATAGAACAATCTTGATTAAAAGAAAACATCACTGTACAGAATGAAAGCATGCTTTATGGGGCTTGGCTACATCGGCCTGCCTACCGCAATAATCGCAGCGCGCCACAATATAAAAGTTCATGGAGTTGATATAAACGCAGATGTGGTTGAGAAGACCAATGCCGGTGAGCTCCACATTATTGAACCCGGCCTTGGCGAAATGCTCAAGGAAGTGGTGAGCAATGGTTCACTTTATGCCGCCTCCTCGCCGGCGGAATCCGACGCTTACTTTATGGTAGTGCCCACACCGTTCAAGGGCAACAACCACCAACCCGACCTGTCGTATGTCGAGGCGGCAACTCGCGCCGTGATTCCCTTTCTCAAGGCCGGCGACCTCTATGTAATAGAGTCGACCTCGCCGGTAGGCACTACCGAGAAGATGGCAGAGCTGATTTTTGCCGAACGTCCGGAACTTAAAGACAAAATCTATATAGCCTACTGCCCCGAGCGTGTTCTGCCCGGCAATGTAATATACGAGCTGGTGCACAACGACCGCGTGATAGGCGGCATCGACGAGCCATCCACCCGTAAGGCCATGGAATTCTACTCCATATTCGTCAAAGGCACCCTGCATCCGACCAACGCCCGGACAGCCGAGATGTGCAAGCTTACCGAGAATTCCTCGCGCGATGTACAGATAGCCTTTGCCAACGAACTGTCGTTTATCTGCGACAAAGCCGGTATCAACGTGTGGGACCTTATAAGCCTGGCCAACAAGCATCCGCGTGTAAACATACTGCAGCCCGGCTGTGGAGTGGGCGGACACTGCATAGCCGTGGACCCATATTTCATAACATCGGCTTATCCGGATGAAGCAAAGCTTATATCAACCGCCCGCCGCGTAAACGACTATAAGGCCGACTGGTGCGCCGAAAAGGTAGTAAACGCATTGCTGCGCTTCGAACTCGAACACGGACGCAAGCCCGTGGTGGCTATGATGGGCGTGGCGTTCAAACCCGATATCGATGACTTGCGCGAAAGTCCCGCCAAGTATATCATAACCAAAGTGATGCATTCATCGAACAATGCACGTATAATGGTGGTGGAGCCTAACATCAAGGAGCATCATGTGTTTAAACTTACCGACTACCGCGAGGCTTATGACAAGGCCGACATTGTGGTGTTCCTGACCGCACACACACCGTTCAGGCAATTGCCGTGGACCGATGAGAAGATTATACTCGACTTCTGCGGCATATTCAAAAAGTAATAAATGGAAAAAATAAAGCTGCGTAACGTAGAAGTATATCCCTTCAGGAGTGCCGACGACCTCATAGACTATGCCGACGAACACAAAGGCATACTTGTGGCCGTCAACGCCGAGAAAATATTGAACGCCAACGAGGTGACGCTGCCCATAATCAACGGCAACATCGCCTATTGCGACGGCTCCGGCGCCGTGCTGGCAGCACACCAGAAGGGTGCGCCGCAGGCGGTGAAGATTGCCGGCTGCGAATTGTGGCTGAAGATAGTGGAGCGCTTTGCTGGAAAGCGCTCGTTCTACATTATCGGCGGCAAAAAAGCCGTGAACGATGCCACAGTGGAGCGCCTGCGCCACGACTATCCGGGCATTGACATAGTAGGCCACCGCGACGGCTACCTGCGCACAGCCGACGAACGCCGTGCGCTCATCGACGATGTCGCAGTCAGTAAGCCCGATGTGGTTTTTGTGGCTATGGGTTCGCCGGCACAGGAAATACTGATGTCCGAAATGCTTGCCCGCCACAAAGCCATATATCAGGGGCTCGGCGGTAGCTTCGACGTTTATACCGGTACAGTAAAACGGGCGCCGAAATGGTGGATTGACCATAACGCCGAGTTTGCCTACCGCCTTATTCGCCAGCCGAAGCGCATTACACGCAATGCTAAATTCGTGAAATATGCCTGGTGGCTGCTCTGGAAAAAATTCTGACAGATGAAAAAAGTAATGCTCATATTCGGCACACGGCCCGAAGCCATAAAAATGGCTCCGCTTGTAAAGGCATTCCAGGCCCGTGCCGACCAATTCGAAACCATAGTTACCGTAACCGGGCAGCATCGCCAGATGCTCGACCAGGTTCTTGACCTGTTTGAAATCACGCCCGACTACGACCTCGACATAATGAAGCCGGGACAGGACCTCTTCGACGTTACATCGCGTGTGCTCACCGGCATGCGCGACGTCCTTGACCGCGCCAAGCCCGACCTGGTACTCGTTCACGGAGATACCTCGACATCGACCGCAGCCGCACTCGCCGCTTTCTACCGTCAGATTCCGGTGGGGCATGTGGAGGCCGGATTGCGTACCGGCGACATATATTCGCCATGGCCAGAGGAGATGAACCGTCTGATTACAAGTCGTATAGCCGCGCTCAATTTTTCTCCTACCGAGCAGGCCCGCCAGAACCTGCTGCGCGAGAATGTGGCGCCGGAGAAAATCACTGTTACCGGCAATACTGTAATCGACGCATTGCAAATGGTTGTGGACAAAATCGAAAATACTCCCGGTCTGGAAGACGAAGTAAAACGCCAGATAAAGGATTCGGGTTACGATCTTGGCCTTCAGGACAGTGGCCGCAGGCTGATACTCATCACCGGTCACCGCCGCGAGAATTTTGGCAACGGCTTCATGCGTATCTGCCATGCCATCAGAGAACTTGCCGCCAAATATCCCGATGTTGACCTGCTTTATCCCATGCACCTCAATCCAAATGTGCGCAAACCCATTGCCGAGGTGTTCAGCGGTAATACCCCTGCAAACGTTCATTTTATAGAGCCGCTCGAATATCTGCCGTTTGTGTATCTGCAAAAGCGCAGCTATCTGATTCTGACAGACAGCGGCGGCATACAGGAAGAAGCTCCGTCGCTTGGCAAACCGGTACTGGTGATGCGAGAGGTGACAGAGCGCCCCGAAGCCCTTGAGGCCGGCACAATCCGTCTGGTGGGCACCGACGACCGCAAGATTGTCGACGAGGCCTCGCGCTTCCTCGACGATGCGGCTTACTATCATGCCAATTCGCTTATCGCCAATCCGTATGGCGACGGCAAAGCCTGCGCCCGGATAATTGATTTCATCAAGTTGTGACGGCGTACCCTGCCTTCAACCTGCAGGCGGGCAATTTATTTCTTACGTTTTCTAAGTCGGACGGCCTTGGCGCGATGTGCCGAGGCTTGTCGGCTTTCGCCCAGAGCATCGTAAATTTCGGCAAGCGATTCGTGTGTGTCGGCGATTTTGTCGTTGCGTTCGAGGGCCGAGAGCAGCAGGTCCATAGCAGTTGACAGGTCGCCGGCGTTGAGGGCCAGCTGTCCGGCATGCAGGGGCGCGTGGTAGTCGTCGGGAGCGAGGGCCGAGGCGTGGCGCAAGTCCGACAATGCGGCATCGTATTCGCCCATGGCTGCAAGGTTAAGGCCGCGCCCCATCCATGCGTAATGGTATTCGGGAGCCAGTTCGGTCGCACGGCGGTAATTGGCCAAAGCAGCGTCCATATCGCCCGCGTCGCGACACTGTTCGGCGAGTTCTACCTGCTCGGTTGCCAGAGTGAACAAAATCTTGCGCTGTCGGTCGATTTCGGCTTCGAGGCATTCGATGCGCCGCTCGAATTCGCCTATATAGCCCAGTTTGCGGCGGGCCAGGCGCATTACCGCCGGATTACTGATGCGTTCGGTGCTCAGATTTATGGCTTCGAATGCCTTTTCGAGGGCGTCGGGCAGGCGATGTTCGTTGAGAGCCAGCAACGCTTCGTCGTATAGTCCGTCGGCGCGGGCTGTCTGCAGCGACTGCTGTATGGCAATATTATTATTGAAACTTTGGCTGAAACGGAGCACATTGGGGTTTACCCATACATCGCGTTCGTTGATGGTAGTGCGCAGCGTAAGTCCGTCGAGCGAAGTACAGCGGCTTAGAGCCACATAGCTTTGGCCGCCGGAGAAGGCACCCGAGCCAAGGTCGACCACCACGCGGTCGAAAGTAAGCCCCTGACTCTTGTGTATGGTCAGTGCCCAAGCCAGTTTAAGCGGATATTGCATGAAACTGCCGAGTTCTTCTTCGATTACTTTCTTATCTTTTTCGTCGAAGCGGTAGCGGATGTTGCTCCAGCGTTCGCGTTCAATCACGTATATGTCGCCGTTGTCAAGCTCGACACGTATTTTATCGGGCTGTGTTTCCACTATTTTGCCCAGTGTGCCGTTGACCCAGCGTCGGTCGATATCGTTTTTAATGAAAACCACCTGAGCACCGGTCTTCAACTGGAGTTTAAGGTCGGTTGGATAGCTGCTTTCAGGAAATTCGCCGGTGACCTGGCCTTCGTAGACTAATTCTTTCGACTTCAGTTCGGCCAGCCTCGACTCGTTGATAGTGTCAACGGTGTCCTTGCGAGTTGCAATGGTCATAACCAGCCGGCGGTCGTCGCCCTCGGCCGGACCGTCGAGTATCAGCGGGTTTACTTTGCGGTTAAGAGTATCGATGTCGCTGCGCAGTGGTCTGCCGTCGCGTATCCGGTCGAGCATCTGTATGAATCCGCTGTCGGTCTGCCGATATACTTTGCGCAGCTCTATAGGTACCAGGTCAACCTCGCGGAATGCTTTGGCCGAGAAGAAAAACGGTGTGGGATACTCGCGTGCCAACACATCCTTGACATCGCCTGTCACCACAGGTTCGAGCTGGAATATATCGCCGACCAGCAGCAACTGTTTGCCCGCGAAAGGCTCGCGGCGGTTATGGCAGAACTCGCGCAGGATTCGGTCGATGAAGTCGATGATGTCGGCGCGCACCATCGATATCTCGTCGATAATTATCAGTTCTATATGTTTGAGCAGTTTTATAAAGTCGCCCGAGTACTTCATGCGCTCGCGCAGACGTTTGGGCTGAAATTCCACATCGTCGCTCACAAATGGGCGGAATGGCAGACGGAAAAAGGAGTGCATAGTCTGGCCGCCTACATTTACGGCGGCTATGCCGGTAGGAGCGAGCACCACATATTTCTTGCGGGTGTTGGCGGTGATATACTTCAGAAATGTCGACTTGCCCGTGCCGGCTTTGCCGGTTAGAAAAACCGACTGTCGCGTGTACTGCAGCAGGTTCCAGCAGTCGATGAATTCCGGATTGTTGAGGTCGATGTTGAAAGATAACTGTTTGGGCTTCATGCGGATTATTTTTTGAAGTATGCGCCTTCAATCATCAGCGCGCTCAGTTGCCATGCTTCCTCGAGGGCGCTGCGGGTGCGGTCGTCGATGTCGCCGTATACATTGCCGAAAGCGTCGATTGCGCCCTGATGCCGAGGCTCGGCCACAAGACTATGGCCCAGGCCGGGGTAGGGGTAGCCGTCGACACCCATCACGTCGAGTATGGTGGGCATCACGTCTACCTGGCCGACTATGCAGTCGCTGTGCATGCCGCCGGTCAGTCCGCTGTTGAGAATCAGCAGGAAAATGTCGCTTGATATAGGGCCGTTGTCGCTGAGGGCGCTTTTGCGTGGCTCATGGTCGGAGGCTATCACTATCACGGAGTTGTCGTAGAGTCCGTCGGCCTTTAGGCGGTCGAGAAATTCGGCAAGCAGACTGTCGAATATATGCACCTGCTCGTAGTAGTTGAGGTCGCGCGGGTCGTAGCCTTCGGCCGAGCTTATGCCTGTGGGTGCCGCAATCCGGTGATTGTATGGGTCGTGCATGTCGAGAGTGGTAATCTCGCAGTAGAAAGGCTGCTTAAGGCGGCGTATTTCTTCGGTTGCGTTATCAAGGATTTGTCTGTCGCTGAGCCAGTTGTCGGCGGCGGGCCGGAATCCGGTGTATCCGTAGCTGAGATTGGTTATGCTGTGGTTATAGAAGGTGGGTTTCTCGCCTACCACCTCCGACGAATTGGCATAGCCCAGGGCTTTGGCTATCGACGGATAGTTGGCCGACGGATACCTCTTTGCCACTACATTGTTGCGCAGCGGCAGCAGTCCGGTGTTATATATGAACTGCCCGTCGCTCGACCGCCCGTGGTTTACCTGAGCCTGCATGCGGCGGAACACAATGGCCGAACTGTCGGCAGCCAGTGCGCTCAGGGTAGGTGCTACTTTGACACCGTTGACGGTGGCGCCTACGGCATCGGATGCCAGCGACTCTACAATAATAAATATAAGGTTGCGGCTGCGGTTGGCGCTGAAATCGGCGGCCGCACGGGGCTGGCTGCGCCGGCACTCCCAGAAGGCGTCGATATGACTGCGTTCGTTTTTGTCGAGCTTATGGTCGAACATGGCATGGTCGAGTTGCCAGCCCATATAGCCTATATAGCCCATGCGGGTAAGATGCTGGGTAAATTTATATGCCTTTACCTTGGAGTAGCGGAAGTAGTTGCAGAGCATGTGGGGATAGTCGCCGAGCTTGCGGTTTACGTCGTAGAGCCTGTAGGCGCGGGCCATGTATGCGCCACCGTACAGTAGCAGGGCCACAGCTGTGAGTGTGATTTTTGCCGAGAGCGGAAATTTTACGGTGAGAGCCTTGCGACGCAGCGGCAGCCATACGGCGGCGAAGGCGGCCACAGGCAGCAGCAACAGCCAGTCGGCCATGCGCAGCTGGTCGAAGAAGGCATCGATCACGCGCGACTGCATGTTGCCGCCCATGCCCAGCGAGTCGGCGGGCATAAGGTCGTAGAACGCGCGGCAATACCACAGGTTGACATAGCAGAACACCGTCATGCCTGCAATAAGAAACCATACCGTCCGGCGCCAGCGCGGACGTAGAAACACCAGCGGCAGCAGTAATACTGCCACATCGCCCGCAACGGTAAGCGTGTCCAGGTTCATCCACGCGTTGACTTGCCGTACAAGGGTGCGGAAAATCTCCAGCAGGCCCAGCATCGCGGCAAAGGCAGCCAGGTAAATCAGAAAAGAAGGATTTGTGAAAATGCGGCGCAGAAAGCCGACAGTGTTTTCAAGCGGTTTCATTTTACAAAATTACAAAAAATGCCTGAATTGTTTCGGCATTTTTGTAACTTTGCCATATGAATAAGGTGATATTGATGGGCAACGTGGGCACTGACCCCAAGTTGCGCTACTACGAGAAACGGGCCGTGGCTTTTTTTAAGCTGGCCACCAACGAGCCTGCGCGCCGTCTGCCCGACGGCAGCGAGGTTGCCGCGCGCACCGAGTGGCACAATATCGTGGCCACCGACGAGCTTGGCGAGTTTGTAGAGAAGTATATCCGCACCGGCACCCGCCTGTTTATAAGCGGTACCCTGCGCACACGCAACTGGGAGGATCGCCAGGGCATCAGCCGCAAGGTAACGGAAATATACGTTACCGAGCTTGAAATACTGGGCTGGGCCGAGCGTTGACGCCCGGCTCGCTCAGTTTCTTGAATTACGCCCAAAATACAGGCCCCCGTCAACCTGCCGGCCTTAATGCCTGCCGGTGGGTGTTTTTCATAATATAGAGTTGATGTCGTGATGTGTTGTGCTGCAAAGTTACAACGATTCATGGGCGGCAACTTTGCACACATTTGTTGAAATCTGTTAATTTATGCGGGCGTGGTATCAAAATGCTTATTTGAAATAATTCTAAATAAGCGATTTTTGCCGCCAAATAGTTTCACGGCTGAAAATTGAGGAATAAAGCATGTTTCACGCGATGCGGCAATGGTTCGTTTCGATAGTATGGAGTAGCGAATCTATTTATTTTCAGTGTTTTAGCTATTTATATGCTGCAGGTATAAGTGCTGTAAGGCTAACGTGTTGAAAACGTTGATATTGCATAAAAAATCAAATATGCAAATAATTCGGCGTTTGTTTTTTTGGAAAATTTTAGCGAATTTTGTACTCGAAAAGTAAAAGCCACAAATATAATTCACCCCCACGCCAATGGAAAAAGACCATAAACAACTTTGGGAGGAGTGTCAGCAGTTTATAAAGGACAACATTTCTCCTGAACAATATAATGCGTTCTTCAGAATCGTGACATCGGCAAGCTACGAAAACAACAAGCTTGAGCTGCTGGTGCCATCGCAATTTTTTGCCGATCAGATTGAAGAACGTTTTGTAGGTGTGCTCGGTGCCGGTATACGCAAGGTGTACGGCCAGGGGGTACAGCTGTTTTATCGTGTGCCGCAGGTGCAGAACGCACCCGACACCGAAGTGAGCATGCGCAGCGGCGAACCTTCGCAAGCTATCCTCAATCAGGTGCAGCGCAAGGTACAGCCGGCCAATCCGTTTCAGGCCAAGGCTGCCGCACCGTTCGACTCACAGCTTAATCCGTTCAATACATTCGAAAACTATTGCAGCAGCATGGGTAACCGCGAGGCTCGCGCCATTGGCGAAAGCGTGGCCCGCAAGGTGATGACTTTCAACCCGCTGTTTGTGTTCGGGCCTACCGGTGTGGGAAAGACTCACCTGATTCAGGCCATAGGCATAAGGGCCAAGGAACTTGACCCCGACTTGCGCGTACTATATATAAACGCGCGTCTGTTCGAAAGTCAGTTTACCGCTGCCAACCGCATGGGATCCATCAACTCGTTCTTCCACTTCTATCAGAGCATCGACATGCTTATTGTGGACGACGTGCAGGAGCTGGCCGGTAAGACTAAAACCCAGAATATGTTCTTCCACATATTCAATCATCTGAAACAGAACGGCAAACAGATTATACTCTCGAGCGATTGTCCGCCTTCGCAGATGGAGGGCTTCGAAGCTCGTGTGCTCAACCGATTCAAATGGGGCATGACTCAAGAACTGGAGCGCCCCGATATGGAGTTGCGACGCGATGTGCTCCGCCGCAAGGCAGAGCAGGACGGTTTGAACCTGCCCGATGATGTAATCGACTTTATCGCCGCCAACGTTACCGACAGTATCCGTGAGATTGTAGGTGTTGTAGCCTCGCTGATGGGGCGTGCCATGGTTCTGGGCTGCGATGTGAATCTCGACCTCGCGCGCAAAGTGGTGTCGAACGTGGTGAAAATCAATGAACACCGCCTTGATTTTGAACTGATTGTCGACCGTGTGGCCAATTATTATGGCATAGAGTCCGACAAACTGTTTACCAAAACCCGCAAGCGTGAGATTTCCGACATGCGCCAGGTTGTAATGTATCTGGCCAAGGCTATGGCCAATATGTCGCTCAAGGCTATCGGTTCACGTCTGGGTCGTTCGCATGCCACTGTGCTCTACGGCTGCAACACAATTGAACAGCGCCTTGGTGTAGACCGCAAGCTTACCGAAGAAATAAAGTCTATCGAGGCTGAACTCAAAGCCGTATAGTCAAGAACTTTACACAGAGTGCTTTCGGTGTTTTGCTGAAGTGGAGGCATCATTGCTCCGCGGTACAGATGTAAGCTTATCGGCAGCAGAATACGCTTATAGTTCTCGTATCAGTACTGTAGTAACACTTGACCTGTAGAGAGGCAAAGATGCCTCCACTTCGTGTTCGGGCGCAGGATGGCTGTTATAGATAAATTTTGATAAACTCTTTTAGAGTATTGCTGAAAGCTTCAGCCGAATCGCGTGGGTATCTTACATCGGTAAATACCTGTGCGAGTGTTTTTTTATTGTTTTCGGCAACGAACTTGTGTGACGACTCGGCGGCTTCGAGCGTGGCGTAGAGGCTCTCGATGTCGTTGTTGTCAAAAGGCTGGTACTTGTCGAGGTGCAGTACCGAACGCAACGGCAGACGCTCGGTGGGGCCTTGTGGCGCATCGGAAGCCGGCACGCCTATGGCCAGGGTTATCACCGGAATTACCTTGTCGGGCAGCTCCAGCACTCGGGCGATTTGCCCGGCATTGTATAGCGTGGTGCCCAGGAAAACGCCTCCGAGTCCGTTCATTTCGGCGATAGTGCAGAATTGCTGTGCGAAAATCGATGCGTCGACTATGGCGGCGAGCAAGCTTTGCAGATTGTCGAATCCGGGATTGGCGTCGCGCAGCGAACACCACTGCTCAAAGCGGTTGAAGTCGGCGCAGAAAGTAATTACATACGGGGCGTTGCATACACAGGGCTGCCCAAAGTGCAGGGGCGAGAGTTGCCGGAGTATTTCGCTGTCGGAAGTCACGATTGCAGCCACATTCTGCATGTTGCCGGTGTTGGGTGCATGTGCTGCGGCTTCAATCATGGCGCATATATCGTCGCGCGACGGAACTTCGGGCGAAAAAGAGCGCACGGTGCGGCGCGTATTAAAAAAATCGAGATTCATATTCCTGTTATAAAAAGTACACGCGCCAAAGTTAATTAAAGTTCTCCAAAAAACAAAGCCACGGTGTTAAAAGTTATCTACAATTTATCAAAACTGAAAACTTTGAAAGATTTTAAAATTCTTAATGTCTTAAAAATCAGTGTAAAGGCAAATTGAAATGGAAAACTTTTCGACATGTTGATAAGTTGGAGCATAAAAATTTTGTTGATTGAAAAATTATTGCCAACTTTGCAGCGCAATAGGCTAAAGGGCTGAATACAGGCTTTTACTTTTCAACTTCAGCTAATGTTCAATACCTTCTAATCGTGGAAAAGAAAATTTATAACTACGATCAAGCCTACGAGGCAACCCTGCGCTACTTTGGCGGCGACGAGCTCGCCGCCCGCGTATGGGTTAGCAAATATGCCCTTAAAGATTCATTCAATAATCTTTATGAGCTTACACCGGACGACATGCATCACCGCATTGCCGCCGAAATTTCGCGCATAGAGGCCCGCTATCCCAATGCCATGTCGCACGATGAAGTCTTCGATTTGCTTAAGGGCTTCCGCTACATTGTGCCTCAGGGCAGCCCCATGACCGGCATTGGCAACGACCTCCAGGTGGGTTCGCTGTCGAACTGCTTTGTGATAGGCCTTGACGGCAATCCTGATTCATATGGCGGTGTAATCCGCATCGACGAAGAACAGGTACAGTTGATGAAGCGCCGCGGTGGTGTAGGTCACGACCTCAGCCATATACGTCCGAAAGGTACGCCGGTGAAAAACTCCGCGCTTACATCCACCGGTCTTGTGCCCTTTATGGAGCGCTACTCCAACAGTACCCGCGAGGTGGCGCAGGACGGACGCCGTGGAGCGCTGATGATGACAGTTTCGATAAAGCATCCCGACAGCGAGCGCTTTATCGACGCCAAGATGACCGAAGGCAAGGTGACCGGAGCAAATGTCAGCGTGCGTATCGATGACGAATTTATGCGTGCCGCAACCGAAGGCGGCCTCTACCGCCAGCAATATCCTGTCGACAGTCAGGAGCCATTCGTGACTCAGGACATCGACGCATCTGCGCTCTGGTCTAAAATCATACACAATGCGTGGCAGTCGGCCGAGCCGGGCGTGCTGTTCTGGGACACTATCACACGCGAGAGTGTGCCCGACTGCTATGCCGACCTTGGTTTCCGCACCATCAGTACCAATCCGTGCGGCGAAATACCCCTCTGCCCATACGACAGCTGCCGCCTGCTGGCCATAAACCTCTACAGCTATGTGCGTAACCCATTCACTCCGCAGGCTGAGTTCGACTTCGACCTCTTCAGTGAGCATGTTGCCAAGGCACAGCGTATTATGGACGATATCATCGACCTGGAACAGGAAAAAATCGACCTGATACTCGAAAAAATCGGCAGTGACCCCGAAACCGAAGAAGTAAAGTCGACCGAGCGCAACCTCTGGATGAAAATACGCCACAAAACCGGTCAGGGCCGCCGTACAGGTGTAGGCACAACCGCCGAAGGCGACATGATTGCGGCCATGGGTCTGCGTTACGGTACTCCGGAGGCTACCGCATTCAGCGAGAGTGTGCACCGTGCGCTTGCCATAGCAGCTTACGGCTCGAGTGTGACCATGGCCGAGGAACGTGGCGCATTCGAAATCTACGATAGCGCACGCGAAGAAAACAACCCCTTCATACAGCGTCTGGCCGAGGCTTCGCCTGAACTTTACGAGAGAATGAAACGCTCGGGCCGCCGCAATATCGCCTGTCTTACAATAGCGCCTACCGGCACCACATCGCTTATGACCCGGACCACTTCCGGTATAGAGCCGGTGTTCATGCCGGTGTACAAACGCCGTCGCAAGGTGAATCCGTCGGATGTCGAAGTGCGTGTGGACTATGTGGACGAAAGCGGCGACGCATTCGAAGAATATATAGTATATCACCCTAAATTCGTCGACTGGATGGAAAGCCGGAATATAGAGGTGAAAGACGACTATACGCAGGAAGAACTCGACGCTCTTGTGGCCCGCTCGCCGTACGCAGGCGCTACAGCTAACGAAATCAACTGGCTCGAGAAAGTGCGCATGCAGGGCCGTATCCAGAAGTGGGTCGACCACTCCATCAGCGTTACCATCAACCTGCCTGCCGACGTGAGCGAAGAAACAGTCAACGCCCTGTATGTCGAGGCCTGGCGCAGCGGCTGCAAGGGATGCACCGTGTATCGCGACGGCTGTCGTTCCGGCGTGCTGGTGGCACTGGAGAAAAAGGCCGCTCCGTCGGTGAATGCCGACGAACCAAAGCCTCATGTAGGCAAACGCCCCATTGAGCTCGAGGCCGATGTGGTGCGCTTCCAGAACAACAAAGAAAAATGGATTGCCTTTGTGGGTCTTATCGACGGAACTCCTTACGAAATATTTACAGGTCTGGCAGACGATGAAGACGGCATATTCTGCCCCAAATCGGTGACTCACGGCAAGATAATCAAGGCCGTGGACGACAAGGGCAACAAGCGCTACGACTTCCAGTTCATAAACAAGCGTGGCTACAAGACCACAATCGAAGGCCTCAGCGACAAATTCAACCCCGAGTACTGGAACTATGCCAAACTCATATCGGGTGTGCTGCGTTACGGCATGCCAATCGACCAGGTTCTCAAGCTTGTGGGCGGCCTTGAACTTGACTCGCAGTCAATCAACACCTGGAAGATGGGTGTAGAACGGGCGCTGAAAAAATATCTGCCCAACGGCACCAAGGCCTCAGGACAGCGTTGCCCCAACTGCGGCAACGAGTCGCTCGTGTATCAGGAAGGCTGTCTGATATGTACCAGCTGCGGTACTTCCAAGTGCGGATAATGAAATATCCAATGATAATACCCTTCGCTCTGTTGGCTGCGGCATGCGCCAACAGTGGCGGCAACGGTGAGGCCATCGGCCTCACCGATACCGTTTACAGGCCCCTGCATGCTTCGTATCTTGTGCTGGGCGACAGCAGCGGACACAGCATGGTGGTGCCGGACACGTCCGGCGGATATTCGTTTGCCGCTCCGCTGTTCATCGGCGCCGACGCTCCGGTCGGAGTCACCTCCATCAGTGCGCCGGCACGCCGAATAGTGTGCATGTCGTCGACCCATGTGGCCATGCTTTCGGCTCTGGGCTTAGCTGACCGAGTGGTGGGTGTGAGCGGTCTGCAGTATCTCAGCGACGAGGAAGTACGCTGTCGCAAGCCTGCCGATGTCGGCCCCGGCGAGAATATCGACTACGAACTGTTGCTGTCGCTGAAGCCCGACCTGGTGATGCTCTACGGCATAGGCGCGCCAAGTCCGATGCAGACCAAACTCGACGAATTGGGCATCCCCTACATATACATCAACGAATTTACCGAGCAGTCGCCTCTGGCAAAGTCGGAGTGGCTGGTTGCGGTAGCCGAAATCTGCGGCGTGCGCGAAGCCGGGCTCAAACTCTACAATGCCATAGAGCAGCGCTACGAGAGCCTTAGGGCCGAAGCCGCACACTCCGGGCACAAGCCTGTGGTGATGCTCAACACTCCGTACAACGGCGCATGGTTCATGCCTGCCGCCAGCAGCTACATGGTAAGGATGATAGAGGATGCCGGAGGCTGCTATGTGTACCCCAACGATAACAGTTCGAGTGTGCCCGTCGACCTCGAAGAAGCATATCTGCTGGCATCGAAGTCCGATGTTTGGATTAACATCGACGCTGTATCGTCGGTCGACGAACTCAAGCGCACAATGCCTAAGTTTGCCGATATTCCGGCTGTGCGCAGCGGCAATCTATGGGCCTCGGACAAGCGCAGTACTGAAGGCGGAGGCAACGACTTTTACGAGTCGGCGATTATATATCCCGACCGCGTATTGGCCGATTTCCGCACAATATTCACCGGTGGCAGCAGCGACTCGACCTATTATTATGTGAAGCTGAAATGAGGCGTTCCGGTTATGTGATATGTACGCTGGGTGTTCTGACACTGTTGCTTCTGCTGGCCGATTTGTGCGTAGGCTCGGTAGATATGCCTCTGTCGACCGTATGGGCCGCGCTCAGCGGCGGCTACTGCCCGGATTCCATACGAACCATAGTTGTGGACATACGCCTTGTAAAAGCAGTTGTGGCCCTTGTGGCTGGCGCGGCGCTGTCGGTAAGTGGCCTGCAGATGCAGACCCTGTTCCGCAATCCGCTCGCCGGCCCCTATGTGCTTGGCATAAGCAGCGGCGCATCGCTGGGTGTGGCTCTGCTGATACTTGGTGCGCCGCTTATGGGGCTGAATCCGCTGTTAGGCGACCTTGGAGTAGCCGGAGCCGCATGGGTAGGTTCGGCCGCCGTATTGGCAGTAATTACACTTGTAGGGCGTCGTATCAGCGACATAATGGTGATTCTTATACTTGGTATGATGTTTTCGTCGGGTGTAGGTGCTGTGGTGCAGATATTGCAGTATCTCAGCGACGAACATTCGCTTAAAAGCTTTGTAATCTGGACCATGGGGTCGCTTGCCGATGTCACTTCCTCACAACTGTGGATTATGCTCGCAGCAGTCCTGGTTGGTCTGTTGCTCGCAGTCGGAGCCATGAAGGCACTTAACCTTATGCTACTTGGCGAAGAATATGCCCGAGGCATGGGGCTTGACGTTCAGCGCTGGCGTCCGATACTTTTTATTAGCACCACACTGCTGGCAGGTACCGTCACCGCCTTCTGTGGCCCCATAGGCTTTATAGGTCTGGCCATGCCCCATGTGGCCCGTATGGCCATAGGTAGCAGCGATCACCGTGTACTCATGCCGGCCACCCTGCTTACAGGCGCCGCGGTGATGCTTCTGTGCGATATAGTTTCAAAAATTTATGTACTTCCGGTCAATGCCATTACGGCGTTGCTGGGCATTCCGGTTGTGGTATGGATAGTGCTTCACAATTCGGCAAAGGCTCGCTGATAGAACTATGCGGCCTGTCGCTGGCCTTCGGGCAGCGACAGCTACTTGCCGACGCTAACGCTTGCTTCGGAGCAGGACAACTTGTGGCCTTGCTGGGGCGCAACGGCAGTGGCAAATCCACCCTGCTGCGAGCTATGGCAGGCCTTAACCGCCATTATTCAGGCCGCATACTCGCTGACGGCATAAATCTGCAGCGGCTGCACGCAGCCGAACAGGCCCGTCTGATGAGTTTTGTGGGTACCGGACGCGCAAGGGTAGAGCGATTTACCTGCTATGATTTGGTAGCCCTTGGGCGTGCTCCGTACACCAACTGGATAGGCTCGCTGAGCGACAGCGACAGGCGGGCCGTTGACAGCGCTCTTGATGCCGTGGGCATGCAGGACTATGCCCGGAGGCAGCTCGACAGCCTCTCAGACGGCGAGTGCCAGCGTGTGATGATTGCGCGCGCCCTGGCACAGGATACCCCCATGATACTGCTCGACGAGCCTACTTCGTTTCTCGATATTCCCAACCGCTACGGCCTTGTGCGTCTGTTGGCGTCGCTGGCGCACGAGCGGGGCAAGTGTGTGATTTACTCCACACATGAACTCGACATAGCCCTTGAACTCAGCGACAGCATAATGCTTATCGACCCGCCATGCCTGCTGTGTGGCGCACCTGCCGATATGCGCCCTGCTATCAGCAGTGCTTTTGGTTTGTGAACCTTCAGGTTTGCAGGAGCATTATAAATTAATGACACGATTTTTACCTTTTGTTATGCTGTCGCTGGTCGCCGCAGGCGCATGCGCCGGCAACAGCAGCTATAAAAACACTACTGATATGACTACCGATACCGTGTGCTTCGCAGGCGGATGCTTCTGGGGCACAGAACACTTTTTCAAACAGATTTACGGAGTGCTAAGCACCGAAGTAGGCTACGCCAACAGCCGGATTGCAAACCCTACTTATCAGCAGGTATGTACCGGCGAAACCGGAGCTGCCGAGGCTGTGCGGGTGGTTTATGATAAAGACAGCGTTGACCTGCCGTTTCTGATTCAGCTTTACTTTATGACCATCGACCCTACATCGCTCAACCGACAGGGCAACGACCGCGGCACACAGTACCGGACCGGCATATATTACACCAATGTCGGACAGCGCAACGCTATAATGTCGGAAATCGAAACCGAGGCACAGCTTCATCATGGTCCGATTGTGGTGGAGGTGAAGCCGCTCGAAAATTTTTATCCTGCCGAGGACTATCATCAGGACTATCTCGACAATAACCCCGGCGGATACTGCCATATAAACCCTCGTTTGTTCGAGATTGCCCGACGGGCGCGCCGGCCAGTCGATATTGCCGTGGACGCATCGCGCTACACCAAAGTCGACAACGACGAATTGCGCCGCCGACTTACTCCCGAGCAGTATGCCGTAACAATGCAGAACGCAACCGAGGCACCGTATCGCAACGAATACTACATGAACCGTCGACGAGGCATTTATGTCGATATCACCACCGGTGAACCCTTGTTTCTGTCATCCGACAAGTTTGATTCCGGCTGCGGCTGGCCCAGTTTCTCGCGGCCCGTCAATGCCGAGGTTATCCGTCAATTGCGCGACAGTTCACACGGCATGGAGCGCATCGAAGTCAGGTCGAGGGTAGGCGATGTGCATTTAGGGCATGTGTTTCCCGACGGGCCCAAAGACCGTGGTGGCCTGCGTTACTGCATCAACAGCGCCTCGCTGAACTTCATACCGGTGGAGGATATGGAGCGCCGGGGGTACGGCGAATATATTCCGGCGGTGGAATAGAGTGGGGAGGGAATAGCAATGGATGTGACAATACGACAGATACACCTGCTGCCCACACTTATTCACTGGCGCAAGGAGATATTGGAAAATGTATCGGGTGCTGCACCGTCAAAGCGCATGCTGGCCGACACACGCCTGTATTATCAGAAGCATATAGCCGATGGCTCGCATATTGCTGTTATGGCTGAGGCCGATGGCATAGGAGTGGGCTTCGGCGCTATAAGTGTTGTTGAAGAGTTGCCGTCGCCCGACAATCCGTCGGGCCTTTGTGCCCGCCTGACTGATGTTTATGTGCAGAAAGAATATCGCTCCAAAGGCATCGGGCAGATGATTGTGAGGTGGCTTGTGGACAAGGCGGCGGAATCGGGCTGCGGTGCGATATGGCTCGAAGCTGACGGTGCGCTTTCGTTATATCGGCGTACGAAATTATGAAACAGACCTTGTAGTAACAGAAACAGCCCTTCCGCACCATGCGGAAGGGCTGTTTCTGTATTGTAGGGGGGGATGCTTATTCGGCAGCGTCGAGTGTAACTACGTAGTAGTTGTTCTGGTTGAGCAGTTGCTTCATAAACTTCTTGATGTCGTCGGTGGTAACAGAGTTGATGGTTTCAACAGAATTGTTGAACACATCCACACCGTTGAGCTTGGTTGCCGAGATTGTACCGGCCCAGCTACTGTTCTCCTCCTCATTGTGCTTGGCTTCCTTTACCATGAATTCTTTTACCGGAGCGAGTTCGCTTTCATCGCAGTTCTCGGCAAGGTTATAGATGATGTCGTGGATAACAGCCAGAGTTTCGTCGCGAAGTTCAGGCTTCATGGGGAATGCGGTCTGCAGCATCACGTTGTTGAGGCCCTGACGGCTCATGGAGCCGCTCATGCCGATAGAGTAAACTGCACCCATTTCCTCGCGTACCTTGCTGAGAAGGCGCTGGCTGAGAATCTGACCTGCCATCGAAGCCATGGTGCGGTTCTTGGCCGAGTAGGGCAGATTACCCTGGATGCCCAGGAATACCCATGTCTGCGGAGTCTGCATCTTGGTGGTGTACTTGTCAGTGGCGCTGCCTGTAGCAGGTTCGAGAGCCTGCTGATATGTAACCTTATTGGTTGCTTTCTTGGCGTTGGCGGGCAGTGTGGCGATGTACTGTTCAACCAGCGGGCGGAAAGTATCCATATCTATGTTGCCCACAAATACAAAGGTGTAGTCGGCGGCGTTTGCAAGCATTTCTTTTGCGATTTTCTCGGTCTGTTCGCACGAAGCCTGCTTGATATCCTCAATGGTAGGAGCCTGTTTCTTGGGCGATGCAAAGAGCGACTTCATCAGGTCGCGCTGGAAAGCATATTCCGGAGTGTTCACCTGGTTGGCCATAGAAGCTTCAACCATGTTCTGGAGTGCGCTGAATTCGTCGGGATATATTTTGTAGCCTACAAAGTCGGCGTAGAGCAGTTCCATCAGTACGGGCAGGTCCTTTACGGTAGTGCTGCCGCTGATTGAACGGCTATAGCTGCTGAACCCGAGTCTTACAGAGGCTTGCTTGCCCTGGAGGTACTTATCGAGGTCGGCGTTGGTGTAGTTGAAGGCACCGTTCATGCTTGCTCCGTAGTCGAAGAACTTCATGGTGGCAGCCAGGTCGTCGCTTACATTGGAGGTACCGCCAATTGCGATGGCTTCCATTACAATATTGTTTTCTTTGAATGTGGTGGGCTTCACGATTACTTTCACACCATTGCTGAGGGTGAGTTCGATAGCATCCCACTGGGCCAGTTTCTGCTCCTTGACAATCTTGCCGGGTGCGGGCAGTTGCGGAATGAGGGGTTCGGTCTTGGTGTTGTCGGTGAATGCCTCGATTTCTTCGGCGTCAACCTTGGCGGTGATTTCGGCGAGTTGCTGTTCGGTAGGATTTACATATCCTTCGCCTTCGGGCATCATAACCATGAGTACGCGGTTGTCTTTCGACATGAGCTCGGGCAGAAGCTGCTGGTTGATTACAGCCAGAGGTATCATCTGCGAGAGTTGCTGATAAATCTGGTAGTCGGTTTCGATGCCGGGTATGGGGTTGCCGTCGAGGAAGTTGTCAACATATTCCTGTACGTACGAAGCGGTGTTGGTGTTTTTCCGTTCGTTGTAGAGCTTTTCGATGCGCGACATAAATTCAGCCTTGGCGCGGTCGAACTCGTTCTGGGTGAAACCGCCGCGGATAGCGCGCAGTACTTCGCGGTAGATGGCTTCGTAAGCGCCGGTGATGTTCGGACCCTTGGCCACACCCTGTATAGAGAAGGCGTCTTTGGTCTTCGACAGGAAGAACTCGCCGTATGAGGCCGATGCCTGAGCGAAGGGGCAGTCGGGGTTGCGCGACAGGTCGCTGAAGCGTTCGTTGAGCATGCCGGCTACCAGAGCCATCATGTACTGCATCTGGTAGAATACCGGAGTGTTCTTCATTTCATCGGGCAGGGGATCGCTTTTGGCAAAGAGCATGAAAACAGCCACAGGCATTTCGGGGTCGGAACCAATGGCATAGATAGTGCCGGGGGTGTCCTCAACCTGCACGTAGATACGCTCGGCGGCGTTCTCGGGCATTTTGATGGGGGTGAAGATTTCTTTGATTTTGGCCTCGATGTAGTCGGGGTCGATGTCGCCGACCACAATGATACCCTGCTGGTCGGGACGATACCATTTGTGGTAGTAGTCCTTCAGAACCTGGTAGGGGAAGTTGTCAACCACATCCATAGTGCCGATAGGCAGACGGTAGCCGTATTTGCTGTTGGGGTAAGCTGTGGGCAGGAGCTTTTCCATGATACGCATGTTGCCCTTCATGGCCTGGCGCCATTCTTCGTGGATTACAGCGCGTTCGGCATCAATCTCGGCGTTGTCCAGTGTGAGGTCACAAGCCCAGTCGTGGAGTATGAGCAGGCATGAGTCCTGTACGTTTTTGTCGGCCACGGGCACGTTCGAGATGTTGTACACGGTTTCGTCCACGCCGGTGTATGCATTGAGGTTCTGACCGAACTTCACGCCTTTGGTTTCAAGCCATTTGATGATGCCCTTTTCAGGGAAATTGGTTGTGCCGTTGAAGCACATGTGCTCAAGAAAGTGAGCCAGACCGCGCTGGTTGTCATCCTCGAGAATAGAGCCTACTTTCTGGGCGATGTAGAAATCGGCCTGGCCCTTTGGGGTTTCGTTGTGGCGGATGTAATAGGTAAGGCCGTTAGGCAGCTTGCCTACACGCACTGCTGAGTCGACGGGCAGCTGGGGTATCTGCTGGGCGAAGAGGCTTGCGAATCCTCCCATGCTCAGTGCCATGACCACTGCCAGCGCACGTGTGAACAGTTTTTTCATTGTTTGTGGATTGGTTAATATTATGATATTGTTTGTTTTCCCAGTACATATTTGACGGTATCGGCGTGTGAATGTTACATCCGTTGCCGTTAAAAAATATTAATATTTCTGTAGCCTGCACACCGCAAAACTATTTCAGAATGGACAAAATTAAGAAAAAATTGGCACACGACCCAAGCCTTCGACAATTAATTTGTGTGTATCGGCCATTTTTATTAAATTTGCACAACAAAAACACGGGCTGTCAAGGCGGTCCGCAGGCTAACTAATACTCTAACTGATTATATTTACATGAAACCTACCTTATTTGTACTTGCAGCCGGTATGGGCAGCCGCTACGGCGGTCTGAAACAGCTTGACGGCGTAGGCCCCCAGGGCCAGACCATCATGGACTACTCGATATTTGATGCAATCCGCGCCGGATTCGGCAAAGTTGTGTTCGTGATTCGCAAGGACATCGAAAAAGACTTCCGTGAGAAAATTCTTTCGAAATATCAGGGCAAGATTCCTGTGGAAGTAGTGTTCCAGAGCCTCGACGCTCTGCCCGAAGGGTTCACCGTTCCTGCCGACCGTACCAAACCCTGGGGTACCAACCATGCCGTGCTCATGGGTGAAAGCGCTATCCACGAGCCATTTGCCGTAATCAACGCCGACGACTTCTACGGCCGCGACGCATTTGCCGTAATGGGCAAGTATCTGTCGGACGAAAATCTCAAGCCCGGCAAATATGCAATGGTAGGTTTCCGTGTGAGCAACACTATGTCGGAAAACGGTTCGGTATCGCGCGGAGTATGCGGCGTTGACGCCGACGGCAATCTCACCGACGTGGTTGAGCGCACCGCAATCAGCTACGACCCCGACCACAACATTGTGTTCACCGACGAAAACGGCCAACAGCAGACTCTCGCCCCCGGCACTCCGGTATCGATGAACTTCTGGGGCTTCACTCCCGACTACTTCAGCTACAGCGGCCGCGAGTTTGTGAAGTTCCTCAACGAAAAAATCAATGTACCCAAGAGCGAGTTCTATATTCCTACCGCCATCGACACGCTGATTCACAACGGCGAGGCATCTGTAAAGGTGCTTGACACCGACTCGCGCTGGTTCGGCGTTACATATCCCGAGGACCGTCCCGGTGTAGTGGCAAACCTCGCCGCTCTCCATGCCGCAGGTGAATACCCCGACAAAATGTTCTAAGATAACCATAAAACCTCTTAATGGAATTCAAAGTTGAAGCCAACGCCGGCACGGGCAGCGCTGCCCGTGCCGGTATTATCACTACCGACCACGGTAAGATTCAGACTCCGATATTCATGCCCGTAGGCACCCTGGGCAGTGTCAAGGGTGTGCATACCCGCGAACTGCGCGACGACATAGGCGCACAAATCATATTGGGCAATACATATCACCTGTATCTGCGTCCGGGCACTGAAATACTGCGCAAGGCCGGCGGCCTGCATAAATTCAACGGCTGGGACCGGCCGATTCTTACCGACAGCGGCGGCTTCCAGGTGTTCTCGCTCAGCGCCAACCGCAAGCTTACCGAGGAGGGGGCGCACTTCCGCAGTCATATCGACGGCTCGCGCCACTTGTTCACTCCCGAAAATGTTGTGGACATAGAGCGCATTATCGGCGCCGACATTATGATGGCCCTCGACGAGTGCCCGCCCGGAACTTCCGACTTCAACTATGCCCGCAAAAGTCTTGACCTTACACGCCGCTGGCTCGACCGCGGCTGGAAACGCTACAGCGAAACCGAAGGGCTCTACGGCTATCGCCAGGCATATTTCCCCATAGTCCAGGGCTGTACATACCCCGAACTGCGCCGTGAGGCCGCCCGCCATGTAGCATCGCTCGGCGCCGACGGCAACGCCATCGGCGGTTTGGCAGTGGGTGAGCCCGCCGAAGTAATGTACGACATGATTGAGGTGGTGAACGACATACTGCCCGCCGACAAGCCACGTTACCTCATGGGCGTGGGCACCCCTGTAAACATACTCGAAGGCATAGACCGCGGTGTGGACATGTTCGACTGCGTGATGCCTACCCGCAACGGCCGCAACGGCATGCTCTTCACACCCGAAGGCACCATGAACCTGCGTAACCTCAAGTGGGCCGACGACTTCTCTCCCATCTGGGCCGACAGCGACTGCTGGGTCGACCGGGTGTACTCCAGAGCATATCTGCGCCACCTGTTCATATCGCAGGAGCTGCTGGCCATGCAGATTGCCTCGATACACAACCTGCACTTCTACCTCTGGCTGGTTGGCGAGGCCCGCAACCATATCTTCGCCGGTGACTTTAAGCCGTGGAAGGAAGAAATGGTACAGAAACTCGGCCGCAGACTATAATCAGTCATTTAACATTGTAACATTGTTGAAGTGCTAAAGATACTCGACAGATATATAATCCGCAAGTTCCTCGGAACTTACGTTTTTGCGATAGCCATGCTGCTGGCCATCGTGGTGATGTTCGACGTTAACGAGAAACTCGACTCGTTTCTGAAAGCACCGCTCAAGGCCACGATAGTCGACTACTTTGTAAACTTTCTGCCTTATTTCGCCAACCAGTTCTCACCGTTGTTTACCTTTATAGCGGTGATATTCTTTACATCGAAGCTGGCAGGCAACAGCGAGATTATCGCCATGCTGTCGACAGGCATGAGTTTCCGCCGCTTTGCCAGACCTTACATGATAGCAGCCACGGTTATTGCTGTGGCTACATATCTGTTGTCGGCCTACGTTATTCCGCCGGCCAATGTAAAGCGAATCGACTATACCAACACCTATGTGAAGAACAAGCGCATAGATTACGGCACCAATATAATGCTGATGGTGGCACCGGGCGAAATTGCGTACATGGCCCGCTACGACAATATTACAAAGACCGGTGCCAAATTCCAGCTTGAGTCGTTCGACAGCCTCAAACGTCTGACATCGCGCCTTACCGCACAGACAATCAAGTGGGACACCCTGTACCAGTGGAAGGTCTACGACTATGTGGTGCGCGACTTCGGTGAGCGGCGCGAAACCATACGCAAGGGATTTGAACTCGACACCATCATACCCTTTGAGCCGCGCGACTTTCTCATAGCCGCCAACGACCACGAAAAACTCACCACTCCCGACCTGAAGGAATACATCGAGCGCCAGCGCAGCCGAGGCGTAGGCAACATAAAGACATTCGAAGTGGAGTACCACCGCCGCTTTGCCATGACAGGAGCCGCTTTTATTCTCACCATCATAGGCATGGCGCTGTCGTCGCGCAAGGTAAAGGGCGGCCTTGGTCTGAATATAGGCATAGGCCTGGTGCTGAGCTTCAGCTATATACTGTTTATGACAGTGACACAGACCTTTGCCGTGTCCGGCCTGACATCGCCTCTGGTAGCCATGTGGATACCAAATGTGATTTATGCTGTAATTGCGGTGATTCTGTACTGTAGAGCCTCGAAATACTGATGACTTGCATTTCGAACATAATCAGCGAGCCTGCGGGCCGTTATATCCGCCGGCGCACATGGCACAGACTGCGCGCGTGGCTATGGCTGATTGCACCGGCGGCAACAGTCACTGCCGTAGCCGCAGGCCACGATGCCCGATTTCTATATGTGCTGCTGATAGAACTGTTCATAGTATTTCCAATGGCTATCGGGATGGTGTGGATGATTGAAGGCTTCAGCCACTATGCGCGCTTGGCCGTGACACCGCACAAGGTAGAAATTTCGGCCTGCGGTGTAAGCATCGAATACGTCACCAAAGAGGAATACCACCCGATTGAAAGCGAAAAATACGGCTGGAATGCCTTCAGGGCATTCCATGTTGCCGGTAAAAGTGTTATATTGGAGTGGGCCGACAGAAAACGGCCCGGTCTGCGGCTGCCTGAATATGCGTTCGACGCCGCCCAATGGCAGCAGGTAGCCCGCATTTTGGCACAAAGTTTGTAGCCTTCACAACATTATGAACAAGAAAGAAATATTACAGATATCCAACTCCATAAAGCAGCAGCTCAACGGTGGCATGCTGTACGACGCATTTATGGCGCTGCGCCAACTGAGCGAGCAGGCCATGGCATACGAAATCACCGACGGGATAAAGCAGTGCGAGCAGACCTATGCCTACATGCTGCGATATATGTCGCAGGGCAGCGACGACCCTTCGCGTCAGACCGTGTACAGCGGTATCGTGCAGCAGTTGCGTCAGTTCCTCGACCTGCTGGTACGCCGCATGCTCACCCCCGAAACTCCCACACTATATTATAATGTGCTGCGTACACTTAACATGCGCGGCGAGGACAGTGTGGCCCGCGAGGTGGAGTCGTATATAGCCATCGACGAAGTTCCGGCCCGCAGCAGCGACGAACTGCGTGAGCGCGAACGCCTGCAGCGCCGGCTTTTCGACATTATCTGGGTGCAGTTTCCGCTGACCGTAGCCGACGAGGCTGCTGTGCGCCTCTTGCTGGTATCCGATGTGCCGTCGGAGGTAAAATGCCTGGCCATAGGCGCCGTGACCATGGGGCTGCTGGAATTTTACGACAGCCGACGTCTGGCTCTGCTGGTGGACGCATACCAGAACATTGACCCGCAGGTAAGCGTGCGCGCCCTGGTCGGACTGCTTATCGGGCTGTTCCGCTACCGCAACCGACGCCTCGACGATGGGACTCTGACACGCCTCGACCTGCTGCGCGACAACCCGCAATGGTCGCGCGACCTTACGGCGGCCTTTGGCGAACTGGCACGCACCCGCGACACCGAGCGCCTTACCCGCCAGCTTACCGACGAAGTGCTCCCCGACCTGATGAAACGTGGGCGCGACCTGGCCGACCGCTTCCGCAATTCGGGCATGAATCCTGAGGATATTGCCGAAAATCCCGAGTGGGAAGCACTGCTCGACCAGTCGGGCCTGAGCGAGAAGATTCGCCGCTTCAGCGAAATCCAGGAGTCGGGCGGCGATGTGTATATGGCTACATTCTCGCAGCTTAAACAGTTCCCGTTCTTCAACGAGATAAGCAACTGGTTCATGCCCTTTACCACCCGCCGCAGCGAGTTCGCCGACCTGGCCGACAGCCCCGTGGTAGAACTTATGGGACGTGCGCCGTATATGTGCGACTCCGACAAATACTCCATGATGCTGTCGCTGGGCATGATGCCGCAGAGCCAGCGCGACGCTGTGTTCGGGCAACTCGGCCAGCAGGTCGACCAGGTACGCGAAGCCATGGAACACAGCATCGACACCACCGGTGCGGCCAACCGTCAGAGCCTGATAAACTCGTATGTGCTCGACCTATACCGCTTCTTCAAGCTCTTCCGGCGCAAAGGCGAGTTCTTCAATCCGTTCGACGGCACATTCAACCTGATACGGGTCGATGCCCTGGCTTGCGACTTTACTGACCCCGAGGTGCTGCGAGCCATGGCCGAGGTGTACTTCAAAATAGGCGCATGGAGCGACGCCCTGTATATATTCGAGAAACTTACCGCCATCGACGGCCCGCGCGCCGACGTATACCAGAAGTGTGGCTACTGCTGCGAACGCCGCGGCATGTGGGCCGAAGCCTTCGACCACTACTTGCACGCAAGCACCATGGATGCCAAAGACGTGTGGTCGCTGCGCCGTATGGCCGGCATGCAGCGCAAACTTGGCGACACTGCAGGTGCAATCGCCACATTCAGCGAACTCGAGAGGCTGCTGCCCGACGATGCTTCGGTGGCACTGCAGGCCGGTTACGCATATCTGGCGGCCAACGATTACCGCGAGGCTCTTAACCGCTTTTTCAAGGTCGACTTCCTGCACGAAGACCGCAGCGAACACCTGTCCCCGATGGCTTGGACTCAGATGCTCAGCGGCGACTTCAGCGGCGCGCGAAACACCTACAAGCGAATACTCCTGTCCGGCGCCGACATGCACGACTATGTGAATATGGGACATCTCGAATGGGCCAACCACAACATGGCCGATGCCATTAACTACTACCTCCTGGCCATTGAGCAGGCCAAGGGCGATGTAAAGAAAGTGGTCGACGACATTCGCACCGACTCGCAGGCCCTCGAAAAAATGGGTGTGGACACAGGCGAAATGCCCCTGATGATCGATGCCCTGCTATACAGTCGCTTCTGAACCGGGTATAATGCACACTGCTTAATCAAACAATTAAAATACTATAAAAATGGTAATTCAAAGAATCCAAACACTTCTGCTGCTTATCGCCGCCATACTGGTGGCAGTGTTCTGTATGACTCCGGTAGCCACCGAAGCCGCCTCCGGAGCTGACACCGTGGCTGTGAAACACTTCATTTCCGAAGCTCCGGTACTGCTGATTGTAAACATTTTGATTGCAGTGCTGCTGGTCATCACCATTTTCATGTACAAGAACATCCGTCAGCAGATGAAAGTAACCCTGCTGTGCATGGTGCTGATTGCCGCCAGCATAGTATCGAGCATTTTTGTGCTTTATAACCAGTGGCCTGGAGCCGAATTTTTTTGGTTCGGCGGCATTCTGCTGCTTTGTGCATCATTGGTTTTCGCTTTGGGCGCTTATCATGGCATGAACAGGGACCACAAACTCCTGCGCTCAATGGACCGCCTGCGATGACTAACCGTTCTGCAATATTGTTGTGAAACAGGCTGCATAGTCGCAAATTTTAGAGGGTGTTTAATAATAAATGTTAAATTCCCGGTGGCGTATCTTTTAGCTAAATTGCTATAAATGAAGAAGGAGCGTAGCGAGCTACGTGACTGATGAATTTTAGCAATTCAGCAAAAGAGACGCCAAGGCGGGGGTAACTTTAAAAATCCATTAATTCAAAAAATAATGTTGATACAGAAATTACCATTCCACTCGAAAATCACGGGCGCCTTTAGCTCTTCATTTCAGTCACATAGCTCGCTATGCTCCTTCAATTCAGAGCAAAATTCGCCACGCGATTTTCGGCCGGAAATTAACATTTATTATTAAACGCCCTCTTAGTAAATTTGCGCTAATGAAAAAACTCATCGACATACCACGCCGGAGGCACTGGGGTACACCTCAGCGCTTTCGGCTTGAATTTTTTAATGAAAACAGTTTTAACCGTCTGTGGTCGTTCAAGTTCTCTCGCCTGCAGGTGATAGTGTGGTCGGCTGTTACATTTGCTGCCTTTGTGGCTCTGATTTGGGCCGTGGTGCGCTTTACGCCCGTTGGTGACATACTGCCAGGCGAAACCGAGGCCGAGATGCGTCGCCAGATTGTGGAGCTGGGCATACGTGCCGACTCGCTGCAGAACCGGCTGCGGATGCTCGACAGCTATTCGTCGAATCTTATATCGGCCATCAGCGGCCGGCCTACCGACAGCTATGTAAGTACTGTGATTTCGGAGGGCGACACGCTGATAGAAGCGTCGGAGGCCGAGCGCGAATTTATAAAGGAGTATGACCCGTCGGGCCGCTTCAACCTGTCGGTGCTGACTCCTATAGCGGCCGAGGGCATGGCTTTCTACAGCCCCCTGGCAGAGTGCCGTATGGGCAGCGAGCCCGATTCGCGTGTAGCCACGCTGTGGGTAGCCGAGGCGGCTCCGGTTATGGCGGTGTATCAGGGCACGGTGATATCGGTGGGCCGCGACCCGCAGGGTTATGTGCTGACCTTGCAGCATGGCAACAACTTTATATCGCAGTACTCCGGACTGGAGAACGTGTATGTGAAAAAAGACGCCCGCGTGGAAGCGGGCGAGGCTATCGGCAGTGTAGTGCCCGAGCAGGCACTGCTTTTCGAAATATGGCACGACTGTGTTGCGGTGGCTCCCGACCGCCTTATAAGTTTTTAGCGTCGGAACTCGGCCAGCATTATTGCTGTGGCCATGGCCACGTTGAGCGACTCTGACGTTGGCTCGTCGGGCGGATACGACGGTATCAGCAACCTGTGGCTTACCGTGGCCTCTACCTCGGGGCAGATGCCGCGGCCCTCGTTGCCCATCACAATCACGCCGCGGCTGCGCTGCAGGTCGCAGCGGTAAAGGTTATCGCCGTCGAGAAAGGTGCCGTACACAGGCATTGTGGCACCCAGGCGCGAGAGTTCGGCGGCAAGGTCGCAATAGTGTACCTGTACACGCGATATCGCCCCCATGGTGGCCTGCACCACTTTTGGCGAGAAGACGTCGGCGGTGTCGTATGCGGCAAGTATGTGCCGGACGCCGAACCAGTCGCACAGTCGGATTATAGTGCCCAGATTGCCGGGGTCCTGAACACGGTCGAGTGCCACCAGCAGGTGGTTTTCGGCTTCGGCAGGCAGCGGCGAATCTTCAGGAATCTCATATACGGCCATAACCGGTTGGGGCGATGTCAGCGACGACATGCGCTCGATGTCGGCGGCCTTAACACAAACAGCATCTACTCCGCCGGGCACTGCGGCGGAGTGTTCGGTCAGCCAGGCATCGGTGGCCAGCAGATGGCGGCAGCGGAAATGGGGCAGGGTGTCGAGCACGCATTTGGTGCCTTCGGCCACAAACAGACCCAGTTCGCGGCGGTACTTGGTCTTGGCGAGCCTGGCCACGTCCTTGCGCAGTGCGGCGGTGAGCTCCATCAGAATTTGTAGCCAGCCTCCCTGGCCAGCTCTTTATCCTCGGCTATGGAGGACCCGATGGTGGTGAGCAGGTCGCCTACTATGCCGCTGTTCACGGCAATACGCATGGCCTGCAGCTGTGCTTCCTTCGACATGCGCGCCCTGCCTCCGGCAAAGCGAATCTGCACCGTGGGGTGTATGAGGCGGATTATGGCCACAGAGTCGAGAATCTCGTCCTCGCTTATCAGCGGAGTGTCGCCCAGCGGAGTGCCGGGTATTGGCGACAGCACGTTTACCGGTATCGACACCGGCTGAGCCTTGCGCAGCGTGAGAGCGAATTCCACACGCTGGCGCATGGTTTCGCCCATGCCTATGATGCCGCCGGAGCATACTTCCATGCCCAGGCTGTGGGCGGCATGTATAGTGGCCAGTTTGTCGTCGATGGTGTGGGTGGTGCACAGAGTTGCAAAGTGCGACGGTGCGGTTTCGAGGTTGCAGTGATAGCGTTTTACGCCGGCGTCTTTCAGCTGCTGCAGCTCGTCGCGGCCCAATAGTCCCATCGACGCACACACCTCGATGCCTACGTCGCGGCGGATTTCGCTTAGCATGGCACACATGCGCCTGAGTGAGTCGCCGCTCACCTTTTTGCCGCTGGCTACCAGCGAAAATCGTTTTACGCCGCGCTCATGGTTGTAGCGTGCGGCCTCGATACACTCCTTGTGGTCCACAAGGTCGTATATTTCGCATTTGGCGTTATGATGTGCCGACTGGGCACACCATTTGCAGTTCTCGGAACAACGGCCCGAACGGGCGTTTATGATTGAGCAGGGCTCGAACTCAGCCGGGCACATGGCGGCTGTAATCTCGGCGGCTGCCTCGCGCAGTTCGCTGCTGCCGAACGACGGCAGGGCGTATGCCTCGTCGTCGGTCAGCAGTTGTCCTGCAAGTACTTTTTCTTTTAGAGTATGTATGTTATACATTGGTTCATGATTGATTTTCGGTGGATCAATGCTGGTAGAGGTAGCGTTTGATTGACCGTTTGGGAGTTTTTTCGAACTCCTCGTGGAATATGCGTTTGCGTGCAATCTGGCTGTACGATGGCAGTTCGGAGTTGAGTTGCTTTATGTTCTGAGCCATCAGGTCTTCTACCTGTTCGTCGGTCATGTGCTGGCTGTGTGCCAGGTCGAAGTCGGGATAAATCAGGGCCACCAGCTTGCCGTCCTCGTCGATTACAAGCGATTCAGCCACATAAGGTAGATTGTTGAGTTTCTGTTCGATTTCCTCGGGGTATATGTTTTGTCCCGAGGGTCCGAGAATCATAGTTTTGTCGCGTCCGCGTATGTATATGAAACCGTCGGAGTCGATAGAGCATATGTCGCCGGTATTCATCCAGCCGTCGTCGGCCATTACAGCTTTGGTAGCCTCGGGGTTGCGGAAATATCCTGCCATCACATTGTCGCCGCGTACCCACAGCACGCCTGGAGTTACAGAAGGGTCGGCCGAGTCGACACGGCATTCCATGCGGTCGACCACCCGTCCGCACGAGCCGGGGCGCTGTTCGTCCCAGGGAGCGTAGGCAATGAGCGGAGCACATTCGGTCATGCCGTAGCCCACGGTGAACGGAAAGCGAATGCGGCGCAGAAAGGTTTCAACATCGGGGCTAAGACCTGCGCCTCCTATTACCATCTGCTGCAACTGGCCACCGAAAGTCTGTTCGAGTTTTTCCTTGATTTTGCCCAGCAGGTGGTCGTCGACAAAGGGCACATGCATCAGCAGCTTCATCAACGGCTTGTCGAGCAGCGGGAACACTTTGGTCTTGATAATCTTTTCGATAATCAGCGGCACTGTGATAATCATTTTTGGACGGACTGTGGCAAAAGCATCCATGATTACCTTGGGCGAAGGTGTGCGGGTAAGGAAGTATATGTGGCAGCCTTTGATGAATGTGTGCAGGAAATCTGCTACCAGACCATACATGTGAGCCAATGGCAGCATACATACTATGCCGTCGCCGGGGCCGAGGAATTTCAGGTGGTCGATGCAGAACTGCAGGTTGCTCCAGAGGTTGCGCTGAGTAATCATTACACCCTTGGAGAATCCGGTAGAGCCGGAGGTGTAGTTTATCAGCATCAGGTCGTCGGGCTTGGGAATGAAATACTTGACGTCGGCCGGGGTAAAGCGCTCGGGGTAGCGGTCGCCGAACAACTGGTTCAGGGTCTTACGGGCCTCGGAAAGCGATTTGGAGCGCGAGGACAGCAGCGAGAAGTCGCTCAGCATAAGCGAGCCCTCCAGTGATGCCATCGAGTCCGGGTCGAGGTTTTCCCATATGGCACTGTCGACAAACAGCAACTTGGCCTCGGAGTGTGTGACCAGATGCTGTACGTTGTCGGGCTTGAAATCGTGCAGAATGGGCACTGCCACAGCACCGTAGGTAAGAGTCGCTATCAGGGCGATAGCCCATTGCGATGAATTTTTGCCGCAGAGGGCAATTTTGTCGCCATGCTTTATTCCGGCATGCTCATAAAGCAGATGCAGTTTCGCCACCTTGCGGGCGACATCGCGGTATTGGAACGAAACACCTTGGAAATCAGTGAGCGCCAGATGCTCCCAATTGCCGGCTATCGAAGCCTCGAGGTATTTGTTGATAGAGTTCTGATTTGTCATGTAGGGTATTAAATATGAATGGAGAGAGTGAATTTGGGATGCAAACTTAATAAAAAAAATCCAAAAATGGGTATAAAGGTTCACTGAAAATAATCGAAATCAAAATAATGTTGTTAAATTTGCAGTAATATATATTTTGTTATAAAGCATTTGGAATGAAACTGTACAACTCAATTACTGCTGTGGCAGCTGCATTGCTGCTCGGCTGCGGGGTGGCTATGGCCGATACCTCCGAAAAATATAAAGTAATAGTACCTGTAGGAGCCGACCAGCAGGGCGACACGCTGTATCTGATTAATTACGACACCGCACAGCACATTGATTCGGCTCTGATGATAGGCGAGAGAGTGGACTTCAACGGTGTGATAAGCGAGCCTGTGCCCGCCGGACTGCTGGTGAAAGGCGACCGTCGTCCCTGCGCGCAGTTTGTGCTTGAAGGCGGCTCGATGATTTTTCGACCGCAGGATGGCAGCGTGGCCGGCTCGATGCTCAACGACCGCTTCAGCGAACTGCAGCAGATACAGGCCGAACTTGTCATGGAATTCAAGTCGGCTCGGTCCGAGGCGCAGCAGCAGGCCATATACGACCGGTTCGGGCAGGTTATGGTCAATGCCATGAACGAGAATATCGACAATCCTCTGGGCTATTTCTGCTTCTTTGAGGCCCAGCAGTTCATGGAGCCGGAGCAGCTGCTCAAGACTGTAAGCGACAATCCACGCCTCGGTTCATATAAGCGTGTGGCCAAAGCGGCTCAGGCGGTAACCAACCGACTGGCAACTCAGCCCGGCAATAAGTACCGTGACTTTGCCGTGACTTATCAGGGTAAGACTAAGCGTCTGAGCGACTATGTAGGCAAAGGCAAGTATGTGTTGGTTGATTTCTGGGCCAGCTGGTGCGGCCCTTGCCGCCGTCAGTTGCCTGTGCTGAAAGAAATTTATCAGCAGTACAAAGACAAAGGCCTCGATGTGGTTGGAGTAGCCGTATGGGATGACCCCGAGGATACAAAGGAAGCTATCGCTGAGGAAGGTCTTGCATGGGACACCATTCTCGACGCACAGCAGATTCCTACCGACATTTACGGCATCACAGGTATTCCGTGCATAATGCTCATAGCTCCGGACGGAACCATCGTCAGCCGCGACAAGCAGGGCGACGAGCTTAAGGCTGATGTCGCTGCCGCCATGCAGAAAAAATAAGCAGTACGGCAGCCACGCCGCCGGCATCGGCGAGCCAGTCGAGTGCTTCGCCGCTGCGGTTGTCGGTAAGACATTCCTGCAGAAGCTCGTCGACGGCCCCGAAAAGAATTGCAGCCACACCCGCCACGGCCATCACTCGGCCGGCGGATGTGGCTTTTTTGCTGCGCGACAAATCGAACAGTAAGGCTACCGCCAGAGTGGCGAACATGATGAAATGTACCACCTTGTCAACTCCCGGAAACATCGGCAGTTCATCGGCTCCTGCCGGATGCGGTGCAATAGTGGCATAAAGTATGGCGGCTACAACCAGTGTGGTGGCGAGCCAGCGTGGTATCTTTGCTAAGTGGTGCTGTATGTCCATGATGATGTTGAACTAACGGGCCGTAGCGGGTGTTTTAACTACGTTATGAAATCCGCAAGATACAGATGGATATGGATATTGCTGGGTGCTGTGGCGCTGATAGCTGCAGCCGTACTGTATATGGTTCTGCCTCTGCGCAGCGCGCGAATCGACCGCAAGGCAGTGGCCGCGCAGGCAGCCACTTATTACGATGCCAGATTGGGCGAGATAGCCGATAGTGTCAACGCCGACGAGGCACAGAGGAGTGTCGAAGGCGATTAGTCGTTTTTATGAAACTCTATCAGGCCCGGCATTGAATAGCGTATGACTTTGCCTACGGCAGCGCCGAAATCGTTGGCCGCACGGGTAAGTATGTCGCGGAAATTCACTGCCACTGAGCCTACAAAGTTTATCGGATACGATTTATAGTCGTAGGCTATGATATTGCGGCAGAAAAAGCGGCTGAAAGCATCGTACACCAGGTCGTGTACGTACTGCTCGTGTACGTGCTGCATCAGAAAAGTGGCGTAGCGGGCCAGGGCGCGGTTGGGCAGCGAGTTGGTGTACACATCGTCCATAAGCAGGTTGTGGCTTACGTTGAAGTGTTCGTAGAATTCATCGGTCAGGGCTGTCGGAGCCAGTCCCTTGAGGACATCGGCCACAAGTATTTTGCCCATATACGCCCCCGAGCCTTCGTCGCCCAGGATAAAGCCGAGCGGGCTTACGTTCTTGATTATTTCCTCACCATCGTAAAAGCATGAGTTCGAACCGGTGCCTATGATGCATGCCAGGCCGGGCTCGCGCACAAGCAGGCCGCGGGCGGCTCCCAGAAGGTCGCTCTGAACTGTCACCGGAGTTTTGAACTGAGCTACCAGCGACGACTCGATAATCTTGCATTTTTCGGTAGTGGCGCAACCGGCGCCGTAGAAGTACACATGGTCCCAGCGGCGGCGGAAAAAGGCCTCCGGCAATTCAAGGCGGATGCTGTGCGAAATTTCGCGTCGCGACTGAAAGTATGGGTTCAGACCGGTGGTAAAGGCGTGTTCGACAATGCGGTCACCATCAACGAGTGACCATTCGGTGCGTGTACTGCTGCTTTCTGCGATGATTTTCATTGTAACTGTCAGTGTATTGTCGGATTCCACTGCAAAATTAACACATTTTTTTTACCTGGGCAAATTAGAGCATAATGATATTATTTGCTGATGAAAATGAATATGTGTCGGATGCCGTTAGCCGTTAGAGTGTATTACACGGCGGAGATTGAAGTGGTCTGCACTCACTACAGTCCGAAGCAGGCGGTTACGGCTCTGCGTATCTCGTCGGCTTCGGCGCTTTTGCCGCGCAGAATCTCGAGTATCACCGAAATATACTGGTCTTTGCCCGACAGGCCGCACATACCGGCCACGTTGCTGGCAGGAATCATGGATTTCTGGTTGTACACCCGCAGCACGCTGCGGTAATCGCTTTCGTTGAGGTAGCGCTTGAACTCGCGGCAGAAGTTTTCGTACAGTCCACGCGGATTTATCTCGCGTTTAAGAGCGTCCATGTGGCTTTCGAGCTGGCCTATGTTTGTAAATCGGCCGTCGATGCGGTACTCCACAGTCTGTTTTACCCGGTGCCGCGTGTGCTGCAAGGCCTGTTTGTGAAGATCGGTCTTGAACTGGAGGAGTATGCTGTGTTTTACTTTGGCAAAAACTTTGTCGGGATTGTGTTTGCAGTAGCGGGCTACCGCGCGGACAATCTCCTCGAGCATGAGTATGTTTTCGATTTCGGCAACATCCGGCACCATCACGCGCTTGCGTCGCAGGTATGCCACTTCGCGTTCGTCGCGTCGGTCGCGGTCTACAATTCCAACGGCATCGTTGTGGTGCATGGCGTTGAGGTCGTTGAATGTGCGGGTGGCCTCGATTACTTTGTTGCAGCTGCCCAGCGACTTTACGCTATAGTCCTGGAATATAAGTGGATATAGCTTGGAGTCGATGCTATGTACGCCGTCGCCCTCGATAAACATCACCGGCTTGCGGGCACCGATAAGAGCCCGGTACATGTCGTCGGTCAGAGGCGAGTCGGGCGGCAGCAGCATGTAGTCCCATTTCTGCAGCGCGGCATCGTAGTCGCGCACCCATATTACCTGTGCTCCCGCGCGGGTCGAGGCAAATTCCAGGTCGTGAGTGGTGTAGGCGAAGCGGCAGTCGGGGCGCAGCATTTCGAGGCGGTTCCACAGCGACTGAATCATAGACGGATGCAGGAATATTTCGGGCGAGTCGACAATAATCATACTGTCGGCGGGCGCATAGAGTATGGCGCCGGCATAGAAGAGAACGGCGCGTTCGCCGTCGCTGAGCCGCACGGCCGAGTAAGCGCTGTTGTCGAGGCCACGGGCGAACAGCACCTTTCCGCTTTCGATAAGCACACGGTTGCCCGGAAACACCTCCTGCCACAGGCTGATAACGCGGTCGAGGCGGGTGGAGCGCAGGCGGGTCCGGTCGGGGTGCTCGGCCAAAGCCAGTTTGTAGCCTATCAGGTTCACCATCTCGTCGTGCATCAGCATGGCGAGAACGCGTTCGAACTGGCTACCGTCCTGGTCCTGCAGGCCGTACTGCTCGAATATGGTATCGACCGACGGAGCCGCGCTCTGGCGTCGTTTGCCGTACAGAGCCTCAAGGGCCGAAATGCGGAATGCTTTTTGGCCCAGGTCGTCGATAAGACGGTTTGCGAATCGTGATTTTCCGGAGCCGTTTGCACCTATTATTACAATCTGCCGAATTTCGGGAGCTATGAATGCTTCGGTACCGTCGGAGCGCAGCGGGAGAGAGATTCTATCGGACATTGGTCTACAGGGGGAATGGAGTGAAAGTTAGATTGTCGAGCGGCCCTCTGCCCGGGGCTGTGTAGATTTCCATATCGGGATAAGTGCCGGTGTAGGGGTCGTACTGGTCCCACCAGCGGAAGGTCCATACCGAGTTCATGGAATATCCGTAATAGCTGAGGTATATACGTCCGAGGTCGTAGTTTACCGAGTATGTGCCTTCGTAGGTTTCAAGGCCCGGAATGGCATTGCCGTCGGGGTCGCACGGCGATACAAGAAATTCGCCGTTCCAGTAGAAGTCAATCACCCACAGGTCGTTATATGCTCCCGCATGCGCGTAGGCAGCGAAAGCGCGCCCTGCGAACCAGCTGCTTTCGCCATAGTACGGTTCGTCGTTGTCGCAGCTTTGCAGTGTAAGCATCAGTGTGGCTGTGAGCATAACGAGCCACAGCGATTTCGGATTAGTCTGTTTCATATTGGCAAATGTAGTGAATTAATGTTATTCCAACAAATAATTCGCCGGTTTTGTGCGAAACTATACTAATCCTCGTCGTCCTCGTCGTCGAAATCGAAGTCGAAGTCCCAGCCGTCGGATATGTCGGAGGTGAATTTGCTCAGTTCGCGGCCCTCGCGCTTGGTGGGACGTCCGAGTCCCTTCCGTCTGTCGATGAATCCGGATATCTTCACAACTTCGAGCAGGTCGAGCTGGCTCTGCGGAGTTATATTTTCCATGTACTCCGGCACCAGTCTGGCCCCGAGTCGGTTTTCGGTAAGCGCCAGAACGCGGAAGGAGTATGTCACCGGTGGCTTGCGCACATTAACCACATCGCCCACCTTTATGGTTCGCGAGGGTTTGATTGGCGTCGAATTGTCGACACCTACGCTTACACGGCCTTTTTTGCAGGCTTCGGTAGCTATGGTGCGGGTCTTGAACACGCGCACGGCCCATAGCCATTTGTCGATTCTTACTTCTGTTGGCATTGTCTTATTCCTTGTACGGCTACAATCTCGCCGCGGCTTAATTTGTCGTTCATATATTGGTAAGCCTCCGGCAGATGCGGGTTTACTTTCTCGCGATGCCAAAGATGGCGCACCAGTCCGCTGCGGAAGAGCTTGAATGTCTTTACTCCATTGGCTTGCAAACGCAATTCCAAGTCAGTATCCTCGCAGCCCCAGCCTTCGAAATGGAGGTCGTAGCCGTTGATTGCCAGCAGGTCGCTGCGCCAGAACGACATATTTGCGCCAAGACCTGTGCCGGATGAACGATAGCGGTGCGACAGACCTACTGTCAGCAGTCGGGGCAGTCGAATGGCTTTCTCGCGGTCTTTGAGCAGCGAGGTCGACAGGGGCCAGTACCAGCGGCAGTAGCGTCGTCGGCTTCGTATACGCTCGGAAGCGGTGTGGTTCAGCCTCAGACGCGATCCTTTGATATAATGTCCGGGCAGGGCGGTGGCGCAGTGGTCGGCAATAAAATGGCGCGAGAGGATTACATCGCCGTCAATCTGGATGATATAATCGCAAGAGCTGTGGGCTATACATTTGTTGCGCATCATGGCAAGGCGGAAGCCCTCGTCGGGTTGCCACAGATGCACTACCGGCACCGGGCAACGCTTAGCAAAGTCCTCAATCAGCATGGCGGTGTCATCGGTGGAGCCGTCGTCGCCGATTATGATTTCGTCGGGTATACGGGTCTGCCGGAGCACCGAGTCGAGGCATACGGCCAGAGTAGCACTGCTGTTGTAGGTAGATATGATGAGCGAAACTGTCATTTGTTGTTGAATTTACACATAGCGTTGCCAATACCTGCGAGCACAAATTCTTTCATTGCGTCAATGGCATGGCCTATGCGTACGGGCATCTGCTGCCGCTGATCGAGGGTGAAGTTGCCCAGTACATAGTCAACCTGGCAGCCTCGGGCGTAGTCGTTGCCAATGCCGAAACGCAGGCGCGGATATGCCTGGGTGCCGAGCATCTGCGCTATATTTTTGAGTCCGTTGTGCCCGGCGTCGCTGCCCGACGGCTTGAGCCTTATGGCTCCGAAAGGCAGGGCTATGTCGTCGACCAGCACCAGGATATGGTCAGTGGCGATGCCTTCTTTTTCTTTCCAGTATCTTACGGCATTGCCGCTGAGGTTCATGTATGTGGAGGGTTTGAGCAAAACCAGCTGTTTGTTTTTCAGACGCATACGTGCCACGTCGCCATAACGCTCGGTGCTAAAAGAAATATTGGATGCCTCGGCTAAGGCATCCAATATCATAAACCCGATGTTATGGCGGGTGTTGCGGTATTCGTCACCGATATTGCCCAAGCCCACAATAAGGTATTTCATAATTGCGGAGCTTTGGAGGTAATGATGGTGATTACTTGCCGGCGGCGGCAGCAGCTGCAGCGGCACCACGGGCGGCGCGGGTGAGCTGAACGGCGCAGACAACAGCGTTCTTGGCGTTTACGAGTTCGAGATTGTCGAAGTTCAGTTCGCCTACCTGCAGAGTCTTGCCCAGGCCGAGGTTGTCAACGTTGATAACGAGGCGTTCGGGCACGTCGGTATAGATGGCTTTTACCTTGAGTTTCTTCATCGAGAGTGCGAGCTTACCACCGGCTTTTACACCTTCGGCGTGGCCTTCGAGTTTTACGGGAACTTCGATTACCACGGGTTTATTGTCGTTTACTTCGAGGAAGTCGAGGTGAAGAACTGCATCTTTTACGGGGTGGAACTGAATGTCCTTGAGCACGGCCATACGCTTCTGACCGTTGAAGTCGAGTTCTACAGCAAAGATGTCGGGGGTATAGATGAGCTTGCGTACATCTTCGTTGCTTACTACGAGGTCGGTAGTGATAAGGCCTTTACCGTTACCGATTTCAACCAGCTTTTCGCCGGCTTTGAGTTCGCCGTTGAAGGGGAGGTCGAATACTTCGCCGCCGTTGAGCACTACGGGAATTTTACCGTCTTTGCGGAGAGCCTTGGTGGCTTTCTTGCCGAGGTCGGTACGGGGCTCGGCTGCGAGTTGGAAAGTTTTCATTGCTTTTTCCTGATTTAAAATGTGTTACTCAAAATTAAGTTTGCTCTTAATTTCCCATCACACGCGGGATTTCATAAAGCGACTGCAAAGTTAGCGATTTTTTTTCACTCTGCCAAATGTTTTTTGTAGAGTCAACAAGCTGTAGAGTCAACAAGCGGGGCGGCTACAGCCGTATGCCGAGGCCGAGCATAAGGTTCTGCGGTGTCTTGAATTCGCCCAAGCGGTAGCCCACATTAAGAAATATGCCGCGCCACACAAAGGCTTTGAGCGTCAGCGACTGGTAGAAGCGCTTATTGCCTGCTGGCTTTATAAAGTCGTAGCCCAGGCCGGCGTTGACACTGAATATGGGCATTGTGAGTTCGGCATGGGCCGAGATACCTGCGCTGAGCTGGCTGCCGAACGAGGGGCGGTAGAAAAACATATTGTCGCCGTAAGCACCTTCCACCCGGTTTGAATCCAGGTTGGCGCCTTCGTCCCACTGCAGGTCGAGCGAGGGGCCTACGGCTACCCAACGGTTGAGGTGTCGCAGGGGTGAGAACTGCAGCCCTGTCACGGCGAAATGTCCGGGCACCAGTTCCTGAGAGTTGCCGGTGCCGATAACGCACTTTCGCCATGCTCCGTAGCCGACTATATCGTATGACCAGCGGCCCCGGTCGGCCTCGCGGCTAAGTTGTTCCGGTGCCTGTGGCTCGCTTTGGCAGCCGCCAAGAGAATATACAATGCCGAGGCTTACTCCCAGAGTGTTTACTCCGGCATTGGGCCACTCGGTGTTGCCGTTGGAGAAGTGGCGGCCGCCCATGCTGAGTCTAAGTGTGGTACTTTCGGCCACACGGTAGTTCAGAGTCAGATTCAGCCCTATATGGGCGGTTGTGGATGTAGATAGCGCCACATTGTCGGGCATGGTTACTTCATTGTAATGTTTCCAGCCGAAGGCGGCGCCGAATTGCCATTCGTATCCCAGCCATAAGCGCTGTGCCAAGTGAGCAATAGGCGCTCCCTGAAATACAAATGCCGACACCGGTCGTCCCAGAATATTGTAGCGGTTGTTAAGGTCGGCGCTTATGGCTACACCCTGGTACAGACCGTGATAGAGCATGCCTTGACGGCTGTAGGGGTCGAAGCGCAGTTCCAGGCGCAAACCGGGGGTGAAGACCGTGCCGCCGCGCTGTTGGTAGATGTTGTTACCGTCCAGATAGTTGTTGGTAGGCATCAACACAGAAAATCCGGCATCAATGCCGAGTCCGGTGTGCAGGGGGCGCGCAAAGCCGTCAGGAATGGAGTCGGCGGCCGCATGGGCCTGCATGCCCGCTCCGATGGTTGCGGCGGCTACTGCGGCAGACAGTCTAAATAATTTCAACATCTACGGTATAATTTATAGGTTGGGACACTTTGCAGTTGCCATCGAAATAATAGCTCAAGCCGGAGTTGGGCTGTTCGGTATAGCCAATAAAAGGCGTTTCGATGCAGGTGAAAATTATGGTCGACCTTATCTCGGCTGTGGAGTAGGGCGGCACCTCCACTGTCAGTTCTATATCGGTGCCGTCGGCAATGAAATAAGCATGAGAATCCAACTGCAGTCGGGCGGGTTTGGCCGACACTGCCCATAATCCGCCGGAATACTCCGGAACCGGACATTCTATCGTTGTGCCTTTGATCCATGGTATCTCGCTTGTCATCAGTATCTCTGTGCGATAGTCGCCATACGGGCGATAGCCTACAAACTGTGTGGCCGGACCATTATTGGTAAACTTCGTGACATTCGAATGCCGTTCGGTGGTGTAGCGCGTAGCATCATCCATCGTGTAGTAAATCTCGGTGGCGAGCGGCTCGCCCGGCTCAAGGACAACGTCCATACAGGCCGAGGTGTGGCCGTAGTCGAACACTACGCTTACAGGCAGAGCCTTCTCGTAGGTGTTGTCGACCAGGCAGAATGTTATGTCGCCACCATTTACAAAGGCTTCGAGCATGAATCGCGGTGAGCCATACACCACCCGTGCCACATTGCTGATTAAAGGAAAATCGTCAAGGCGATTGCCGTCGCGGTCGTAATATTCAATATATGTATAATAGTCGCCATCACATGATACATAAACCGCCTGCAGCCCGTCGAACGGTATGGCTACCGTACACGGCTTGTTTACAGTCAGTTCGATGCTGTTGTTGAAATCGGGTATGCGCTCCACGAAAATATCGTTGTTGCAGCCGGTGAATCCTGTGGCCATACATACCAATAGCAACATATTTATGATTTTACTTTTCATTGCGGTCATAAGTATATCGTAAAAATAAATTAATGTATTGATATGTTAAGCCGCAGGTCTAC